>Ga0209448_10000061_pt1 | contig 39430 bp, 34 predicted proteins | sample BogFormECP14_OM2_FD_188245 | JGI IMG/M metagenome (GOLD analysis project Ga0209448, IMG submission 188245) | Bog forest soil microbial communities from Calvert Island, British Columbia, Canada - ECP14_OM2 (SPAdes) (version 2) | ecosystem: Environmental > Aquatic > Freshwater > Wetlands > Bog ... | reverse complement strand
GTATACGCTGAGATTGTTTTTTGGTAGAGATGGGGCTTGCCCCGTCTCCGCGTGCGCCGTCCGTGAAGTTGCGGGAAAGACGCGGCAAGCCGCGTCTCTACTCGGCGGTCTTACTCCACAATAATTCCCGCGTAGCCCACCACCGCTTCGTAATCGCCGGACACATCCCCCGAAGTCGCATACTTGACCAGCGTGGCCGAAGTCGCCCCCAGAAGTTTTGCCGCCGTGAGCATGACCGTCGTCGGCCCGAAGCCGCACATGCTGATGTCCTCGTCAATTACCACCTCCCACAGTCCGCGTGCATCCAGCGCCAGCACGCGTTCGATTGCCTTGTGGTCTTTGACACGGGTGATTGCGTCGGACTCGTAATGGTTCATGTCGCTGGAGGCGACGATCAGGACTTTCTCTTCTCGACCCTCTTTTTGTTCATCTTCTTGAAGCGCGGCGATCACATCCGCCAGCGCTTCGCCCAATCCACGGAGCACGCCAAAGTCGCTGGTACCGATCACGATCGGAAGGATCTTTAATTCCGGGTGCAGCGCCTGCAGGAAAGGAAGCTGGACCTCGATGGCGTGTTCGCCGTGGTGCGCGGCGCTGTCCTCTTCGAGCGCAGGGAAGCGACTGAGCAGTCGAGCGCCCAAGTCCGCGTCCGCCGCTACCTCGCCTAGCGGAGTCTGCCACGTGGTTTTGGTCATGACCGCGAGCGCTCGTCCCTTGCCGGTGTGGTTGGGACAGAGAATCACGCAGCGTTTAGGAATCTCCAGGCGCGAATATACCGCCCCGGCGACGCTGCCGGAGTAGATGTATCCGGCATGTGGAGCGACGCATCCGATGGCCGCGACGTGGGCGGTCTCGGCCGAAGAGGAGTAGGTCCGAACTGCGCGCAGCAATTCTTCAGCGCGGCCCGGATAAAACCTGCCGGCGACGGCGGGAGTTCGTAAAGCGGAAGTCATCGGAAGCTCGTGTGGCCGCGGGCATTTGCCCGCGACGAATCAGTCCGCAAAAAGTCAGCGCGAGAACCATGCCCGCAAACTACAAATTACCGTCGCGCAGAGCACGGAACAGCGCGGCGGTTCTATCGAGCGGCAACGCTTCGGCTCGGATTGCGGGTTTTACGCCGCTTTTCGCCAGCGCGGCGCGCAACGCATCCTCATCGTACGCCGTTTTCAGATTATTCCAGAGAGTTTTGCGTTTCTGCCCAAAGCAAAGTTTCAGGAACTGAATGAACTCGGCCTCGGGAACCCGCAGCGACTCCAGCCGAGGCTTGATGGTAATGCGAATCACGCTCGAATGAACTTTAGGAGACGGAGAAAACGCCGCCGGCGGAAGAGTGAACAATTGCTCGACTCGGCCATACAGTTGCGCCGTCGCTGAAAGCAAGCCATAGTCGCGGCTTCCCGCCGAAGCCGCCAGGCGATCGGCAACTTCTTTTTGCACCATGATGACAATGGTCGAAAAATAACGGTGATATTCCAGCAGCCGCAGCAAAATATCGGAGGTGATGTAGTACGGCAGGTTGCCGATGACGCGGGCCGGTTCCGGCGTGAAGTTCAGTCCGCTACGCAGGCTGCCCGGCTTCGCGCCGAAGACGGTATCGAGTTCGATGGTCAGGATATCGCCTTCGATGATTTCAACGTTGCTGTGCATGTTGAATTTCATTCGGAGCTGGGCTGAAAGTACGCGGTCTAATTCGACCGCGATCAGCCGCCGCGCCTTCCGTGCCAGCAAATCGGTGATGGCGCCGCGTCCGGGGCCGATCTCAAGCACTGTGGCCTCGGAAACATCGCCCAGGGCCTCGACAATGCGCAGGGCTGCCGCGTCGCTGGTCAAAAAATGCTGCCCCAATTTGGGCTTGCGTGAACTTGTTTGTACGGTGGCGCCCTTGGGCACGTTGACCCTCTTTCTTTCCGGCTTTAGACTGGCGGAGTTCTCTTCCTGTAGAGACGCGGCAAGCCGCGTCTCTACAGAATCTTAATCATAACGTGAGCAAGGCTAATCGAGTTCTGGCTCAGGAGGCTTCCGCGCCATGCATATCGCTTTCGCCGCATCCGAGTGCGTTCCCTTTTCGAAAACAGGCGGACTGGCCGACGTGGTCGGTGCCTTGCCGCGCGCACTGGCTGCTTTGGGACATCAGGTGAGCGTGTACGTTCCGCGCTATCGCCAAACTAAACTGACCGATCCGCAAACCGTGGTGCGCAGCATCACCGTCCCTTTCGACGACAAGTATCGCTTCTGTTCGGTGGTGACGGCAGGCACGAATATGCCCGCCGGGATTCGATTTTATTTCGTGGATTATCCGCCCTATTTTGACCGGGAAGCGCTCTACGGCACTTCGGTCAGCGACTACCCGGACAACGCCGAGCGCTTCGCCCTCTTTTCTCGCGCCGTGATCGAGGCCAGCAAAATACTGGGCGTGCCCCATGTGTTCCACTGCCACGATTGGCAGTCAGCGCTGGTGCCGGTGATGCTGCGCACGCTCTATGCCGAGGATCCCGCGTTTCGCGAAGTCGCCACCGTTTTTACCATCCACAACATGGGCTACCAGGGTTTGTTCCCGCCCGATACTCTGCCGCTGCTGACGCTGCCCTGGGAACTACTCACCATCTCGAAGATGGAATTCTTCGGGCAGGTGAATTTTCTGAAGGGCGCGCTCGTGCTCTCTGATTTCGTCACCACGGTCAGCAAGAAATACAGTCAGGAGATTCAGACCACCGAGTATGGATTTGGCCTGGAGGGCGTACTGCGCAATCGCGCCGCGACTGTAACCGGCATCCTGAACGGAGTGGATTACGACGAGTGGAGCCCGCAGACCGATAAATTCATCGCCGCCAAGTACTGGCCGCAGGATCTGAGCGGCAAGCTGCAATGCAAACACGACCTGCTGCACGCCTTCGGGGTCACGAACGCTGATTCCAGAATGCCGGTGATCGGCATCGTTTCGCGGTTCGCCGCGCAGAAGGGCTTCGATCTGATCGCCCAGATCATGGACCGGCTGGCGCGCGAAGAGCTGATCATGGTCGTGCTGGGATCGGGCGACAAGTTATACGAAGAAATGTTCCAGCGCCTGAACAAGCAGTTTCCGCACAAGATCGCGGCCAAGGTCGCGTTCGATAATGCCATCGCGCACAAGATTGAAGCGGGTTCGGACATGTTCCTGATGCCGTCCAAGTATGAGCCCTGCGGGCTGAACCAGATTTACAGCTTGAAGTACGGCACCGTTCCCATCGTCCGGGCGACCGGCGGTCTGGATGACACCATCGAGCCCTGGGACGCGCGCACCGGCAAGGGCACGGGCTTCAAGTTCTCCGACTACACCGGCGAGGCGCTGCTCGCGACCATCAAGCAAGCGTTGCTCGCCTATCGGGATCCGTCGTCGTGGCAGACGCTGATGCGAAACGGAATGAGCCGCGATTTTTCCTGGGGAGCTTCGGCGCGCGAGTATGGCAAGATCTATGATCGCGCACGCCAGGCGAGAGCCAGTGCCGACGCGGTAGCAGCCGCGGAATTGAAAAAGGAGCCGGTACTGGGCTAGCGAGCTGTGTCACGCGACGCAAGATGGCGGCTGGAACCAGCGCTCGCAGCCTTCCATATTTCATATACGGAATCCCGTTTTTCCCGTTCATAGAATCTTGGGAACGGCTAAGTGCCGTTTTTGCTGGCATTAACCGTTTGGCTAACGGATTGCTTCAACAGCAGTTAGGTCCCCCATGCCGCAGGAAGTCTCAGTCTCGTACCTCGCCATCAAGAGCAAAGTCTACCGGTTGATTGACGCCCTGGTATCTGGAGAAAAGACAGAAGCAGAGGTTCAGGAATCGATCTGCCGCTGGTGGGATCTCATCCATCCTGCGGACCGACCCATCGCCGAAAAGTATCTTCTGACCGTGCTGGGACGCTCGGCGTCTGCCCTGGACGCCATCGGAGACGGTCTCAGGTGTTCCAAAGGCGGCCAAGCCAAATACGAGGCGTTGCCTTCCGCACGGCTGAGGATCATGGAACGAATCGTCAAGGAAGCCGGGGTTCGCTCGGCAGTTTGAGTCGGGCGGTTCCGCTCCTCGGGAGCCACTGTCTAGTATCTCGCGGTACACTTCTGCAAGGCATTCCGAACTCCGATGAGCACCTCCTCGCCTCGCACTATCTTTCACGTCGATATGGACGCTTTCTTCGTGTCAGTCGAGGAACTGTATGACCCTTCGCTGAAAGGCAAGCCGGTAGTGGTGGGCGGGCAGCGGGACGAACGCGGCGTAGTCTCGGCCGCGTCTTACGCCGCGCGGAAGTTTGGCGTGCACTCGGCTATGCCGCTGCGGACGGCGGCGAAACTCTGTCCGCAGGCTATTTTTGTGAATGGGCATCCGGAGCGTTATCGTGAGTATTCCGGGAAGGTACACGAGGTGCTCGGGCACTTTTCTCCGTTGGTCGAGATGGCTTCGGTGGACGAGGCCTATCTCGACATGACGGGAACCGAGCGCCTGCACGGCCGTCCGCTCAATTCGGCGCATCGGCTACATGACGCGATGAAGTTGGCTACACAATTGAATTGCTCCATCGGGATCGGCACCTCGCGGCTGATCGCGAAAGTTTCCTCCGCCAAAGCCAAGCCGAACGGAGTGCTCTGGGTGCTGCCCGGCGAGGAGGCGAAGTTTCTCGCGCCGCTCGCCGTCGGCGATATCCCAGGCGTCGGCAAGGTGTTCGAGCAGAAACTGCATGCCATCGGCATTCAGAAAGTGGGCGACCTCGCACGCCTCGAAGACCGCGACCTCGAACATCGCTTCGGAAAATGGGGCCTCGCGCTGGCCGGCAAGTCGCGCGGCGAAGATGCGGGTGGATGGTTCGACAATGACGTGGGCGAAAATGTCGATCCGAAATCGATCAGCCACGAACACACGTTCAATGAGGATACGGGCGATGCCGAGCGCTTGCAGTCGACGCTGATGCGTCTCAGCGAGATGGTGGGACGGCGCCTGCGCGAGGGTGGATATTTTGCGCGTACCCTGCAATTGAAGTTGCGCTACAAAGATTTCACCACCATCACGCGGGCGCATTCACTGGAGCAGCCGACGCAGATGGATAATCAGATTTTTGAGCAGGCGCGGCGTCTGTTTTTCGACAACTGGAAGCCGGGCGCGCCGGTGCGATTGCTGGGAGTGCAAGCGTCGAACTTCGAATCCGGCTCGGGGCAGCTCGATTTGCTGGAGCCTTCGCAGCAGCAGCGTTGGCAAAAGGCCCTGGCTGCGGCAGATCATCTGCGCGACAAGTTTGGCGAAGCGGCCATCGGCCTTGCGCGGGGGATGAAAGGCGGGTTCCGCGAGCGCACGCACGAAAATCCTGTGGGTCTGCCGGGGAAGGGATCGGGGGGAAAGCCCGAAACTTGAGAGGCACGTTGGGATTGCAGATTCAGAGGTCAGACTGCAGAAGTGGATCGGATAGAAACCTCTGCAATCTGACCTCTGACCTCTGCAATCCGCCCTACGAAATATATTCGCGAATGTAGTCGTCGCGGGAAGTGGCTAACTGGTGGGCGTCGCCGTCGAAGATGACCTTGGCGTCGCGCAGGATCAGAAAACTCATGGGCACCGTGCATTGCTGGCCTTTGGGTAGAACGACCATCTGGTTGGTGGCCGTATCGAACTCATGAGTCGCCATGGTGAAGGCGTCCTGCAGGCGGTGAGTCACCATGAGTGCGCTGGTCTTGTAGACGTCGCGTTGCTTCATGATGAGTTCGACGATGGTGTTCGAAGTTACCGGATCGAGTCCGCCGGTAGGCGAGTCGTAGAGCAGCACCTCGGGCTTGGTAATGATGGCGCGCGCGATGGCCACGCGCCTTCGCATGCCGCCGGAAAGCTCGGACGGACGCATATCATAGGTTTTTTCCAACTCCACAAAGCGCAAGACCTCGCGCACCCGCCGCTCAATTTCGTCGGCGGAGACTCCCTCCTCCGTCAAGCGGAACCCGACGTTCTCGTAAACCTTGAGCGAGTCGAAGAGCGCGCTCTCCTGGAACACGATGCCCACGCGGCGGCGCAGTTCGAACAATTCCTGCTCCGACATGCGCGTGACTTCTTCGCCCAGCGCGTAGATGCGGCCGCTGTCGGGGCGCATCAGTCCCATGGCAAGCTTGAGCAAGGTGCTCTTGCCCGACCCGGCGACGCCGAAGAGCGCCTTGGTTTCGCCATGCTGCAGGCGGAAAGAGATGCCGTCCAGCACCACATGCTCGTCGAACGCGATCGAAACATTGTCGAACTCAACGGCGTAGCCGGAGGGGCTCACCACCGAAGCAGTCGCGTTTTCGCTGGGCAAAGTGGGCGTGGCCATGGTTTACCGGTAACCGAAAATCGCGAAGATCAACTTGGTCACAAAGAAATCGACGACCAGAATAAGTACTGACGAAGCGACCACGGCCTGTGTGGTGGAGCGCCCCACTCCTTGCGTGCCGCCCCGCGTGGACATGCCGTAATAACAGCCGACGGTCGAGATGATGAAGCCGAAGAGCACGGGCTTGATGAGGCCGGTGAAAACGTCGCGGAAAACGAGAATCTGCCACACGGTGGTCCAATATTGCTGCGTGTCGACCCCAAACAGCAGATGCGCGACCGCATAGCCGCCGATCAGCCCGAGGAGGTCGGCGATGATGGTCAGGAAAAACAGCATGAAGGCGGTGGCGCCCACACGCGGCGTGATCAGCTTCTTAGTGGGATCGGTGCCCAGGGCGCGCATGGCATCGATCTGTTCGGTCACGATCATCGAACCCAGTTCGCTGGCCATGCCGGAGGCGTTGCGTCCGGCTACCATCAACCCGGTGATGAGCGGTCCCAGTTCGGTGACCATGCCGATCGACACGAGTCGTCCGATGAGCGTGATCCCGCCGAATTGTTGCAATGTGCTGGCTGAGTTCAGCGCCAACAACGCACCCACGGAGAGCCCCGTGAGAACCACGATAGGCAGGGAGCCGACGCCGATCAGGTCCGCCTGCTGCAGCATGTCGCCCATGTACAGGGGACGGCGGAAGAAGTTGGCCAGGGATTGCGCGGAGAGCAGGGTGTATTCCTGAACCGCCAGCGCAACGTCTTTGGCGACTTCAATGGGCGAAATCAGTTCGAATTCGAACGCCATGTCAGACGAGAAGACTTCTGCTCAGGGAACTATAGCAGACCACGTAGGGACAGCCGCCCTCGGCTGGACTGGTCCGTCGTAGTCTCACGTCCCTAAGAGTAGCGGGGCGTCGCCCCGCTGGACAGCCGGGGGCGGCTGTCCCTACGTGAACTGCTGGCTACTCGCGGCTCTTCTTCTTGATCTCGATGGCCAGCCGCTTGATTTTTTGATTCAGGGTGGAGAGCGGGACATGGAAGCGTTCTGCCGCTTCGGTCTGGTTCCAGCCGCACTTCTCCAGCATGTCAATGATGATGCGCCGTTCGCAGTCTTCCATGATGCCGAACAGCGTGGCCCCGGCATTCGCATCCAAAGCCGGAACCGAGCTGCCCCGGCCCACTATGTGATCGGGCAGCAGGTCGATCCCAATATCGCTGTCGGAAGACAGGACCACGGCGCGTTCGATCGTGTTCTCCAGTTCGCGCACATTTCCCGGCCAGGAATAGCTCACCAGCGGACGCAACGCCTCGGTGGTAATGCGGCGCCGAGGCCGCTCATTTTCCTCCGAATACTTTTGCAGGAAGTGCTGCACCAGGAGCGGAATATCTTCCCGACGCTGGCGCAGCGGCGGCAGATCGATGCTGATCACGTTGAGACGGTAGAACAGGTCTTCGCGGAACCTGCCTTCGCGCACCATTTGGCGAAGATCCACGTTGGTGGCGGCGATGATGCGCACGTCCACCTGAATTTCCTGCACGCCGCCCAGATGCATGAACTTGCGGTCCTGCAACACGCGCAGAATCTTGCTCTGCGTGTCCATGCTCATGGTGCCGATTTCGTCGAGGAAGAGCGTGCCCCGGTCGGCAACTTCGAACAATCCCTTCTTCGAACTAATCGCGCTGGTAAACGCGCCCTTGACGTGCCCGAACAGAGTGGATTCAAGCAAGTCGGGCGGCGTGGACCCGGAGTTGACCGGAACGAACGGCCGGTCGCGACGCGTGGAGTTTAGATGGATCGCCTTGGCGATCAGTTCCTTGCCCGTTCCGCTTTCGCCTTGCAGCAGTACCGTCGAGCGGCTGGGCGCTACTTGGGCGACCAAGTCGAAAATCTTCAACATGGGCTCACTCTTGCCCACGATGTGCTCGAAGTTGTAGCGCTGCTTGAGCGCGCGCTTCAGTTGAATGTTTTCTTCTTCCGCTTTCTGGCGGGCGACGGCGGCGCGCACGTCGGCCAGCAGTTTCTCGTTGTCCCACGGCTTCTGGATGAAATTGGTGGCGCCGGACTGCATGGCGCGGACCGCGTTTTCCACCGTTCCATAAGCGGTGATCATGATGACGGGCTGCTGCGGATGCAGCAGGCGAATCTCAGAGAGTACGTCCATCCCGTTCTTGTCGGGGAGAGCCAGGTCGAGCAAAATTACGTCAAAAGCGCGCTCCCCGATCTGCGCCAGACCTTCCCTTCCGCTGCCCGCAACCACGACGGTGTAGCCCTCCAGTTGAAGAAGAGTCTCCAGCGATTCACGGATTTCCGCTTCGTCGTCAATGATGAGGATTCTGCCGGCGCTGGGCGAGGCACTTTCCGGTGGTGCGCTCCGGCGCGAGACGGTCGTTATTTCAGACAATGCTACTTCAGACATGGACAGCCTTCCTCGTCGATATCAATGGAAAATCCAGGGTGAAGGTGGTGCCTTCGCCCGGGCGGCTCTCCACGCGGATATTGCCCGCGTGTTCCTGGATGATGCCGTAGGTGACGGAGAGCCCAAGTCCGGTGCCGCGGTTCTGACCGTCGGTGGGCGACGTCTTGGTGGTGAAAAACGGGTCGTAGATACGCTGAATGTTTTCCTGCGCAATGCCAGAGCCGGTGTCGGACACGCGCACGCTGACGAATTCTCCGTTCAGTGTCGCCACGTTCAGGACTCCGCCCCCGGCCATCGCGTCCTTGGCATTCAGGAACAAATTCAGAAAAACTTGCTGCAGGCGTCCGGCGTTGCCCTGAATCAAAGGAAGGTTTTCGTAGAGTTCAGGCTTTACCTGGATGTGCGCCACTTTGAACTGGTGCTCGAGCAACGCCAGCGTATCCGCGATCACCTTGTTCAGACTGACTTCCGTCAATTCGGTGCCCGTAGTGCGGGAGAAGTTCAGCAGATTGTTGACGATCTCCGAAGCGCGGAACGTCTGCTTGGTGATCTTATCCAGCAGGCCCGCTTTCGGCGCATCCGACTGCAGCTGCTTCGCCAGCATCTGCGTGTAGGAGGAGATCACGGCCAGCGGCGTATTCACTTCGTGCGCCACGCCAGCGGCCAGCAATCCGATCGAAGAAAGTTTGTCAGCCTGGGTGAGCTGGACTTCCAGTTCGATGCGCTCGGTGATGTCGTCCATGATCACCAGCCGCCCCACCACGTTGAACTTCCGCGTGACCAGCGGCGCGATGGCGACATTTACGATGCGCGATTCGCCGGTGGGAGTTTTCAGCCGGAACTTATAAAGATTGTGGACGCTCGGATTCTGCCGAACGCGGTAGAACTCCTCTACGAAAGCGGCCGGAAAAACCTCGCTCAACGAACGCCCCACCACCTGCCAGCGCGGTTGGGCATACATGACTTCCATCTGCGAGTTCCAGGACTCGATGCGGTCCTGCAAATCTACAGCCATGACGCCGACGTTGATGGATTCAACAATGTTCTCGTTGAAATCCTTGAGCCGTTCGTACTCGCTTACCTTCTGTTCGAGCGACGCGTACAGCCGGCCGTTCTGGATAGCGATGCCGATGTATCCCGCCAATGCTTCGAGCAACTCCACGTCTTCGCTGGAGAGGAAGTCGCCTTCCATCGTCTTGCCCAGTCCGAGGAAGGCAATAGTCTTTTGGCGCGCGTGGCAGGGAATGTAGTAGTTCAGATCCAGGCGTCCGATGGCTTCCTGCGCCATGGCATTCTCGCGCGGCAGCTGGTGCGTATTTTCGAAGAAGATATGCCCGACCGCATCTTCGATTCGCGGTTTCGCAAGAAATGACAGATCGAGACCGGTGACGTGAGCGATGCCAAAAGATTTCGACAGTTCAAAGCTCGAAGAATCGCTGTTGCCGAGGAAGATCGCGATGCGATCCACCAGCAGCGTGCGTGCCAGCCGGTCCACCAGCGAGGAAAGCATCTTGTCGAGGTCGGTCTCCGAACTCAACTCGCGTCCGAACTCGATCAGCGTGCGCCGGTAGTCGTAGCCGGTGCGGAAGAAGAACCGATCCAGCTTTTCCTGAATCCACTTCCGTACCGGATCAAACAGCAGCGCGGTGACCACGATGGCCACCATCAACCCGTAAGGTCCGGAACTGGGCACGCGCATGTGCACCAACTCCGCGATCGCGGCCACGCCGGCGAAGTACGTTCCCACCATGGCCGCCGCCGCCAGCGTATACGCCATGCCGCGCTTGAAGATGAGATCCACGTCCATCAATCGGTAGCGGAAAATAGCGTATCCAAAAGTCAGCGGCAGCAATCCGAGCGAGAGCACCGAGACCTTCATGGTGATCGAAGGCATCACGCCGAACAGATACGGCAGAACATAAAAGAGCGTAAACGGGGTTATAGCGAGAACGGTGCCGCGCGTAATCCACTTGAGTTGCTGGCGCAGAATCGGAGTAGTGGCCTGGCGATAGTTGTTCCAAAGAACCGTCGCGGCCGAAACGAAGAAGATCGTCAGATAAGCCCAGTGCACCCGGTTCAGATTGAAGAGCAGCGAAGCGCTGGCTTTCAGGTACTCGAGCGACAGGACCTGTATTCCGAGCAGCACCACTCCCGGCAGGTAGAGCAACGGAATCGACCAGCCATGCTTGCCGGCGAACTCCCGCCGTTCCGGGAAGGTCAGAACGAAGTGCAGGAACAGCGCCGGCTGCAGCAGCCACGCGACTTCATTCGCCCACAGGACGACCCAGTCAAAAGCATTGAGCTTACCGGTGTAATGCAGAGAATAGAAAACGAACGACACCAGGCAGAAAATATAAAAATGAGTGGAGCCCACCGCCGTCCAGCGGCGCAGCAATACGTAAAGGCCAATGCCCAGGTAAATAAGCGCGATCAGCCGCAGCCAATCGTTCATGGAACGCTCGGCGGGAGCCAGCACCACTTCCACATCCAGAGGAACCGAGCCGCGGATCAGCGAGTAGGTTGCCTTTGACCAGACGCCGGAATAATAAATCTGGCGCGTCACCGCCGCCGAAGTGCCAACCGCGCGGCCGTTGACGCTGACCACTTCGTCTCCGCGGCGGATTCCGGCCCGCTCCGCTGGACCGCCAGTCTCGAGTCGGTCCGCGACCAGGTGGCCGTTCTGTTCCATCCACCATGCGCCGTCGTCGGGAATCGCGGACTGGTGCTCAATCTTGTAATTGAAACCGGCGAAAAGCACTGCCGCTACTGTGAGAAGAGTCAGCAGGATGGCGGTAAAGCGAGCCTCAAATTCGCGGTTCATATTTCGCGACTCGGTTTGCAACTCTTGAACTTGGACGATTGCAGCGGCGGCGCGGCCAGACGCTCCGTGCTGTTTGGATACAAGCAACTTCACTGCCACCCCTCCAATCGTGCCCAATGATCCTAAGTCGCTGCCATAGAGCGACTTCCGCAATTATAGTGAGGATTCCAAATGATGGCTATGAATTATGGAAGGCAACTTCTGTTTTTTGGATACCATTTAGCCGACGGGAAGAGGGTCTGGGAGGCTGGGTAAGCATGAGGGAGCTAGCGGATTTTGTGGTTGGCGTGTTTCTGCAGTGAAGTGAGGTGACGTGCCCAAACCCTACCTTGGTGTTGGGGGGGTTCAAGAACCTTCCCCGTTTCCCGAACCCCCCACTTACTGTGCCCCACCTGACTCGCCTAGGAGAGGGGAGCAAATCCCGCAAGTGAGTGTGATATTGCGCCCGATTCCCGGAAACGTCAATGGAGCCAGTCTGAAGCCGTCTGAACTGGTCTGAAGAAATTCACGGTCGCGTGCTTGACACAGCCAGCCCGGCAGAACAGAATTTCGTACCACCGATTCACCCCGGTAGAGACGCGGCTAGCCGCGTCTGCCGTTTACCCCAGGAGTTCTGCTTGCCAGATAAGCCGGTTAAGAAGATCCGTTTCGACGATTTCGAATTGGATTACGGCCGTTTTCAGCTCTGCCGACGTGGCAGCCCGATTCGGCTCGAGGGACTGCCCCTGCAATTGCTCATGTTTCTGGTCGAAAAGAGGGGGCAGTTGGTCACGCGCGAACAGATCTCCAGCGAGTTGTGGAGAAAAGATGTGTTTGTCGACGTCGAACAGGGGATCAACACCGCCGTCCGAAAGATCCGCCGAGCCCTGGCGGACGACGCCGACGAGCCGCAGTACCTGCAGACCGTTGTCGGACGAGGCTATCGCTTCGTTGCGCCCAACGCCGTAGAAGATGCCAATGGCCAAGCTCCAACCGAAGGATTCGCCGTTTCCGCCGAAGAGCTGGGACGCGCCATCATGAGCGCAGCCGGCTTGGATCCAGAGAATCCGAGAGCAGATCCGAAGACAAGCGGCGACGCTCGAAAATCAGGGTAGAGACGGGGCTTGCCCCGTCTCCGCCTGCGCCAAAACCGGCACAACGCGCCGTGCGTCATAATTCGGACCAAAAAAGAAGGGGAGCCGGAATTCAGCTCCCCAAGAGCGATAGAGGCGATATCACTTAGTTAAGACTCCGTTTGCTAGGAATTCGTTGCCCATAGAAACGCAACATCCCGAAGAAAAATTCAGTCCCGCCGACGCAGGGAAAACGAGTCCGGGCGCTTCGTCAGTTGAAACTGAAATGGAAGAGCACTGGCTCGATCTCGCCGACGGACGCATGCGCTACCTCAAGGCCGGTTCAGGCCCGGCGCTCATCCTGGTTCACGGGCTGATGGGATATTCCTTTTCATGGAGATTCACCATGCCCGCGCTGGCGCTTCATGCGACCGTCTATGCCATCGACAATCTGGGCGCTGGATTCTCGACCGCTAAAGAGGGCATGGACTGCACCGCGCGCGCCACTGCCAAGCGCGTCCTCGAGTTCACGGACGCTCTCGGCATCAAAGATTTCGATCTGCTGGGTACGTCTCACGGCGGCGGCGTTGCCATCATGGTGGCCGCCATCTGCGCTGAGAGACACGACACCCGGCTGCAGCGACTGATCCTGGTGGCGCCCGTCAATCCATGGTCACCGCACGGCAAGCGGTTTGCGCCCTTTTTGGGCAGCGCCTTCGGTTCCGTGCTCTTCCGCAACACGATCGAGCGCTGGCGCTCCCTCGACGAACTGTGGCTGCGCCGCTTGTTCGGTGACGGATCGAAAATTCCGCCCGATTCACTCGAGGGCTACCGCATACCCGTACGCGAGAATCACGCCTTACGTCATGCTGGCCGCATCGTAAGGGGTTGGACGGCAGACCTTGCGGAACTCGAGAGGGCGCTGCCCAAGATTCGCGACTACCCGACGCTCCTCCTCTGGGGCACGAAAGATCGCGCCGTTGATTTTCAATCCGCCGAACCGCTGCGCCGGAATTTTCGCGATGCGCGTCTGGTGGCGTTCGTGGGCGTCGGCCATCTACCCTACGAAGAGGCGCCTGAGGATTTCAACCGCGCGCTCATTGATTTTCTCAAGCCTCGTATCAGGGCATCGCTTTAGCGATGCCGCAAGTCTTCGGAATCGGGCGCCCCTTCAGGGGCTGGGTGTCGGCGTCCGGTTTTTCTGCAACCTGTTAATCTTCCATACTGATCTTACATACTGATCTTAGCTTGACGATCTTAGCTTGACGATCATAGCTTCACGATCTTCGATGCACCCCACGATTCACTCGCTGCGCGAATTCGTCGCCGACTACGGCTACTGGGCCGTGGCTCTGGCATTGCTGTCGGAGAGCGCCGGCATCCCCGTCCCCGGTGAAATCACGTTGCTGCTGGCTAGTTTTCTGGCCTATTCCGAACACCAACTCCATCTGGGATGGATCATCGTGGTAGCCACCTGCGCCGCCACGCTCGGCGGCGATCTCGGATACGCCGTCGGCCACTATGGCGGGCGTCCTCTGCTCGATCGCTATCAAAGCGTCCTGAGGATTTCGCCGGCCGCGTTGAAACGCGGTGAGGAGATGTTCGTCCGCTACGGCGCAGCCGGCATTTTCTTTGCCCGCTTCATCTTCGGCCTGCGCGTTTTCGCCGGCCCTCTGGCGGGCGTGCTGCGTATGCGCTGGCAAGCTTTTGCTCTCTACAACTTTCTGGGTGCGGCCGTCTGGGTTACCCTCATGGCCAGTGCCGGATACCTGTTCGGGCATCATTGGCACACTCTGCTGCGGGCCATGCAGCGCTTCAATATCGTCGTGCTAATTGTCGCCGGGGTCGTGATCCTGTTCTGGTGGTGGAGATATCGCCGCCAGCCTCGGCACGATAATGAGTGATTCCCTTCGTCGAGACCGAATCTTACGGCAACTCCACATCAAGCGCGTAGATCTCCTGGGTGCCGACATCCCGCGACACCAAAGGCGAATCATCCGGAGCCAGTCCGGTTAAGGAACCGCCAAGGGTTGGCGCCAGGCGGATGCCCTGGAAGCTTGCCACCTGCTCGAGATTGTGGTCGGCAATTCGCAAGCGATACAACTTCGGGACGCTTTCAGTCGAATCAAAGTAGATGTACTTCGAGTCCTTCGACCAAATCGGCCAACCAACGGGAATGTCCTCCAACTTGGTCCACTTGCTGGTGCGCACATCGTATAACTGCAGGACCTCCGGACCAACCTGGAGCGCGGAGATGAAGTTCCCATCCGGCGACCAGCGCGGAGAATAGAATCCCTCCGAGCCCGGGAGTTGTGAAACTTTCCGGGTCTTCAAGTCCATGAGCTGAACCGCTCTCGGCGAAGTTGAAACAAGATCTTCCATGCCGGAATGGAAGATCAGAGACTTTCCGTCTGGCGACCAACCCACATCGCCCACGCCTGTCATGACTTCTTCCGCCTCACCGCCATCCGCGGAGATGAGATACATTCTCCAGTTTTGGCCTGGCCTGCTCCCATGGAAAGCGATCCTCTTCCCGTCCGGAGACCAGCGAGGCTCATAGGCCGTTACCGGGGGGAACGTGAGCTGCAGCTTCTCGCTGCCATCGACTCTACTTCTAAAAAGGTTCCCTTCAGGGATACTCGTATAGGTTACCCACTGTCCGTCTTTGGAGTAGGTTAGAGCTTCGGCCGAGATGCCCGACATAAACGGCACGAACTGATGAGATTTCAGGTCGTAGCGAGCGAGCTCGGCACGTGCCAGCGATCCGACCACAAACAGCTTCTTTCCGTCTTTACTGGGAATTGGCCCGAGAAGATCCATCGGACCCGCCGTCAATTGCACCGGTTCCCGGTCAGGTTTCCCAAGGAGCGTTCCTCTCTCGCGCATGGCCCAGACATCCGATCTGCCGTGGCGCGTCGACTGAAAGACAAAATACCTTCCATCTGGGGTCCAGCTACCACAGCATTCTGCGGGAGGATTGTTCCAGCCATGAAGCAATGGATGAAGATCGGTCCCGTCCACTCGCGCCTCCCAGAGCGATTGCGATCCGGTCTTTGCATCAAAGACCGTGAAGCTTAGTTTGTTGCCGTCCGGCGACCATTGAATCCAATAAGGTGTTCCGGTCACGCTCAAGATCGTATGTGCTCCGGTGCCATCGCTTCGAGCAAGATTCAAATTGGCACCTTTGGCAAAAGCAATGGCTTGACCATCCGGCGACCAATTGGCATTAGAGGACACGAGACTGCCCAGCCGATGACGTGACCCGGCCAGCGTTGGCACTACCCAAACCGGTCCTTCGGCTTGTGATCCTTCCCAGGTCTGCACCAGGAGCTCCGAGCCACTGGGCGAGATTCCCATCAGGTAAGCAGTGAGACCTGCGAATGGTTCTGAAATCGGCGCGGTCCCTCCGCCCGTTACCGAGGCCTGGTAGAGAACCAGCCCTTGGCCAAATGTCATGTAGTACACGCGTGATCCGTCGGTAAGCGCGGGCGGAGCTTTCAATCTCCCATCATTGGTGACTTGCGTTGTGCCCAGGACCCGGGGTGGCGGCACCGGCCATCGCAGCCAAGCCACGACTACGCCCGCGAGAATTGCCGCAGCTGCAAGGAGCACTGCCCATCTCGACCAAAGCCGCTGCGCCATTGGCGCTTCCGTCCCCGTCGTTCTGACTGCAGGCGTTGCGCCCGTTGCCAGCGCTTTCCCGGAATCCGTATCACGTTTCAAGCGATGGAGATCGGTACGAATGTCTGAGGCATGCTGATAACGCAGGTTGGGATCCTTCTCCAGTGCCTTGTTGACGATGTCTTCCAGCTTTGGTGGCAGATCGGGATTTACGCGGAGGGCGGGTATCGGAGCGCGTTCCAGAATTGCGTGGAAGATGACGCCGGAGGTATCTCCCCGAAACGGGAGAAGCCCTGTCGACATCTCGTACAAGACGGCCCCGAACGAGAACAAATCGGTTCGGGAATCCAGTTCCTTTCCCCTGACCTGCTCCGGCGACATGTAAGCGACAGTGCCCAGCGCGGTGCCGGGGCTGGTAAGGTGCTCCTCGGACTCGATGGTCGCAGCGCTCAGGGCAACGCTCTCCGGCTTCAGTGACACTTTGGCGAGCCCGAAATCGAGAATCTTCGCCTGACCTCTATTTGTGACGAAGATGTTCGCCGGCTTGATGTCGCGATGGACGATGCCCTTCGAATGTGCCGCGTCGAGAGCGTCGGCAATCTGGATGCCCAGATCAAGCACGGTTTCGATCTCCAGCGGCTTGCCAGCGATCACGTGCCGGAGCGTCTTCCCTTCCAGCAGTTCCATGGCGATGAAAGCTCGCCCGTCGGCCTCATCAATCTCGTAGATCGTACAAATGTTTGGATGGTTCAGAGAAGACGCAGCCTTAGCCTCCCGCTGAAACCGGCTGAGCGCTTGCGCGTCGTTAGCGAGGTCGTCGGGCAAGAACTTCAGCGCGACGTGGCGACCAAGCTTGAGGTCTTCGGCCTCATAGACAACGCCCATGCCCCCACCGCCGATTTTGTGGAGTATGCGGTAATGGGACACCGTCTGCCCGAGGGGTTGGGAGGGCGTGGCCATGCATTGAGATCGTATGTTCGCTGCACGCGAAGGTCAATAGCGACAGCTCCGCCGAGCGGAAAATCAGAGCCACCTTGTCTCGTGAGAGCGGAAGACCGAATGACCAGCATAGTCAGGCATAGGCCGATCAGAAACTGCGCCTTCAACGCCGCCCAAAGTGTCTTCGGTCACTTCCACTCGCTGCTCCGCCGTCATATGCTGATAGAAGCATCGCCCGGCAGCGGCAGAACAGCCCGATTGACGTCGTGATTAACATCGTGACTAACAACGTGATTAACAACGTGATTCCCGAACGCACGCCAACCAACCCGCCGTCCTCATCCTCATCTCGCTTCCCGTGGCTGGGACTCTCGCAGGTCTGGGTGCGATTCCTGCTGGCCCTCGTGGGTCTGACGCTAGCTTTCGGTGCGGCACTGTTTTCCACGGTAACGCGCGAAGCGGGCAGCGTCTGGGGAACCGTGATCCTGGCGTCAGTGGCACTGTTGCTGGCCACTTTCGTCGGCCTGACCACGGTGCCCTATCTGGCGCGTCGCGTCGTTGCGTCTCGGGTCCGCGAGGCGATGGATTACGACGTCACGCGCGCCGGCGTGATCTACATCCTGATCAGCGTGGTGATTGGAATCGCCGCGCTCACTTCCGGCAACAACCTGCTTTACGTGATCGTGGCCGCCCTCCTCTCCGCCATTCTCGTTTCCGGCATCGCCTCGGCGCTGGTGCTCCGTAGTCTCGCGCTCGATGTCCACCTGCCCGAACACGTTTTCGCCGCGCGTCCCATGCTGGCGCGCCTGCTCTTGAGCAACACCAGTTCGTGGCTGCCATCTTTTTCCGTGCGCGTGGTTCCCGCCAAACGCAAGAATAAGAAGAAAGACCGGTGGTTATGGGAAGCCTCGACCTTCGGCTGGCCTCGCAATCGCGCGCCGCAGGACCAGTGGTTCCGCCTGCCCGACCGCCGCTTGCGCCGTGTGCGCGAGGAAGACGAAAAGCCGATCCTGCAGGAATCCGTCTATTTCCCATTTCTTGCTCCCGGACAAGAACTCCGCGCCGACCTGGAAATAAGTTTTCCCGCCCGCGGCCGCTACTCGGAAAAAAACTTCGGTCTGGCCACGCGCTTCCCCTTTTCTTTCCTCATGAAAACCCGCCGCATTAACCTGGCCCGCGAAGTGATCGTGTATCCCGTCGTCGAGCCCACCGAACAAATCAATGAAGTTCTTCCCATGGTCACCGGCGAGTTCGAAACTTTTGTGCGCGGCCGCGGCAACGATCTTTATCTCATCCGCGAGTACATGCCCGATGACTCTGCCCGCCATGTCGATTGGAAAGCCACGGCCCGCACCGGCGCGCTCAAAGTGCGCGAATTCAGCCGCGAAGATGAACGCAAGCTCCGCATCGTGTTTGACAACCCGGCGCCCGGAGTCCTGTCGCCCGTCGTGTATGAGCAAGCGGTGCGCATGGCCGCTTCTCTGGGATGGCACTTCCATCACGAAGATGTCGAAGTTTCCTTCGTTGCCCCGGGGCTGGAGCCCACCGAGGACGTCTTCATCTTCCTGCGCTACCTGGCGCTGGTCGAACCACAGGATGCGACTCCGATCTTCAGTCGTCTGCGGGCTAGTGAAGATTACAATCTGATCGTCACCGCCCGCGACGTCGCCGAGATGCCCGCCGCGTTAGTCGCCAGATCCTACGTCATTTCGTTGGCCGGATGCCTGAACGTCTAGCAACCGCATTTTTCTCTTTTCCCTCAGCGATTTTCGACATATACTCCATCTCCGCCGCAGGTCCAGACATAATACGTTTTACTTCCTTCGTTCAAGATGAGTTTGACGCCGTTCGTCGGACGCATCGCATTCCGGCACAAGTCCACGGGAGGTACAAATGTTGATCTGCGATCTGCTCAGGAATCAAGTCACCGTATCCGCCGAGGCCCACCAGACCGTGCTCGAGGTCGCCCGCATGATGGTGGAGCACAACATCGGCGCCGTACCGGTTTTGCAAGATGGTCAACTGACCGGCATTTTCTCCGAGCGCGACTTAATGATCCGGGTGGTGGTCAGCGGCAACGATCCGGCCCGCACCCTGGTCGGCCAGGTCATGACGGATGATCCGCTGACGGTTGCTCCGAACGATCCTCTGGAGACCTGCATGACCCTGATGCGGCGGCATGGCTTTCGCCATCTGCCGGTCTGCGCCGGACGGGAACTGAAGGGCGTCATTTCCTTGCGCGACATCCTTCTCCACAACCTCGACGAAAAAGATGATGAAGTACGCATGATGCGCGCCTATCTGCATTCCACGCCCGATGCCGGATGACGACCCGGATGACAAAATAGACAGGGCTTGCCTGCCCGTGCTCTGCGGTTGGCGAGGGTTGGCTCGCCAGAAGGTAATGGTTACTAAGGTTACTTAAGTAGGTTGACCTTTAGGGGCAACCGGCCTCAGGATGTGGGGGAGGGGCGAGACTCGGCGGGTTGTGGTTGGCTGCATCTTCCCCGAATGTGCCATGACTCTGAACAGCCATACCGTCGTTCTTTGTTTGTGGTGCTCGCAACCGATCCTGCAATCGGTGGCAGCGGTGGTCTTGTGGCGCCGCAAGTTGCACAAGCAGTTTCCCGTGTTTTTCTTGTTCCTGCTGGCCCAGATTGCAAATTTTGTTGCGCTCTTTCCGCTTTGGCTCCTGGGCTCGAGCGATGTGTACTTCTATCTGTTCTGGCTGGGCGAGGCGGTCAACGCGTTTCTCGGCTTCAAAGTGATTCACGAGATATTCCTTGACGTGTTTCGTCCCTATCACACGCTGAAAGATCTGGGCACTCTGTTGTTCAAGTGGGCGGGTGTGGTGCTGCTGCTGGTTTCGGTGGTAGTCGCCTTCTCGAACTCTTCGGATAACAATCCGCTGATGCACGCCCTCACCACTCTGCAGCGCTCGGTTCGCATCGTGCAGGTCGGCCTCATCTTCTTCTTGCTCCTGTTTGCGCGCTTTCTCGGAGTGTCGCGGAGGCAGATCAGTTTTGGAATCTCTTGCGGCTTCGGGTTGCTCGCCGGTGTGGAATTGGTGCTGATGGCGTTGCATTCGGGAGGATTTGTCACGCTTGAATATCTCAACCTGATCAACATGACGGTTTATATTCTCGCCATTTTTGTTTGGGTCGGCTACGCGCTCTCGCGCCAAGCCGTGCGCGCCCCCGCCGTCAACCATCTGCAGACCGAGCGATGGGAACAGGGCCTGGCGGATCTTCAACATCCTGCGGCTTCCGGCTCGCTGATCCCGATGTTCGAAGGCATGGTGGAGCGCGCGTTTTCGCGCAGCTCAAATCTGGAATCTATCGAAGCTCATATCCCGCTGCAACACCCCGGTAATCTGCCCAAAGCCAAACCCGCCGCCGCCGGTTCGAGGACCTGACCAAGGCCGCGCGATAGCTCAAAAACGGCTCCGCACAAAAACCTTGTCAAGAGGATTTTGCAGGCGCCTCGCAACTACTCTCACGGGGCCTGAACGGAAGCCATTCTATTCAAACCTTTACTTTAAGAAACCAGCGTAAACACCTTTCAAATTGACTGCTGCACGGTCCTGTCAGTTTTCGGCGCACCCTCCAGTTCGTCACATTGTTCAGTGCACTCGAACTAACCTCCAATGAATCAGAAAGTTGCAGGGTTGTGTATAATGCGTCGCGCCGGAGGCTGGCAGTTTTTGTGCCCTTCTCGGCAGACCCTAAGGAGAAGTAAACCCATGAAACGTTCACTCAGAGCGTTACTGCTGTTGGTAGGTCTGGTAGGCACGTTTGCGTATGCTGCGATCCCGAGAGTTCCAACTCCATCGGGGCCTTTTCCGTGTCCAACCCGTGGTCCGAGATGCGACGCGTAGTCGCATGTTTGACCAACCACTGACACTGAGAAGGATGACGTAGCTGTTCGCATGACAAATGCAATTTTCCGGGCTGGCCCTCCGTGGCCGGCCTTTTTTTTAGTTCTCGCTTTTCTTACCTGCGGTTTCAGATTCCACCTTCACTCCGGCCGACGGTTTTGCGTCTTCTGATCCTTTCGCATTCTCTCCGGGAGTTTCCGCCTCGTCGGTGTTGTTGGTGATGTACTGCACGATGATCGAGATGCGCCGGTTCGACGGGTCCAGCGGATCCTTCGGTTTGCGCAGGCGCTGGTCCGCAAAGCCCCGTACTTGCGAGATCTGATCGCCGCGCAATCCCGACTGCTGCATCAGTCGTCGCGCCGCATTCGCCCGGTCGGCGGAGAGTTCCCAGTTGCTGTAGCTGCCCTTGCCGGTGAAAGGTTTGGCATCGGTGTGTCCCTCGACCGAAATATGGTTGGGAGCTTTTCCCAATTCCACCGCCAGTAACTCAACGATCTCCCGCCCACTCTGGTTGAGCGCGGAACTCCCGCTGTCGAAGAACGTTCCTCCCGCCGATTCCAGCAGCTCGATGCGCAGACCTTCCGAAGTCACCGTGATCTCGATATTGTTTTTCAGCTTATCGAGGTCGGTGATGTTCTGGATGCTCTTTTGCAACTCCTCCTTAAGCTTCGCCATGTCCTGCTTGGGCAGTTGCGTCTCGCCCGAGCCGGTCAGACTGCTTCCAGTCTGTTTCCCGGTACCGCTGGGATCTTTGAAGTAACCGCTGATCGCCACCTGAATCGGCTTGCTGCTGTTCATCAGCCACAACACGATGAACAGTGCCATCATGGCCGTGACGAAGTCGGCATAGGCGACCTTCCAGGCGCCGCCGTGATGACCGGCATGGCCACCTTTTTTCTTGATGATGATGATGGGTGGTGTCGGCATACCCGGTTCTTACCCCGCGGCCGCGGCGGTAGCATCCGCCGCTCCATCCGCCCCAACGGCTGCCGCTGCCGCTTCGGCTTTCGCACCCCGGCAAGCCTCTTCCACCGCCGTGAATGAGGGACGAACGTGCCCGGGCACCATCCGCCGTCCCATCTCAACCGCCATGATCGGGGCCACACCTTTCAGAAAAGCAATCATGGTCACGCGCAACACCTGCATGAACGCGTGTTCCTCGTCCGCCATCTTTCCCATGCGCGCCGCCAGCGGCCCTACCAGCCCGTAACACAACAGAATGCCCAGAAAAGTCCCCACCAGCGCTGCCGCTACCTTGCGTCCAATTTCCTCCGGAGGTCCGCCCAGCGCGCTCATGGTGATCACCACCCCCAGCACCGCCGCCACAATGCCGAGACCGGGAAGCGAATCCGCCATGGTCATCAATCCTGACACCGGCTCGTTCGCCTCTTGACGATGGACTTCCATGTCCGCCTCCAGCATCTGATCCAGATCGAATACTTCCACGCCGCCGCTCACCGCCATTCGCATCGTGTCGCAGACAAAAGCCACGGCATGGTGGTTCTTCGCGAAATCTTCGTACTTCGAAAACAGCGGGCTCTTGTCCGGCTCCTCGATGTCCGTCTCCAGAGCTACCAGGCCTTCCTTACGCGCCTTTTGCAGTAGTTCATACATCATCTTCAGCGTATTGACGTAGCGCTCGGCGCCATACTTCGAGGATCCAAATACACCGATTACCCCGCTGATCATCTGTTTCAGAGTGTGGACGGGATTGGAGATCAGCACCGTGCCCAGCGCCGCTCCGCCGATAATGATCAGCTCCGCCGGTTGGGCGAGCACCTTCATGTTGCCGTGCTCCATCAGATAGCCCGCCGCGATGCAGCCAAAGACAACCACGATGCCAATGATCGAAAACATGGAACATCATCCTCGCAAGCTTCCGCCGTCGTTCGCAGCGCCCGCCGCTGCCGCTTTCGCCGCCCTGCTCGAATGCGACGTTTTCATCTTTGACAGAAGCGATTCCAGATTGTGGCCCTCTATGGCTACCGTGTACGCCACCTCGGCCGCAATCAGGAAACGATCGCCCCACCATGAAACTTCCGAATGGGTCAGCAGGTTCCATACGGTTTCAGCCGTCGTGGCTACCGTCACCGGACTCGCCGAGGGCAGCACCGCCAGAAATTCGCTATCCTCCCAGCATCCCAGAAAGTGTTCCGCGTCGAGGCTGTGTCGCAACGTGTGCGCCGCGGTGCGCAGAAAAGGCGCGACCGACTGCGGACCGTGTTTTGCTCGAAACTCTTCCAGCCCCAATACTCGAATTCGAAGCAACCCGAAGCCGAGATGCGATTCCTCCAAGCCGGCTATGCATTCGTTCAGCACGGCTTGCGTCAGCCGCCGCGAAGGTATTCCCGTGGTCGCGTCCAGACAGCCATACATGGCCGGCCCGGACGAGTCCTCGCCGTTTGCAAACGCCTCTTCAAACAGAACCGTCGCACCTCCGATGGTGCCTCCGATCGCGCCACTCGGCTCGGCGATCGGCAGCGTGCGGACATTTACCGGCACACGGTGTCCGCTCTTGTGCAGGAAGAAAGCGGTGCACGACTGCGGCCGCCGCTCGGTGAGGGTCACCGTCACCGGACGTTGCTCGCCGCTAAAGCTATTGCCCTGCCGGTCGCAGGCCTGCACCACCGCTTCCAGCACATGTCCCACCACTTCGTGCGCCAGATATCCGGTGATGTGTTCCGCGCCATGGTTCCAAAAACGAATGCGCCGTTCCCGGTCCACGATGTAAATTCCCAGCGGCAAGTCTTCCACCAAATGCCGGAACAGCTTCGGATCATCAAGAAGGTTAGAAAACATGGCTGGCCGCGCCGCCTTCTCGTTTCATCGGCAGTCAAGGCAGGGAACTTCAGGAGGCAGAAGGGCAGCAGGGAAGCGCGCGGTGGCCATGCGCGCCCAGCGGAAATTACGGCGAATATCCGCAGACGAGCCAATCGTCAGGAATCAATGTGACGATGCCCACCTGTTATCCTTGGGCGTTCACCAGTTACCTGACGGGAAGCCAAGTCAGACCCCGGTGGGATCTTCCGCTTCGGACCCAGTCTCTGAGGAAATCATGGCCGCACTGATCGATGCCATCGACGTAAAACGCAAGATGTTTTTCGAGGTCGAAAACACCCCATTCGTGTGCCTGGAAGCGGAGGTTTCCACCCCTACCGCCAGGGGCGCCCAGACCCTGGTCCGCCTGAAGATGCGCAACCTTCTCACGCGCGCGGTCTTTGACAAGACATTCAAGGCCAGTGACAGGTTCAAGGAACCGGACCTCCAGATGGTCGAGGCATCCTACCTGTACAGCGACGGAGATGGTTTCCACTTCATGGACCAGGAGAGCTTCGAGACCCTCACTCTTTCCGGCGAGATGGTGGGGGACGCTCCGGACTTTATCGTGGAAGGATCCGTCATTCAGTTGCATAAGTACAACGGCAACCCCATCGGGCTGCAGCTACCGGCCCATGTGGAGCTGAATGTCACTTATACCGAACCCGGTGCCCGCGGCGACACAGGAAGCAGCAACGTGACCAAGCCGGCGAAGCTGGAGACGGGCATCGAGATCCGGGTTCCCCTCTTTATTAAGGAAGGAGAAACAATAAAAGTATCCACAGAGACGCGGGAGTTCGCGGGGCGGGCCTGATCCCACGCTAATGGCGCATGGATTGGGATGTTCATAAACTTCCGATTCAGCTGACTCTTTAAGGGGAGATGCTGGACTCGCGGTTTGTCGGCTGCGCTCCCAACGCGCGCGCCAGTTCTGCCGCATCGAAAATCGGAGGCTGGCACGTGAACCCCGAGCACACCACTGCAAATGATCGTCCGTCAAACGGTCGTCCTCCGGCGAGCGCCGGAAGGTTCGGAATCGTCTCCGCCAAAGCCGGTGGCAGGTTCTGCGCGACCGCCTTATCGGCGTCCAACCGCAGCACCGCCGTATTCAAGCCCAGCGGCCGCACTGCGGCCCGATAAAGCTCCGCGGCCACTGCGTCCTTCCCGATGACCACCACTTGCGTGTGCGGCTGGAGGAACCGCAGCACGGCCAGCCCATAAGTTGCGGCAAAAATGCCGTGCTGTCCAGCGACCCCGGCATAGACTTCCAGTGTCTGCTCGGCCCGGTCGCGATAAGAAACATCATTGGTGTAGCTATGCAGGCGCAGCAGCGCAATCGCCGCCGCCGAATTTCCCGCTGGAGTCGGCGAATCCTGAAACGGCTTCCGCCGCGTCCCCAAAATACCGAGCGCGGTTTTTTCTTCCGATCTTTCTTTCGACGCTACGCGCGTGTCAAAAAATCCCCCAGCCGCCGGATCGAAGAATCCGGCCACCATCGCCTCTCCGATCGACCGCGCAAAACGGAAGTAGCTCAAGTCCGCCGTCGCCTCGTAAGCGTCGAGACAAGCAATCACCGCGAAAGCATAATCATCCAGCACGCCAGAAATTTCCCGCCGCTCCGCATGAGCATCCGAGACGGCATCCGAAAACTTTTCGGAGTAAGCAATCACATGCTTTAGTGTGGAGCGGGCGCCCTCGCCCGCTGCCGTTGACCTTGCGTCGAAATTCCATCCCTCGGAAAGCAGCCGATCGAGCGAGCGCAAAGCAAAGTGCCGCGCCTCCGCCAGATCAAGCACCTTGGCCGCTTCCAGATACGCCGATACGCACATAGCGTTCCAGCCCGCGTAAACCGTCTTGTCCACATAAGGCGTAGGCCGCAACAGCCGCGCCGCGTACATCTTCTTCTTAGCCGCAGCCAGCAGCGCGTCGGCCCGCTCTTTCGGAATATTCAGCCGCCCGGCAATTTCCTCAATCGACGCCCGAATCGAGAGCACATTCTTCGCCGGATTGTGATGCATGTCCCCGGCTTCCTGAATGTCGTAATTAGCGGCCACCACGACAAACTCATCCGCGTTCAGCGCCGCCTTCGTTTCCTCCAGCGTCCAGGTGAAATAATCGCCATCGTCGTCCATCGAATAGTCGGCATCCTGCGAAGCGTAAAAGCCGCCGTGCGCGCGGTCGCTGAGCCATTCGTCCATCCAGCGAATCATGTCGCGCGCCACCCCGGCGTAGAACTCATCCCCCGTCGCCTGATACGCATGCACATAATTCCTCAGCAACTCCGAGTTGTCGTAGCACATTTTCTCGAAGTGCGGCACGATCCAGCTTTCGTCCACCGAATAGCGATGGAACCCGCCCGCTAACTGGTCATAGGCACCGCCGTGCGCCATCTTCTTGAGCGTGCGGACAAAAATATTGCCCAGCTCTGCATCACTCGATCCAGTGCGAACATACTGATCCATCACCAGATCGAGCGCCGCCGGATGCGGAAACTTGGGCGCGCTTCCAAATCCGCCGTTGACCTCGTCAAACATCTTGCGCGCCGATTCCAACATCGCGTCAATCACCGTCGCGGAGATCTTCCCGCCGCCCGGAAAAGACTCCGCCCGCGAGACCGCGCTCTCGACCATCTGCGCCTGCTCCATCACGTCGCCGTGCTTGTCGCGATATGCCTGAGCAATCGAAAGCAATACGCGCTTGAAACTAGGCCGCCCGTAAGCGTCCGCCGGAGGAAAGTAAGTCCCTCCATAAAACGGTTTGCCGTCGGGAGTAAGAAACGCCGTAAGCGGCCACCCGCCCTGTCCCGTGAGCGCGCTCACCGCCACCTGATATCGGCTGTCAATATCCGGACGCTCGTCGCGATCCACCTTGACCGCGATGTAATGCTCATTAACAATCGCCGCCACCTCGGCATCGTCATAAGATTCGCGATCCATCACATGACACCAGTGGCACCAAACCGCACCGATATCCAAAAGCATCGGCTTGTTCGCCGCGCGCGCCGCCGCAAAAGCCTCCTCCCCAAACTCATGCCACTGGATCGGCTGATGCATTGCCGAACGCAAATAAGAAGAAGACGCGTGAGCCAGCGAATTGTGGGAGCCGGTAGTCATCAGCAAAGTCTACCGCGAGAGCGAGCAAGGATGGGGAACCTCTGCGACCGAACGCGCGCCTGTTGGCCGGAGCACAGTCTGTCAAGTGCGGAAATAGCACGCAAAGACGAACACCGGGTTCATGCCCGGAAGTTACCTTCCGCCATCCGGGGCCGGTGCCTAGAATCGCGAGAACGAGACACTGATACACCGAGACCGAGACAAAGATTGCAATTCCGGGTTCATCATGAAGGAGCTTCATTCCGCCGAAAGGCCTATCTAGAGGAGATCATGAAAACTGCAAGATATTGTGCCGTACTCTTGTTCTTTGTTGCCGCCTGCACCGCGTTGACCTTCGCCGATGAACCGGGGAGGCATCCTGCATACCTGCACGCGCTCACCGACCTGCGCCACGCCCGCGCTCACCTGGAGCACGGAACATGGTCCGGCCGCATGGATCGAGAAGAAGATCATGCCATCGAGGAGATCGACAAAGCCATCGGAGAAATCAAGCACGCTTCGATTGACGACGGCAAGAATCTGAATGACCATCCGCCGGTTGATGCGCACATAGAGCACAGAGGCCGCTATCACCGCGCCCTGGAATTGCTCGACAAGGCGCACAATGATATCGCCCGCGAAGAAGATGATCCCTCCGTGCGCGGTCTGCGCAATCGCGCCCTCCACCATATCGACGAAGCGCACCGCATCGTCGATCACCTGATCATGCAGGCTGCCGGCGACTAAAAACGACCAGAACAGCGCCGAATTTGTTTGAGTGTGAGGGTGCCCCGTCCAAGCTTCGCTTGGGCGGGGTTTTTTCGGTCGCAATAACTTAAGAGCCCAGCTTCTTCGCCATCGAACAATAGATCTCGACCGCCTCCACCAGTTGCGCCTTCTCCACAAACTCACCCTCGGTGTGCGCCACGTGGATCGAGCCCGGCCCCAGCAGCAGAGGCTCGCCCCAGTTGGTCAGCGACGGAACGTCGGTGGTGAAAGCCGCGACCATCGTCGGCAGCCCGTCCAGCGTTCGCAGACGCAGGAACGGAGTCTCGCGGGTGAAGCGAACCTCGGAGAGTTCACTGACCGACTCCGTAATCTCGCGGCGCAGCGCGTCGGCCGGACCCACCAGGCGATAGAAAAGATCAGCCTTGGCAAAATCAGAAATCACATTCGGAGCGCGCCCGCCCTGAATCGAGCCCACGTTTTTTGTGCAGGGTCCGACCTCGGTATCTTCGGGAAGTTTCATCGCATGCAACCGGTGCAGAGCTTCCACGAGCTTGTCGATGGCCGACTCTCCCAGCTCCGGATATGCCGAGTGCGCCATCTTTCCGCGCGCCACCAGTTCCACGTGCAGCGCGCCCTTGCTGGCCAGCGCCAGCTTGTTCTCGGTAGGCTCGCCGTTAATCATGAAGCGCGCGCCGATCGGATGCTGATTGGCTAACTTCGCACCGATGGAGTCCCGCTCCTCGCCCACCAGAAAGAGCAGCCCAACGAAAACTCCAGCCCCGCGCAGCTTCTCCGCCGCAAGAATCTGCGCCGCAATAATCCCCTTGGCGTCGCACGAGCCGCGCCCGTAGATGCGCCCGGCATCTTCCGAAGAGGTGATGAACGGCGGCACCGTATCCATGTGTGTGGAAAAAACAATCTCCGGGCGATCATGTCCTGGCCAAGTTGCCAGCACGTTCGCGCGCGCACCCTCGACCGGCATTTTCCGAGCGTCCAGCCCACGCCGCCGCAGCTCGTCGCAAAGAAAATCCCCCACCGCGCTTTCATTTGGAGTAGTGGATTCAATATCGATGAGCCGGCGGGTAAGCGCAAACAGGTCCATGCAGGAGAGCGTAACAGTCGTTGGTCGCCGGTCGCTAGTCGCGGGCAAGCAGATTCTCTACAATACCTAGCGACGGACGCCTAGCAAACGACCAACGACCAACGACCAACGACTAACGACCAACGACCGACGACCGCCCCGTGCCGCCCGAAACTTCCACAATCCGTTCCCTCTTCCTCGCCGGCCCCGCCGGACGCCTGGAAGCCCTGCTCAACGCCGGATCGCCCGACGCGACGCATGCTGCCGTGGTCTGTCATCCGCATCCGCTCTACGGAGGAACGTTGCACAACAAAGTCGTCTTCCACGCCATGAAAGCGCTCAGCCACTTCGGATTCCCCGTACTCCGTTTCAACTTCCGCGGCGCCGGCCTGAGCGAAGGCGAGCACGCAAACGGCATGGGCGAAATCGAAGACGTCCGCGCCGCCCTTGACTGGCTCGAGAGCGAATACACGCTTCCCATCATCTTCGCCGGATTTTCTTTCGGAGCCGTCGTGGGTTTGCGTGCCGCATATTTCGACGATCGAGTACGCGCGCTCATCGCCCTCGGCCTGCCCGCTGTCCGGTTCGCAGATCGCATGGACGACCGCGTCTACGATTTCGAATTTCTGCGCGACTGTACCAAGCCCAAGCTCTTCGTCAGCGGATCGCGCGATCAGTTCGCTCCCCCAGGGAAACTCGAAACACTCGTCAACACATTCGCTGATCCTAAGAAGCTGGTCCGCATCGAAGCCGGAGATCACTTCTTCGAAGGAAGACTCAAGGAGATCCGCGTAGCCATCCAAGACTGGACCCGGGAGACATTGGCCGTCGGATAAAGAATGACCACCAACTCGCATCCCAACTGCGGGCGATCCAAGAAAGCTCAGTACGGTTGTGCCCAAAAGGAAGTGGAATCGTTTGCATAAACTATTCGACACGGATGGCGACATTTGGCGAAAGTGAGAACACAATTAACGTAGTTGGCTACGGTGCTTCATGAAATCTCTGCCAATCGGGCTTGGGATCATCGTTCTTTGCTCGTCTCCGTTGTCCATACTTGCACAGGAAATAGGGTACGTCGATCTAACCGACAACCGTTTCCGTGAGCGTTCCCGACAGACGCGGACATTTAGTGGAAACTGTGGTGGCAGTCCTCACGCCGCACCGTCTCAGACCGAAGTGACCGCCGCGGTTATCTCATTGGACGCAATGCGTTACCGGATTGGAGAAGAGGCGTCCTTTGAAATCAAGATTCTGAATAGCGGCAAGGAAAAGGTAGTAGTTCCTTGGACGCCGCATTTGGGCGACCTAGAGCCGGCCAATGCACGCTCTTCTTACAAATATCGAGTGGGCGTCATTTTGCTCGTATTCAGAGATCCCGAGGGCCGCGAATTCTCTATTTCTGAGACTCTTTACGGCTCGCCAGACGTTCCCGGCAGTCTTCGAGAACTTTCGCCAGGCGAATGGTTCACGGTGAAGGGACGAAAGAGGGTTGACCTGTTCGACCAAAACTGGGGACGGCATGAGCTTAAGGCTACTGGATTCGTCGAGACAAAAGTCAGCGGCTTCTACCGGCAGGATACGGCGACGTATTCCCCAAAAAACGGCGGGAGTGAGATTCAATGGTGCATTCCGTTGCGTTGCCAGCGAGCTAATCAGTTCGATGTCACGCTTCAGTCACGCTAGCCATTGCCATGCCACCGGCGACTCCGGCCCAGCGCATTTATGACATGACTTCTGGCAACCAGCAACTGTCTCTATAATCCCGTCCATGTCCGACCTGACTCCCGCCCGCGACCAGCAATTTCGCCGCATGCGCGAAGTCGCCCGCGAGATCTTCAGCTCCGCGCTCAAGAACGCCTCCATAGAAAGCGCCTTCGCCCGCAACATCCACTGCGAGCGCCGCGTCCTGCGCATCGGCGACGATCTCCACGATCTCGACACCTACAACCGCGTCTTCGTAGTTTCCATCGGAAAGGCAGCACACACCATGGCAGCCGCCCTCGAAGCCCAAGTCGGCAGCAGTCTCGAAGGTATCGTCGCATCGTCGGTCGAGCCCGCGGGCCAAGTCCGCGGCTTCCGTTATTTTCGCGGCGGACATCCCACCCCCACCGCCGAATCCATCAACGCGGCCAGCGCCATTCTCAAATCTCTGAATGCTCTCGACTCCACTTCGCTAGCCATCTTCATGATTTCCGGCGGTGGCTCGTCCATCGTTGAAAAGCCGGTCGGAACTTTGAAAGACGACGACATCACTCTGCCCGACCTCGTCGCCACCTATCGCACGCTGGTGAACTCCGGCGCGCCCATCGCCGAGATCAACGCCATCCGCAAACATCTCTCCGCCGTCAAGGGTGGACGCCTGGCCCAGGCCGCCTATCCCGCCCAGCAGGTTTCGATTCTCGTCTCCGACGTGCCCGACGCTACGCCCGACGCGCTCGCCTCCGGCCCCACCATGCCCGATTCCACCTCCATCCACGACTGCGAGCGCATCGCCGCCAAATACAATCTCATCGATCAACTCCCCAAATCCGTCGGAGATCTCTTCCGTCAGCATGCCCTCGACGAAACGCCCAAATCCGACGACCCAGCCTTCGTCCGCGCGCGCTGGTGGACCGTCCTCTCGAATAAAGTAGCCATCGATGAGGCTGCCGTCGCCGCCACCCGCGCCGGTTTTGCCGTCGAAGTCGATAACTCCTGCGACGACTGGCCCTATGACAAGGCCGCGGACTACCTGCTCAACCGTTTGCGCGAACTACGAAGCAAAGTGTCGCGCGTCTGCCTGATCTCCGGCGGCGAGGTGACCGTGGCCGTCCGCAACGGTGGCATCGGCGGACGCAACCAGCAGTTCGCCCTCGCCTGCGCCGAAAAAATCTCAGGACACGACATCACAGTACTAAGCGCCGGCACCGACGGCATCGATGGCAACAGTCCCGCCGCCGGCGCGGTAGTCGATGGCAGCACCTTGGACCGAATCGAAGACCGAATCGAAGGCCGAGAAAAGGATGGCGTCGATGCCGGCGCCGAAGCCGTGCGGCACGCGCTCTCCACCTTCGATGCCTATCCTGTTTTCGACGCGTTAGGCGACACCGTCATGACCGGACCCACGGGAAACAATCTTCGCGATCTGCGCATCCTGCTGGCTTACTGATCCGCCTGCCATGACCTTTGGTCTCGTGCCAAGAAGATTCGCCGAGCATTCGCCGAATATTCGCCATTACATAAAGGTGTACACTTCCGTGGCCCGCCGGCTGGTGTGCGATAACACCTTATGTTTCATGGCCATACGGCTGTTGAAAATTCTCATAAATCTTCCTCCGCTGCGGCAGCGTCGCGCCTTCAGCCTGCATCCAATCTGTTAAAATCAAGACAGTTCATCGGAGGTTTCATTGAAACGGACATTGCGTCTTGCTATCCTCTTGTCTCTTGTCTGCACTTCCGTGGCAGGCTTCTCGAGTTTCGCGCAGGCTCAGAAAATCGACGTTGCATTCGGCGTCAGCACATTGGATGCGCCGGGGGCCAGCGCGGCGAGCGGGAATCACCAGCCCGTGTCACTCACCGGAGGCGCCTACCCCGGCTTTAGCGGCGACGTACTCTTCTGGCACCATTTGGGCATTGGGGGCGAGATCTTCTGGAAGGCAAACCAGGGCAGTTACGGCGGCGATCCCACCCTTCCGTTTCGTCCACTTCTGTTGGATGTTGACGCCGTTTATTCGCCCAAACTTGCGAGCCACACCTATCTTGAGCTGGACGCCGGCATCGGCGCACTGGACACCCGTATCTACTGTCAGGGATGCGGCAATGGCTACAACACCAACTACTCGAGCGACAAACACTTCATGGGAGACTTCGGCGCCGGCCTCAAGTTCTATCCCAAGGGCGGCTTCTTCGTCCGTCCCGAGGCGAAACTGTACCTCGTCAACAACAACTTGAACTTCAGTTCCGCGCGCATTACCCGCTTCGGCCTCTCCATCGGCTACACCTTCGGAGGACATTAGCCATCGATGTAGATTTGTCATGTTGAGCGAAGCGAAGGACCTGCTGCTTGCCGCCCTCGGCCAAGCCAGGTCTTTCGTTATTAGGAGCCCTTTTCTTCCTCTCTGTAAATTTCTTGTCTCCTCCAACTCGCAAGTGGCCCACTTTGCTCGTCCGGCATTATGATAGATCCATGAATTTCGGCTTCTCCGGCGAGATGATCTTCCTGTTTCTTCTGGCCCTGATCCTTTTCGGCCCCAAGAAAATGCCCGAGATCGGCCGCCAGGTGGCGCGCTTCCTCAACGAGTTCCGGCGCGCGTCCAACGAATTCCGCTCGCAGATCGAGTCCGAAATCAATTCCTTGGATAGTGTTAACGCCAACGCTACCACCCCTCGGCAGCAGATCCTGCCGCCTCTCCAGGCTCCGCTCGGATCGCTTGCCAATCGCATCTTCAATCCTCCGTCCGTGGAAAAACTCGAAGCTGCCGAAACTCCTGTTGCGGAAAATACCGCCACCGCGGGGACGGCGCTTGCGCTGTCTTCCGAGCCTGTTCCCGCTCCCAGGGATGAAACTCCGAAAGTTGAAGCTCCGGGCGTTGAAGCTTCGAAGGTAGCGCCCGATGCCTGAAGCGGCCGCCTCCTCACCCCTGAACGAATCCGTCAAGGACAAGAATAACGAGCAAATGCCCACCATGGGTTTCCTCGATCATCTCGAGGAGCTGCGCAAGCGCATCGTTTATTCCATCATCGCCATCGTGGTCGGTTTCTTCGCCTGTTGGGGATATGCCGAGAACATCTACGCCATCATGCAGCGACCCATCATGGACGCGCTGCAACGCAATGGCCTCTCGGCCAAGCTGGTTTACGTCAATCCCATTGAACCTTTCAATCTGTATCTGAAAGTCGGAATGATGGCCGGCTTGTTCGTCGCCTCGCCCTTCGTGCTCTATCAGATCTGGTGCTTCATTTCGCCCGGTCTTTACCGTAACGAGAAGCGCTACGTCTTCCCCTTCATGGCCTCGACCATAGCTCTGTTTCTTTCCGGCGGATACTTCGGCTACAAAGTTGTCCTCCCGCAAGCGCTGGTGTTCCTGATCGGCTACGGCAAAGATTTCCAGCCGATGATCACGCTCAGCGAATACAGTTCTCTGTTTCTGACCATCATCGTCGGCCTGGGCGCAGTCTTCGAAATGCCGATTCTGGTGTTCTTCCTGGCGCTCATGGGCATCGTCAGCGCCGGTTGGATGTGGCACAACATCCGCTATTCCATCCTGGCCATCTTCGTCGTCGCGGCCATCATCACGCCCACTCCCGACATCCTGAACATGTGCATCTTCGCCGCGCCCATGATTGCCTTATATGTGCTAAGCATCGCCATCGCCTGGCTCGTGCATCCTAACCAGCGCAAGAAACGCGCGGAGAAAAAAGGATCCTGACCACAGAGGACACAGAGGACCACAGAGGATCACAGGGGCACCCATGAAACCATCCAAGACCGGAAGAACTTCCCCTAAAGCCTTCCCCTGTGTTCCCCTGTGTTCCCGGTGGTTAAGAATTTGCGTGGCGTTGTCACTGGCCATCGCCGTGGCGAGCGCTGCAGCCTGTTCCAAAGGAACCTCCGCCGACGCCAGCAGCACCGCCGCCACAACCGCGGCTGCGACGCCAGCGCCGCCCGAAGCCGCACCGGACTCCGCCCCGCTCCCGCACATCGATTCGAGGCGCGCCTTCCAGTACACCCGCGAGGTTACCGCCTTCGGCGAGCGCTACATGGGCAACGAGAACCACAAGAAACTGGAGCGCTACATTGTCGACCACCTGAAAGGCGACGAGGTCGAAGACGATGCCTTCACCGCCGACACCGTGGAAGGCAAATTTCCCGTCCGCAACATCATCGCCAAATTTCCCGGCACAAAAGATGGGATCATCGTCATCCTCGGCCACTATGACACGGTCTATCCACTGCGCAACACTGGGTTCGTAGGCGCCAACGACGGTGGCTCTTCCACCGCCATCCTGCTCGAATACGCCAACCAGCTGCGCGGCGGATTGCGCGGCGAGGGACCGAGTAAGAAGCGCGATGGCTACAGCGTCTGGCTCGTCTGGACCGACGGCGAGGAAGCCGTCAAGACCTGGTCCGATACCGACAGTCTTTACGGCACGCGCCATCTCGCCGAAAAATGGGAGAAAGACGGCACGCTCAAGAAAATTAAAGCGCTCATGGTCATGGACATGATCGGCGACGCCGACCTCGACATCGTCCGCGACACCAACAGCGCTCCCTGGCTGCTCGACCTGATCTACGCCGCGGCCGAGCGCCTGGGCTATCAGTCCCACTTCTACGCCAGTGAAGGCGCCATCCAAGACGATCACATTCCCTTCGTCAAGCGCGGCGTCCCTTGTGCCGACGTCATCGACCTCGACTACGGATACAACAACGTCTTCCATCACACCCCGCAAGACACCATGGACAAGCTAAGCCCCAAGAGCCTGGAAATCGTGGGCGACACCACGCTCGAAACCATCCACATGTTCGACCAGCGCTAGCGTCGAGGCACCAAAACATGCTTCCATCCCCGAATTTTGTTATCCCCCGGCTTTGTCATCCTTGAGCGAAGCGAAGGACCTGCTTTTGCAAGCGTCGCCAAACTTTGTCATCCCAACCCCACTTGCCTCAATCCCTACAAATATAGTAGTCTTTCCAAACTCGAGGGGTGAGCCATGACGTCCCGCCGTGACTTCCTGAAAGCTGCATCCGCCGCCCTAGCCGCGGGTGCCGCCCATCCGCTGCTGTCCTGGGCCGCTGAAGCCGCTGTCACAATCCCCGGCAAGGACGGCATGATCGTCCGCTCCGCCCGCTTCCTCGATCTCGAAACACCGGTCGAGTTCATGACCGACTGGATCACCCCCGTCAACCATTTCTTCGTCCGCAACCACATGTTCGAGCCTGCCAAGTTCGACGGCAAGGCGTGGCAACTCTCCATCACCGGAGAAGTAGAAAAGCCGCTGACGCTCACTCTCGCCGACTTGGAAAAACTTCCGTTCCACTCCGTAGTCAATACGATAGAGTGCGCCGGCAACGGCCGAGCGTTGCAGAATCCCAAGGTCCCCGGAATCCAGTGGGGCAAAGGTGCGGTCGGCAACGCCAGATTCTCTGGTCCCAGCCTGAAGACGCTGCTCGAAAAAGCCGGAGTGAAACACAAAGACACTGCCACGCACGTCGCATTCCGCGGCCTCGATCAGGTCCCCGGCAAAGTTCCAGCCTTCATCCGCAGCATTCCGATCGACAAAGCCATGGACGCCGACACCCTGATAGCGACAAGCATGAACGGCACCCCGCTCACCACGCATCACGGATTCCCAGCCCGCGCCATAACCCCCGGCTGGGCCGGAGCCGCCTCCTGCAAATGGCTGACGGAAATCAGCGTCCTCGACAAGCCCGCCGAAGGAAATTTCATGAACCCCGGCTACCGCCTGCCGAACACGCCCGTAAAAACCCGGAGAAGCCTTTAAGCCCGAGGACACGCACTCCGTCACCGCGCTGACCGTCAAGTCGCTAATCGCCGCTCCGTCCGATGGTGCCAAACTCAAGCCCGGTGCCCAAGTAATTCAAGGTGTAGCCTGGGCCGGTGAGGCCGACATCACCAAAGTAGAAATCTCAACCGACGGCGCCACTTGGACCCAAGCGAAACTCGGTAAAGACCAAGCCAAATACGCGTGGCGTCTCTGGACCTACAGTTGGAAGCCAGCCAAAAGCGGCGACTACGTAATCCTCTCCCGGGCCACCGACAGCCAGGGACGCGTGCAGCCCGAAACCCCCGTGTGGAATCCCAGCGGCTATCTCTACAACGCCTACGATCAGGTGAAGGTCAATGTCCAAGCCTAGTGAGTGCAACCCAGGTAAGTCCAATACTGGTAAGTGCAAACCTAATGAGCGAATGCGCCGGAAACTGAGCACGACAATTCTGACCCTTGCCATCTTCAGCGCCGTTGCGTTGGCCGGAGAAGCTTCTCCCAATTCCAATTCGAAAGACAAATTGCCTGCCGACCCCATGCAGGAAAAGGCCGCCGCCGCATGTTCCACCTGCCACGAGGCCCGCATCATAGTGCAGCAGCGATTAAGCAAGCCTGCCTGGACCAAGGAAGTGGACAAGATGATGAAGTGGGGAGCCGAGGTAGATCCCAAAGATCGCGACGCCATGATCGATTACTTCAGCGCAAACTTCGGCCTCGACCAGCCAACCTACGCCGCTCCAAGAAGTGCAAGCGAGTCAAAGCGGCAAACCAAATCAAGAAATAGCATCGTCCAAAAACCAAGAAACAAATTTAATTCTGAGAACTGAGAGCCAGCAATTCCTGCTAAAATTTTCTAGCGCCCGTTTGGGGGCGACTCTAATCGGCTCCAGCAGCCGCGCGTGTGTGGGGAATCCAGCTTGTTCGAACGAATTTTTCCCGCGATTTTTCTGTGGCTCTTAGCATCCATCATTCCAGCAAGCGCGCAAGCGCCCAGCGCTCCGGGCAAGCCGCTTCCGCCCGGACCCATGCAACACAAGATCAAGGCGGCTTGCACTACCTGCCACAATGCCGGCCGCATCACCGAGCAGCATTTGACGCGCCGGCAATGGGTCGACCAACTGGCAAAAATGGAAGGCTTGGGCGCTGTCATCCCCGACGCCGATCGCAGCGCTATGCTGGATTATCTGACCAGGAACTTCGGTCCCGAAAAAGGCGCGGCCAAGGACCCGGCAACGCCCGCAGGAAAGTAATAAGGAGGCGCGTCAGCAGTTGAATCGCGAAGAGCAAAGCGCTGTCCGACCCAACATCCGAAGTGACGTTACAGACAGCGCTGCCCGTGACCTTGCGGAAAACTAGCGTCAGCATGAGCTGACCGCAGCCAGACTTCAAGTGATTGTTTAGGTGCGGGGAATGACGACGCTACTTTTCCTCCTTGTCCCCTGTGCCCTCTGTGGTAGAGGTTTTCTCCGGACGCAGCAACGGAAATAGAATTACATCGCGAATCGTGTGCGAGTCGGTGAGCAGCATTGCCAGCCGGTCCACTCCCAGGCCCACGCCGCCCGCCGGAGGCATGCCATAACTCAGCGCGTTGATATAATTCTCGTCCATCTGATGGGCTTCTTCGTCGCCGCGTTCGCGTTCTTTCAGTTGCGCCTCGAAGCGCCGCCGTTGATCTTCGGGATCGTTTAATTCGCTGAAGCCGTTGGCGATTTCCATCTTCCCCGCGAATATTTCAAAGCGTTCGGTCCAGTCCGGCTCATCCGGCTTCTGCTTTGACAGCGGCGAGACAGCGGTGGGAAATTCATAAATGATCGTAGGCTGCATCAAATGTTCTTCGGCCACCGCCTCAAAAACATTAGCGATCGCCTTTCCGACCGGCGCCGCCGCATCGTAGCCCAAACTGATCCCCGCGCCGCGCACGCGCTCGACCAGCGCCTCGACCGACTCGCGAGCCGCGAAGTCGCTACGCTCCGGCTTGGCTCCAGCCTTCTCCGGCCAGAAGTGGACGATCGCCTCGCGCATCGTCATTCGCCGCCAGTTCGCGTGCGCCCAGTCAATCTCATGCTCGCCCCACTTAGTCTTCGTCCCGCCGGTCACATCTTTCACCGCCTGCTCGATTGCTCCCTGCGTGGTTTCCAGAATGCCGAGATAATCCGTATAAGCCTGGTACGCCTCGAGCATGGTGAACTCAGGATTCCATCTCCAGCCCAGCCCCTCATTGCGGAAGTTGCGATTGATCTCATACACGCGATCGAATCCGCCCACCGTCAGCCGCTTCAGATAAAGTTCCGGAGCGATGCGCAAAAACAGATCCATGTCGAGCGTGTTGTGATGCGTCTTAAAAGGACGAGCCACCGCTCCGCCCGCCATCGGCTGCATCATCGGCGTCTCGACCTCCATAAAGCCCTGCGCGTCGAAATACCGCCGCAGCGATTGCACCAGCTTGCTCCGCTTCAAAAACACTTCGCGCACTTCCGGATTCATCACCAGATCCAGATACCGTTGCCGATAGCGCAATTCAACGTCCGTCAACCCGTGAAATTTTTCCGGTAGAGGTAGTAGGTCTTTCGCAAGAAAGGTCAACTCGTCAGCATGAATGCTGAGTTCGCCCGTGCGCGTGCGAAACAGATATCCGCGGACTCCAATATGATCGCCCAGGTCCAGCAGCTTCCACAGTTCGTAGCCGGCATCGCCAATCGCGTCTTTTTTGACGTAGATCTGCAGCCGCTGGCCATCCTGCTGCAAGTGCGCGAACCCGGCCTTGCCCATCAGCCGTATGGCCATGATGCGTCCCGCAACCCGCACCGTCACCCGCGGAGATTCCAGTTCCTCCGCCGTCTGCCCGCTATACTCGGCCAGAATCTGCGGCACGGTGTGGCTGTAGTTAAATTTCCGCGGATAAGCCGGATGCCCGAGAGCCTCAATCTTCTTCAGCTTCTCGCGCCGGATTTCATAAATATTTTCGTCGAGTGCCAATGCGTGTCCTTGCCCAGTAAAAATTTAAAGACTGGAAGCAAGTGATTATAAATAACTCAGGACCGCGTAGGGGCGGACGCATTCGTCCGCCCATGGCCATTCATGAAAGTGTCATCCTGCGGAGTCGAAGGCCCCCTTGCATTCTTCTCGGTGGCTCGGGGCGCGTCGGGGAATTCTCCTCGGGATCTGCTTATGCCCGCTACCCCCCCCCATTTGCG
>Ga0209448_10000060_pt1 | contig 39720 bp, 35 predicted proteins | sample BogFormECP14_OM2_FD_188245 | JGI IMG/M metagenome (GOLD analysis project Ga0209448, IMG submission 188245) | Bog forest soil microbial communities from Calvert Island, British Columbia, Canada - ECP14_OM2 (SPAdes) (version 2) | ecosystem: Environmental > Aquatic > Freshwater > Wetlands > Bog ... | reverse complement strand
CGTTGCCCACACGATAGCCAGCATCGTTGATTGGTGAGCTGAGTACCCCTGAATCCAAAATCGCCTCCTCGATAGAATCGATACGCACATGAACTGCACCCAGCTGGCGGGCAAGTTCTCGCGCAATAGTCGTCTTTCCAGTACCTGGCAGGCCGGCAAGGATGATGAGCATAGTGAGTTGCCATTATATTCTTGGGCGGGTGGCCAACTTCTGCGGTGGCTAGGTGCAACGTCGGCGACCAATTGTCAGCAGAGAAGGGAACGGGGTGCCCCACTTCTCGCGCTTTTCGAGAAGTGGGACGTCACAGCCGACGCCAAAGGGGGTCGGCTTTCTTTGAGCGGATTGCAAATCACGTCCGGCCGGGTGCCCCACCCTTCGGTTTTTGAAGGGTGGGATTCCACGGTCGTTTCCCTCTGAGGTTTTTTGCCGACTTCAGAGATGAACCCGCGTGCCCAAGATGCACCAACGATGCCCATCACCCTTCTCGCAAACTACGTGAAAAGGATGCGGGGCCCGGCACATTTTTTGAAATACCGTCGCAGCAATTAATCCCGGTCCTGAGCGCCGTGATAAATCCGCAAGACTTCGATGCTCTGCTCCTTCACGCGATAGACAGCTATGTAGGGCAGGGGAGGGAACAAAATCTCGCGTGTCCCTTCCTCGCGTCCGGCGCGGCCGCGATGCGGCCACTCTTTCAGGGATTGGACGGCAGCATACACTTTGCGTAGCGTCGGCACCTGGTAATGCGGATGGTGGTCTTTGAGGTAATCGCTAAGGCTTTGTAAGTCCGATGCGGCTGCTGGCGTCCAGCGGATCAGCATTCTTAAGAGCGCAACATCTGCTCCAGGCGGGCGTCCATTTCTTGTTCTTCAACAAACTCACCCCGGTCGGCCTGCGCAATTCCCTCCCGCACCGCAGCGCGGAAGCGAGCGTCTTCCTCCAGCAAACGCAAGGCGGCCTCCTTCACCAGTCGTTCAGCGTCGGTGCCTTCCTTGGTGGCGATCTGCGCAAGTCGCGCTTCCTGCTCGGGAGTGAAGTGTAGCTCCATCTTCTTCAGGGTAGCGAAAAAAGTACGCTCGGGCAAGTTACCGTCTAGCCCTCCGATCCGGCGGTGGCCAACTTCTGCGGCCGATAGGTATAACACTGGCGACCAATTGTCAGCAGAGAAGGGAAGGGGGTGCCCCACTTCTCGCGCTTTTCGAGAAGTGGGACGTCACAGCCGACGCCAAAGGGGGTCGGCTTTCTTTGAGCGGATCACAAATCACGTCCCGCTTGTGAGGAGCCAGTTCCCGCAGCGTTGCAGCCCTGCGCCACCCCAAATGTGGCTTTGGTAAAAACTACAGTAATAGGTGCTCGCGAGTGTCTGTTTAACCACACCCGGCCTGCGAGCATTATCAACAAGTTGAAGCCCCACAAGAAATCGTCGATTTTTATTACACACCATCTGTACGTACACATATATACATATACTACGTACATACATATACATATAATATAGACAGTACAAAGTGTTCCACGTGAAACACTTTTCCCAAATGTTCGCTTTTGACTTTCGCCTGAAAACTAACCTTCCGACAACTTTCTGACCGCCTTGGCAATCTCCGGCAGCTTGGCGTAGGCGGCGCAGCACTTCAACCACAAGCGGTGATCGATGGCAGGAGCGCCGCTGACCATGGCTCCAGCAGCAACGTCGTGAGGGATGCCGCTTTGCGCTATGGCGATGGCCCCGTCGCCGATCTTGACGTGGCCGGAGACGCCGACTTGTCCAGCCAGAATGACGTTGTTGCCCACGTCGGTGGTGCCCGCGAGGCCTACCTGGGCGCAGAGCAGCGTGTCGTGTCCTATGGTGCAGCTGTGTCCAACGTGGACCAGGTTATCCAGCTTCGCGCCTTGTCCTATGCGGGTTTCGCCGATGCTGGCTCGGTCGATGCAGGTGTTGGCCTGGACCTCGACGTCGCTCTCGACTACTACGTTGCCGGACTGCACGATTTTGTGCCAGTGAGCTTCGTCGTCCTTGGCGAAGCCGAAACCGTCGCAGCCTATCACTGCTCCGTTCTGGAGCAGGACGTTGTCTCCCAGTTGGCAGAATTCGCGGACTACGGCGTGAGCGTGCGCGAAGAAGTTGTTGCCTATGGTTACTCCGCGATAAATAACTACGTGGGATAGCAGGACGGCGTTGTCTCCGATGACGGCGTCTTCGTCGATCACTACGTAGGGGCCGATGTGCGCGTGCTTGCCGATCTTCGCTGTGTGATGAACCACCGCGGTCGAATGAATTCCGGGGACGTAGCGCGGCGGACGGTAGAAGAGTTCGATGGCTTTTGCCCAGGCTAGATAGGGATTCTTGCTGCGCAGCATTCCCGTGGAGATGGTGGGAAAGTTCTCGGCGACTATTACGGCTGAGGCTTTCGTTGTCTTCGCGGCGGCGTTGTACTTTGGATTCGACACGAAGGTGAGCTGGCCTCGCGCGGCTTGTTCGATGCCGGCTACTCCGGTGATTTCGGTGTCGGGTAGGGCGTTGTCGATGCGGGCATTCAGGGCTTGGGCGATGTCGGATAGTTTCATGGCGGTGTCCGGAGAATTGTAGCAATCAGAGTCTCAGGTCTTGATGGAGGTTTCAAGCAAGCGTCGTCCAGTCTGCCTTGGTGCAGAGGAAAGCCTGAACCACGGGGGGCACAGAGGTACACAGGGGAAGAACCTCACAGGGAATCCATCTTCTTTCCCGCGGCCTGAGACCTGCCTTCCTACGACTCGAACAGGGTTACTTGCCTGGTGTCGGGTTGGCCGCCTTTGCGGCGGCGGTTGGCTGAACCTATTACTGCTAACACCGTCACCGACGTTAAAGCTTCGCGGGGCACGAAGACTCGCTGCGTGTTCGAGCGCAGGTCGGGAGGATTCAGGAGAAATCCTTCGGCGGGATTTTGGGTCAGGTCGTTGGGCAGGATGCCTTCAATCACTTCACTGTCTTTAAATTTCAGGCGCACCCACAGACCTTCGGTGCGGGGACGGGTGGTGAAGGTCTTGCGGAGCATCAAGTCGGTGTCGGAAAACTCGCGGACAAAATAAACGGCTTTGATTTCTTTCAGGTCGATGGCTACCACGTTGCCGGAAGTGTTGAGCAGTTCGAGTTTGCCCTCCGCCACAAAGTTGGCGGGAGCTACGAAACCGCTGATGGAGTCGCGGTCGTGTTTCCTCACGATCACTTTCTTGTGGGTCGAGGGCATGGGGCGAGGCTTTCCAAGCGACGTCGGCAATCCCACTCATTCGCAAAGAACGCGAATGAGTGGGGCACCCGGCGCGGCGGGATGGAAGGTCCAGATGGGATTCTCGCACTTTCCTGATGAATTCGTGCAGTTTGTGCCTTCATAGTAGCCAAACGGTAAACGTTGTGTTATTTTCAGTGGTTTGCTGGGATTGTAGTCTTACGACATAAGTCTAATGTCTTGAGCAAGTTAGATTCCGCTGGCGGGAAGCTTGCCGAGTTGCCAGCGGTTGTCCTGTGGAAAACCTGTGAATAACGCCCCGGTCGAGGCCAGCAAAGGGCCACCGCGAGGCGACTAGGAAGGCATGGCCGATTACATATACACACTGGAAACCCGGCTCTCGCCGGACCAACAAAAGGCAGTCACCCTTGTCCTAAACGCCGCCAAGGCGGCGGGGATGAACGTATATCTTACCGGTGGCGCCATCCGCGACATTATTACTGGTTTCCCAATTCGTGATCTGGATTTCACGGTGCAGGGGAACGCGCTCAAGCTGCAGAAAGATCTGGAGCGGGCGGGAGCAGTGGTAGGGGACGCGGACGACGAGACGCGGACCTTGTTGCTGACGCTGCCTGGGGGCGTGCGGTCCGAGATTTCGATGGCGCGTTCGGAACACTACGACAAGCCGGGGAAGGCTCCGCAGATGGCTCCGGCGACGATTATTGAAGATCTTCGACGCCGTGACTTCACAGTGAACGCGATGGCGCTGTCGTTGAACGAGGGATCGCGCGGACTGCTGCTGGATCCGTTCAACGGGGCGGCCGACATCGAAGCGAAAGTGATTCGGGTGTTGCACAACTACGCGTTTCTGGAAGATCCGTCGCGGCTGATCCGGGCTACGCGCTTTGCCACGCGTTTCCACTGGCCGCTTGAGGAGCGAACACAGGCGCGTTACGAATCGGGAAAAGAGAACGGGTACATCGAGTACATCCGAAGTTCGAGCATCGGATACGAGATTGAGCAACTGGCGTACGAGGACGATGCGCTGGGCGTTCTGAAGGCGTACGAAAAAGAGGGATGGCTGAAGGTGCTGAATCCGCGCTGGAGCACGGCCAAGGTGGACACGGCTGGACTGGGCGCGCTGATGAAGACGCGGCAGCAGATGAACGAACTGGGCTATACGCCGGAGGTGGCCCCGGCAGTGCTGCATTTTCTTACCGAGCGGTTGGGCGAAAAAGATATTTCAGATTTACGCCGGGCGATTCCGCGCAAGGATCTGGTTGAGGCCTGGAAGGATCTGGATTCGAACGCCCACAGCCTGGCTAAGAGATTGACGGGTAAAGAAGCGGCCACGCCATCGCGGACCTGGCAATTGTTGTCGTCGGCGCGCCCCGAGATGATCCTGTTTCTCGCGATCACGGCGCGGCAGCAGGCAGTGGCGCAGAAGATCAAGAATTTCTTTACCAAGTGGCGACAGGTGCAGCAGAAGATTCCGTTGCCGGAGATGACGGAACTTCGGATCACGCCGCAGATGCCGACGTATCCGAAGATCGCCAACGACGTGTTCATGCTGTTGCTGGATGGCAAGATGCGTTCGCGGACGGAGATTCTGAAGTTCTTGAAGCCGCTGGCGCCGCCGCCTCCGCCGCCTCCACCACCTCCACCAGCCAAACGGGGCAGAGGAGCCAAGGGTGCGGTTCCGGTCGCTGCTGCTGTGGCTAGCGGCAAGCCAGGTGCTAAGGCGAAGGGAAAAATTGCGGCGGCTCCGGCAGCGCCCGCCCCACTGAAATCCGCTCCGGCGGTGAAGCCTGCGGCGCCGGCGAAGGCGCTGGCCACGGAAAAACCCGTGGCTCCGGCGAAGCCTGCAGCGGTGGCAAAGGCGAGTAAGCCAGCCCAGGCTCCTGCGGTCAAGAAGCCGGCGAAACCTGCCAAAACCACGAAGCCTGCCGGTAAAACGAAGGCAAAAGCCGCTTCTAGAGGGAAGACCAAGGGCAAGAAGAAGGGCAAGTGAGGGCGTTGTCGGGAGACCGGAACCTCGGCTCGGAGGGCTTTTCGGTCGGACCTGGCGCGTTTTCGGCCCCTGAAAACAAAGTGAAAACTGGGCTATAATGGACGTATGCGGCGCTGGTTGTGGATAGCGACGTTTAGCCTGATTTTGTTCGCGCTGCCCTTGTGGGCGCAACGGCGCGGAGGTGGCGGGGGTGGTGCCCATTCCATCTCGCGTGGCGCGACTGCCTCACACTCCTTAGGTTCATTTCACAGCGGGAGTGTTGGCTGCAGCTCCAGCGTCAATTTGCGGATCGGGAATTCGTACTATCCTCGTCGAGTGGTCTCTGGCCGACGTTCCTATTACTCCTATTATCGTTATCCATATCGTTATCCTTACGCGGGCTATTACCCTTATTACGGGTGGTATTCTGACCCGCTGTATGACAGTAACGATCAGGATTCTTACGCTGACGTCTCCAATCCTGCGCCCTACCCTGAGGACTATTCCCAGAACGGGGGATTGCAGCGCGATGTACAGGCTCTGAACGGAAAGATCGACCGGTTGCAGGCGGATGTCGAAGCGCGCAATCGTCCCAAGGCGGAGACGGAACCGGCGACGGCTTTGGTTTTCCGCGACAAGCATGTGGAAGAAGTTCGGAATTACGCGATTTCCGGTGGAATGCTCTGGGTGCTCAATGAGCAAGCCTCGAAGAAGATTCCGCTCGCCCAGCTCGATCTTGATGCCACGGCCAAGATGAATGACGATCGCGGTGTGGATTTTCAGGTGCCGGGACCAACGCTCTCGCTCCAGATCGTGCGCTAAACGCGCTCAACCAAACTGCACCACTTTCAGGCGTTGCGCGATACCCTCCAGCCAGTAGAATGAATCCGATCCGCTAAGAGCCAAAGGTCAAGCCAGCTGTCATTTTGCGCTGGCGGGGCATCACGGTGCTTTGAAGATCGTTTTATGAAAACAATCCTGTCAATCCTCATTTTGATCGTCGCGGCTTCGCTTCCAGTAGTCGCGCAACAAGCGGTAACGCAAGAGCCATTGCTGGATCACCTAACTGGCAATTGGATCCTTCAGGGCACGATTGCAGGACGTGAGACGACGCACGACGTCGAAGCCGAGTGGGTGCTTGGGCATGAGTATGTGCGGCTGCACGAGACCTCGCGCGAGAAGAAGGCGCAAGGCCAGGCTGCGTATGAAGCGATCATCTTCATCGAGTGGGACGAATCGTCGAACGAATATCGATGCCTGTGGCTGGATTCAACCGGCGGGGGTGGTCTCTCAGCACAGGGCATTGCCCATGGGAAACGCAGCGGCGACGGAATCGTCTTTTTGTTCAAGGATAAGGACAGCAGTATCCACAACACCTTCGCGTACAGTAAGAGCTCCGATACATGGCAGTGGCTTATCGATAATGAAGCCGGTGGCAAGGTGTCGGAATTCGCGCGGGTGAAACTCACCCGGAAATAGGAACCGAAGAGCTTCATGAGCCAGAACCAATTCGTTCACCTGCATCTGCATAGCGATTACTCGCTGCTTGACGGCGCTTGCGACGTCGAGAAACTGGTTGACCGGGTTCATGAACTTGGGATGCCCGCGGTGGCTATGACCGACCACGGGAATATTTTTGGCGCGGTGCATTTTGTGAATGCCGCGCACAAGGTGGGCATTAAACCGATCGTCGGCTGCGAACTCTACATCTGCAAGAAGGACGACCACGTCATTACGCGCACTCCGCCCGACGGCGACACTTATAACCATCTACTGGTGCTGGCCGAAAACGAAGAAGGCTATCGCAACCTGGTGAAGATCACGTCGGAAGCTTCGCTGCACGGCTTCTACTACAAGCCTCGCGTCAGCAAGAAGTTTCTGTCGGAGCATTCGAAGGGGCTGATCGGGCTTTCGGGATGCCTGAAGGGGGAGGTCGCTGAGCGACTAACGGAAGGGAACTACGATGCGGCGCGCGCGGCGGCCGGATTCTATCGCGATCTCTTTGGCAAAGACAATTTCTTTCTTGAGATTCAGGACCAGGGCCTGGAGATGGAACACCGCATCCGTTCTGGCTTATTCCAGTTGGAGAAGGATCTCGGGCTGCCGATGGTCGCGACCAATGACAGCCACTATCTTTGCGAAGACGACGCGCATGCCCAGGATGTGATGCTGTGCATTCAGACGGGGAAGTCCATCCAGGAAACGAACCGGATGAAGTTCGAGGGGACGCAGTTCTACGTCAAGAACGGAGACGAGATGCTGCGGGTGTTCAAGGATGCTCCGCAGGTGCTTTCGCGCACACTGGATATTGCCGAGCGCTGCAACCTGCGACTGGAAAAGGTTCCGAGCCCGTTTCCGCACTTTGATGTTCCCGACGGATTTACGCTCGACAGTTACTTCGAGCACATCACGCGGCAAGGATTTGCGCGGCGCATGGAGAACCTGCGGAACGCGGCGGCGAGCGGCCGGCTTAAGCATTCGCTGGCGGACTACGAGCAACGACTAGCACGCGAGATCGGCATTATCCAGCAAATGAAATTCTCGGGCTATTTCCTGATCGTTTGGGATTTTATTCGCTACGCTCGCGAGCGCGGGATTCCGGTGGGGCCGGGGCGTGGATCGGCGGCGGGCGCGGTGGTGGCGTATTCGCTCGGGATTACTGACATTGATCCGCTGCAACATGAACTTTTGTTCGAGCGCTTTCTGAATCCTGAGCGCATTTCCATGCCCGATATCGATATCGATTTCTGCATGAACCGGCGCGGCGAAGTGATCGAATACGTTACTCACAAATACGGGCGGGAGAATGTCGCGCAGATCATCACGTTTGGCACCATGGCGGCGAAGGCTGCGATTAAGGACGTCGGGCGCGCGATGGACATGCCTTACAGCGACGTGGATCGCATCGCGAAGATGGTACCGACCACGCTGAATATCAAATTGGACGACGCGCTCAGGGAGTCGGTGGCGCTGCAGGAGGCGTACCAGAAAGATCCGCAGGTGCGGCAGTTGCTCGACACGGCGCGGAAGCTGGAAGGGCTGGTGCGGAACTCGGGCGTGCACGCCGCGGGCGTGGTGATTTCGCCGCGTCCGCTGATTGAACTGGTGCCGCTGCACAAGACGAAGAACGATGAAATTGTTACCGCCTTCGACATGGTGGCCATCGAAAAGATGGGCCTGCTGAAAATGGATTTTCTCGGGCTGACTACGCTCACCATTCTCGACGACACGTTGAAGCTGATTGCGCAGAAGGGGACGGATCTGAAGTTGGACGACATCCCGCTGGAAGATCAGGAGACGTACGAAAGAGTCTTCCATAAGGGATTAACCTCGGGCGTGTTCCAGTTTGAATCGTCCGGCATGAGGGACGTTCTGCGGCGTTATCAGCCGAACTCGATTGAACACCTGACGGCGTTGAATGCGCTGTACCGCCCCGGGCCGATGGCCATGATCGACGATTTCATCGAGCGCAAACAGGGGCGCCGCAAAATCGAATATGAGTTGCCCGAGCTGAAGGAGATCCTGCAGGAGACGCTCGGCGTGTTCGTCTATCAGGAACAGGTGATGCAAGCGGCCAACACACTCGCGGGGTACTCCCTGGGAGAAGCCGATCTGTTGCGCCGTGCGATGGGCAAGAAAAAGCCCGAGGAAATGGCGGCACAGCGGGATCGCTTTGTGCGGGGAGCGACGCAGCGCGGGTTTCCGCCGAAGAAAATCGAAAAGATTTTCGATCTGATGGCGCAGTTTGCGGGGTACGGGTTCAATAAGTCGCACTCGGCGGCTTATGCGCTGCTGGCGTATCACACGGCTTACTTGAAGACGCACCATCCGGTTGATTTCATGGCGGCGCTACTGACTTCGATCACGGGTGACACAGATAGCGTGGTGAAGTATATCAACGAATGCCGCGAGGTGGGGATTGCGGTCGAGCCGCCGGATATCAACGTCAGCGATGCGAACTTTACTCCACACGGGCAGGCGATTCGATTTGGGCTGGCGGCGGTGAAGAACGTTGGCGGAAATGCGATCGAGTCGATTGTCGCGGCGCGGAAGAAGCTGGGCCGCAATTTCAAGTCGTTCTACGAATTCTGCGAGGAAGTGGACCTGCGGTTGTTGAACAAGCGCGTGCTGGAGTCGCTGATCAAGAGCGGAGCCATGGATTGTTTTGGGCGCCGGGCGCAGCTTATGCAAGCGCTGGACACGGCCATCGAACAGGCGCAGAAAGCGCAGCGCGACGCGGAGTCGGGACAGCACGGGCTGTTTGGCGTGTTTGCCGATGAAACCGCCGAGCAGGCGAACGGCGCGCTCCCCAATGTGCCCGACTGGGACGAACATACGCGGCTGTCGGCGGAGAAGGAAATCCTGGGATTTTTTATTACCGGGCATCCGATGGACAAGTATAAGGAGAAGCTTGCTGATTTGAATGCGCTCTCCACGGAAGATATTGCGGCCATGAAGAAATCGACCGCCAAGGATGAGAACATCACGACCGCCGGTTTGATTTCAGGGCTGCGGGTGGCGAAATCGCGAAGAGGCGAGTTGTGGGCGCAGGCGGCGCTTGAGGATATGTGGGGGAAGGTGGAGTTGCTGGTCTTTCCCGAAGCCTACAAAAAGCTTGCGGAGAAAGTGAAGCTCGAAGTTCCGGTGCTGATTCGTGGGGGCGTGCGCATTGAGGAAGGCGCAAATCCGAAAGTCACGGCCAATGACATTATTCCGCTGGATGAAGCTCGCGCGACCTTGCCGAAGGCGCTGCGGATAAAGATTCCTCTGGGGAATGCGACCGCCGCCACGGTTGATGCGCTGCACGCGCTGTGCAGCGAGCGCAAAGGCGAAGCGAAGGTGTTGTTCGATTTGGACCGGGACGGCGATTTCATGGTGGTGATGGAAGCCGAAGGCTATAATGTGATGCCGGACCGCAATTTCCTGGGCCGCGTGGAAGAGCTCTGCGGGCGCGACAGCGTGCGCAAGATCAGTTGATCCCTGCAAAGTAACAGGTTCGGCGGATGAGACGAGCGAAAATAAAGCGGGCAGCAAAGTCAGATCCGGCGAGCGAGGGTCCGATTCATGGCCTGAATGGCGGCTCGAACGACGGCTCGAACAACAGCGCTGAGAATCCCGCCATCGCCGGCACGGATTTCACGCTCTCGATTGTGGAAGCACATCAACCCCGAAAGAATGGGAACGTCATCAAAATGGATTCTGGACTGAAGGCGCAGCAGGAACTGGAAAAAATCGAGGAGCAGATCACGCGGCTGCAGGCGCTGCAGGGGCAGAACGCGGAAACGGTGCGCCAGATCCAGCAGTTGCACGAGCGGGTGAACGACCTTCGCCGCGAGGTGGCTTCGCACCTGAATGCGTGGGAGCGCACGGAACTGGCGCGGCATCCGCAGCGTCCCTACACGCTGGACTATATCGAGCGCATTTTCACGAACTGGAGCGAAATTCACGGGGATCGCGGGTTTCGTGACGATCCGGCGATTGTTTGCGGCATGGCTCGCTTCCACGGCGAGGAAATTATTGTGATCGGCCAGCAGAAAGCGCGCGACGCGAAACAGCGCGTGTATCGAAATTTCGGCATGCCTCATCCGGAAGGATATCGGAAGGCGCTGCGGGTGATGAAGATTGCGGAGAAATTCAAACGGCCGATTTTCACGTTAGTGGATACCGACGGCGCCTATCCCGGACTGCATGCCGAAGAGCGCGGTCAGGGAGAAGCCATCGCCCGCAACCTGCTGGAGATGGCGCGGCTGGAGGTGCCGATTATTGCGACTGTGATCGGCGTCGGCGGCAGCGGCGGCGCGCTGGCGATTGCGGTGGCCGACCGCGTCTTGATGATGGAGAATTCGGTTTACTCGGTGATTTCGCCGGAGGGCTGCGCGTCGATCATGTGGCGCGATGCCAGCAAGAAAGGTCTGGCGGCGGAAGCGATGAAGATTACGGCCAAAGACCTCAGCGAACTGGGGTGCATTGATGACATCATCCCGGAACCAGCCGGAGGCGCGCATACCGATCATGCGCAGGCAGCGGCGTTGCTTGACGCCGCGCTCCAACAGCATCTGGCGGCGGTGAGGCGAGTGCCCGTCGCGGAGTTGCTGGAAGCCCGCTATCAAAAATTCCGCCACATGGCGCAGTTCTTCCAAGTGGAAGCGTAAGAACTGGGTCGTCCCTCCCGATCCGTCGGGTTCTCTACCCCTTCATCCGGCTGGTTGCATTGATTGTATCGATGTGATATCATGATATCATTCTGAAGTACAGAGGATACGCGATGGCCCAATTTGTGGTCCGCAATATCGAGGATGCCGTCAAAGCGCGGTTGCAGCGCCGTGCAAAGAGGAACGGGCGCAGTATGGAAGAGGAACTACGCGATATTCTGCGGAGCGCCGCGGTTGAGGAGCCTATTGCGACCGGAGGTTTGGGGAAGGAGATCGCGGGCTTGTTCAGCAAGGTCGGACTCGAAGCCGATATTCCCGAGCTGCGTGGACACACCGTTAAGCCCTTCGATTTTGAGTCATGATTATTCTGGATACGAACGTGCTTTCGGCGCTGATGCGCCAAATGCCCGACCAGAGCGTTGTCGATTGGCTCGACCGACAACCAAGAACGTCGGTCTGGACTACAGCAGTGACGGTACTGGAAGTCCGCTTTGGATTGCAGATTCTGGCGACCGGCCGCCGACGAAGCGTGCTGACCGAGGCGTTCGAGGCACTTCTGGCGAGAATGGGTCAGCGAGTCGCGGTGTTTGACGCCGCGGCTGCTGGGCAGGCGAGCGATCTGATGGCAGCGCGACACAGGAAAGGCCGTCCTGTTGATCTTCGCGGCACGATGATTGCCGGCATTGTGCTGGCGCAGCACGCTACGCTTGCAACCCGCAACACTGTGCATTTCGAAGACGCTTCAATTCCGCTGGTTGACCCCTGGGCCGTTTAGCTTACGAGCATCTAGTAGCTGAGGTGCCGTCCCTTGCGGGACTCGATTTGTCGCGCCGCAGGCTTCCCGGCACTCACGTGCCGGACTTTCCTGTTCTGCCGCTTCGCGGCTGTTACTTACCCTGGTGACAAACTGCGGATCCCTCGCTACGCTCGGGATGACAATTGCTGAAATCTTCAACGAGCTTCTAGAGAATCGGCAAATGCAAACAGGGCTGCACCAGGAAATCGAGCGAGTTGATCTGTTGTAGTGCCTCCTCCACCAGCGAGGCCCTGCATTCCTCGAGCGTAATCAGAAAGGGCAGATGCGATTTCGGGCAGCCGGGTTTCTGCAACACTGAATCGATGTTGATGCCGCTCTGGGAAAGAATGGTGGCGAGGCTGGCGATGATGCCCGGGCGATCCTTCACCAGAAAGCGCAGATAGTGCTTGGCGGTGAAGTCGGCGGTGACGGTCGGGGTTGTCTCGGCGGGCTGTCCGGCGTTGCTGGTTGGCGTTGTTGTTATGGTCGCTTGCCTGGAGCGAGCGATGGCCAGAATGTCGGAGACGACGGCGACCGCGGTTGGATGTCCGCCTGCGCCGTGGCCTCCGAAAACGGTTTCGCCACCGTACTTTCCAGTGGCTACCACCAGGTTTTGGCTGCCTTCCACGCGCGCCAAGGGCGATGCGAGTTCGACTAGCGCCGGCTGGACGGCGGCAAACAACTGGGTCGCTTTACTTTTCGATTCTGGCATCAACTCGGCACATGAAATCTGACGAATCGTGCAACCTAGTTGGTTCGCGTATTCAAAATCAACGGCGTCGATGGGTGAAATCGAACGCGCCACGATACTCTCGGGTCTGACGTTACAATGCAATCCGACTCGGGCCAGGATGGCGAGCTTGGCGCGCGCATCGAGGCCGTCGATGTCTTCGGTGGGATCGGCCTCGGCGAAGCCCAGCTTTTGCGCCTCCCGCAGAGCGGTGGCAAAGGGAATGCCGTTGGCTTCGATCTGACTGAGAATGTAGTTGCAGGTGCCGTTGAGAATGCCTCGAATCTTGAACAGTTCGTCGCCGCCCAGTCCATCGTGCAATCCAGAAATCACGGGCACGCCGCCCGCTACGGACGCGCCAAACTGGATTTGCTGGTTCATCTGGCGCGCCAGGCTGATCAATTCGAGTCCAGAGCGCACTATCAACTGCTTGTTGGCAGTGACTACGGATTTGCCTGAGGTGAGGGCGCGCCGGATCCAGTCTTCGGTCGGCTGCAGGCCGCCCATTACTTCGACCACGATATCCGCGTTGGAAGATAGAACGTCGTCAATACTCTCTGTCCACAGCACCGAGGAGGGAAGCCAGTCGACTTTTTTACGGGCGACGTTGCGATTGAGGACGTGGGTCAGGCGCAGGTGGGTGTTCGAGCGCTCGCAAAGAATTCTCGCCACCGAACTTCCGACCGTGCCGAAGCCGAGGAGAGCCACGTTGCAGGTTTGCGGGCCGTCGCTCTTTTCTCCAGCGTTTCTTTTTCCAACGGCAGCGCTGTTGCCGGTGGCATTGCGTTTAGGGGGAGCCGTCATCTTTCTATTATCGCCGATGCGGTTATCTAAACCGCCCGTGCGGCAGCGCTCTGGCCTTCAGCGGACCCGTCGTTTACAATCCACTCGCTGAGGTTCTCATCGGACTCTGGCATTTCCGCTGATCTCAATTCAGTAGTTGGTTCACAGGAGGATCTGATGCTCCTCTCGCATAAGCTCTTCCACTGTGCTTGTGTTGCCGCTCTGCTGGCGGCTTTTCTCAGTTGTGGCTCGGCGCACGACTCCGACGAATATTTCGTTTTCGTGGCGGCCAACCTGCAGGTGCCTTATTGGCGGGCTGCGGGCGCCGGGTTTTCCAAGGCTGCGGAGGGGATGAAGATCAAGTTTGATTTCGTCGGCCCGCAAACCTACGACCCCAAGGCGGAGCGCGACGCTCTGGATCAGGCGGTGCAGAAGAAAGCCGCGGGCATATTGTTGGGCGTCACCGATCCCGCTCTGCTCAAGGACAGCATCGACAAGGCGGTGGCTGCGGGCATCCCGGTAATCACAATGGACTCGGATGCACCGGCCAGCAAGCGGCTCTTTTTTATCGGCACCAACAGCTACGAGGCAGGCTTCGCGGGAGGGCAACGCCTGGCGCAGGAACTCAAGGGCAAAGGCAACGTGGTTATTTTCACTATGCCCGCGCAGCCCAATCTGCAGGATCGCCAGCGCGGCTACAAAGACGCGCTCGACCGTTCGCCGAACATCAAGATCACGCGCGTGGTCGATATCCAAGGCGATCCTCGAATTACTTTTGATACCACCACGGAAATTATCGGCAAGGAGAAAGACAAAGTTGACGCCTTTGTCTGCCTGGAGGCGCAATCGGGCAAAGAGGTCGCCGGACTGCTCGATCGTTATGGCGTGACCGGCAAGGTGGTTATGGCGATGGACACCGATCCGGAGACGCTCGACTGGATACAGAAGGGGAAGATCGCGGCCACGATCGCGCAGAAGCCGTACACCATGGGCTACGTCGGCATGCAAATGCTGGACACTCTTTATCATCACAAGCCGCCGGCGCTGGGAGCGGACTGGTCGAAGGACATTTATGCGCCCGTTCCCAGTTTCGTGGATACCGGTTCTGCCCTGATCGACAAGACGAACCTGGGTTCGTTCCTGGAGGCGGGAAAGAGTCTGACGTCCGCGCCGCGGTGAGAACTGGACGCTTCTGGCGCTGCATGCGCGTTGCGAAGCGGCGTATGACGGATTTCTATTCGGGTATCTTCTATCTTTCGTGCTGCGCCTGTTACCGTTCTGATTACTCCCACCGCACTCAGACGCGTATAATAAAGAGTTTTCACTCTTCACTCCGCTAAACTTCCGGGCGAATGGGGTTTGCCCGGTCAACGCATTGCACGATTTAGACAAGAAAGGTATAGGGATGGCCACTACGGATGTTGTGCCCCAGGAATTGTCCGGCCAAATGGGGCGAAGGCGTGTTGTTAATGACATGAGCATTCAGGTTGCTACGGTGAATGGCTCGGGGTCGCAAAGTTCCAACACAGTTTTGCTGCGCAGCATTTTCCAGATGGGCGTGCCGATTTCGGGGAAGAATCTGTTTCCTTCGAACATTGCGGGGCTGCCGACCTGGTTTACGATTCGCGCCAGTAAAGAGGGTTACATCGCGCGCAAGAAAGAAATTGACCTGCTGATTGCGATGAATGGGGAGACGGCGCAGGACGACGTGAAGACGCTTGGGGCGGGCGCGGCGGTGCTCTATGACGAGCCGCTGGCGCTCGATAAGGTGCGCGACGATTTGATTTATTACGCGGTGCCTTACGACAAGCTGGTGGCGGCGGTGTGTCCGGAAGCCAAGCTGCGCAAGCTGATCAAGAACATGATCTATGTCGGGGTGGCAGCGCAGTTGCTGGAAATTGATTTTGCGGAGGTAGAGAAGGCGATCCGCAAACAGTTTTCGACCAAGGCGAAAGCGGCGACCTTGAACCTGGCTGCGGCCAAGGCAGGACACGATTATGCCGCCGCCAATTTGAAGAAGCGCGATCCGTTTCACATCCAGCGCATGGACAAGACGAAAGGCAAGATCATCGTCGATGGCAATTCCGCGGCGGCTATGGGATGCATGTTTGCGGGTTGCACGGTGGTGACCTGGTATCCGATCACGCCTTCGTCATCGCTGGTGGAGACGATGATCGAGTACATGAAGGAATACCGCGTGGGGCCGGATGGCAAAGCGACTTTTGCCATTGTTCAAGCCGAAGACGAACTGGCGGCGGTGGGCATGGTGATTGGGGCGGCCTGGGCGGGAGCGCGCTCGATGACTGCTACTGCCGGTCCGGGGATCTCGCTGATGGCGGAGTTTACGGGGCTGGCGTATTACGTGGAAATTCCGGCGGTGATTTGGAACATTCAGCGGGTCGGGCCGTCGACCGGATTGCCTACTCGTACGGCGCAGGGCGACGTGCTTTCGACGGCGTTTCTGAGCCACGGCGACACCAAGCACATTTTGCTGTTTCCGGACTCGGTCGGCGAATGTTTCACCATGGCGCAGGACGCTTTTGATTTGGCGGAGCGTTTCCAGACGCCGGTGTTCGTCATGTCGGACCTTGATCTAGGGATGAATAACTGGATGTCGGACCCGTTTCCTTATCCCGAGAAGCCCATTAATCGGGGAAAAGTTTTGAGCAAGGCTGACCTGGAGAAGGCGGGCAGCTTTTCGCGCTATCGGGATGTGGATGGCGATGGCGTCGGCTATCGCACGTTGCCGGGGACGGATCATCCGGCGGCGGCTTATTTTGCTCGCGGCAGCGGACACAATGAAAAGGGACAGTACAGCGAGCGTCCGGACGATTTCGAGCGCAACATGGAACGGATCAACAAGAAGTTCGAGACGGCTCGGTCGTTTGTTCCGCGCCCGGAGCTGATGGGCAGCGGTAAGTCGAAGGTTGGCATTCTTGCCTATGGCACGTCGCACTGGGCGATCATCGAGTCGCGCGATCAATTGTCGAAGGAGCACAAGCTGGAGACGGATTATCTGCGGGTGCTGGCGTATCCGTTTACGCGGGAGGTGCACGACTTTATTGAGCGGCACGACCGCACTTATGTCGTGGAGCAGAACCGCGACGGGCAGATGGCCAGCTTGCTCAAGCTCGACATCAAGACGGAATTGACGCCGCGTTTACGGTCGATTTGCCATATCCACGGATTGCCGATTGACGCGCGGTCAGTGACCGACGAGCTGATGATGATGGAGGGTAAGTAACATGGGGACGACCACGACTAACACGCCGACACCGGCTCCCGCTCCCAAGACGAATCGAATTGGATTGCAGGTTATTGACTATCGCGGTGGGAAGACTACGCTCTGTGCCGGGTGCGGGCATAACGCGATTTCTGAACGCATTATCGACGCGATGTATGACATGGGCGTGTCCCCTGAGCGCGTCATGAAATTCAGCGGTATTGGATGCTCGTCAAAGAGTCCGGCTTATTTCATGAACCGGTCGCACAGCTTTAATTCCGTGCATGGACGCATGCCTTCGGTGGCGACGGGAGCGATACTGGCTAACAAGAACCTGATCGCGTTGGGCGTGACCGGCGATGGCGATACGGTTTCGATCGGCGCCGGGCAGTTTGTCCATCTGATGCGGCGCAACCTGCCGATCATCTACATCATCGAGGACAACGGATGCTACGGTCTGACAAAGGGGCAGTTTTCCGCGACCGCCGATCTGGGATCAACGCTGAAGAGTGGAGTAGTGAACGATCTGCCTCCGATCGACACCTGCGCCATGGCGATTCAGCTGGGAGCTACGTTCGTGGGGCGATCCTTCTCAGGCGATAAGAAGCAACTTCACACCATGCTCAAGGCTGCCATCTCTCACAACGGGACGGTCATGCTGGACGTGGTTTCTCCCTGCGTTACCTTCAACGACCACGAGGGCTCGACCAAGTCATACAAGTACATGCAGGCGCATGAAGAGCCACTGCACGAAGTTAGTTTTGTGCCGGCATTTGAGGAAATCAATGTTGAGTACGATCCGGGGACAACGCTCGAAGTCACCATGCACGACGGGTCGAGCCTGCGCTTGAAGAAGCTGGAGGAGGAGTACGATCCGACGGATAAGATTCAGGCGGTGAGACGGTTGATGGAATCACATGCTCAGGGTGATGTGCTGACGGGTGTGTTCTACATTAATGCGAATGCGCCTAGCTTTATTGATATGCTCAACGTTACGGATGAGCCGCTGGCGACGTTGCCGGAGTCGGTAACGCGGCCGAGCCGGGAAGCGCTGGCGAAATGCATGGAGGAGCTGCAGTAGAGTTCTTCGATCTTGCAAGAATTGAGCCGGCACGGTTTGGGGCCGGCTCAACTTTTTTTAGCAGGCTCCGAGCTGCGCTCGGCTTGGACAGCCGAGGGCGGCCGTCCCTATGCAAACTGTTTCTACGCAAACTTGGACGGGGCGGAGCCCCGTCACCACACGAGTTTGTTAGCCGCCCATGGTTAGGACTACGCGAAATCTTGCTCGGCCGCTGATCATTTGATCGTAGGCTTCGGCTGCCTTTTCTAGCGGGTACTTTTCGATCATCGGACGGACTCCGGAGAGGGTGCTGAATTGCATGGTGTCTTCGGAATCGGTGGCGATTCCGGACGCCCATCCCTGGATGGTCTTGCTGCCCATGATCAATTGAATGGGCGTGACCGTGAGCGGGTCGGAGCCGGCACCTACCACAACGAGCTTGCCATTCTTGGAGAGCCCATTCACTAGCGCAGACATGGATTTGGAATCGGGCGCGGTGGCGAGGATTATGTGGGCGCCGCCCGCCTTCTGCAGTTCCGCGGCGGGATCGCCTGCGGCGGTGTCGAGGTAGTAAGCGGCTCCGAGTTTTCGCGCGAGGGCTTCTTTGTCTTTACCTCGTCCGATGGCGAAGGTGTGGAAACCCATCTGGCGCGCGTATTGGATTCCGAGATGGCCGAGCCCTCCGATGCCTTGGACGGCTACCAGATCGCCGGCGCGGGCGCCTGAATTGCGCAGCGCGTTGTAGACGGTGATGCCGGCGCAGAGCAGCGGCGCAGCATCGGCGGCTGACAAGTCATCGGGGATGGCGGCTACGGCTTCGGCGGGCGCGACCATGTATTCCTGGTAACCGCCGTCGTAACTGATGCCGGTTATTTTCTCGTTTTGGCAGTTAATAAAATCGCCGCGGCGGCAGGGATTGCAGGTAAAGTCGTGGCCGCCGTGCCATCCGACTCCGACGCGCTGGCCGGGCTTCCAGTTTGTGACGTCGGCGCCGACGGCGTCGATGCGGCCGGCGATTTCGTGTCCGGGGACGCGTGGATACTGGATGCCGGGCCAATAGCCTTCCTTTACCAGCACGTCGCTGTGGCAGATGCCGCAGGCTTCTACTTTGATGCGGACCTGGTTGCGAGCGGGCTCGGGAATGTTTTTTTCTACGATTTCGAAACTTCTGCCGGGTTTGCCGACTTGGACAGCTTTCATTTTAGGCATAGTTCCTTCCTTAGGAGGTTGGGTTGACGGAATTTTGAAGGAAATACGGAACGCAAAAGAATGAGATGTACGAGGGGATGGTCGGGATTCAGTGTTCGCGGTTAATGGATCGAGATTTCCGATGGAGAGCCGGGCGTCCCGCCCGGCTGGACGGGCGAGACGCCCGTCGCTCCATCGTTTGATTCATTACGCAGTCACGGTGCTAATGGCGTCCTAGACCGGATGCCAGCGTCTTTACCATGGTGCCGTTGAGGTCGTCGTCTTTGAAGGCCCAGACAACGGCCCCGCCGAGTCCGCCGGGGACGCGGAAATCTACGTAGAGTGCTTTTGCCCACGCGATCGATGGATCGTCGAAAGTCCAAAAGGTTAGGGTTGTGGGGTCATAGATCCACTGCGCGATTCTTTTCGCGTCGTACTCATGCTCGAATCCAGTGAGACTTCCGAGCGTAAGGTATGTGGCCACTCCGGGAGTTTCGAGACTGTCACCTGCGGGTGAGGGAGCGGGCCCGGTCGAGCTCTTATACAAGCCGTGATTCGCTTCAGGAACGCCGACCCAGCCATAGCCGTAGAGGGGCACGCCCAACACCAACTGGCGGCCGGGCACGCCGGCGTCGAGATAGGCCTGGACCACAGCTTCGACGTCGAGACCCTGGCCGAAGTTAGGATCCCGCCGCGAGTCGAAAAGGGAGGCGGCGTGGTTGGTGACGGTTTCCCACGTGCCGTTCAAATCGTAACCCTGCAGATTGAAGAAATCGAGTTTGGTGGCGACCTTGGGGAGATCGATGTTGGAATAATTCTGGGAGCCGGCGGGCGCGAAGATACTCAAGAGATAGTGAGCATGGTTGGCTTTGCCAAGGACGTCGAGTTGGTGACGGAACTCCTTCAGCAACAGGGTGAAATTCGTCTTGTCGGCGGCGCTGGGAAATTCCCAATCGATATCGATGCCGTCAAACAAGCCCGCGGCGGAGATGCCAGAAGCGATGTTGCCGTTGATGAATAGATCGATACAGGAAGCTGCCAGCTGCGAGCGCAACGCTGGAGTGCTGGCGGCATAGGAAAATCCTGCCGTGTTGGTACTGGAGGAGCCACCGAGGGAAATCATGATCTTCAGATTGGGGTGGAGCTGCTTGAGCTGGAGAAGAGCGGCGAAGTTGCCATACAACGGTCCGGTGTAGGCTTGGCCGTTGACGCTGGGAAGGTAGGGAGTCTGGTAATCGGCCCAGGTGTCGGCGAGTTGGCACAGTGCGTCAGGGCCGCCGGAGGTAGGCGCGACATTGCCGAAAGCGTATATAAGATGCGAGATGCCGGCGGCGACACCATTGGCTTGAAGATTGGCGATGTTGTAGTTCGCGCCGTAAATGCTCCACTCCTCGAAATAGCCGGCGAGGATTTTTTGCTGATCGCTGTCGGGAGCTTGAGCGCGAGCCAGGCTGGGCGTGCCGTAGGCGAGCAGCACGGTCATAAACAATCCGGTGGAGAAAGCCTGCCACAGATGCTGGGAGAAGGTACGCTTCATGGGGGTATCCTGTCGTCTGAGATTGCAGATCAGCGGAAGTGTAGACCTCTATAGCACATTTGGCAACTGTGGCTTTACTCATCAGGACTGCTTGGGATGCTAGTCGTCGCACTCTATAGCACTTAGTTGTGCGGATTGCGCAGAAGGAGATCTCCGCGGAGCGCACTGGCGCTGCGATTCAACATTAAGGGTGGTTCGGATTCAACGGCGTGACGGCCGCTAGACGGCCTTCTTGAACTCTCCCTCGAAGGAGTGCTCGGGGCTGTGGCCGGGCTCGGGAAAATCGCTATCGGCGCCGTCCTGCATGGGGTCGGGATTACGGTGTCCAAGCTGGTCTTTCATGGAGTTGTTGCCGCTTTGGCTGCGTTCGTCGGGCTCCTGGGAGCCCTTGCCGCGGTCGGCATCGTTGTGAAGATGGTCGCTGACACTTGTAGGCATGGCAGGCCTTTCGAGACGGATGCGTCAATAATAATGAGTACAGGTTTAGGCTACCCTGAAAGTTCGCAGCGGGCAACGATTTACGTGTCTTTCCCGCACAAGTTGTTCTAATCGTTACCATAGGTAAATTTAATAGCCGGTTAACGTACTTTTGAATCTAAGATAGAACATGGCTAGCAAATATAGGAAACACTACCTGTTTGCCAGCGACTTCGATCAGACGTTGACCTTCAACGATACGGGTTACGTACTGAGCGAGTTGCTCGGCATTTCCGTTGCGGAATTCGAGCGCAAGGCCAAGGGAATGGCAAAGCTGAACCTGGTTCAGCAAGGCGCCGAACTTTCTTATCTGCTCTTGCATGATCCCGAGTTCCATTCGCGCGTCCGGCGCGAACACCTGGTCGAGGTGGGCAAGCGCATTCGGCTCAAGGAAAACATCAAGCAGATTTACGAGATACTCGACCGACGGATCGACGGATTCCACTTTGATTTTTACGTGCTTTCGGCGTCGCCAGTGGAGGTGATCCAGTCGGCGCTGGAGGGGATCGTGCCGGAGGACCACATCTTTGGCACCGAGTTCAAGTACAAGCTCTCGGGCGAGATTGAAAGCCTGGTACGAGCCACGGCTGGTTATGGCAAAGTCACGCGGCTGGATCAACTCGAGAAGGACCTCGACATTCCGGCGGACCATGTGGTCTATGTTGGCGACGGCAGTTCCGACATTCACGTCATGCTGCACGTGAACCGGCGGGACGGCTTCACGATAGCGGTTTCGGAATCGAAGCTGGTGGCGCAGATCGCGAAGCGGACGGTGCTGGGCGACAACGCCCTGGCGACGCTGGTTCCGATATTGGAAGAGATTGCTGGCTGGCAGCGACCGCAGATCAGGCACCTGTTCGAAACTTACGGCTTCCTGATTCAGGGGTGGGATCGCGTGCAGACCGATTGGGTCACGCTGCGATCGAGCGGCGTGGTGGCAGAAAAGGCCGCTGCGGCCGATGTTGTCTAATTGGTGGGCTGGGATCAGGGCGCGAGTTGCATGAAATAGTTGTAGGAATCGCCTTCGCCGACTACCATCCACCCGCCGCCCACAAACTTGGTCGACATGCGGAAATATCGAACGGGGCGGCCGTCCGGGGGCGGACCTCCGTCCACTGTGATTTCCGCACGAACCAGAATCACCGGCGCACCCATCTTGCCGTGCGCTGCAATCGAGGTAAATTCCACGTCCCGCTGCACGAGCGGCTGCACGTCTTCGACGGGCGAGCCTGCGCGAGCCTCGGCGACTAGACGGGCAGCATCCTTGGGGCCGCGTCCTGAATACTCGTTGAGCAACTCGGCGCGCAGGGCATCTCGCATTGCGTCGTCCACCGGGCGGACGTGCAGGTACATCTCAAGGCCCCAGAAAGCGAGCACTAATGGGAGTGCGACGAGAGCGTGCCAGCCGCGCAACTGGAAGTTGTATTCGGCCATGGTCAACCTTTCTCGCCGTTCGCCGGCTTGGGCGCCCGGCTCTCCACCAGCAAAGCTAGTGGGCTCTTGGTGCTGGCGTTACTTTCCGCAGCCTTTCCCGGGCTTGTGCGGCTTCGTTGGATCGGGGATAGCGCTGGATTACGTGCTTTAATTCTTGCGTGCCCTCGTCTTCTTTTCCGAGTTCGAGGAGCGCATATCCCTTCTTGAGCTGCGCTGTGGCCGCCTTGTTTCCGCTGGGAAAATTCTGCAGGACCAGATCGTAGTTCGCTACCGCCTTTGCGTAATCGCCGGCCTTGAACTGAACTTCGGCCAGGTAAAAGTATGCGTTCCCGGCCAGGTCGGTATTGGGATAGAACTTGACGTAGTCGTTGAATTCCTGGACAGCCAAGTCGTTCTTGCCGCCATTGTAGTCGCGCAGGGCGTTGTTGTAGAGCACATCGGGTGCCGGGGCCTGAGCCATCGCCTGTTGTTGTTGCTGCTGCTGCGCCTGCTGCGCGGCCATGGACTGCTGCGCCGCCGACATGTCCTCGAATTGTTTGCTCAGCTTGGCGAGGCGGACTTTGAGTTCGTCCATGGTGTCGTTGAGCGCCTGAATCTGGCCGGAGATCTGGTCGACCTGTCCGGCGCGGTCCTGCTGCTGCTTGTTGATGGAAGCTTGCAGGCTGTTGATCGCGGCGGTAACTTTGTTGGCGGCGTCGGTGTTCTGTTCGAGCAAGTTCTTCATGACGCCCATGCGCTCGTCAAAGGATTGCTTCATCTGGGTCATCTGCTGCTGCAACTGTTGGACCTGTGTCTGTAGTTCGACGAGATCTTTGTTGACTGCGTAGGCGGGAGCGATCCAGATGGTGAGGAACAGGGCGAGAACAAGCGCGATGCGATTGGATTTCATAATTAACCTATTGGATGCGGAAAGCCGCTGAGCGTCCAGCCCTCAGCGGCTAAAGCCGCGGTTCATTTGCGTTGCTAACGGTGCGGCTGAAGCCGCACCCTTTCAAAGCAAAGTCATAACCAGGCCGCTTCAAAGCAAAATCAATTTCGAAGCAAAGTCAATCCTCGAGTTTTCCGTTGGCGGCTGAAGCTTAAGGACGGGCGAGCCCCGTCCCTCCACTACCCCTGTTACTTCTCGTACACGAAGTGGCCGCGGCGGTTTTGCTGCCAGCAACTTTCGTTCGACTCGGTGCAGAATGGTTTCTCTTTGCCGTAGCTGATGGTCTTGATGCGATCGCCGCCAACTCCGGCCTGGATGAGAGCATTCTTCACCGTGTCCGCGCGATTGGTGCCCAGGGCCAGGTTATATTCGGTGGAGCCGCGCTCGTCGCAATGTCCCTCGACGGTGATGTGGATGTTGGGATGCTGTTGCAGGAAGCGCGCATCGCCCTGCACCGCGCTCTGGTCGGCCGCGCGTATATCGTACTTGTCGTAGTCGAAGTAAACATCTTTGACGTTTTGGGCGAAGAGTTCCTCCTCGGTAGGAGAGGGAGCCGCCGTCGTCGTCGGTGGTGGCGCGTTGACGGTCACGCGAGCAGTGGCGTCCTGAGTTCCGCCGGTGCCTTTGGCGATGAGATGGTAGGTGGTCGAATCGGTTGGAGTCACCTGGCGCGAACCGCTTATGTCGACTGGGCCGATGCCGTCGATGCTGACGTCGGTCGCGTTCGTGGTCTGCCAGGTCAGGGTCGTCGATTGGCCGGGGTCAATCGTATTCGGACTCGCCGACAGCGAGGCGGTGGGAGCCGTGAGCGAGGGTGGCGGTGTGGGCGGTGGCGGAGCGACCTTCTTCGCGCATGCGGCCAGAAACATGATCGTGCCGAGTGTGAAGGCGAGGGTGACGCACCTCCGCATCGTCTTCGTCATCGTCATTGTTGTTGTCGTTGTTGTTGCGATTGCGTGCTTCACGGATTCCTCCAGTTTTTGTGCGCCGCATTGTGGCGGCAATTTGCAGATTCACGGTAGGGCGCACTCTAGGCCAGCCGCGAAACCGTTCTTCTTCCTCAAATCCAGGGGACAAACAAAATCTTTACCACAGGGAGCACAGAGGAACACAGGGAAAACCACGGTCCCTCCCGCGCTCTACTTCCAACTCCAGTTGGGCTGCGTGTTCGCGCCCTTAACCGTCAACTGCTTTACGTTCGTGCCGTCGGCCAGCATGCTCCATATCTGGTCGCTGCCGGAGCGGTGGGATTGAAATACAATGTGCCGGCCGTCCGGCGACCAGCAGGGAAAATCGTTGCGCCCGGCGTCGTGCGTGAGTTGCACCCACTGCTTGCTGGCGACGTCCATCAAATAAAGATCGTTGGAACCCGGTTCTCCGGGGCCGTACTTGCGCTCCCAGGAAAAGGTTAGAAACTGTCCGTTGGGCGACCAGTTGGGAGAAACCGCGTAGCCTTGATCGGTAACGCGCTGCAGGTTGGTGCCGTCGGCTTCCATGGTATAGATCTGGGGCAGGCCGGTGCGACCGCTGACGAAGGCGATCTGCGAGCCGGTCTTGCGATTCCAGGTGGGAGCGACGTCCGGCCCCTGGTCGTTGGTTAAGCGGCGCGGGTTTCCTCCGGATGCGTCGACGACAAAGATGTTGGGGTAGCCGCTGCGCGAGGAGGAGAATGCAATCTTGCCATCGGGTGACCATGAGGGCGAAAGATTCATGCCGCCGAAACGCGGGAAACTGACCATGCGGTTGAGATCGAAGGAATACATCATGATCTCCCAACCGCCTTTGTTGATGGAGCTGAAGGCCAGGCGCGAACCATCGGGCGAGATGCGTGGCGAGAGGGAGATGCTTCCCAGGTGCGTGACCTGCTGCTGGTTGGCGCCATCGTAGTCCATCATCCAGATTTCTTTATGGCCGCTGCGTTCGCTGACGAAGTAGATTTTGGTCTCGGCGATGCCGGCTACACCTCCGCCGAGGCGGAAGATGATTTCGTCGGCAAATTTGTGCGCGATTACGCGGACCGCATCGGGCGTTGCGTTGTCGGCGTACTGCTTGCCGAGGACCTGCGGCGACTTCTCGTTCTTGACGTCGTAGAGCCAACCCTGCACCGTAACTCTGCCGGCGGCTGCGCCCAGGTTTCCGAAGGCGAGCATGGAGGTGTTGGGCGGCGGGGAATTCCACGCCGGAAAGTTGACCTCGGAAGGCTGGCCGGGCTCCTGCAGCGGATAGAAACTCTTGGAGACCAGGTCGAAGATTCCGGCGTTGTCGAGGTCGTTCCAGAGTGTGTCGTTGAAGGTCTTCAGCAGGTTGACGTTGTTGGGGTCCGGGGTCGAGGATTTGAAGTCGGATGCGGCTAGGCGTACGCGCTCGACGCCGAGTCCGGTGCCGGTGCGGATCCAATCTTGGGCGGGACTAGTGGCGGCCAGCAGGAATAGCAGGGCGGCGATTACCGCGTGATGACGAATTGGTCGAGCCGCGTTACTCAAATTGTGCTCCCTCTGCCGGTGGAGAGCCGGGAGTCTCCGACTGGACGGGCGAGACGCCCGTCTCTCCACTTGCTTCTACCGCTTGTAATCGAACCAGAACTCTACCGACACTTTGCTCCCCGAATACTCCGGCGGCAACGGACCGAAGGTATCAATGCGTTGGAGCGCCCGGAGCGCCGATTGGTTAAGGGAAGGTACGTTGCTCGGCTGCTCGATCTGGACGTTTGACGGGTGTCCATCGCGCGCAATATCAAACGTCAGATAAACCCGACTCGCCTCCCTTATGCTCGGGTCGACTTCATACTTCAGCCAGTTCTCGGTGACTTTTCGCTGCACGGCCTGGACGTACCAGGCGAACTGGCTGCCGAAATCGCCGCCGCTTCCGGTGAATCCAAAGCCGCCCTTGGCACCGCCCGCGGTCATGGTGTACGGACCGCTGACGGGACCACCTTCGCCATACGGAATTTGATTCGACTCAGGTGGTTCTGGTTGCGGCTTGCGCTGCGTCGCGCTCTTGACGGGCGGGGGTTTTATCTTAGTCTTCGTGTTCTTGTCGGGAATCGGAATCGCTTCCGGCTCTTTTTCCTGAACCGTGGGCTCGGACTTCGCGAGTCCCTTGGATTCGGTGGCCAGGACATTCGTGGTCTCGGTTGGATTCGCGGGCAAGGGAACCGCGCTTACCAGCGTTGCTCCCATGGCATCGCCCGTGCCTCCGCTACCCCAGCCTTCGCCACGGAAGCTTTGAATGAAGGTTGCGTAGAGCACGACGAAGGTGGCGAACGCCAGATGCAATCCGAGCGACCAGGCCAGAGGGCGGCGGAGTTGGCTGTGCGCCGAATAAATATCGAAGTCGTCCATGTGAAAATCAGTGATGGCTGCCATGGGTATCCATTGGCTGGGTAACGATGCTCACGTTGCTGATGCCGGCTTGCTTGATGGCATCCATCACGGTGGCGAAGGCGCCAAACGGAACGTCTTCGTCGGAGCGCAAGAAGATCGACTGGTGCTGCGGATCGCGAATCCTCCGCTTCAGGGTGGCTCCGATCTGATTGATGTTAATAGGATCGTTGCCGAGAAAAACTCTTTGCGATTTGTCGATGCTGATGACGAGGCGCTCTTCGGTGATCTCTTTAACGGTGCGGGTGTGGGGCACGTTGACTTCGATTCCGGACTGCAGCACGGGCGCGGTCACCATGAAAATGATAAGCAGTACGAGGACAACATCCACCAGAGGCGTGATATTGATGTCGGCCAGCGCGGTCTGGGTGCGTCCGTTGGCGGCGGTGAAGGCCATTAGCGCCTCGCCTCGGTGACTTGCGGCGCCTGCTGTCGCTCCACCAGATTCAGCATCTCCAGGGTGAAGTCGTCGTTGCGCGACGCCGACTCACGAATGGAAGCGATGATGAGGTTGTAGGCGATGACCGCGGGGATGGCTGCGGCGAGGCCGGCGGCGGTGGTAATCAGAGCTTCAGAAATTCCGGGAGCGACCGCACGCAGAGTCGCCGCACCAGCCGTGCCCAGTCCGTGGAATGCGTCGATAATTCCCCAGACGGTTCCGAACAGTCCGATGAACGGTGTGACCACGCCCGTGATCGCGAGATAGGGGACATTGCGTTCGAGGCGAGTGACTTCCTCGGAAGATGCGATCTGCATGGCGCGCTGAATGGCGACGAGGTTGTGAATGCCACCGGTTGTTCCCATCTGGCGTTTGAACTCGGCGACGGCGGCTTCAAACACTCCCACCAGCGGGCTGGGACGAAACTGGTCGGCAACCGAGGCGATATCTTGAATGCGCTGCGCCTTGCGAAAGGCGCGGACGAAGCGTCCGCTCTGCGTGCGGGCGCGGCGGATCAGGCGCCACTTGGCGAGAATCACGGCCCAGGAGAGCACGCTGAATGCGATGAGCAGGAGCAGCACCGACTTCGCGACCGGACCGGTCTGAAGAACGAGATCAACGATTTCGCCGCCGACAAACAAGAGGAGGACGGAAGAAAAATGCATTTGGTTTAGGGAGAACCCTGTTTAAGATTATAGACCAGGGTGGCGGCGCGCTCCCGGCAGGGTACCGCATCGATCACTGTCACTGTTAATGTCGCGGTCGTTCTTATTGTCAATGTCAATGCAGTGTTTGGTGGAGGGCATCGACGGCTACGAACTCGGAATCACTGCCTTCGCCACATTGGAATACCCGCTTTCCTCGCCTTTGGCGTTCACCTCAGTGGTGACGTAGTAGTAGGTCGTCCCGGAGGCCACCGTCGAGTCGGTGTAGTTGGTCGAGGAATCCAGCGCGGTATTGATTTGCTGGTATGTACCCTGAACAATGCCGCGGTACACGTTGTATCCGACTATGTTGTCGGTTCCCGCATCCCAGGAAAGATCGACGGTATGGGAAGACGCAGCGACGCCCGTGCCGGTCAACTGCGCGACGGTGGGGGAATTGGTTGCATTGCTGAGGAATCCGGCTTTGCCGGATGCCGTGCCCGAGGCGTTGGGCGTGAACTGGATCGTGACCTGGAGGATCTGTCCAGCTGGAATCGTCACCGGCAGATTCAACCCGAGGATGTCAAACTCAGAACTCGTCGACTGGTCGGAAGAGATGGTCACGGCGGCGTTCGAGGCGGTGAGCGTAGCCTGCAGGCTGGCATTCGATCCTACGGTGACGTTGCCGAAATTGAGAGTCGAAGGGCTGACTCCCAATTGCGGGTCGCCAGAGTTGGCTTCACCAACGCCCGTGACAAACATGGAAAGTTGGGGGTCTTTGGCGGTGCTCACGAGTTCAAAGGAGCCGTGGCTATACCCCTTGGCAGTCGGGGTGAAGATGATGGGCAACTCAATGCTCGCCCCCGGTTTGAGGTTGACTGGCACCTGGAATCTACCGAATGAGAAACCCTGTCCTTGTTCTGACTCGGAGGTAATCCGCAGCGTCTTGTTTCCGGTGTTCGAGAGTTGCATGGAGTAGGAACTGGAGGTGCCGACCTGGACTTTACCGAAGCTGTGCCAGCAAGGTTCACAATGGAGGTCCTGCGCCCAGATGGGCGCAGACGCCAGGCAAAAGAGCAGAGCGACTAGGGGGAAGGCTCGCATAGCCATCATCTTCACGAACCATTGGTTTTCGCGGCAAACTCAGAAGTGCATTTGCGACAATAGTTGGTGCCGTTTCTTGGGACGGGGGAGTTGGTTTTCGCGCAACCCGATGACTGGGTCTGTGCTATGCTGCGCGTAAATTAGAGATCGTCGTGAATTTGAGATCAAAGGCCGCGGACAGGAGTGTCCGCGCCACACGAAAATCCTAGGAAACTTGTGCTGGCCGAACTCCGACTCGAAAATTACGCGGTGATCGACAATGTCGTGATCGAATTCGCGGCGGGTCTGAATCTTCTGACCGGCGAAACCGGGGCGGGGAAATCCATTCTTATTGATGCGCTGGGATTGCTGCTCGGAGACAAAGCGTCTTCGGACGTGATCCGCACGGGCGCGGAGCGGGCGGTGGTGGCTGCGGTATTTGAGAGCGATGGAGCGGCGGCGCGCTCGATCGAAGCCATACTCGAAACCAACGGTCTGGACGGGGAGAATGGCTCGCTGATTTTGCGGCGCGAGATTGCTCCGGGCGGCAAGGGGCGCGTCTTCATCAATAATCAGCCGGCGACCGTGGCGGTGCTGAAACAGATTGCGCCGTACCTGGCGGTGATCCACGCGCAGAATGAATCGATCGTGAACTTTGACGCGGCAGCGCGGCAGGATCTGCTTGATGCGTACGCCGGAGTCGAGTTGAAGGAAGTGTCGGGCGCCTTTGCGCACTGGAAGCAGATTCGCGGACGCATCGCGGAACTCGAACAGGACGAGCAGGATCGTGTACGGCTGCTAGACCTGTGGAACTTCCAATGCCGTGAGATTGAAGAGGCGCGCTTGCAGGCTGGCGAAGACGAGCGACTGGAAGCCGAGAAGCGCGTCTTAGCCAACGCCGAGAAAATTTACGGCGCGGCCATCAATGCCTTCGACCTGCTGTATGAGGGCAGCGCCTCCACTTCGTCGAGCCTGCGCGCGGCGCAGAAGCATGTCGAGGAATTAGTCCGTTATGAGCCGAAGTTTCAGGAGGCTCTCGAGGCGCTCGAGTCGGCGCGTATCAGCGTCGAGGATGTGGGGGCGACGCTGCGCGATTATGCGGGTGGAATCCAGGCTTCTCCCGAGCGTCTCGCGGAAATCGAAGAGCGGCTGGCGCTGCTGGATCGTCTGAAGCGCAAGTACGGGCCGACGCTGGAGCAGACGATTGCATTTGGCGTCGATATCCGACGCAAACTCTCCGAGATGGAGAATAAAGATCAGGTACTACTTGAACTGCGGGCGCAGCTGGCCGTGGGTGCCGATGACTATCGCAAAGTTGCGCGAAGCGTCTCGCGCAGGCGGTTGGAGGCGGGCAGGAAGTTAGAGAAGCTGGTCGAGGCGGAGATCAACGACCTGGCCATGCGCGCCAGTTTTCGCATCGCGGTGGAAGAGAACGAAGCGGAGGAGCACTGGACGTCTTCGGGCGTCAACCAGGTCGTCTATCGGATTGCGACCAATGCGGGCGAGACCATGCGACCGCTGGAACAGATCGCGTCGGGCGGCGAGCTTTCGCGCGTGATGCTGGCGTTGAAGGCGAGCGTCGAAGCGGGGACGAATCCGGCGGGCAGTTCGAAGAAGAAGTCGGCGGCTGCGCAGCGCACGTTAGTCTTCGACGAGATTGATACGGGCATCGGCGGCCGCGCGGCCGAAGCTGTCGGGAAGAAATTGAAGGCGCTTGCCAAGGGCAATCAGGTGCTCTGCGTTACCCACCTGCCGCAGATCGCAACCTTTGCCGATCATCACTATGTGATTGAGAAACGCGAAGCTGGGGGGCGGGCGAAGACCACCGTCCGGCAGATTACTGGCGAAGAGCGTACGGAAGAAGTGGCGCGGATGCTATCGGGAGCCAAACTCACTGAGACTTCTCGGAAGCATGCGGAGCAGATGATTAAAGCCAATGGCTGATCGTTGTACCCCTCCCCCCCTTTTTTGTCAAAATATTGTTTCTAAAGGAGTTAAGTTAAAATATTCAAAACTAAGGAGTTAGCTGTAGACCATCTATTAGAATCATAGGGTTAGCGGGTGCGATCTCCGCAAAGTATTCAAGGATAAGTAGTTACACGTAAAGTATTCTTTAATAAGGAGTTAGTAGCTATCGCGGCAGGATCCCACGGTGGTCTCTGTCTCTTGCAAAGCCGCTCGACAAGGGTCGGGCGGGCTTCAGCTATTTTGTCAAAGATCGAATCCGGGAAACGGCAAACAGTTTGTTTGCTATGAATCTATTTTAACATTTTGTGTCAAGCAGATTGCTGATTGGGTAGTGTCCTAATTTGCCTGGCGCCATGTCTCTCGGTTCCAACCCGGCGGACTCTCTTCCTATTCACTCACCTATCGCCCCTCTCCCATTTTGAGGAATCCGCCTTTAATGTCAGCGCCTACCATCCAGACATAGCCGAATCTAGTCTCGTGAGGTTCATCGGTTTCGGACTGGAAAATATCCCGGTACTTGACAAATCCATAAAAGTGAACAAATTCCTGTTTATCGTAAATCGCTTGACGGAACTTGGCATCCACTACCTCAATCAGGTATGTGCTCTTTTCGATAACCGTGGTTTGACGAGCCTCAATCGAGGTAATCCCCATAGTGTGCGTAAACCTGTATTTCAGCGTAATCTCATCGTTGGTTCCCGCGTTAGCTTCAGCGCTGACTATAACTGCCGGAGTGGGGGCAAATATGTGAATGCGGTATTTGACATTGTTAAAAAAACCATCCCCGAGATCGAGCTTGCTGGGAATCTCAACACTTATCCGGGCTCGCTCTTTACTAACGAGAAAATCTACGTTCTTTTTCGCGGCTTCCGCACCGTCCTCAGCAGCCCTGACCGACTTCTGGATAATATCGGTTTGCCTCGACATTTCGGTTATCTGTTCGTGCATTGCCCTCAGCTGTCCTGCCGTCACTTCTACCTGCCTGCCAGTTTCTTCGGCTTGACGATTCACTGCACGGAGGGTTCGGAACAGCAGATATACCTGAAACCCGCTAGTGGCAGCCAAGAGGAAGTTAAATCCCCAATACGCCCAGTCCCTCTTTGCCGGGGTTATCGTCACGGCGGGCAGTTTGCTGATTCCTACGGTATGCTGTGCATCGTCGGGATGCTGCTCGCCGCTATCGGTCTTGGCTGGCCCACTGCCATCTGTTTTAACCGGGGCTGACGCTGGCAGGGATTTTGCTTGGCTAGCGTTGCCATCACTCTTGACCTGTGCGGGTGTTTGAGCGGGATTGTCGGCTGCCTTCCCTGGGACTGGTGGAGCTATCTGCACGGTGGCCAAGAGCACAGTGAGTATCAAATACTTCATGGCGCACTCCGCCTTGAACTTGAAGAAGACGTTCCGACAACTTTCGGGCCCCAAGATGTTGCATTTCCATCTTGACTAACCCCATGTACGGATTCAATACTGTTTGCCGTTCATAACGCTGCCGCCTGTCCACTTGCTCCCGGTTTCATGTCCTGATTATCCCATGTGTTTCGGAAGTGAAAACCGATAAGATTAAGAGATGGCAACCGTCACCATAGGCAAGGCAAAGGCCGACCTTTCGCGGCTGATCGCGAGGGCTTGCGGGGGTGAGAATATCGTTATCGCTCGCGGCAAGAAGCCGGTCGTACGTTTGGTTGCGCTTCGGGACGCGCAGGGCAACCGCAAGCCTGGCGCCTTGCGCGGGAAGCTGAAGGTCGGACCGGAGTTTTTCGAGCCGTTGCCCGCGGAAGAGCTCGACGCATGGGGGCAATAGCGTGCCTCCCGTTCACCCGTCAGTTTTCCCCGCCCGCTGCTAATCCCCACACCCTCAAAGGCTTACATTGACCTGAGGGTGCATCTTTCGATACCCTTATAACATCTTTTTCTATGAGAAAGTGTACCCTAAGTGGGTGGGGGATGCGATTGTCTGAGACCAGTTTACACACGAAGACCTTGCTGCTATTGAAGCCGCGTGGATTCTGCGCGGGCGTGGTGCGGGCGATTGATATTGTCCGGATTGCGCTGGAGGCGTTTGGGCGGCCGATTTATGTGCGCAAGGAAATCGTCCACAATCGCTTTGTGGTGGAGGAACTGCAGCAGAAGGGCGCAATCTTTGTCGATAGCGTGGACGAAGTGCCGGAGGGGGAACGCGTCATCTACAGCGCGCACGGCGTTTCTCCGGAAGTGCGCGAAGCCAGCAAAGTGCGCAAGCTGCGCGTGATTGATGCGACGTGTCCGCTGGTCACCAAGGTGCACGTGGAGGCAGTGAAGTTCGCGAAGGAAGGCTACTCGCTGATTCTGATTGGCCATCGCGATCATGACGAGGTGATTGGCACGCTCGGTGAGGCGCCCACGGTGACTCAGGTGGTCGGGTCGCCGGCGGAAGTGGCTTCGGTGACGTTGCCCGATCCCAACCGCGTGGCATATTTGACGCAGACCACGCTCAGCCTGGATGAGACGCGCGACATTATTGCGGCGCTGCGGAAGCGGTTCCCTAATATTAAAGGTCCGGCCGCTCAAGACATATGCTATGCCACGGAAAACAGGCAGGTTGCAGTGAAGCATGTAGCCTCCGATGCCGACTTACTGCTGGTGGTTGGCTCGGACAATAGTTCAAATTCCAAACGGTTGGTGGAAGTGGCTCGCAGTCTGGGTACGGAGGCGCATCTAATTGATGACTGCCGCGACATTCGGCCGCAGTGGTTGAATGGCGTGAAGACGGTGGCCCTGACCGCAGGAGCTTCTGCTCCCGAACATCTGGTGCAGGAAGTAGTGCAGTACTTGGCGGGAAAGGGTTTTGGCGACGTGCAGGAATTGGAAATCATGCCGGAAAATGTGCGGTTTGGATTGCCGCCGGAAATCGTGGAAACGATTGCCGCAGCACCGGTCATCGCTGCCATGGAGTCATAAATGGAAGAATCCTCCCCCTATAGTAGTCCGGCCTCTGCGCCGCAGATGCGATTTGGAAAGATTGATGACCTGGGCAGCCGGGTCGCGGTCGCGGTCGATGCGGCGCGCAACTATCTTTTCTCTCAGCAGCACGAGGATGGCTACTGGTGTGGAGAACTGGAAGCCGATACCAGCCTCGAGTCCGATTACATCCTGCTGCATACTCTGCTTGGCACGGGCAACCAGGAACGTTTTGACAAGGCCGCTCGTTACATTCTGAACCACCAGAACGAAGACGGGGGCTGGAGCATCTACGCCGCCGGCCCATCCAACATCAGCGCTTCGGTGAAAGCCTACTTCGGATTGAAGCTGGCTGGATTCACGGCGGATCATCCCGCGCTGACGCGCGCCCGGAAGAAGATTCTTGAAATGGGGGGCGTGACCGAAGTCAATACATTCACCAAGATCTATCTCTGTTTCTTCGGGCAGTACGATTACGATGCGGTGCCGGCGGTTCCGCCGGAGATCGTACTCTTTCCGAACTGGTTCTGGTTCAATATCTACGAAATTTCTTCGTGGTCGCGCGCCATTCTGGTGCCGCTTTCGATCTGCTACGCCAAGAAGCCGTTCAAGAAGATTCCCGATGAAATGGGCGTGGAAGAACTCTTTGTCGGCGGACGCGAGAAGTCGCGCATGCATCTGCACTGGGCGAAGAAGCGGATTTCATGGCGGAATTTCTTTTTGGTTCTGGATCGCTTGACCCACTGGTTCGAGCGTGTGCACATCCGTCCGCTGCGTTCGCTGGCTTTGCGGAAGGCCGAGAGGTGGATGCTGGCACGCTTCGAGATGAGCGACGGTCTGGGAGCGATTTATCCCTCGATGATGAACGCCATCATTGCGCTGCGCTGCCTGGGGTACTCGGTGGACGATCCGCAGTTTATCCGCGCGATGGACGAGTTCGAGAAGTTGGGAATTGAGGAGGACGACACTTTCCGCATGCAGCCTTGCATGTCTCCGGTGTGGGACACGGCGTACGCGCTGTTTGCGCTGGGCGAGGCGGGGGTTCCGGTGACCGATCCGCGGCTGGTGAAATCTGCCGAGTGGATTCTGCAGAAGCAGGTGCGCAAGCCGGGAGACTGGAAGGTCAAGAATCCGAGAGGCGAACCGGGCGGCTGGTACTTCGAGTTCAACAATGAGTTCTATCCTGACGTGGACGACACTGCCATGGTGTGCCTGGCGCTGAGCCGGGTAGAGCATCCGAACGGACGCTATCAGAGCGAGTCGGTGCAGCGGGCGATCGATTGGATCCTGTCGATGCAGTGCAAGAACGGAGGCTGGGCGTCGTTTGACAAAGACAACGACCGCATGGTGTTCCAGTACGTGCCCTTTGCCGATCACAACGCGATGCTGGATCCCGCGACTGTGGATATCACGGGGCGGATTCTGGAGTGTTTTGCGACGTACGGATACGACCAGAATCATCCGGCGGTGAAGCGTGCAATCAAGTTTATTCGTCAAGAGCAGGAGCCGGATGGAAGCTGGTTCGGGCGTTGGGGCGTGAATTACATCTACGGCACGATGCAGGTGCTGCGCGGCCTGGAAGCGATGGCGGTGGAGCGTAACGAACCCATGATCCAGCAGGCGGCGGAGTGGTTACGCTCGGTGCAGAATGCCGATGGCGGATGGGGAGAGACGGTGGGGTCGTATGACGATCCGAACCTGCGTGGACAGGGCGAGAGCACGGCTTCGCAGACGGCGTGGGCGATCATGGGACTGCTGGCGGTGGGCGATACGCGTAGCGAGTGCGTGGCGCGTGGCATGGCATATCTTCTGCGCACGCAAAATAAAGACGGTTCGTGGGATGAGCGGTTCTATACCGGGACCGGCTTCCCGCGCGTGTTCTATCTGATGTACCACCTATATCGCGAGTATTTCCCGCTGCTCGCGCTCACGACCTATTCGAAGGTGATGGCGGAGAAGAGCGGAAACTAAGTGTCAGTTATCAGTTATCAGTCTTCAGTAAAACCTAAGGTGGATTGCCGCGCACAGACTGCCGTTGTTACTGACAACTGAGAACTGAGAACTGAGATTGAAAGCTTTTGTCACGGGTGCCACGGGATTTCTGGGCAGTCATGTTGCGCGCGTTCTGGCCGAGCGGGGAGCCGAGTTGCGGCTGCTGGTGCGGCCGACTAGCGATCTGCGCAACTTGGACGGCCTAAACGCTGAACGCGTTGTCGGCGACTTGCGCGATCCGGCTTCGATTGCGAAGGCGCTTTCCGGCTGCGACGTTGTGTTTCACGTTGCGGCGGATTATCGGCTTTGGGTGCGCGGGCGAGATTCCAACGAGATGTATCGGTCGAATGTCGAGGGCACGCGCTCGTTGCTCGAAGCGGCTCGGAAACAGGGCGTGCGGCGGGTGGTGTATACGTCGAGCGTGGCGACTATGGGATTTATCTCGAAGCATGCAGCGGCCGAGCTTCGCTCGGCTGGACAGCCGGGGGCGGCTGTCCCTACGCAAGCGGTGGCGGACGAAGAGAGTCCGGTATCGCTAGAGGACATGATCGGGCATTACAAGCGCTCGAAGTTTATGGCGGAACAGGTCGCGGTCGACGCCGCGAAGTCGGGAGTCGATGTGGTGATCGTGAATCCTACGACGCCGATTGGCGAGCGCGATATTAAACCGACTCCTACCGGGCGAATCGTGGTGGACTTTTTGAAGCGAAAATTCCCGGCGTACGTGGAGACGGGATTGAACCTGGTGGATGCGACGGAGTGCGCCCGGGGGCATGTCCAGGCGCTGGAGAAGGGAAGATCGGGCGAGCGCTACATTCTGGGCGGAGAGAATCTAACGCTAAAACAGATTCTGGACCGCCTGGCCGCGATTACGAGCCTGCCGTCACCGACGGTGAAGCTGCCGTACATTTTTGCGCTGGCGGCGGGAGTCGTGGACGAGATGGTGACCGGCCGACTTCTGGGCCGCGAGCCGCGCGCGACGATTGACGCGGTGCGCATGGGGCGAAAGATGATGTTCGTGAGCTCAGCGAAAGCCGAACGGGAACTGGGCTGGCGGACGATTCCAGTCGATGCGGCCTTATGCCGGTCGGTGAACTGGTTTCGTGACAACGGATATGCCTGAAGCTCTCAAAGAAAGATTGTCATGATCAGGGTCGCCATCATCGCTGCCATGGAACGTGAGGTTCGGCCTCTGATCCGAAGCTGGAAGGTCAGAATGATGGAACAGGGCGGGCGACAATATCGTCTTTTTGAAAATGGCGACGCAGCTTTGGTGTGCGGCGGAATTGGAGCCGAAGCGGCGCGCCGCGCTACCGAGGCGGTGATTCGGGAAATCGGGCCCGTGCGGGTGATCTCCGCAGGCTTTGCCGGAGCGCTGAATGGGGATCGTTTCCTGCAGGTCGGCGATGTTCTGGAGCCGCGCACGGTGATCAATGCTGCCGACGGCGTCCGAACAGAAATCGGTTCGGGCGAGGGAATTTTAGTGAGTTCCGCGACCGTAGCTGGCAAGGAACAGAAAGCTCGGCTGGGCAAAGCGTATGGCGCGAATGCGGTGGATATGGAGGCAGCGGCCGTGGCGCAAGGAGCCGAGGCGCGGGGAGTCGAGTTTGGCGCTTTGAAAGCCATCTCCGACGCTGCCGATTTCAAACTGCCGGCAATGGATCGTTTTGTGACGGTCGACGGGAGTTTTCGGTCCGTCAAGTTTGCGTGCCATGTAATGGTGCGCCCGTGGCTGTGGGGGACTACCATTGCGTTGGCGCGGAATAGTTCCAAGGCAAGCCGGGCTCTTTGCGGAGCGCTCGTGAGTTATCTCGATCGCCAGACTCAGAGCGGTGAGACTTTACCGGCTGAGTCGCTCATGGCCGAATTGAAGCATTAAGGGAAATAATAAAATCTGCTATGGCAATTGACCGGACATCGACGCTGGCGGTTGAAAGTGAAAGGCGGGACATTCCTTCCGCTGCTCCTTCAATGATGAGGGCAGCGGTGTATCGCGGCGTCAACGATGTGCGTCTGGAAGAAGTACCTGTGCCTGAAGTCGGGCGAGGGGAGATTCTGGTTCGCGTCCACACCTGCGGGATTTGCGGCACCGATCTTAAGAAGATCGCTAGCGGCTCCCACTCGGCGCCGCGTATTTTTGGCCACGAAACTTCGGGTATCGTTGCCAGGGTTGGCGGAGGGGTTCGAAAGTTCAGGGTTGGCGAACGCGTGGTGATGTTTCACCACATCCCGTGTGGAGAATGTTATTACTGCCGCCACAAGACTTTTGCCCAGTGCGCCACCTACAAGAAAGTGGGATGCACTGCCGGGTTTGAGCCTTCCGGCGGAGGATTTGCGGAATACGTCCGGGTGATGGACTGGATTGTGGAGAAGGGAACGGTACGGATCCCGGATGGAATCAGCTTCGAACAGGCATGTTTTCTTGAGCCGGTGAATACGTGCATCAAAGGGATTGAGACCCTTCGCCTGGAAGCTGGGGAGACGGTACTGGTGATTGGGCAGGGTCCGATTGGTCTAATCCTTGCGACACTGGCCAAGCGAGCGGGGACTCGGGTGATTACTTCCGATTTGCACGCGGCGAGGCTTACAATAGCAAATAGCTTCGACCTGAAACTGACAATTGACGCTTCCAAGGCAGACGCCGGGCAAGTGGTGCGGGGAATGACGGAGGGCCGGGGAGCTGATGCTGTGATTTTGGCGGTCGGCGGGAATGGCCTGATCCGGCCTGCCATCGACGCCACGCGTGCGGGAGGTCGTGTGTTGCTGTTTGCCCAGACGGTACGGGGCGAGGTCACAATCGATCCGGCCGCGGTGTGCGTGGACGAAAAGACTTTGCTGGGATCCTACAGTGCATCGGTGGAATTGCAGGAGGAATCGGTGCGGTTCGTCATGAACCGTGAAACGGATCTGGAACGGCTTATCAGCCACCGTTTCCCGCTGGAAAGCGGTGTGGAAGCGCTGAATCTGGCTGCCCATCCTCAACCGGACTCGATGAAGATCGTCATCCAGCCGGGCAGCGCCGGGGTCCCCGGCACGCGGGGTTTGGCGTGATGGGGTGGAGGGCGTGGGAAGGACATCAACTGTGACTGGCAAGATGACGGCTGCCGTCCTCTACGGCAAAGAAGATATCAAGATTGAAAGAGTACCGATCCCGCGCGTGGGTGAAGGCGAAGTTCTGGTCAAGGTCCATGTGGCGCTCACCTGCGGCACGGATCTGAAGGTGTATCAGCGCGGCTATCACGCCCGCATGATTGTGCCGCCGGCGTTGTTCGGCCATGAGCTGGCCGGCACGGTCGAGGAAGTCGGCGAGGGAGTGCGCGGCTTCAAAAAAGGCATGCGCGTGGTGGCGCTCAATTCCGCTCCCTGCGGCATGTGTTTCTATTGCTCCAAGCACCAGTTGAACCTCTGCGAAGACCTGCTGTTCAACAATGGCGCCTATGCCGAGTACATCCGGATACCGCGGCGCATTGTGGAAGCCAATATGCTCGTGGTGCCTTCGAATGTGAGCTTCGAGGATGCCGCGATGACCGAGCCGCTGGCGTGCGTGCTCCGCGGCTTGCATGAAACCGGAGTCGAAATCGGCGATACGGTGGCAGTGATTGGCGGCGGGCCCATCGGCCTGATGTTTGTGCAAGTGGCCAAGGCCATCGGCTGCAATGTAATCGCGGTGGTGAAGCGCGATTCGCAAGTCGCATTGGCACGCAAGAAGGGTGCGCACGAGGTGGTGCAGATCACCAAGGTGAGCGATCCGGTTGAGGCGGTGCGGCAGTTGAGT
>Ga0209448_10000058_pt1 | contig 40137 bp, 40 predicted proteins | sample BogFormECP14_OM2_FD_188245 | JGI IMG/M metagenome (GOLD analysis project Ga0209448, IMG submission 188245) | Bog forest soil microbial communities from Calvert Island, British Columbia, Canada - ECP14_OM2 (SPAdes) (version 2) | ecosystem: Environmental > Aquatic > Freshwater > Wetlands > Bog ... | reverse complement strand
CATTTGCGTAAAACTTTGCGTAAACAATTTCTGAAAAATCGGCTGGGAATCAGGGTTTAGAGTCGTCGAGTCCGTTTGTGAGATTGGCTCAACCCATTGAAACCAAATAGAGAATTTGGTTGCGGGGGGTGGATTTGAACCACCGACCTTTGGGTTATGAGCCCAACGAGCTACCAGACTGCTCCACCCCGCACAAAAATCATATCAGCGGCGTGAAGCGGGGTCAAACCGCCTGCAGCCGCGCGAGTGAACACATCGGTAGTAACCACATCATCAAAGCGAATGGATTCGCACTCCATTCTCCGTGTTGCTGGCGCGCTTTGATTCAACGGCTCAGCTTCTTGCGCTCGCACGCATCCACAATCTTCTTCGGATCGATGGCATCCCGGTCAATCTGCTCTTCCAGAATTCTTCCGTCTTTGCCGATCAGGAAGTTGACGCGGCGCGCCGCTTTGTATTTGTCCACGTAGATGCCGTACTGGCGGGTAACTTCTCCACCCCAGTCACTCAGCAGCGGGAAGGTGACGCCGATCTGGTCGGCGAAGGCTTTATTCGCAAAGGGGCTGTCCATGCTCACACCCAGAACCTGGGTGTCGGCCGATTCCAGCTGCTTGAGATTCTGCTGGAAGGCCTTCATCTGCGCGGTTCAACCACCCGTGAAAGCAAATACGTAGAAGGCCAGCACGACGTTGCTCTTGCCGCGATACTGGCTTAGGGTAACTTCTTTCAAGTCGCTGCCGTCGAAGTAGTGCAGCTTGAAATCGGGAGCGACGTCGCCAACGTTGAGTTGCATCGCTACCGGCTCGGGCTTGTTGCCCTGCGCCTGGTTGCCCCGAGCGAAGATCTGCGAACAGACCATCGCCGCTGTCAGTAGCCAGGCTCCCAGCATTGTCGAAACACTTCTTCGTTTCATGGAAACTCCTTCGGAGAAACTTCTCAAGCCTACCCTGCGAACGGGGACGTGGTCAAAGCGTCACACACCTGTGTGATGACACACTCAAACCGCTTCTGCAGTCCCTCCGGGCTGCGTACAATAACTTCGTACGATGATTGCGGAACAATGGTTGCAGAACAATGGCTGCAGAACAACGATTGCGGGCAATGATCGGATCGGATGAGCCTTAAAACTCTAAACGACATCTTGTTGGCGGTCTGCAAAAACCGCCGTGACCGCGTCATGCTTCAAAGAGGGGCCATGGGCTGGGTTCCGATCTCCTCCGCCGAGATTTACCGCGGTGTCGTGGGCGTGGCTCGCGCGCTTGCATCCTGGGGTATCGGCAAAGGCGATCGCGTCGCCATCCTCAGCGAAAATCGCCCGGAGTGGACGATCACCGATTTCGCCGCGCTTGCCCTCGGCGCCGTCACCGTTCCTGTTTATTCCACACAGACCCCGGAGCAGACTGCGTTCCTCCTCAACGATTGCGGGGCGCGCGTTATCGCTGTGTCCACCAGGAACCAGTTGGAAAAGGTGCTGACCATCCAAAGGCACACGCCGGTGGAACGGATTCTCGTAATGGATGCGGTCGAAACCGCGCACGCGGTCCACATGCAGGAACTGATGCTGCAGGGGCCAACCGACTGCGATCCCGAGTTCGATGCCCGCGCGCAATCGATTGGTCCCGACGACCTGGCGACCATCATTTACACCTCAGGCACGACCGGAACTGCGAAAGGAGCAATGTTGACCCACGGGAATATGGCGTCGAATGTCGCGTGTTCGATGGAGGCCTTCGGCTTCGGAACAAAAGAGGAAGTGAGCGTATCGTTTCTGCCCCTTTCCCATGTGACCGCGCGGCATGTGGACTTCGCGCTGCTCTACCGCGGAGTGGTGCTGGCTTATTGTCCTGACATTGCAAAACTAGCCCAGGCTTTGTTGGAGGTGCAGCCGAACATCTTCATTGCGGTGCCGCGCGTCTACGAAAAAATTCGCGCGCAGGTGATCGCCAAGGCTGTGGGCTTTCCCGCCCACGCGGTCTACCGCTGGGCGCTTGCGGTGGGGCGCGCTCACCGCGCTCAGGCTCTGGCTGGAACCCAACCCACGGCGCTCTCCTGGCAAATCGCGAATCGGCTCGTCTTTTCCAAAGTGCGCGCGGGGATGGGTGGAAAAGCGGAGGAGTTCATTTCCGGAGGCGCGCCGCTGGGCCGCGAATTGGCAGAGTGGTATGCCGATATCGGCATTCCCATCCACGAGGGCTACGGGCTTACCGAGACTTCCCCGGTGATTGCGGTGAACACGCCCGCGGCTCACAAACTCGGGACGGTCGGCAAGCCGCTGGCCAACGTCGAGGTTCGGATTGCCGATGATGGCGAGGTGCTGGCGCGCGCTCCCTCGGTATTCAAGGGCTATTGGAATCGTCCCGCGGAAACACAGGCCGCGTTTGTGGACGGCTGGTTCAAAACAGGCGACATCGGGCACCTCGATAGCGACGGATTCCTTTCGATCACCGATCGCAAGAAAGATCTGATCAAGACCTCGGGCGGGAAGTTCATCGCCCCGCAACCGATCGAAAATTCGCTGAAGCTGAACCCGCTCATCGGGACCGGGGTGGTGTTCGGTGACCGGCGGAAGTTTCCCGCCGTGCTCATCGCGCCGCATTTCCCTGCCCTTGAAGACTGGGCGCGGGCAAACCAGGTTGAATTTGTCTCGCGAGAAGAACTGGTCGCGAACGCCAAGGTGCAAGCGCTGTATGACGGCATCATCGAAGACCTGAATCAGAACCTGGCACGCTTCGAAAAACTGAAACGCGTGCTGCTGGTGCCAGAAGAACTCTCGGCCGAGGATGGAACCTTGACCCACACTTTAAAAGTGCGGCGACGGGGAATTGAAGAGCGCTACCGGACGCTGATTGATGAGATGTATGAGAAGGCGGAGGCGGAAGTAGTTTCGGGATGACATCCCAGCCTTTACAATAGGATCATGATGGACTCATTCAGTATCGCTGGCAAGCAATTCCGTTCCCGCTTGATCGTTGGGACCGGCAAATACAAATCTTTTCAGGAAACCGCACGCGCACTCGAAGCCAGTGGCGCCGATATGGTGACCGTGGCCGTGCGCCGCGTGAATCTCGATCGCAGCAAGGAATCGCTGCTCGATTACATCGATCCGAATAAATATTTCCTTTTGCCCAACACCGCCGGCTGCTATACCGCCGACGACACCATCCGCACCGCCCGGCTGGCGCGCGAGGTTGGACTCTCGGACTGGATCAAGCTCGAAGTAATCGGCGACCAGGCCACACTCTATCCCGATGTGCAAGCGACCCTCGAAGCCACGGGAGTGCTGGCAAAGGAAGGATTCACGGTGCTCGCCTATACGTCGGACGACATCGTGTTCGCCAAACGGCTGGTGGATGCCGGAGCCTCGGCGGTAATGCCGCTAGGCGCGCCGATCGGCAGCGGGTTGGGTATTCAGAACGCCGCCAATCTCCGAATCCTGCGCGAGCTGATCACCGGAGTTCCGTTGATTGTGGACGCGGGCGTGGGCACAGCTTCCGACGCGGCCATTGCCATGGAACTAGGCTACGACGCCGTGCTGATGAACACCGGCATCGCCGGCGCTCAGGAACCGGTGCTGATGGCGGAAGCCATGAAACACGCCGTGCTGGCCGGACGACAGGCATACCTGGCGGGACGAATGCCGCGGAAGCTGTATGCAACTGCCAGTTCCCCGCTGGAAGGAGTCGTGCGCTAGAAGCGGCTCTGGTGGGACGAGCCCAGCTAGTGTGGGGACGGGCGCCTCGCCCGTCCAAGCCGAGCGCAGCTCGGCGCGACCTCCGAATTTACAGGAAAAATATTGGGCGGCCACCAGGGCCGCCCGTTTAGCATCTGTTGGAGTCGCTGCCCCTACAGCATCTTGACGCTATCAACGTGGATCTTGTCGCCGTCGACATGACCGGTGACGGCAACGTGATGTCCAAGGTGATCTTTGAGGGCGTCGGGATTGTCCACCGCCAGGACTTTCTGGTCCTTGTCGGTAACCAGGACGGCTTTTTCACCGCCTGCGATGCACTTCTTCGTGCAGGCTTCCGCGCCCGCGTTGGCTCCCTTGACTCCACATTTGGAATCGCTAACCCAGCCATTCACGGTCTGGGCGTCGCTGGCAAATGACACCGAGGCGACCAGCGCAAGCAACGCGCCGGCAAGTAACAACAAGAGTAGTTTCCGCATGTCACCCTCCTTAAGATTAGTTCCCACACGTGCAGCGATCTCTGAACTCTATCACAGGAGGAGCGGAGGCTGGGCGGCAAAAACATCTGGAAAGCTGCGTCCGGAAGTTGGGACGAATCGATCGCTGTGTACGGCGATTCCGGTATATCATGGCGGGCATCATCGTAGTCACTCCCGGAGGAATGAAAATGGTCGCGCTCTTCCGTTTCCAGAGATTACTGGCGCTTCTGCCGCTTCTTGGAACCCTTCTGCTGGAAAACGTTGCCGCGGGCCAGCAGTCTTCAACCCCGCTGCTTACGCTGCAACGCTCGAGGGCATATCTGAATCTCGAAACCAATGTCGTGCACGCCCAGGGTTTGAATGGCATCACGTATGGCAAGGGGGGAGACGTATCCAGCTACCCGAACTCGCTTTCCTGCGTGGTGGTCTATGGCGATGGCAAGTTTGTGCTGGAGAAACGTGAGGAAACGACTCTAGGAAAGCCGAAAACCAAGACCGCCGAAGGCTCCCTGAGCGCTGATGATCTCCAGCATCTTAAGGCAATCCTCGACGATGAAGCCCTGAAAAAGCTGGTCACACCGAAGGCGCCAACTCCTCCTGACAATGGGACAATTCGTGAGGTTGAAAGTATTGATGCCCAAATTGACCACGCCGGAACGGCGCAACACTTAACCACCATCAAGGAGCGCGTGAAAATGGGCGCAAGCGAAACGGGCGGCGTCACGAGCGGAATGGACACATTCCTCGACAATGGAGCACCGTTCCAGAAGACGCTGAACCCTTTGATCAAGTGGTTCGAGGGTCTGGAGAAAAAAAGCAAGTCAGACTTTAAAGATTCGAAACCCCAATACTGTGCACCGATAAACATAGGATAGCGAAATGACAGGGTCCATTCGATTCTTCTCCTTCTTGCTGGGGTTGGGGCTGGCGGCGACTGCTGGCTCCGCTCAACAACCGGCTCAGGCCGCTCTCCGCGTGTTTCTCAACGAAGTCCAGCCCGGTACCATGTCCGCCTCGCAGTACTGCACTCTGGTGTTCGACGACCACCGTTTTCATACCGAGAAAGCGGACATCAAGCGTGGGCGTGACTCTGACCGCAAGGTTTATGAGGGTCAACTCTCTGACGCCGACTGGAACTCGCTGGTCGCGATTATCGACGCCAAGGATTTTCGCGATCTCAATGTTCCGCGAACTGTCCCGCCGCTGGTCATGCAGGATACCCACCCCTATACCATCAGCGTGGCGCGAGACAAAGACTTCCAGAGCATGGAGTTCCTCGACAACAAGAACCTGAAGCCCTACGAGTCGCAGGTAAAACCCCTATTGCAATGGTGGAAGTCGTTTCGTGGGCGGCACACACCCGAATCAAGCGCGCCGCCCGACGCTAAGTGCGCACTCGATAGTACGCACGCGATCTTCGCTCAGTAGAGCGATCGAACCTCTACTTATCGTTCTTGGCCCGCCCGGTAGGTGGCTTCGGCGGAGGATCGGGAGCGACGTACACAACTTCTCCACGGCGAGTGTAGTGCAGTTGCTCGCGGGCTTCTTTCTCGATGGCGGCTGGATCGGATTTGAGCGATTTGATCTGATCGACGTACTGATTGTTTTCCGTCTGCAGGCGCTCGACTTCACTCTGCAGCGCTTGCAGTTCCTCGTGCTTCTGCCGATAGACAACCATGCCGTTGGCTCCGAACATGGCGTGCAACAGCACCCCTAAGATCAGAACGACAGCAGCCGCGGTTCCCAGACGACGCCACTCCAGCACCAGCCACGACCAGACCGGCCGCGTGCTTTCCACCCAACGCGCGGCCGCAGCCTCTGCCCTGGGAGCCTGATCCTTGGCCTGGTCCTTGACCTGACCTATGACATGACCCATCGCCTGACCCATCGCCGCGCGCAGGCCTTCCTCCCCGCGTGGGAGGATGCTCATTCTCGGTGATGTTCCTAGTCGAAGATCCATGCTTTGGCTGCTCCACTCAACTTCGCAAGCTCTTCCCTGCTGCGCGCTTCGCTATACACGCGCACCACTGGCTCCGTGCCCGAAAGCCGGTAGCAAACCCACGATCCGCCAGCGAGAACCAGTTTGAGCCCGTCGGTTCTCACCACACTGGCAACTTTAATGCCATGGAACTCGCTCGGATCACGACGTAACTTCTCAGTAAACTTCTGTTTTACTTCCGGCGTCAAGCGGAAGTTCTCCCGCAGCGGGTAGAAGGAACCAACTTCGGCAAATAGGTTGGCCAGTTGTTTGCCCAGCGAGGCGCCCCGGCGAGCAACCATCTCGCAGCAGAGCAGGCCGGCAAGTACGCCGTCTTTTTCCGGGACATGTTTGCGGATGGAAAGCCCGGCGCTCTCTTCACCGCCGATTAGGATCTTGTCCTGCTTGATGAGTTCACCAATATATTTGAAACCCACCGGAGTCTCGTGCAGTTCGATCTTGTGTCTTTCAGCCAGCGCATTAATGAGGTTGGTGGTGGCCACCGATTTCCCGACTCCATTCCTCCAGCCGCGAGTCTCCACCAGGTAGTCAAAGAGCAAAGCGATGATGTAGTTGGGCTGGAGGAACGTACCGTCCTCATCGACAATCCCGAAGCGATCGGCGTCGCCATCGGTCGCAATGCCGATCCCCGCGCCCATTTCGCGCATCTTGTGACGCAGGTCTTCAAGCAGGTGATCGTCAGGTTCGGGGGCGTGGCCTCCGAAGAGCACATCGCGCGTGTTGTGGACGGTGGCCACGGTCACGCCCGCCTCGCGCAGAAATGCGTCCGAATAACCCCGGGCAGCCCCCCACATCGGATCAAAGGCAATCTTCACACCGGATTTCTTGATGACGTCGAGGTCAACGAGTTCGCGCAGCCGCGAAAGATACATCCGTCGCGGGTCGATGGATTGAGATTGAGATTGAAACTGAGATTGAGATTGAGATTCAGTCTGCGCCCCGGCTCTTGTCGCACGCGGATTCGCATCGAAAGCAGCGATCTCGCGCTCGATCGCCTGCGTGACTTCGGGAAGCGCGGGCGCGCCATCAGGCGTCGAGAACTTGATGCCGTTATATTCCGGCGGATTATGCGAGGCGGTGAAGTTGATGGCTCCGTCGGCTTTCGACTGGATCACGGCATACGAAATGGTGGGCGTAGGCGCGGGCTCCGCGATCACTAGCGGCGTAATTCCGTAGCTGGACAAGATGTCCGCGGCCGTGGCAGAGAAACTCTCGCCGAGGAAGCGCGGATCGCGTCCGACAATAATTTGGACCTTGTTCCCGTGCGACCCCTGCGACGACACGTAGCGCGCGATGCCACGCACGGCCCGATGGACATTGGCGAATGTGAACTCTTCGGCCATCACGGCCCGCCATCCAGATGTGCCAAACTTGATTTGCGTTGCCATCCGCTTCCCTCGTATGCTTCACGTGAAACTTAGATTCTCAATAGGACATGCCGACTAAGTTCGTTGGGGATAGCTTTGAAGGGGCATGGCTTCAGCCATGCCGTTAAGACCGCCACACGAACGGCTTTAGCCGCTGGGGGTCGACATTCGAACCATCCAATCTCCCCGACGACTCAATCGGACGCTCCTTGATTTTATATGACCGACAAGAGGCTCGTGCTTACCACCTGCGGCTCGCTCCAAGAAGCCCGCAGCATCGCCCATACGCTGGTTGAGCGGCAACTGGCAGCCTGCGTCAACATCGCTCCCCAGATTGAATCCGTATATCGCTGGCAAGGCGAGATCGAGACGGCAACCGAGTGGCTGCTCGTAATCAAGACGACGCTGGACGCCTTTGATCGTGTTCGCGACGCTCTGCGCGAGCTGCACTCCTACGAACTTCCGGAGTGTATCGAGATTGCCATCGAAGATGGAAGCGCGGCCTACCTCGATTGGATTGGAGAGTCCGTGCGCTGAGCGCGACCGGTTCGAACGTCGGCCCGGACCGAATAGTTCTACCAAGTTTGTCATCCCGAACGAAGTGAGGGATCTGCAGTTCGCCGCTAGATCCCAGCCAGCGCCTGATCAAGATCGGCGAGAATATCGTCCACATCTTCGATGCCGACAGAGATGCGCACCAATCCGTCCGTGATGCCGATTTTGCGCCGTCCCTCTTCGCCCACAGCCGCGTGCGTCATAGTCGCGGGATGCGAAATCAGAGTTTCGACTCCGCCCAGCGACTCGGCCAGCGAACACACGCGCACCTTGCGCAGCATCTTGTTGGCGTTCGCCAGCGATCCGGTTTCGAAGGCGATCATCGACCCGAAGCCGGACATCTGCCGCTTGGCCAGTTCGTGCTGCGGATGATCGGCCAGTCCGGGATAAAAAACCTTCTGCACTTTTTTGTGTTTCGAGAGATAGTCGGCGACTTTGCGGCCGCTGCGGTCGTGCTGTTCCATGCGAACCGCCAGAGTCTTGACGCCGCGCAGAATCAGCCAGCACTCGAACGGCGACAGGATGGCGCCGGCGCATTTCTGAAGAAAAGCAAGTTTTTCTGCCTGCTCCGGTTTGGTGCAGACGACGACCCCTCCCAGCCCGTCGCTGTGCCCGTTGAGAAATTTCGTGGTGGAGTGGATAACCATGTCGGCGCCGAACTCGATCGGACGCTGAAAATATGGCGACATGAAAGTGTTGTCGACAACGACTGCGGCACCGTGCCGGTGGCTGACTTCGCCAATGGCGCGAAGATCGCAAAGCTGCATCAGAGGGTTGGTCGGCGTCTCCAGAAACACCAGCCGCGTGTTCTTCTGGAGCGCGCGCTCAACGTTGTTGACGTCCGATGTATCGACGTAAGTGAATGTAAGACCAAAGTTAGCCAGAACCTGATCGAACAAGCGCGGCGTCCCTCCGTAGAGATTGTGGCCGGCGACGACGTGGTCGCCCGCTTTGAGCATGGTAGCGACGGCATTGACGGCCGCCATTCCACTGGCGAAAACACGCGACGCCGTTCCACCTTCGAGCGCCGCCAGGTTCGTTTCCAGCCGGTCGCGCGTCGGATTCGATACGCGCGCGTATTCGTAACCCTTGTTCTTGCCGATTTCTTCCTGAACGTAGGTGGAAGTCGGATAGATAGGCGCGGCGACTGCCCCGGTGAGGGGGTCGGGCTCTTGCCCAGTATGGATAGCGCGGGTTGCGAAGCCCGATGGTTTCGTGGTCAAAGGATTCTCCTGGGTCAGCGCTTTGGCTCTGGGCGGTCTGTCATGAAACTTGAGTAGAGACGCGGCTTGCCGCGTCTCCTGCCGCCGAGCGGACGGAGCATGCCCCGTCTCTACCGAGATCTCGAACGCTCCAAGCCACCGGCTAAGAACGAACAGAGCTTTTATATTCCGCCTTCAAAAATTTTCTTCGACAAATATCGTTCAGCCGAGTCCGGAACCAGCGTGACGACGCGCTTCCCTGCCCCCAGCCGTTTGGCAATTTCAACCGCCGCATACATGTTGGCGCCCGCACTCGAGCCTCCGAGCACCCCTTCGCGTGCAGCCAGCTCTTTCACCATGCCGAAGGCTTGGTCATCGGTCACCATCATTACTTCGTCGCAAACGGAACGGTCAAAATTCCCCGGAATAAAGCTGTTGCCGATGCCTTCCACCTTGTGTGGACCCGGTTTCCCCCCACCGAGGATCGAACCTTGCGTTTCCACCGCCACCGCATGCACTTTCGTCAGCCGCTCTTTTAGGTAACGGGCGATTCCGGTAAAGGTTCCGGCGGTTCCGCAGCCCACCGTGATCGCATCGACGCGCCCCTCCATCTGCTCAAAGATTTCGCGCGCGGTAGTCTCGTAGTGGTAGTCGGTGTTGGCGGGATTATCAAACTGTGCGGCCATGAAGGCCGAAGGGTCGGTGGCCAGCAGGTCCTTCGCCGCCTGGATGGCACCTTGCATGCCTTCGGCCTCCGGAGTGCGGGTCACCTCGGCGCCGAAGGCTCGCATGATGATCACCTTTTCCTCTGAAAATTTCTCCGGGACAAACAGACGAACCTTATAGCCGCGGGTCACCCCGATCAGAGCGAGCCCGATGCCCGTGTTTCCCGCGGTCGCTTCGATCACCGTGCCGCCCGGCCTGAGTTTGCCTTCGCTTTCGGCACGCTCGATCAAGCCAATGGCGGCGCGATCTTTCACGCTTCCGCCTGGGTTCAGGTATTCCAGCTTGGCGAAAATATCGGCGGAGCCCGGAGGAGTCAGCCTTTTTATTTGCAGCATCGGCGTTTCGCCGACGAGTTTAGAAATATCGTCGCTGACGCGCAGGCGCGAGGTTGAGGATGTTAACGTCACCCTACAGAGTATGGAACTGCAAGGGGCAGCGTCAATCACCACTGGTCTTGGGTCTTCCAGTTTCATCAAACTGAGACATTAGCTCGTCTTGCCGGAGCGCCCCGCGGCCTCCACTGTTGTAGTTGGATCGGCGCCTTGCCAACTCACATCGGCCGTCGGTCCGTACGTCGCAGGCACCGGCTTTCCGAGCAAGCGCAAATAGACGGTGAGCTGCGTGCGGTGATGCGCTGTATGCAAGACGCGCCGCCAGAAGATCCAGATCCGTTCCCGGCGGGTGTCAAAGAAAGGGACAACTGTCCGCCACCACTCCTCATCGCGTTCCGCCATGAATTCAAGTCGCGGCTGGGCAAGGGCGAGCATTCGCGCGTTGAAACTCTCGACCGCAAGCCGCGGCGGCAAGATCTGCTCTGCCGCGACTTCCGGCAAGCCGAGGAATTCGGCAAAGAATCGCCGCTCCGACAGCAACTGGTGCTTCATGATGTCGGCAACCGAACTGGAGTTCGGATGCGGGCGGTAGCCAAGATCAGAATCAACGAAGGTCGCCCACACCGAAATGACTTTGTTCGTCTCGCTGGCGTAGGTATCGAGGACGTGTTGCAGCAGCGCAACCCGCGAGCGCGGAACTTGTTCGTCGCGAATCGCCGAGGACGGATATTTCATAAATCCAACCTGACTCTCGCTTACTGCGCCCCCGAAGCCGGCTCGGGTCCGGCGTAATATCCGCTTTTCGTCCGGACGGTGAGTTTGCCGCGGCTGTGCGAACGGGCATCCACTTTCACTTGTCGGTAGCCACCCTGGGTTTTCGGTGTCGTCGGTTTGTATCCGATCGTGTACTGGCTGCGAATATCGTGGGCCACGGCGCGGCTGATAGCGTCAACTTCGTCCAGCGTTTGGGGAAAGAAAGCGATGCCGCCAGTTCTCTCCGACATGAGTTGCAGCGCGCGGCGAGCGTGCTTCGGATGCTCGTCCTTCTCCAGGATGCCAATGGCGTAAACGGTGGGTCCGCCATCGCCCTGCAAGCGCTGCACCGCTTTCTCGAGAGTTTCGCCGCTCTCATTGTCGTCTCCGTCCGTAACTACAAGAATGACTTTCTTCTCAAGCTTCGCTTCTTTTTTCAATTTTTCGGCGGAGGCTACGACCGCATCGTAGAGCGCCGTGCCGCCGCGAGCCTCGATTTTCTCCAGCCCCGTTTTCAGCTTATTGATGTTGGAAGTGAAATCCTGATCGAGATAGAACTCGTCGTTGAAGTTGACGATGAACACCTCATCATTAGGATTCGACGCGCGCACCAGATTCAGCGCAGCGGCGTTCACCTTTTGCCGTTTCTCGCGCATCGAACCAGAGTTATCCACCACGATGCCCATGGAAACCGGAATGTCTTCATGACGGAATGAAGTGATGGTTTGCGGATGCCCATCCTCGTAGATGCTGAAATCGCCCTTATCGAGGCTGGTGACGATATGTTGCTTCTCGTCGACCACCGTGGCGTGCAGCACGACTTCCTCGACTTGCTTGCGGAAAACGAAAACGCCGCTGTCGGCCGAATCCGGATTCTGGGCCGAGTCCCCGGAGTTGGGAGGCACGTTGGGAGACACGTTCCGAGGCACGTTCGAAGGCACGCCCGGAGCTGCGCCCTGTTCCTTCGCATCTGCCGGAGTCGCCGTGCTAGCCGGCTCCGATTGCGGCGCCGATTGGGGATTCACCGGCAACTGCGAACTCGCACCCAGTGCCGCCGCCGGCTGAGCCTTGCCGCCGCCCTGCGCTTGCGTGTCAGAACTGGCCGTGCCGCCGCCCTGCGCTTCCGTGTCAGAATTGGTTTCATAAATCGACTTTGTGTAAGGCACGGCTTCAGCCGTGCCATTCAGGGCATGGAAAAATACGGGCTTTAGCCCCTGAGGGCCCTGCCTTCCGAGCGAAAACGCATTTAGGAAACCAGACCCTGCCAGAAACAGCGTCGTCAGAAGGAAGAAAATCAGGAGCGGAACATTATTCCGTCGGCGCATAGTAACCCGTCTTAGCGTAGACCCGGAGCGGCGGCAATCCTTTTGGCGGTAAGAGTTTCACTTTTATTTTACGCCATTTGCCATCGCGCACTGGATTCCGAGGACGGTATCCGATGACATATTGGTTGCGCAACTCGATACCAATTTTTGTGGAAACGTCCGCCAAGTCGTTCGGGTTATCAATGGTAAAGGCCCGACCCCCGGTCAGTTCGGTGACGTCGCTGAGCAGGGCAGGTCCAAGCCGTTCTTCTTCGGTGGGAAAATAATGATCGTAGATGCCGATGGCATAGATAAGAATGTCGGCTTCTTTGACCATGGAACGGATCTCGTTCTCGGTATACCGGCTATGGTTGTCACCGCCGTCAGAGATGATCAGCAAAGCCTTCTTCGGATATTTCGCCTGGCGCATTTTTGTGACGCCGAGGTAGATGGCGTCCAGCAGCGCGGTGCGGCCCTTGGGAACCGTATAAACGAGCCGACCCTGAATGTCATCCACCGAACTGGTGAAATCGGCGATCTCCTCCGGCTTATCGGCAAAGGTGATCATGAAGAACTCGTCTTGCGGATTCGCGGTCTTGAAGAACTCGACTACCGCCTCGCGGGCCCGCTCGATCTTGCTGCTCATGCTGCCGCTCATGTCAAAGACCACGCCGATCGACACCGGAGCATCTTCGCTGGAGAAAGTCTTGATCTCCTGCTGGTCTTTGCCTTCGTAGAGATTGAAGTTCTCGCGATCGAGGCCGGTGACGAGCCGGTTTAGGGGATCGGTGATGGTCACCGGCACCAGCACCATGTCCACGGCTACTTTGTAAGGCTTGGTGTGAGTTTTAAACGCCGGATCAATCTCCGCCTCTTTCGGAGTCGGCGGCGTGACGCGAGGCTGGATGTGGACATCCCCAGTCGAAGTCTGCGAGAGGATCGGCAGCGCGCCGCACACAGCAACCACCAGAAGTACAGCCAAGGAGAAGCGAGCCGAAAACTGTTTGCCGTACAGCATAGGCCCCATTCAATCCGCGCATGGGCGGGAGGCAACCCGCATCCCACAAGGCGGGCCACAACAAGCTCTATGAGCCGGATAGTAGCACAGTCTCGAAAAAGTGTTGTCATCTTTTCGGACGCGACCCTAAGATTCGGAGGCAATTCACAAGCCTCCTTCTGCAGGTGCGCACTTTTTTTCTCTTCTGCTCCTTTTACCGGACTCTGTACCGGACTTCGCCCCGGACTTCGCCCCGAACTTCGGCGCCCCGCCTTCCGGCCGCGGCCAGATCGTCCCTGCTACAATTCTGCCTTCTCCTTAATGGCCATTGTTTCCCCATTTCGAGCTTGGCGCTACGACCCCGAGCGCGTGCCGCTCCAGCAGGTTGTGACCCAGCCCTACGACAAAATCACTCCCGCCATGCAGGAGCGCTACTACCAGGCCAGTCCCTATAACCTGGTGCGGATCATTCTTGGCAAGCGCCTGCCGGGGGATGGCGACGCCGAGAACGTCTACACCCGGGCGGCGGCGTCCTTCCAGGACTGGCGCCAGACCGGCGTTTTGCGGCGCGACCCGGAGCCTTCCATCTACCGCTATTCCCAGACGTTTAAGCTTCCTGGAACCGAGATGCCTGCCGAGCGCCGGGGCTTTATCGCCCTCGGCCGGATCGAGGAGTATTCCGCGGGCGTCGTGTTCCGGCATGAGCAAACGCTGGCCAAGCCGAAAGCCGACCGTTTGGACTTGCTGCGCGCGAATCGAGCCCACTTTGGTCAACTTTTCATGCTCTACAGTGGGGCAGGCAAAGTCGATGCCCTGCTCGATGCGGCAGCCCTGAACATGCCTCCCGACATCCAGGTCTCCGACGAGTACGACGTCGTGCACCGCGTCTGGAGGATTTCCGACCCCTCCCTCATTGCCTCCGTGCAACAGCAGATGCGGGATCGAAAGCTGATCATCGCCGACGGTCATCACCGCTACGAAACTGCCCTCACCTATCGCGACCAGCGGCGAGCCGAAGCCGAGACCGGCTCGGGCCTTCCCACTCCTTACGACTCTGTGATGATGACCTTCGTCGATATGAGCCGCCCCGGCCTGGTGATTCTGCCGACGCACCGGCTCGTGTTCGGCCTGCCCTCTTTTTCGGCTGCGCAATTTCGGGCGCAGGCCGAGAAGTTCTTCAACGTGGAAGAGGTCGATGCCTCAGTCGATGCGGCGCGCGCCACTACCATTCTGCAGCAGGCCGGACATGCAGGAACCGCGCTGCTCGCAGTCGCCGCCGACCGTGCATTTCTGCTGCACTCCCCGAAGGCCATCGGCACCAGTTTGTTCGGAAGGCTATCTTTGCGCCAGCAAGCGCTCGATGTCGTGCAATTGCACAAGTGCCTGCTGGAAGGCGCGCTGAAGATTTCGGAGGAAGCCATCCGCAATCAGGAGAACGTTTCGTATTGTCGCGAAACCGCGGAAGCGCTGCTGCAGGTGCGCAGCGGAAAGGCCCAAATAGCGTTCCTGATGAATGCGGCGCGCATGGAACAGGTTCGCGATATCGCTTTTGCCGGCGAGGTGTTGCCCCAGAAGTCCACTGATTTCTACCCCAAGCTGCTGAGCGGGCTCACGACTTATGCGCTGGAGTAAAGTAGCCAGTACTCGGGACCCAGTACCCAGTTCTAGATGGAAAGTGCTGCACTGGGTACTGAGTACTGGGTGTTGGGTACTGCTCGCCCTGATCGCGCTTCTATCCGCGCCGCCCTCCGCCCTGTCTAATGCGGATGACCGACGCATCTCCGTCTATTCTCCCGTCGCCATCTACTCACTCCCCGTTCTGGAGCGTGCCGGCCACGAGTATATCGGTCTGCTCGAACTTCTGGAGCCGCTGGGCCGCGTAAGCAGCCAGTCAGAGGGCCAGCACTGGAAGCTGCGCTATAACACAGTGGATGCCGCGTTTGCCGCAGGAAGGACGCGGGCCGTGATTCGCGGACATGATTTTGATCTCCCGGCTCCCTTCCTGATCGAAAACTCGCGCGGACTCGTCCCCATAAGTTCGCTGGGCACACTGCTGCCGCGTTTTCTGGGAACCTCGGTGAATTTTCACGAAAGCGCGCGCCGTCTATTCGTCGGCGATGTCGCCATACAACCCAGTTTCCGCCTGGACGCGAGCAATCCGCCGCACCTGCTGCTGACTTTCACCGCTCCCGTAAATCCGACCATCTCTACCGAACCCGGCAAGCTGCGCATGGTGTTCAAGCGAGACCCGGTCGTTTCCCCGGGAAGCCAGTCGATTTCCTTTGACAACAACGTCATCAAGCAAGCCAGTTACTCCGAGAATAACGGCGACGCCGAATTAGAAGTGGCTGCAAACCAGCCGCTGATGGCCAGCTTCAACAACGACCGAAGGACGATCATCATTTCCGCGGTCCAACAAACATCCGCCACGCCGAGTGTTGCAGGCTCGCCGAACCGTAGCTCCTCGAACGCTGGATCGCCGAACAATGGATCGCCGAACCTTGCCTCGCCGAACCTTGGATCTCCAAATGCTGAGTCGCCGAATGCCGAGTCGCCGAACAATGGGCCTCTGAACAATGGCGCCGAGAATCCCGCGCCGGCCCAACCCGCTGCGAGCGTCGCCCAACGCGTTCTCGCCGTCGTCGATCCCGCGCACGGCGGGGAGGAACGGGGCGCGGCCTTGTCCGATTCTCTGGCCGAGAAAGACGTCACCCTGGGATTTGCCCGCCTGCTGCGCCACGAACTGCAGATTCGAGGCTTCGCAGTTGCCATGCTGCGCGACGGCGATAGCACGTTGACTCTGGACCAGCGCGCCGCGGCCGCCAACGTTGCGCGCGCCGGAATCTACATCAGCCTGCACGCGGATTCCGCGGGCAGCGGCGCCCGCGTCTTCACCGCTCTGCTTCCCGTGGAAGGACCGAGCAATGGAGTATTTCATCCCTGGAACGCGGCCCAGGCTCCGGCCTTGCCCGTCAGCCGCATCGTGTCGGCGGCAATCCTTATCGAGATGAAGAAGCGAGAATTCCCGGTGAAAGCATCTTCCGCCTCGTTGCGTCCGCTGAATAACGTGTCCATGCCCGCAGTCGCCGTGGAACTCGCTCCCGGAGCCGATGGCATCGCCGACTTGACCTCGGCCAATTATCAGCAACGCGCTGCGTCGGCGATTGCCGATGCCGTGGCTTCTGTCCGCGACCGCCTGATGGTGCGGCAATGAGCGTGCAACCTGCAAAACTCGCCGATGCATTTGATTTTGGCTTGGTCTTGCATCGGATCTTGGGTGGCGCAGCGCTTCCAGCGCCGCATTTGATTTTGGGTGGCGCAGCGGTTTACCGCTGCGATCGCTGCACTACTTCGACTGCGGCCTTAGCCGCTGAGGTCACACGACCATGATTCCCCGCCACCTCTTAATCGGCGTAGCCGCGCTCTTGCTGCTGGTGGTGTCGATGGGAATCTACCTTCGCCACGTGCGCCGACAGGCGCGGGAATTCGATTCGCTTGCCGCCGACGAGTTCCCCGTCGCTCCTCCAGCCAACGGTCCCACGGAAACGGTTACCTTATATGTGGCGGACGACGGCACCGGCACGCTCCGCGCGCGCTCAGCCAAAATTCCTCTTCCCGGAGGACGCCAGCAGCGAGCCGAGGAATTGTTGCGCGCGTTGTTGCGCATCTACCAGCAACCCGGCGCTCCGCATCCGCTGGCTCCGGCCGCGGACATCCGCAGCATCTTCCTGGTCGATCCCGGAGCCGCCGTCATCGATCTGAATGCCGCCTTCGCCGACCTGCATCGCTCCGGCGTTCTCAGCGAGCAGCTCACCGTGAATTCGCTGGTGGAGACGCTGGCCGTCAACGTTCCCGGGATTCAGCGCGTCAACATTCTGGTCGAAGGTAAAACGCGGGAAACGCTCGCGGGACACGCCGACCTGACCGAAACGTTCGACGTGACGACGATTGTGCAGGCGGGCAGTCAGTAGGCATTCCCGAGCTAAATCGGGGTACCCCCCCACCCCCCCCACCCCCCGACTAGGTCTATTAGAATTAACGGTTTAGCGGACGAGCTCCGGCAAAGTATTCCATAATAAAGACTTACATGGAAAGTATTCAGGAAAAAGGAGTTAACTTGTCAAAGAGCGCTGAAAACGGCTTTGGGGCAGCTTCTAGGGCCGTCTTTGTGGACGGACCTCGAAACTGCCCCAATCAGATAACCTACTTTCGCGCGCGATGGGGCTTAAGTCAATTTATTTCGATCACGGATCTCGTTGCCCTTCGCTTGTCGAGCCGCCTACAATGAGCGTATGGAAATCTCGTTTGCTCCTGAACTCGAAGCCAAGCTGAACCAGATCGCGTCGCAGTCGGGCAAAGCGCCGGACGAGGTTGTGCGTGAGTTCGTTGCGAGCTGCCTTGAACACGACGAATGGTTTCGGCAAGAGGTTGGCAAGGGCCTCGCCTCCCTTGATCGCGGCAAGACCGTCTCCCACGAGGACGTGCGCCGCCAGATGGACCGAATCCTCGGTTCCTGATTGGGTTCCCGATGAAGATCGAGTGGTCGCCTGAAGCTGCGGCCGATTTTGCGGGCATTGTCGCGTATATCCACGAGCAGAACCCTTCAGCCGCTGATAGCGTTGCGCATACCATGTACGATTCTGCCGCTGCGCTCGAATCATTTCCCCATCGTGGGGGGCCGGGCAGGGTTGGTGGCACTCGCGAACTCGTCTTAGCGCCGCTTCCATTCATCGTCGTCTATCGAGTCAAACGGAACGTTGTGGAAATTGCGAGAGTGCTACATGGGTCACAACGCTGGCCGTAGATTCCAGGGGCGTACACGATCGCGGCATCCCACGTCTCGAAAACCGCGAGACGTGGGTCACCCGGCGCGAAACACTCGCAGGACACGCCGACCTGACCGAAACGTTCGATGTGACGACGATTGTGCAGGCGGGTAGTCAGTAAAGCAATCCAGCGCATCGGTTTCAGTGTCCGCAATCTTCCAGCACGCTGCCGAGAAGTTTAGACTTATCTGGGAAGGGGGAAGGGCACGAGTCATGTCCGATAGCGTCCTAATTTGAAATTGGCTAAGAAGAAAAACAAACCTCCAGCAAATAGGGTCCCTAAGCAACGATCGCAACCAGAGTCACCGTCAACGCGATCCTCGCTCCGTAAGCTACTATCCAAGATCTGGGCTGGGATTGCCGCTGCCGCGGTTGTCGTGACCCTAACTGGACTTTCTCTGCTACAGAAAATCTCCGTGGCTGCTACACATCTCTTAGACCCACAAGCCCCATTTTCGTCCCCCTTCATTATTTCCAATGATGGTTCTCTTCCTATACACGACGTTACGTTCCGGTGCGTTCTGCGGAACGTGGAAGATGAAGGGCATGGTCGTGTCGTCGCTCCGAAAGGTATAACGTCCGGTCACGCAATTATCCAGATAGACCCAGGTGAAAAGTCAACCGTTGCCTGCCCATTTCCGTTCACTTTTCGAAGCCCCCTAATCAGTGCCGACATCGAGGTTGTCGTTAAATATCGCCAAGACTTTGTATTCTGGCATAGCGAGAAGCCCTTTAGGTTCGGCCTTGCCAAGGACAAAAACGGCCAATTTAACTGGTTCCCGCGCTCAACATCAGAATAGTTCTTCAAATTAGCCCAGTACCCTCAACCGTTCTTCTGCCGTTCAACATCCTGAAACTGTGAAATCTCCACTGCCCCATTGGGAAACACGGCAGTGATCTTGAGCTCTCCGCCCATCGCGCGAATGTAGTTCCGGAGAGTGGACACATACATATCGGTGCGTCGCTCCAGCCGGGAGATGCCCCCCTGCGGAATCCCCAGCAACTCCGCCAGACTCGTCTGCGTCAAGCTGCGCGCCTCGCGAAGCTGGTTCAGCGACAGACGGCCGATCTCGTCACGCACCCGCGCCTTGATGCGGGCCTCCCGTTCCGGCCCAAGATGTTTGCGAACCTCTTTCCAGTTCTTCGCCATGATTTGCTCCCTAATGCTTACTCCTCAATCTCGCGCAAATGCCCATCGTAGATTTCGTCTGCCTTCTTGATATTCGCCTTGTACCAATTCGCATCGCCCGTTTTGTCGCCGCCGAGAATAAGGTACGCGGCGCGACGCGGGTCGAACGCAAAAAGAATCCGATATGGCCTGCCCTGATGTTGCACCCGCAATTCCTTCATGTTTGCATGCCTGGAATCGCGGACCGTGTCCACATGCGGACGGCCAAGAGACGGCCCGAGTTCTTCGAGCAGGTCCACCGAAAAGTTGACGCTTTCGTGCTCATCGTCCGTGAGTTCTCGATACCATTCGGCAAACTCGTCGCTGACTTCGACCGTCCACGCCACGCACCAACTATACCTTTAATGGTATATACTGTCAAGGGCATATTCTGCGCGTCCACGAATTCGCGCTCTCTGGCCTTATTCATCACAATCACCCGGTGCGCGACATCACAGCCCGCCCACCCGCTCGATGCGACAATAACCTCTGACCGGCAAGGCCGGGCATCCAGTACTCTTTGATAAACAGCGTAGTTCAGCAGGTGAGAGCGAGCCCACTGCGGAGAAGCGCCAACCTCCACAAAACCGCCCCAAAACGGGAATTTAGCCCGAAAATCGAGCCTAAGTCCATTGTCCGGAATATTTTACAAGTAACTCCTTTAAAGTCAATATTTTGCAGGAAAACGGGGGGGCATGAGATACTGGGTAATATCTCAACGGTAAACACACAAAATGAAGTCAAGCCAGAAGCAAAATAAAAACCTCTCGACCGAACCGCTGGGTGCCCCACACATTCGCATCTTTTGCGAATGCGTGGGTGCGCGCACGCTGGCCGAGAACTGACAGCTGAGAGCTGACGGCTGAGAGCTGCCCTTCCCTGCAACGGCTGTTAGAATCCCGTCGTGATCTTTCGCAGCGATAACCGCGCTCCCGAGCAGATTCGGCCCGTCAACATCATTCCCGACTTCATCTCCACCGCCGAGGGATCGGCGCTGATTGAGATGGGCAACACGCGCGTCATCTGCACCGCTTCGGTCGAGGAGACGGTGCCTCCGTTCCTGCGCAATTCGGGCAAGGGATGGATTTCCGGCGAGTACGGAATGCTGCCGCGCTCGACGCTGACGCGCACTGCGCGAGAATCGGCCAAGGGAAAGCAGAGCGGACGCACACAGGAAATTCAGCGCCTCATCGGACGCTCGCTGCGCGCGGTCGCGGATTTGAAGCGCCTGGGTGAGCGGACTATCTGGATCGATTGCGACGTGATCCAGGCGGACGGAGGCACGCGAACCGCTTCGATCACCGGAGCATTCGTCGCGCTGGGCCTGGCTCTGCAACGGCTGGTCGATGCGGGAACATTGAGTTCGGCTCCGATCAAGGATTTTGTGGCGGCCATCAGCGTCGGCATCGTCGACGGCGAAGTTCTTCTCGATCTTAATTACGAAGAAGACTCGCGCGCCGATGTGGACATGAACTTCGTCATGACGGCAGGCAACAAAATTGTCGAATTGCAGGCCACCGCCGAGCACCAGGTATTCGACGACGCTCAACTGGCGAAAATGATGACGATGGCGCGGCAGGGCATTCAGTCGCTGATCGCCAAGCAGCAGACGGTGCTGGGAACGCTGGCGCTGCGGCAGTGACCTGGAGGCCGTAGCGAAAGTACGGGGTTGTGCGCAGCAACACCCTCCATGAGTTGTCATCCCGAGCGAAGCGAGGGATCTGCAGTTTGCGGCGAACTACAGATCCCTCGCTTCGCTCGGGATGACAAGATCTAATGTGAATGCTTATTCCCAGGGCAGGAACCGTGGTTTAGAATTATCTGTTGCTATTGCACTCATAGGAGGATTTATGAAACTTACCCCCGGTAAACTCGCCGGAATGAAGGCTGTATCGAATGAACATGGCGTAATCGCCGCCGCGGCCATGGACCAGCGCGGCTCACTGCAGAAGTCTCTTGCCAAGGAAAAGGGCTCGGCCGTTTCTGACTCGATGATGGAAGAGTTCAAGATTCTGGTGAGCGAAGTGCTCACGCCCCATGCCAGTGCCATCCTGCTCGACCCGGAGTGGGGACTACCCGCTTCGAAGCGGCGCGCCAAGAACGCCGGCCTGCTGCTGGCTTATGAAAAGACTGGCTACGACAAGACCGGACCGGGACGCCTGGGCGATCTTCTCGATCACTGGTCGGCGCGCCGTCTGAAAGAAGCGGGCGCGGACTGCGTCAAGATTCTGCTTTATTACACTCCGTTTGATCCGAAAGACATTAACGACAAGAAGCACGCCTGGGTCGAGCGGCTGGGCGATGAGTGCCGCGCCAACGATATCCCGTTCTTCCTGGAGTTTGTCACTTACGAAGAAGGTGTGGACGAAAAGGGCTTCGACTTCGCGAAGAAGAAACCGAAGGCGGTCATCGAAAGCATGCGCGAATTCACCAAAGACCGCTATGGCGTCGACGTGATGAAGGTCGAAGTCCCGATCAACATGAAGTTTGTGGAAGGGACGAAGTCCTACAAGGGTGAAAAGGCCTACTCGAAGCAGGAAGCGATTAAGTTCTTCCATGAAGCAGCGGCCGTCTCGACCAAGCCGTTCATCTATCTGTCAGCGGGCGTGAGCAATTCCGAGTTCACCGAGTCGCTGGAGCTGGCAGCCGAGTCGGGCGTGAAATTCAACGGCGTGCTCTGCGGACGCGCCACCTGGAAAGAAGGCATCCCCGTCTACGCGAAACACGGCGCGAATGCGTTCCGGAAGTGGCTGGAAGATGAAGGCGTGAAGAATATCAATAACGTGAACGATCGCCTGAAGGCCGCAACCTCGTGGCACTCGATCTACGGAGTGGAGCCAGCGCTGGCGCACGTGTAAGCGAAACCGCTTCCCAAGGCAGAGGCGGGTCTTCGGACCCGCCTTTGTTTGTTCGAAGCCTTTGCTGGAAACCTTTGCCGGAAACCCACGAGTTGCCTTACGCCGGAAGACGCGGCAAGCCGCGTCTCTACAGAAAAGTTTTTTGAACGCTAGATGACTGCTGATCGCAAGACCGCTCTGATCACCGGCGCCTCGTTCGGCATCGGAATTGAACTCGCTCGCATCTTCGCGCGCGAAGGCTACAACCTGGTTCTGGTGGCCCGCAGCGCGGATAAACTCCGGCAACTCGCATCGGAACTGGAGAAATCGCATGGAACGCGCTCGCTCATTCTGGCGACCGACCTGACCGATCCCGGAGCATCCGCGTATTTGCTGGATCAGACCACGCGCGCCGATATTCAGGTGGATGTGCTGGTCAACAACGCGGGATTCGGACAGTATGGTCTGTTTGCCGAGAACGATCTGGAAGAATGTCTCCGCCAGATTCAACTCAACGTAACCACCCTCACCCACCTGACGCGGCTGTATCTTCCCGCGATGATTGAACGCAAGAGTGGACGCATATTGAATGTGGCATCCACTGCGGCATTTCAACCGGGACCACTGATGGCCGTATATTTCGCGACCAAAGCGTATGTCCTGCATTTGTCGGAAGCGCTGGCCAACGAGCTCAACGGATCAGGCGTCACCGTAAGCTGCCTGTGTCCGGGCGCGACGGCCACGGAGTTCCACAAGCGCGCGAACGCCACGGGCCAGCGCCTGCTGAAGTTCGGCTCGATGGATGCGCGAACCGTCGCCGAAGACGGTTATCGCGCACTGATAGCGGGAAAACCCGTCGTGATTTCGGGATTCAGGAATTGGCTGATGGCACAGTCGGTGCGCTTCTCACCGCGCGGACTGGTGACGGCGATTACCAGGAAAATTCAGGAAGAATAGCTGCCGATGGAGCGACGGGCGTCCCGCCTGTCCGCCGGAATCCTGCACGCCGTCAGACGCGGCTAGCCGCGTCTCTACAGAGAACGCGTCTACGGTGTCTTGCGGCCTTCCAGCGCCGCCTGCACTCGGCTGTGTTTCCGGCTGTAGGTGAAATAGACCACCATCCCGATAACCAGCCAGATAATCAGTCGCGCCCAGTTGATCCACCCGAGTTTGTACATCATGTAGCCGTTGAACAAAATGCCCATGACCGGCACAAATGGCACCCATGGCGTCCGGAAGGGTCGCGGCTGGCCAGGGTTGGTGTGGCGCAAGGCCATGACCGCGATGCACACGATCACGAAGGCCAGTAGCGTCCCGATATTCACCATTCTTCCGATATCCTCGATTGGAGTCAGGCAGCCAACAATCGCTGCCAACAAGCCCACGAGCATGGTGTTTTTCCAGGGCGTCCGGAAGCGGGGGTGAACGTCGGCGAAAAACTTCTTGGGCAAAAGGCCGTCCTTGGCCATCGAATACAGGACGCGGGTTTGTCCCAGCAGCATGACGAGCATCACGCTGGTGAGACCGGCGAGAGCTCCCAGCGTAATAATGTGAGACGCGCCGGAAAGTCCTCGGTCGAGGAAAGCGCGCGCCACGGGCGCCTCGATATTGACTTCTCTCCACGGCACCATGCCGGTCAGAACCGCCGCCACCGCGATATACAACACGGTGCAGACCAGCAGCGAAGCAATGATACCGATGGGAAGATCGCGCTGCGGATTCTTCGCCTCCTGCGCCGTGGTGGAAACGGCATCGAATCCGATGTATGCAAAAAAGATGTAAGCCGCTCCCGCCCCGATGCCAGAGAATCCGAAAGGCGCAAAGGTCGCCCAATCCGTTCCCCAGTTGGCGGCGTTGATGTAGCGAATACCCAGCCCGATCACAAAGAGAACAACCCCGACTTTAATGGTGACGATGGTGGCGTTGAAGCGGGCGCTCTCCTTGATGCCAATCACCAGGAATGCGGTTATTACCAGAGCGATCACGAAAGCCGGGACATTGAGACCGATCTCGTACCCGAACAGATGGGGCGCACTCAACAGATCATGAGCTTTCTGTAACAACTCTGGCGATTGCGCTCCCGTGATCTTCATCACTTTGTCGACGAAAGCCTGGGTGCCGGGAACCAGCGTGGGATCGGAGGCCTGAGCTATCTGGCGGGCAACGATATTCTCCGCGGTCTTTAGCCCAGTCCAATGGTCATACGCCAGCCAAAGCGGCATCTTGATATGGAAAATATTCAGCAGTTCAATAAAATGGTTCGACCAACCGGATGACACGGTGCTGGCGCCCATCGCGTATTCGAGGGTGAGGTCCCAGCCGATGATCCAGGCAACAATTTCGCCCAGCGTAGCGTAAGCATAGGTGTAGGCGCTGCCCGCCAACGGGATCATAGCCGCAAACTCCGCATAGCACAGCGCCGCAAAGGTGCAGCCTAAGCCCGAGAGCACGAAAGAGAGCATCAGCCCCGGTCCGGCGTAGTGCGCACCGAGTCCAGACATCACGAAGATTCCGGCCCCAATCACAGCGCCGACACCCAACGCTGTCAATTGGAATACGCCCAACGTGCGTTTCAAACTATGCGTGCCAGTCTCTTGCGCTTCCTCGAACAAAAGCGCAAGCGGCTTTTTCGCAAAGAGGTCAGTCATTCTTGGCATCTCTCCTGTCAGTTAAACCTAACCGCCTGTGGCGAAACTCCATTACCCATAGCCAGCGCCTAAAGGCGCATCCATAACGCTGCACCTACGTTATGCCTGAAGGCATACCCTGATACAAATCATACCTGCGCCGCGAGCTACGTCGTCTGGGCTTGCGGCCGCCAGATGTAATACACTGGGATGCCAAGCAGCACGATGAACAGTCCCGGCCAAGTGTATTGCGGCTTGTAGCGTAACAGTACAACGTCGATAAACAAAGCCATCACGATATAAATTGCGGGCAAAACCGGGTATCCGACGGCCTTGTACGGACGCTCAGCCTCGGGATGGGTTCGGCGCAAGACGAAAAGTCCGACGATGGTAAGCACGTAGAACACCAGCACCGCAAAGATAATGTAGTCCAGAAGCTGGCCGTAACTGCCGGAGATGCAGAGGACGCACGTCCAGACCATCTGCACCATCAGCGAAACCGCGGGCGTCTTGTAGCCGGGATGCAATCGGGCAACGCTGCGAAAGAAGAGACCATCCTTGGCCATGGCGTAGTAGACGCGGGCTCCGGAGAGAATCAGGCCATTGCAGCAACCGAAGCCGGAAATCATGATGGCGACGGCCATCAGCGCGCCGCCAGCGGAACCGAACATTTGGGTCATGACCGCGGTAGCTACGCGGTCCTCGCGCGCGTACTGGATGCCGCGCTCCAGCAGTGTCGTCCCGGTCGGACTGCCCACTAGCGGCAGCGCGCTCAGATAAATAAAGTTGCACGCGATGTAGAGCGCGATCACTACGCCGGTGCCGAGCGCCAGCGACAAGGGAAGATTCCGGCTGGGATTTTTCACCTCTCCGGCGGTGAAGGTCACGTTGTTCCAGGCATCGGCGGAAAACAGCGAACCGACCTGCGCAATCGCCAGCACTGTAAGGGTGGAAACCATCACGCTTCCGCCCATTCCGACGTCATGCAACGTGCCAAGGCCGGCGTTGCGCCAGAAATTTGCGCCGAAATTCGCGGCCACCGCCTGCGCGTTCCGGCCTAGAAAGATTCCGAAGATGACCAAGCCGAGCAGTGCCGAGACTTTTGCCGTGGTGAAAATGTTCTGAATGAAAGCGCCCGTCTTCACGCCGAAAATATTGATGACCGAGAGCGCGACCACGACCAGGATGGCGACGAAGTTCTGTGTGTTGAGTCCGACATCCATGCCGCCGAGCATCATGGGACCGATCGCGAACTTCGGCACTTTCCACAGGTGGACGATCCAATGAGTGGAGGAGACTGCCGGCCAGAAGATTCCGAGGAATTTGCCGAAAGCAACGCCTACGGCGGCGATGGTGCCCGTCTGAATCACGAGAAACAGAGTCCAACCGTAGAGAAAACCCCAGAGTGGGCCGAGCGACTCGCGCAGATACACGTACTGCCCGCCGGCTCGCGGCATCATGGCCGCGAGTTCGCCGTAGGTGAGCGCACCGACGATGGTCAGAAAGCCAGTGACAAGCCAGGCGCCTATGAGCAGCGCCGGCGAGGTTACCTCGCGAGAAATCTCGGCGGAGACAATGAAGATGCCGGAGCCGATCATCGAGCCCATGACCAACATGGTCGCGCTGGTCAGGCCGAGGCCTTTGACTAGCTCATGATCCTGATGGGTGTGGCGCTCCCAATCGGTGACGGTGGAGGCGGGAATTGGGGGCTGAACGTTCGTGCTCACGAACCTCCTCAACCACTTCTACTGTAGAAACGGGGCTTGCCCCGTCTCCGCTGGCGGCTTCTCGGGCGCTGCCGGAGACGCGGCAAGCCGCGTCTCTACCGGAGATTGAATCCGCTGCAAGCGCTTTTCAACTTTAACCCAATACCCTTAAAAATTCCTCTGCTGATTTGCGGGGATCCCGTAACAAGTCGGATATCACCGCCACGGAGTCGGCTCCGGCCTCGACGACGGAACGGGCGTTGGCGCGGGTAATGCCGCCGATCGCTACCAGAGGCTTGCGCGTCAGTTCCCTTGCCCGACGAACGCCCTCGAGGCCCACGACAGGATCGGGATTGGCCTTGCTGCTGGTCACAAAGACGGGGCCGATGGCGAGGTAGTCGGCGGAGGTTTTATCGGCTTCCGTGAGTTGCTCCGGATTGTGGGTCGATACCCCCAGCCAGCGAGTGGGGCCAATGATGCGGCGTGCGGAGTCGGGAGACAGATCATCCTGGCCAATGTGCAGGCCGTCGAAACCAGCGGCCAGGCAGAGGTCGGCACGGTCGTTCATGATGAGGCTGACGCTCGGTCCGAGGCGCGCTCTGAGTTCACGAGCTTCGTCGAGCATGCGGCGGGCGTTTCCTGTTTTGTTCCGGTACTGGAGCAACGTGCAGCCGGCGGCTGCGAGTTCCTCGGCGGCGGTGAACAGAGCGCTTGAGTCGTCGAAACAGGCGAAGTCAAGGATGGCGTAGAAACGGGGCAAAAACATAGTGCCGTTCGGAATCTATGGTGCCTTTGTGTTAGGTGTCACCGCCTCCGGACAGGTTAGTCGGGACAGGCAGACGGTGACGCTGGTTATTATCAGTAGGTGTCAACTCAATTGGAGTCCATTCGTATCTCCGTGCACTATTCTTTCTTCTTTCGCGTTGGTTGGTCTAATTTCCCTACGTTATCGGTCTTGCTTTTCGCTTTCGGTTTGCGGTCAAAGTACTTCGTCCTGTCAATGAAACTGAGTAGAGCTGTCCCCTTCGGCGTTAGACGGTATCTTTGCCAAGCACCGAAACCTCTCTCTACCGCAGCTAAACCATGAACCGCGAGTTTTGGGCCGAGATTGTAGAAAAGCAACGTCTCGGAGTGGGGAGTGCCCATCCTGTTCGTGACACCCGTGATCAATCTATCTCTCATAGTGTTCAGCAGCTCGGCCGCTGAATAACTCTGCGCTATCTTCGACTTGGTAAGCACACCGGTCTTGATAGTTACATCTTTTAAGAGGTTCAATGTCTGCGTAAATTCCTCGTCCGTCCATTTTGTCTTTTTACCACCTCGATCAGCCGCTCTAAATTCCGATAGCTCTCTCGCAAGCTCTTTATTATGTTTCTGCAGCCGCGATATCTCCTCGAGCAGGGCAGAAGAATCAGCAACCTCCGAACCTGACACCCAGCCGGTAAATTCGTATCTGCTCACGAAATCAGAAAGCGTCTCGTGGACGGCCAGTTTGATGTCTTTAGAATCGCTGAAAAACGACGCCATCCGACTCAAGACCTTTTCACGAAACGCTTTGAGTTCCTGGGGATGCTCGCCCTCGATCGCGACCTTCCCGTCTGTTTTGAGTTTCTGATCAAGAGCTGCTTCGCTGATAACGACCGCAAAGACCGGCTTCTTCCTTGAATCCGCGTAGTCGTATTCCAGTTCTACGTAACTCAATGAGGTCTTCGGTTCTATGCTGCCGTAGCGCCCCCCTAAGATCAGCATGTAGGCGTCAGACTCGTCGATCCAGCGTCTGATCGTCTCAAACTGAGATTCATTGCCGGCCGCGAAGAGCTCCATACCAGCGGGTATGTGCCCTGACTTGAGGATAGCTTCAACGGCCGCCTGTCTCTCACTCTTAAGGTCGAGATACGTTGAAGAAACAAATACCCTGGAGCTTCTTCTTTGCTGCCATAAGACCATCCCCTTTTCGGGCCTACTTCGCCTTCGCCAGGAATCTTTCGATGAAGCCGGTATCGAAATTGCCAGCGCGAAAATCCGGATCCGCGAGGATTCTCCGGTGCAGCGGAATCGTGGTGTAGATTCCCTCCACGATGAACATCTCCAGAGCACGGCTCATGCGCGAGATAGCTTCGCTGCGATCCTTGCCGCGCACCACCAACTTCGCGATCAGCGAGTCATAATATGGAGGAATCGTGCCTTCGGCATAAGCCGCGGTGTCGATGCGCACGCCCGTTCCTCCCGGAGGATTGAACGTCGTAATCTTGCCCGCCGAGGGCGTGAACTTTTCCGGATGCTCGGCATTGATGCGGCACTCGATGGCGTGTCCGCGATGCACGATGGGGCCGTGCAACACATCGGCCAGCTTTTCGCCTGCCGCGATCATGATCTGACTCTTGACCAGGTCCACATCGGTGACCATTTCGGTGACCGGATGCTCCACCTGGATGCGCGTATTCATCTCGATGAAGTAGAGCCGGCGGTCTTTGTCCATAAGAAACTCTATGGTGCCGGCATTGTGATAGCCGACCTGGCTGAGCGTTTTGCTGATGACGTCTCCGACTTCCTTGCGCAGTTCAGGCGTCATGCGCACCGAGGGCGACTCTTCGAGCAATTTCTGGTGGCGACGCTGAATCGAGCACTCGCGTTCTCCCAGACTGACGACGTTGCCGTGCTCGTCGCCCAGCACCTGGAATTCGATGTGGCGCGGGTTCTCGACATAGCGTTCCAGGTAAAGGTCGCCGTTGCCGAAGGCGCCCGCGGCCTCCGACTGCGCCTGACGGTAGAGCCCGGGTAATTCATCCTGGTTGCGCACAATGCGCATGCCGCGCCCGCCGCCGCCGGCCGTGGCTTTTACGATGATAGGAAAACCGACTTGCCGTGCCCATTCCTGCGCTTCCTCGGCGGAAGCGACCACTCCGTCCGAGCCAGGAACAATTTGCACGCCGTGTTGTTTCATGGCGGCGCGAGCTTTTTCTTTTTCGCCCATGAGGCGGATGACATCGGGAGTCGGCCCGATGAATTTGATGTGACAGGCTTCGCAGACTTCCGCGAAGTTGGCGTTTTCCGAAAGCAGGCCGTAGCCGGGATGGATGGCGTCGACGTTGGCGATCTCGGCCGCGCTGATCACGGCGGGAATGTTGAGATAGCTCTGGGCCAGCTGCGGCGGACCAATGCAAATCGCTTCATCGGCAAAGCGCACGTGGAGCGAATTCCGGTCCGCCTCGCTGTAGATCGCCACCGAGCGGATGCCGAGTTCCTTGCATGCGCAAATGACGCGCAACGCAATCTCGCCACGATTCGCTACCAGAATTTTCTTGAACATGATGTGAAAGCTCTCAGTCTGTCAGCTCTCAGCTCTCAGGAAAATCACCTGACTGCACAGCACTGGATTTTCCCTGAGAGCTGCGAGCTGAGAACTGAGAGCTTATTTCTTGGGCCGGACGGCGAACAGTTCCTGGCCGTACTCGATGGGCTGGCCGTTGGCGATGAGCTTCTTGACCAACTCTCCCGCCACGTCGCATTCGATTTCGTTCATCAGCTTCATCGCTTCAACAATGCACAAAACCTGGCCCACTTCCAACATGTCGCCGACTTTGACGAAGGGTGGAGACCCGGGCGAAGGCGACTCATAAAAGGTGCCCACGATCGGCGACCGCACAATGTGCAAGCCTTCGTCGGGTTGAGGGGTGCCGGCGTTAGCTGCCAGATCAATCCGGCCGGACACGGGTCCGGTCGCCGGGACCGGGGCGGGCGCGTGGTGAACCGCGATATAGCGGGAGTCAGGCAACGCCGCCGGCAACGGCTCGGCGGCGCGTTTGATCTTCACCTTGACATCGCCGCGCTCCAATTCAAATTCGGCAATGTCCTTCTCGATTAAGAACTCGATGAGTTCTTTCAGCTCTTTTTGATTCATGGATGAGGGCGGGTTCCGTGTTCCTTGTGGCGGCAGGGCTTTGCCCCGCCATGACGGGGCAAGCCCCGTCACCACACGATGCTAAATCACACGCTGCTAAATAATAATCAGTTCTTTGTCTGTCGGCGTCAGCACTTCGCAGCCCGAAGGGGTCACCAACACCACGTCTTCGATCCGCACACCGCATTCCCCGGGAACATATGCGCCCGGCTCAATCGTAACAACCATCCCCGGTTCCAACTTCTGGGTTTGTCCTTCCGCCAGCCGGGGCGCCTCGTGTATCTCTAATCCTAAACCATGCCCGGTCGAATGGGTGAAATACCGGGCCAGTTTCCGCTTGCGAAGCACACGCCGCGCCGCGCCATCGACTTCGGCGGCAGTGACTCCCGGGCGAACGGCCGCGATCGCGGCCTGCTGCGCTTCCAGGACCGCATCGTACAGCTGTCGAGCTTCTCCCGACGGCCGGCCGACGTGCACAGTCCGCGTGCGATCCGAACAATAACCGGCGAGTATAACACCAAAATCACACACCACGAACCCGCGCCGGGGAATCCGGGCGCTGGAGGCCCGGCCATGCACAACTGCCGAGCGAGTTCCGGCGGCGAGTATGGTCGGGAACGACATTCCTTCGGCCCCGGCGCGACGAGCCTGGTATTCCATGGCGCCGGCGACTTCGGTCTCACTCACACCCGGCCGAATTTTTTCGCGTGCTATGGGGAAAAGACTGGCGCCGAGTTCGACCGCTTGCCGGATCAGCAGGATCTCGGCGGCATCCTTCACCATGCGAGCACGCTCGATTAGCGGCGGCGCGGAACGGAGGCGAGCTTTCATCGTCACTTTCATCATCCTTTTTATTCTCCGGGTCATCCTCCCTTTCAGCGCAGACGCTAACCGGTCGCGCATGCCGGCGGTAATCGATTCGGGTTCGATGCCTACCGATGCGGACATCGATCTCGCTTTGTGCGCGATCAGCCAGTCCGCAGCCTCCAGCAGCGGGGACTTGCGCGCAATGACGATGCTCACCTTATCGACGTTCGCGCCGTCGACTTCTTCTTTTGCCTGGGTGCGATAACGGCCATCCGTAAACAGGACGCAACCGCGGTCCGCGACCAGCAAGACCCCGGCGCTGCCGGTAAAGCCGCACAGATAGCGGATATTCGGAAGATGCGTCACCAGCAGCGAGTCCAGATGGTTCTCTTCGAGGGCATAGCGAAGACGACTCAGGCGGCCAGCGTGATCCATGGGAGGAAGTGTAGCAAGAAGCGGCTGCGAGCTCCGAGCCGCGAGCTACGAGTTCATGGCCTCAAGCTCGAAGCTCGTAGCTCGCCGCAAAAGCGAAACCGCCGGACTCTCGGCAGGTTCTCCGAGAAAGCCGGCGGCTTTCGCTATTCTTAACTTCGCGCTTACGTCTGAATGATGCGCGGAGTAATGAAGAAAATCAGTTCCTGACTGGTAGTGGTCACGGTGCGATGCTTGAACAGGTTGCCAAGGTACGGAATGTCCCCGAGCAAAGGCACCTGCGATATGGCCAGCGAGTTCTGGGTCTGGATCACGCCGCCAATCACCACCGTGCCGCCGTCCGTCACCAGCACTTGCGTGGTGGCCTGCTGCGTGATCAGAGACGGGTTGTTGTTTGAGTCTTCGTGGCTGTAGTCAGGCAAGGTGTTTTCCACATCCACGTTGAGGAAGATGGTTCCTTCCGACGTGATCTGCGGAGTTACCGTCAGTCTCAGGAAAGCATCCACGTAGGTAGTGGTCGGAGGAGCGCCTAACGAGGCTGCGGTCATGATCGGTATTTTCACGCCCTGTTTCACGATCGCCTGAATGTTGTTCTGGGTGACGATACGCGGACGGGAGAGAACTTTCAGCAACCCGCGCGACTCGGCCATGGTGAGAATCACGTCGATGCGCATGTTGTTGGTGGCGTTGACAAGTGACAGACCGCTGGTTGGTCCAGTTACGCCCAGATTTGAAAACAACGGAATCGAAGTTCCGCTCGTGGGGTTGCCGACAACGGGGTACAAGGGATTGTTTACGTAGGGACCGACGAGGATCGGCGAAGACCCGGTGCCGCCAGCGCCGGGCGCGCCGCCAACGCCGGTGGTGCCGTTGCCCCAACCCATGCCCAGCTGCACACCGATATCGCGAGCGAAGCTGCGGGTGGCCGCCACGACGCGAGCTTCAATTTCAACTTCCTGCGTCTTGCGGTCCATCTGCTGGATGATGCGGTCAATCTGCGGCAGAACCGATGGAATGTCGTTGACGATGATCGCGTTAGTGCGTTCGTCGGCAACAATGTCGCCACGCTGACTCAGGAATTTCTTGACCGGCGTTAAGAGGTCCCGGGCGTGCGCGTAGCTGAGGAAGCGGGTGATGCTGACTTTGTCGACCGCGAGCGCCTCGGCATCGATCTGGGCGCGCCGGTTCTCGGCTTCCTTCTTCAAGGTTTCCACGGTGGCGATGCGCAGCACATTGCCGTCCAGTTGGCGGGACAGATCGTTGTTCTTGAGCACGATGTCCAGCGCCTGATCCCACGGCACGTCATCGAGCACGATGGTCAGATTGCCGTGGACCAGCGGATCGAGCACGACGTTCAGACCGCTGATCTCGTGGATCAGACGGAAGAAATCCTTCAGATCCACATCTTTAAGATTGACCGAGATGGGCTCGCCCGTGTACTTGGCGCCCTTGTCAGCCGGCTTCTGCTCCAGCTGGACCTTCTGCTCGGCGGCCAGATTGACGGCCGGCTGGATGGCCGGAGCGTTCGCGGCAGCGGGAGCGGCAGCGCCCGCTTGCGCGAGGGCGGCATTGGTGTTGGTGGCCACCAGTTCCGACGCCGTCTTATCGGCAAATCGACCGGCTGCTTCCTGAGCCTTCACGGCTGGCTGCACCGTGTACTTGGGCTCGACGAGAGCAAAGTCCACCGGCGTCTGGGGGTTGTCCGCCACGGGAGCCGAAGCCAGCACCAGTTGCGGCGCGGCGGTCGCGGCCACCGATTTCACGGCGGGCGCGGTTTGGCGATGGGCCAGCACAGCGTCGTGAATCTTGAGAACGAAGCTGCCGTCCGGGCCCGCCACTAACTCATGCTGGCGGCTGCTGGCGAGATCGTTCCCGGCCAGATCGACGACCACGCGCGTGGTGGCCGGGGTTTGCCCGTCCATCCCGATGCGGACGTCTTTCACGCCATCGCTGCCAACGCTGATGCGGCTCTGCGCCGTGGCCATCACGGTGTTGGGAAAGTCGACGACGATGCGCGCCGGAGAATCGAGCGTCGTCACCTTGGGCGCCAGGGCGCCCTTAGCTCTGAACTCGACCCGCAATCCGTCCTGGCTGTGCGCGACCTCGAGCCTCTGCAATGCAGCGCTCGCGGCCACCCCCGTGCCCGTCGTGTCAGCCGCGGCTGCGATCAGAATGAACGCCAGCAGCGGAACCAAGATGCCCAGCAGTTGCTTTCGCATTTCCCTATCCCCCCATGCGAGGCTGTTTCGCCTCCATGTGTTTCTTCAGAGTCTTTTCGTCTCAGGCTTAAACTGCCGGAGTCGTAATCTTCTTCACTACTTCCCGCGTAAACGTCTTACCCAACCGGTCTTGCAAAGTTTCCTGGAAAACGATGGAGTCGCCCGTGATTTTCACCACGTAACCGTTGAATACCGGATCGTTCTCCCGCAGAAAATAAGCCTTGTTCATACTGTTACTGACCACGGCGATGAAACCGCTTTCCGCATGCACCACACCCCGCAAGTTGATGGCGCCAATTTCCAGACACTTCTTGCCGGTGCTGCAACCGGAACCGCCCGTGTGGCTGACCACCGGACTGATAAAAGGATCCCGTCTCCCGTTGGCGTTGTACTTGGTGTCGGGGACAACCTGCTGCTCGTTCGCCTCGCTCTGGCCTTCCGGGCTTCCCGAAGCGCTATTGCCGGCTACGGCTGCGGTCGCCGGCGCATTACCCTGAGGAGCCACAGCCGTTGGCGCCGGCACGCTGACCAGGACTGCACCAGCCCGTTTCGGGCTGTGCTTTCTTTTCGCACCTGCTGGCACTGAAGCTGAAGACTTGGGTGCAGTAGCCATCCCCGCATGCGCGGCGCTCGATGGCGCGGGCGCGGTCTGGCGCAGAGCTTCATTCTCCGCAGCCGTGGCATTGTTGCTCACCGCATTCATGGTGTCGCGTGTGTTCTGGATAATTCTCGGACTCTGAGCCGAGGCCAAGCCCGCGGCCAGCACAGAAACCAGAATGGTCGTCGTAATCGTGATTGCTGGCTTCATCTTCATGTCCTCCTACTTCTTCACCGGTGGCGCGGGTTTGCTGGCCGGCACCACCGCCGGATCCAGGTCATGACTGAAATACGTCGTGGTCAGGCAGGTGGCCACAACACTCTCACTGGGCGCGTACTGATACGTATGCTTCACGTGGGCATCGTTCGGCTTGCGGCTCGTCGACACCGCCAGATTCGAGACGTTGACGATGCGCTCCACTTTCCCCAGCCGGTCGAAGAACCCGAGCATCGAGTAGTACGGACCGTCAAATTCAACTTCGAACGGGACCTCGGTGTAGAACTCTTTGTTGGCGTATGGCTTGGCCGTATAGCGGCGGATTTCCACCCCCGCCTTGCGCGCTTCTCCGCTCACCATGCGCATGAAATTGTCGATTTCTTTCTCATCAGGCACGATGCGCCGCTCGATTTCGAGCTGCTGCTTCAAGCTGGCCAGTTGGCGCTCGATGTCAGCCAGCTTCGGCCGATAGGCTTGGAGTTCAGCGTTCTCGCGCAGTTTGGCCTGCAGCTTGACCTGGGCCGCCGCGTTTTGATCGCGCTGCGACTTGAAGATCGTGTAGTAGAGGGCACCCGTGCCCACCACCGCCGCCAGCAGCAGGACTCCCAACAACTTCACCCCTGTTAATTCGCCAAGATTCATAGTCGGTTCCGCCTTTACGACTTCGCCTTTTCAGTCGCCTTTTCGGTCGCCTTTTCGCAGGTCAGCGTGAACTGGAACGCCTGCATGTCCCTTACACTGTCGTCCTGAAAACTTTCCTTGATCTCGATGTTCTTGAAAAAACCCGTCTTCTGCAGATTGGAAATCAGGTTGGCCACGGCATCGCTCGACAGCGCCGTGCCGTCAATGGCCACGTTCGGACCCAGGTCCTGCATGCTGTTCAACCAGACGGCTTCGGTGCCGTTGACGGTATCGGCGATCATGGACAGCAGACTGACCGGGCCGGTTTGGTTGGCGCGGAGCTGGTCAATGACATCCACCCGGCGTTTGTAAGCCTCGGCTTGCTTCTGCCGTGCCAGGTACTTAACCTTGATGTCGGCGAGTTCGCGATTTTTCTGTTCCGCCAGCCGGGCTTGCACCTCGATCGATTTCTTTTCCCGATCGAGCTGGTACCAGTACCCGCCATTGATCGCGCCCGCGATCAGCACAACGGCTGCGACTTGGACAATGGGCCCGCCCAGGTTGCCAAACTCGAAGCTTGGCATGCTGATGGCGGGGCCTTTCTTGCCTTTCGGTTTCGGAGAACCCAGCAGGTTGATTCGGATCATAGCTTTTCAAAGCTCCTCAGGGCCAAACCCACGGCCACTGCTAACTGGCCGGCGTTCTGTTCGACCAGCTCCGCCCCGGCGCCTTCCGCCGGAGCCAGCACTCTTTGAAACGGGTTGAACAACTCGACCGGCATCGAGAACTCCTGGCGCAGTGCTTCCACCAAGCCGGGAACCTTGGCCGAACCGCCGGCCAGATAAATCTTCTCGATGTGCTCGCCCGCGGCGCTGGCGCGGAAGAAGTCGAATGTCTTTTGAATTTCCAGCACGATAATTTCGGTCACCTGCTGCAGGATGGGCGTCTTGGCGTCGTCCTGCACGGTGCCCACCTTGTGCCCCAGCTTGAGCGATTCGGCGTCATCGAAACTGAGATCCAGTTCCTTCTGCAGCGAATCGGTGTACTGATGGCCGCCCACCGAAACGTCGCGCGGGAACAGCGGGGTCGTGCCCTTCACGATGTTGATGTTCATCACGCTTGCGCCCAGGTTGAGCAATGCCACCACCTGCGTCGGCGCCGGCTCATAGTTGTACTCGTAGCAATTCTGCAGAGCGAGCGCATCGATATCCACAATAGCCGGAGTCCTGCCTGCCATCGAGAGTACGTTGGTGTAGTTCAGAATCTTGTCTTTCTTGACAGCCACCAGCAGCACATCCATCTGCGGGCTGGTCGCGTCGTCGGAAAGAATCTGGTAGTCGAGGTTCACATCCGCGAGATCGAACGGAATGTGCTGCGCGGCTTCCTTCTGGATGGTCTCGGCCAATTCCTGATCGCTCATCGAGGGCAGCGAAATTTTCTTCACGATCACCGAGTGTCCGCTGACCGCCGTGGCCACCAGCTTCGACTTGATCTGCGTGTCGGTGAAGAGCTTGGCGATGGCGCTCGAAACCGTGCCCGAGTCGACAATCATGGAATCGACCACGATGTCGGGCGCGATCGGCTCCAGTCCAAGGTGCGCCACCTCGATTCCAGCGCGTGTCTTCCTGAGTTCGACGGCCTTGATGCTCGAAGAGCCCACATCCAGACCCACTATCGTTTTCGATCCCATGCCAAACATGTGCCCGCCCTTCTCTTACCGAAGTTCGCTTACGGAGTTCCCGCAGCTTTACCGGCTGCCTTGATTTTTCTTTTGCCCTGCGATTCCGTTTCCATGGACTTCTCTTCCATCCACTGATCCAGCTTCGATTTCTTGAAGCGCCAGCGATTGCCCAATTTGAACGCCGGAATCTTTTGTTCGTTCACGTACTTGTAAAGCGTGTCCGGACTCACTCCCAGATACTGCGAAGCTTGGCGAATGTTCATCACTTCTCGCGAGTCGGCCATTACCTTTTTCCCTCTCCCACCAAGTCCAACTCCCAGCCCCGCCTTTTCTTTCCGGCTACGCTGAGGAAATTGGGAGAACCAAGTCCTCGATTCAAACGCGTTCGAGTGTATTTTGGTGTGCTGAGCATATCCCAACCGGTAGAGAGGGCCCCTCCACGTGAATCTCACGGTTTTGTTGGGTTTTATGGGGGTTTTCTGGATTTCACAAGAAGTGGACTTGCAGGCGATGTCTATATATTGTAGTTGCTATTCTTTATCTCACTACAGGTAGTAGCGCTTGCACGAATACAGCATAGGTCACCCGAATTCCGGTAACTAAGGTACTAGAGACGGTACGGAAGTACCGGCACGGGCGCGCAAACCGCTGAAAATACTGCAACTCACTTACCAGCTCCAACGAGAAAATCGGTATTATTTTGGTTTCGCTCCCGGCTCGATTTCCGAGCACTGCGCCATACTTCGATCACCCCGCACTGCGTGAGCCTCGTCACTTCTGGTTCGAACGGATTTCTGTAGGCTGATCTGTCTTCGAATTGCAAAGTCAAAGTGAAGGTAAGGAGCACTCATGAAACTACTCGTAATCGGTTCCGGCATGATGGGTTCAGCGGCTGCCTACGATATGGCGCGCCAGGACCATGTCGACTCGGTCACTCTCGCCGACAGCGACCTCAAGCGCGCCAAAGATGTAGCTGCCCGCGTCAACCGCATCACCGCCGGCAAAAAAGTCCGCGCCGTCGGGCTCGACGCCTCCAAAGAAAAGGAAGCCGCTCGCCTTATGAAAGGCCACGATGGCGCGCTCTCCGCGGTTCCCTACCGTCTGAACTTCGGCCTGGCAAAGGCCGCCATCGGCGCGGGATGCCATTTCGCCGATCTCGGCGGCAACAACACCGCGGTGCGGCAGGAGTTGGCGCTCGGCAAGCCAGCCGAGAAACGCGGCATTGGCATCGCTCCCGATTGCGGTCTCTCTCCCGGCATGGCATCGATTCTTGGCGGCGAACTGGTTCGCCGTCTCGACGGGCGCGCCGACGCGCTCAAGCTCTACGTCGGAGGTCTGCCTGAGAGACCCATGCCTCCGTTTCACTATCAGCTCGTGTTTTCCGTCGAGGGACTCATCAACGAATACGTGGAACCGGCCCGCATCCTGCGCAAAGGCAAGCTGATCACTATCGATCCGCTCACCGAACCCGAACCGTTTCACATGGAAGGTTTCGCGCCGCTCGTGGCTTTTCAAACTTCCGGCGGAACTTCGACCTTGCCAGAAACCTTCGAGGGAAGAGTGGGTGAGTGCTTTGAGAAAACCCTGCGCTATCCCGGCCACTACGATCTGCTCTGCGAGCTGAAGGACTTGGGATTGTTTTCGAACGAGAAAATGCGGGTTGGCAGCGTGGAAGTTTCGCCGCGCGCGCTGATGTCAAAAGTGTTCGAAGGAAAATTTGCCGGCAAGGGCCCGGACGTCTGCATCATGCGCCTGGAAGCGCACGAGTCGGTCAAAGCTCCCGGAGTCCGCGGCCTGCTCGGCGGAAAACTCAAAGGCCGGGTCGCCAGCTTTACCATGGTCGACCACTACGATCCCAAGAGCGACATGAGCGCCATGATGCGCACCACGGCCTTCCCGGCGTCCATCGTCCTGCAGATGATGTGTTCGGGCGCGATCAGCAAGCATGGAGCAGTTTTGCAGGAACGAGACGTCCCCGCCGAAACCTTCCTCGAAGAAATTGAGCGGCGGGGCGTCAAGATCGAGTATCGGATGGAGTAGGGACTAACCACTTTCTGGAGTTTGGCTCGAAGATAGTTGGTGTAATGGTGTTAGCGACCGTTGACGTTGCTGCCGGAAAATTCAGCAAGAGCTCAGCGCTCACTATCTCCTCCGATTTAGAATGAGCGGGTGAAGATCACGAGCCGTCCGATAGCAGCGAAGAGTGCTGAAGAATTTCTTGTATATAGCTCCCTTCTTCCCTCTATACGCGAGAAGTACGGCCCCAGCTTTGATTTCTTAGAAATTCCGGAGGTGCTAGGATTTGATGCACAAGTCTGCCAATTCGGGATCATCTGTACCCGCTACTACGACGGCGAAACGTACAACTGGAGAGAGGAGAACGGTGGCGCTGGCCTGGGAACTGAGCTCTCTTTGGAGATGGTCCGGCTCATCCAGGATTTTCGACGTATTGATATCGCTTGGCTTCTACAGCATCCCGCGGGCAGTTGGATGCGAGAATTCGATCTCCAAGCATGGCTTCAGCAGTTTCGCAACAACAGAACACGCGGGCATGAATTAGGCATCTCAGAGGGGGAGATTAAGCGTGCGGAGGAGATCATCGGCACTGGGTTCGAGCTCAATGATCAGATTTTTGGTAATGGGGATTTTTATCCTCGCAATCTAGTGAAGCTGCCTCAACACACAGTAGTCATCGATTGGGAACATCGTCCGGGTTTTCGCGCCTGCTTCGTCGATTATCTACCGAACGTCCTAGCCTTTGCATTTGTGCACATGTTTAACAATGATCCTTGGCTAGCCGAATTCCTTCGTCACTCGCATGGTGCCTTTAAGGTTGGTACCGCTGATCTGAGGAAAGCGATCATGATTAAAGCGTTCGAACAAGGGTCATTCTGGTACGATTGCAAACGCCCAGACTTGTTCCCTCATCAGACAAGGCTCTTTAGGATGGCTCTAAACGACCAGCTTCCAATCTAGTGCTGGCGTAACACCGCCATCACACGCAATATAAAAAGGCGCCCACTTTGCGGTAGGTTGTGATTGTTGGGATCACCACTTACCAAAAGGAGCGCCGTTATGAAGCAAGAAAAGTATATT
>Ga0209448_10000057_pt1 | contig 40171 bp, 35 predicted proteins | sample BogFormECP14_OM2_FD_188245 | JGI IMG/M metagenome (GOLD analysis project Ga0209448, IMG submission 188245) | Bog forest soil microbial communities from Calvert Island, British Columbia, Canada - ECP14_OM2 (SPAdes) (version 2) | ecosystem: Environmental > Aquatic > Freshwater > Wetlands > Bog ... | reverse complement strand
CGTTCCTGGCGGTGACCGGCAACATCCCCACCAGCCAGTTCAACCGCGGCGCGTTCCAGGAGCTGTACCGCCACTACCAGGCGGACTTTCCCTCCACCGTGCGCGCCTATTGCAAGCGGGTGTTCCAGCCGACCCGCGGCGAGATGGTGCCGCTCGCGGTTCGCCAGGCCTGGAAGACGATGGTCACCGGTCGGCCGGGCCCGGTCGTGCTCGATGTTCCATTCGACGTGTTTTTGGAAGCGGCCGCCGAAGCAGCTCCCAAGCCCGAGGAATGGAGCGCCAATATATCGAGCCGCTGCGGCGCCGATCCCGAAGGGGTCATCAAAGCGGTCGATATGCTGCTTGGCGCCGAGCGCCCGGTGATCATCGTCGGGCAGGGCGTCCGCTACGGCGGCGCCGGTGCGGACTTGCTGCGGCTTGCGGAGCGCTTGCAAATTCCGGTGGCGTCGTCGGCCAGCGGACTCGGCGCCATCGATACCCATCATCCGCTCGCGCTCGGTCTCGTCGCACGCGCCGGACATTATCAAGCCAATCACGCCACGCGTCAGGCCGACGTTCTGCTCGCGCTCGGCGTCCGCTTCGACGACCGCACCTCCAGTTCATGGATTCCCGGTTATTCCTTCACCATTCCGCCGACCAAGCTCATCCACGTCGACATCGACCCGGAAGAGATCGGCCGCAATTATCCGGTCGCACTGGGTCTGATGGCGGACGTGCGCACGTTCCTCCGCCAGGTTCTCGTTGAGCTCGATCGCCGCGCCGATCTCAACCAGCGCGCCGATGCCCGTAAAAAGTGGCTCGCGGCGATCGACGGCTACCGCCGGGAGTGGGACAAATTTGTTGCGCCGGGCTTCTCCGACGACTCGACGCCGATCAATCCGCAACGTGCCGCACTCGAAATCGACAAAGGGCTGACCGAAGACACCATTCTGGTCAGCGACATCGGTGTGCATCACAACTGGCTATTGGGCTTCTGCAAGCCGCGGCGTCCGGATTCGTTGATCGGCTCGATGGGATTCGGGCCGATGGGCTTTGGCGTCGCCGGCGTTCTTGGCGCGAAATTCGCGGCGCCTGACCGGCCCTGCGTGTCGGTGTGCGGCGACGGCGCCTTCTTCATGCACGCGAGCGTGCTTGGGACCGCGGTGGAATATAACCTGCCGGTTGTCTGGGTGGTGTGGAACAATTACGCCTATGCCTCCATTCGCGGTTTGCAGCGCGGTTATCTGAACGGCCGCGAGCTTGCGACCGACTTCCATAATCCCATCACCGGCCAGCGCTATAATCCGGATTTCGCGGCGATGGCGCGCTCGGCCGGCGTCGAAGGCGTGCGCGTCGATCGCGCGGGCGATCTCGCCGAAGCGGTGCGCAAAGGCGTCGCGGCCAACCGCCCTTATCTCATCGACGTCGATATCGCAGCCGACGTCAATCCGTCGGGCGCCGGCGTCTGGGAGCTACCCGGTCTTGGGCAAAGCAAGCCGGGTATCGGCACCCGTTATCAACCGGCCTGATCGCCGAGGCGCTACAGCTTTCCGGACCAAAACCGAAATAGTGTTCGACTTAAGCCGCCGCTGAGCGCATGGTCGAACGATCGATAGCCCCCTGCAACGTAGTTCGGGTCTGACCTACGCCTTATCCACCAGCGCCCATCTGGGCGTCTAGTTTCGCCGCGAAGTTCGTCGGGCGAAAGGAGCTTCCGTTGCGCATCTCGACAATTCAAATATCAACGCGCCACGAGTCATAGCGATGGCTGCTCAGCAGGATGCCAGAAGGCTCGACATTGTGTCATACGGTCTTGTCTTCGTCGTCGTTATACTTGCCGCGGAAGCGGTTCTCGCCGCGCTGTTGTGGTGAGAAGTGATCTTACCAAGTGCGGTCCTCACCTTTGTTTTCAGATCGCAGCAATTTTCGAGCAATTCCACGGGATGATGTGATAGGGTCTCACATGACCGATCATGCCGACTTCTCCGTCGTGGTAAAGAACAGAGCGCCGCCGCCGAAATCGTGGCGCTGGGAGATCTACCGCGCCGGTAGAACGAGTGCGATTGAGCATTCTACGGGTTTCTTCGAGTCCATGACCGAGGCCAGTCGCGCCGGGAAAGCGGCGCTCAGGGTGATGCTGAGCGAGTATCCCGCTGAATGACCAGAGATAAAGGCCGGATTACAGGCATTTCGGATGGAACAATTCGGATGTCTGTGCCGGCGTTAAGTCTTTGACAATTCTGGCCATGTCTATATAGCCGGCCACTCTGGCCTATTCGACGAGCTGCCCACAAGACGGCGACGTACCGAAGTCGCCGTTTCTTCCAATTGGCAGCCACGGGTGCCCATCGGCAGGCACGATCTCAAATAGCGACGTTGGATCCCGTTTAAGGGGGCCAACGAACTTTCTACATTTTCGTGTGCCGGTTCACGGGATACTGGCCATGGGACCGTTTAATCGCCCGTTCGAGGAGGAATGCCGCGTGCAAGTTCTCGTCCGTGACAACAATGTCGACCAGGCGCTGCGCGTGCTGAAGAAGAAAATGCAGCGCGAGGGTATCTTCCGCGAGCTGAAGCTCCGCGGCCATTACGAAAAGCCCTCGGAGAGAAAGGTCCGCGAAAAGGCGGAAGCGATCCGCCGCGCCCGCAAGCTCGCCCGCAAGAAGCTGCAACGCGAGGGTCTGTTGCCGATGAAGCCTCGCGTGGTGCCAGGTGCCGCCCCCGGACGCAGCGGCCCACCGCGCGGGCGAAGCTTCTGATTTCAGAGCAGGCGTAGCGGGCTCCCTTCACACTGATGGGATGGCCCTCACATGAGTTACGCCGCATCACTACATAGAGAGTGCACCCCCACAAGGAGATCCGAATGGCGTCGCGCCAAATGAAAATGCCTGAGAAGATTGAGTCCGAACCCGACGAGCATTTCTCACAACGTAAACGGCCGGAATTGGGCCGCTATCTCCTGCAAGTCGACCGGCAAACCAAGGGTTCATATCAGACGGCCGAGACCGCCGCATCGGCGGGACTCGCGATCAAGAAGGATTATCCAATCCTTCATGTCACCGTCTATGACAGCGTCGATTGTGCAAGTACGATCGTCGAGCCCGCCGCCGAAACGTCAACATCAGCTTGAGTTAGTCGTCCCGGGAGCTGCGACGAAAGCCGTCAGTTGATTGCCGCAGATCCAGTCAACACGGCGACCTTTTTGATATGCGCGACCGCAGCGCCGGCGCCCGTCGTCTTGGTCATGAGATCGAGCGTCGCGTCATTGTCGTCGCCGACCGGCGTGAGCGCCGATCGGATCGCGCGCGATCGCCATTTTCACAACGAGCAGCCGCACGATCATGGTGGCCAATACGGCATGCTTGACGAGCGCTCCCCAGACGAAGCGCGGCCAAAAGATCCAAACGCTTTCGCACGGCAGTTCGGGCCGGCGCTCCAAGCGGCGCTTCATGCGGAATAAGCCGCTCTGCAATGGATGGACGTTTTCGAGCGGAACCATCATCGCGAATGCGACCAAGAGCTTGACGAGGCTGCCCATCGGCACGCCGGTCGCGGCGGCGCGCCGCAACAGCGTCTTCATGTGGGCTGGCGTGTAATAGAGCGACCAAGCCTCGCGATAGATCGCTTCCCACTCCGTCGCACTCATCCCGGCATGCGCGGTGCAGACATGTTCCGCATCGTATTTGTTGAGGTCGCCATCCATGGCAACGCCGCTCTTCCACAGTGCTTGATGATCCTCCGAGCCCGGCAGCGGCGTCAGCATAAAGAACTCGATAATGTCGAGCGGCAGTTCCTTCTGAATGATGGTGATGTCGCGCCGGATCTTCGCGGGCGTGTCGGCCGGGAAGCCCAGGATATAACCGGCAAGCGTAATAATGCCCTGCACCTTCCAGGCCAGCAGCATTTTGCGATATTCGGTGATCTTGTTCTGGCGCTTCTTGGCCGCCGCGAGATTGTCCGGATTGACATTCTCTAGTCCAATGAACACGCGGGTGACGCCGGCTCGTTTCGCCTTGACGATGAAATTATCGATCTTGTGGCACAGCGTATCGACCTGGATCATGAGGCCGAGCGGAATGCCGTGCCGCTCCCGGAGCTCGATCAGGCGATCGAAGATCGCTTCCCACTCCTCGTTGCGCGCGAAATTATCGTCGGTGATGAAGAATCTATGGATGCCTTGCGCCCAGTTCAGCCGCACCAGATGCTCGACATCGTCGGCCGAGCGAAAGCGCGACTTGCGGCCTTGCACATTTATGATCGTGCAGAACGAGCACTGATACGGACAGCCGCGGCCGGCGTCAAAACTCGCGCTCAGGCCCAAAGTGCGTGTCACATAGCGCTTCGGCAGAAACGGCACCGGCGTGCCGTCCATGTCGGGCAGGTCCTTCATGAAATTATACAAGGGCACGAGCCGGTCGGCGGCGGCGTCGCGCAAGACTTCGTCGAGGCGATTTTCGGCTTCGCCGGCAAACATGGCGATACCCATGTGCCGGCAAGCATCGAGCTCGACAGCGCGGCCGTCGAGCATCGACAGGCAGCCCGAGACGTGGAAGCCGCCCATTGCCACCTGGATTCCAGACTCGCGTAGTGGTCGTGCGATATCGAGCGCGCGCGGATACTGATTGGTCTGCACGCCGACCAAGCCGACAAGACCGAAATTGCCATGCGACGCAAAGCGCGATAGCAACGCCGGCACATCGATGCGCGTATTGGTCTCGTCGATCACTTCGATGTCGATGGCGACGTCCGGACCGAGCACTTGGCGCTCGGCGCAATCCGCCGCTATGCCATAAATGGCCGCGAGCGAATTCGAGGGAATCAGCGCCCGCCACCAGCGAATGACATAGCCGTCGTCGTCGTAATGGGATGGCTTGATCAGAACGAGTTGGAAGCGCCGGGTCGGATTCATCGGTCACCCTAGCACGGCCGTTTGACATAATGGGCGCTAAAAGGCGCGGCGTGGCATATATTCGCCAGCAGGCGGCCGGGAGCTCTCAACGATTGCAACGAGAGGTCGCGCCGCATCATCAGGACCTTCACAAGGTCATCGACATCGGCCGATTCACCTTGATACCAACGCATCGGTCGCTTATATAGTGACAAGCGATCGCATCGGCCCTTGGCGGGCCGCTTCTAGCCGTCAAACTGGCTCGTTTTTTTTCACGTCGCTAATCTTGCTTCACTGACACCCAGATCGCTTGGGATGTCTGTTTTGATCCGCGTCCCAGTGCTCGTATCGCGTCGCGCCTGCTGCAGCGCGCACAACACGAAAGCTTTTGTTTTGACCAACTTCTACCTTGGCGATGCGATCAAGCGCGTACGCGCCGAAGAAAACGACCTTGTCCCCGCGCTGACCCAAGTAGCTGACCCAAGTACAGGCCATTCCTGCCGTGCGCGACGATGCTCGGCACGCGCAACGGCAGGCTGCTCAGTCGCCGCTCAGTCAATGGGGTCATGACGTGACCAAAGAAGAACTTTTGCAATTCGAGGGTCTTGTCACCGAGATATTGCCTGACGCGCGCTACCGCGTTGAGCTCGACAACGGCCATGCGCTGGTTTGCTATACGGCCGGAAGAATGAAGAAGAACCGGATCAAAACCCTCGCCGGGGACCGGGTAACGGTCGAAGTGTCGCCTTATGATCTGGAAAAAGGGCGGCTGATCTTTCGTCACAAGGACGAACGAGCCGGATCGGTAAGTCGGCCGCCGCAACGCAATCAATTCCGCCGGCGGTAACTTGCAACGCTTGAGGATAACATGAGCAACGAGGACGATGCGCCCGCAAAGACGCACGGATCCATTCGAATCTTTGTCTTCAAATCCGAGACCAACCCCGAGCTGCGGGCATTCGGCGGCGATTTAGCCGGCACTATGCTGCCAAGCCAGTTCAGGCCATGGCACGCAGTCGGGAGCATCGCCCCCAATAGCGACTTTCCATACAGCCTGTCGCGCAAATCGATCGAAACGGCCATCAACGATTGTGGCTATCAGATGTGGCGCACGCCCAAGAAAAGTAAAAAGAGTGCGGATAGCGATTAAGGCCGCGATCGGGGGGGCGCAGCCCATATCGCATAAGGAGTGTCAGCGATGACGGACGGCATTCATAAATTCAAGGTGGGTCAAACCGTCGACATGATCCATTCGACCTTCCGTTCCGCGGCAAAAGGGACCTATCAGATCGTAAGCCTGCGGCCGGCGGAGAGCGGAAATACGCAATATCGGATCAAGAGCAAGAGCGAGGCTCACGAGCGTGTGGTCTCGGAAAGCGACTTGATCCTCTCGGCGGACCCGAAATTCGATTGAGAGGCGTGAGGTAAAAAGCATTCGAAACGTCGATGATCAATTTTCCAAACCAAAGCCGGTTTTTTGATCCAACACGTCGTGCCGTTCGGTTCTGGGGACATGACAGCGCGATGGAGTGGTCGTTTTTTGTAACCGAAGACGCACTCAAGCGGCTGCAGCCGAGCGTGCAGCGCGACGAGGCGGGTTTGCTGTGCGCCTTTGATACCCATCGCGCCTTGATCTATGCCGCGGCGATGAAGGCGTATAAGCGGGATCGCAGAGGATCCTACGAACTCGCGGCGGCGGATTTCTGATCTGGTATTGTAGGCATTCGCACAGAGCTCGCGCCTCAACCTTCGTCAGCTTCGCCGGAAAGCCGCTTTAAGTCGGAGACGACCGCGGCAATCAGCTTCTGTCGGCGCGGATCCTGGGCGCCCAGTGTCCCGGCGAAGAGATTGAGAAGGTAGCGCGCCTTCTCGGCGGCGTCGTGCCAATTCGCTGCCGGTGCCGCCAGCAAGTGAGTTTCCAATTCGTCTTGGCGAAGGCGCAGCGCCTTCTCGTTTGCTTCCACGTCGGCGAGCAGTCGGCGAAGCTCAGTCGCCTTCTGGGCGATCATGCCGCGATGCCGATCCAAGTCGACCGTCTTTTCGGTCATGGTCGCGCAACGCGCCGGGGCAGGGGATATTCGGCGCTTTCGTACAAGCGGCGAATGTCGTCGCTGCCGTATCGCTCCTCATCGACTTCAAGAAACGCGCCGACAAGACATTCCGGCGGCAGGTCCTCCATGGCGAAACGGATGGCTTGTGCGGCTTGCGCAAATCGTTTGTAGCCGAACGGCTCCCGCCGCGGCATGCGCCGTCGCGTCGGAAACAATTCGGCCGCTGCCTCATAATCAAAGTCGGCCATCGGTCGATCCTTTGTGAAGAAGAACTAAGCATCGCCAAATGAGCGCCATGCAAACCAGCAACATAAATATAGGCTCAAAACGCGCATTTACGAGCCCCGCCACGCGACATCCTCGGCAGGCACCGCGAGCATGCCGATCGATGTCAGTTTTTAAGGGACAGGCAGGCATGCGCGGTATCGCAAAACTGCCCGCGTTTTAGGCGCAGAAGCAAAAACGCTGAATAACGCCATGGGGACCTCGCGTAACATACTGATCTGTAAGGCCAATGATACGCCGTGCCATGGCACAATAATTGCTGCTGCTCATGCCTGTATCCACCACGGGATCAGAACCATGGCGCAGACTCAAGTTCTTGAGCCGCTGGCTCCAGGCTACGCGCGGACGGCGGCCCACGCACCTTGGATCCAGCTCTTGCTCGGCTTCATCATCATGATGGCGATATCGAGTCCGCAATATGTGTGGACGCTATTTGTGCCGTCATTTCAGAAAACCACGGGAGCCATCCTCTCCGAGGTGCAATGGACGATCACGCTACTGATCGTGTTGCAGACTTGGCTCTCGCCGGTGCAGGGTTATCTGGTCGAGCGCCTTGGTCCGAAGCTGTTGATTGGGGTCGGCGCAATGTTGAGCGGCGCCGGCTGGATCGCGTCCGCTTACATCACTTCACTGGCGGGCCTTTATGCGACTTACGGCCTGCTCTGCGGGATTGGAACCGGTATCGTCTATGTCGGCATTGTCGGACTGATGGTGAAATGGTTTTCGGCGCGGCGAGGGTTCGCCACCGGCGTTGTCGCTGCGGGCTACGGCTTCGGCGCGATCCTGACGACTTTCCCGATCGTCGATATGCTCGGCGCCTCCGGTTACCAAAAGACGTTGATTGTTTTCGGCGCGATTTTCGCGGCTGTCGGACTGATCGGGGCGCTGCTGCTCCGCGTCCCGCATGACGGCGAAGTTCCGATGCCGCCGTCGCGAACCGACGCCGTCTCGACCAACGATCGGTCGCCGGGCGAAATGCTCAAGACGCCAGTGTTCTGGTTGATGTTCATCATGATGTCGATGATGTCGACCGGCGGACTGATGGTGATTACGCAGTTCACGAGCTTCGCCAAGGCGTTCGGCATCGACGCCAAGACCAGTGTGGTTATTTTCGGCGTGACGATGGCGGCGATCCCTACTGCGCTGACCTTCGATCGCATTACCAATGGACTGACGCGCCCATTTTTCGGTTGGGTGTCCGATCACGTCGGCCGCGAGAACACCATGGCGATTGCTTTCATTCTTGAAGGCATCGCGATCTATCTGATGCTGCAATACCGCACCGATCCATTGCTGTTGGTTGTTCTGTCGGGAGTGGTGTTCTTCGGCTGGGGCGAGATATTCTCGCTTTTCCCCGCGACGCTCACCGATACGTACGGGGCGAAGAACGCAACGACGAATTACGGCATCCTCTATATGGCGCAGGGTGTCGGTTCGATCCTTGGCGCGCCGGTTGCAGCCATGATTTTCGAAAAAACCGGAAGCTGGCTGCCGGTATTCAGTCTCATTATCGGCATGGATATCTTAACCGGACTGCTGGCGCTTTTTGTGCTCAAGCCGATGCGGCGGCGCTTGATGGCGGGCGCACACGCCTAGCTCAGTCGCACGGTTTTTTGGAATATCTTCTGCCCGCCGCGGCGGAGAGGCCGTCAATTCAAGCCAAAAAAAGCAGGCCTTAGCACAGCGGCTGTTGGCGTCGCGCCGATGACTGCCCGCCTCTGCGGGTGCGTGGACACCTCTCTGACGCAGCCGAAGTTCCCCCTTGGTCTGGTTTCAGACATTGCCAAACAATTTTCGGACGCGCATCCTTGGAGACCAAGGTGGGCGCGAGACCCCGACGTCGGAAAAGGGTGGCGCGGCAGGCGTCATGAGAGGCTCGTTCGGCTGGCGCGAAGCGCGCGCCACCCTCTCCGTGTCCGCCGGCTGTGAGGTGTTGCCATGGTGACTTGGATGGTGACTTGGAAGGTGACTCGGAATTGCACCGAACACTCGAAATGGCGCGTGGTCGTTGTAGCGGGCGCGTTGTCTGCCGCGTTGAATATGACCGTGCCGGGTTCGGCCCATGCTCAGGGATTTTTTGATTTTCTGTTTGGCGGCCCGCAGCAGCGACCGGCGTCACCGCCGGCATACGACGCCCATCCGCCGCCACCGCCCGGGATCGGGCGGGTAGCGCCGGCGCCGCTCGGGCAGGAGAATGTGAACGAGAACGCCGGCAGCACCGGCCATGGCGTCGCGTTCTGTGTGCGGCTGTGTGACGGCCAGCACTTCCCGTTGGAGAAAATGGCCAACGGGACACCGGTCGAAACCTGCAAGGCGATTTGTCCCTACAGCCAGACCAAGGTTTTTTTTGGCAGTGAAATCGGCGCCGCCGTCGCCGAAGACGGCCAGAAATATACCAATCTCGGCACCGCCTTCGTGTACCGCAAGCAATTGGTGGCCAACTGCTCCTGCAACGGCAAGGACGCGTTTGGTCTGGCCTCCTTTGATGTAAAGACCGATCCCACTTTGCGGCCCGGCGACATCGTCTCCACCAAGGACGGACTTTTGGGCTACAATGGAAAATCCGGGCAATCCGCCTCGTTCACGCCGGTCAATCCGGCAACGCTTCCCGTGGACATAAGTCCCGGAGCCGCGCAGCCACAGCCGCCACCGAGCCCGGCGCCGGCCGCTGGTGAAAAACTTGGCGCAACAGTGCAGCCGGAGAAGCGGCAACCTCAGGCCGCGCCGCCCGTCGCGCCCGCCCAGGGTCATGCCACGAGGCAATGACTTTCCGGCTATGCTCGATGAACTCGCCGACGCCCAGCGGCGGGAATCATGTCGCGGGTGATGCTTTGGCAATCCGCTGATCGATGGCGCCAAAAATTGTTCGGCCGGAGTCGGCGAGGAATTGCTCTAATCGCGTGGCGAAGGCGATCGGCGTTTCCACCATGGGATAGTGTCCCGAATTCGCGATCGTCTCGATCTGGGCGTGGGGATAGAGGGCGGGATAGACGGCGCGCACCATATCCTCACTCACGCCTCTGTCGTATTCGCCGGCCAGAACCAGCATCGGCATTCGGACCTTGTGAGCGTCGGCCGAGAGGTCGTCTTTGACGAACGATACCATATAGTTTTTGAAGGCCTGCGGCAGCGCCGTTTCGCGTGCGCCGCGCAACATGTGCTGCAGCCATATTGGCGAAAGCCGATTGCCCACGGACTCGCCGATCACCGCGAGTGCAGCGCCGTCATCCTCGCATGCCTTCGCGAAGAATCCGAACGTGGCGTCGTCGAACGGCAACGCGCAAGCCGGCACCGGCGTAACGGCGATGACCGACATGACGCGTGAAGCGGCATCCATCGCCGCCTTCTGCGCCGCCTTGCCGCCCATCGAATGGCCGATCACATAAAACTCGTTCCAGTCGAGCCGGTCAGCAAGCGCGACCGCGTCAGCGGCGATTTCGCCGATGGTGAAGGAGCCGACGACGTCGCGCGATTTTCCGTAGCCGCGGATATCAATAAAGGCGTAAGTATACCGGTCGGTGTCGAGCGCTTCGAAGATCGGCGCGAACACGCTGTGATCCGAGAACCAACCGTGGATGACAACGACCTTGGCGGGTCCGTCACCTATTGTCTTGTACCAAACCATCGGGGCCCCCTGGAGCGTGATCCTGAAAAGTGGAATCCGGTTTTCGGAAAAGTAAACTCTAGTTGCTCAGCCCGGCGGACTGGACGACCGTCGTCCATCTCTCGGCGTCGGCCGCATTGAAATTGCGAAATTCCTCCAGCATGCCGCCGATCGAGTCTACCCACCATGGCGACGGGGCACCATCCGGCTCAATCTTTATCGCAGTGCACAACGTGGCCGGTTGTGGCAACCGACGTCGCGTCGTTTTTGAGAGCGCCGATGTCATGTTTGCGCTTCTTGCTAAACATCGCAGCGGATTGCCGCGGACCATAGGTGCGAGGGGCGGGCGTTTTTGGCCGGGCGTCTGCGCCAGGTCATGTCGCAATTGGTACGAGCACCGCGGCATGTCTCAGTCGGTACCATGTCTTATTCGGTACTATGTTGCCGCTCAAGTCATACGCAATGATGTCCAGAGTCGTTTCGCAGCGAAAGTGGTAACTTTAGGGAACAAGCAACGCTGCCGTGTTGTTACATTGCCGATATGTAATGCTCTCGACCGATCGTCACTTGCTTGGCGCTGCTTGCCAAGCGTACAATGAGGGTGCGCATTCGATCGATTGAGCAACATGCCCACAGGTATGGGAGGACTCTAAATGGCGCGTGCGAAACAGACTTCAAAGCGAAACCGTCGGAGTAAGGCCGTCCCCGTTCTGGGAATCGCCGGCGTGTCATTTGCTATGGCCGGTGCAGCATCCGCGGCGACCGGTGGAACAGCGGCGGACATTCCGGCGCAGAACACCACGACGCATCACGAACTCTACCTCGGTGAGGAAGAGATTTCCGACGTCAGCTTGTCGACATTCTATGTGTTCGACAAGGAAAACGCAGCACCGACTCAATCCGGCGAAAAGACCGCCTGGTGGGGTGGATGCGGCCGGTGCGGTGGCGGCTGCGGCTGCGCGTGGAGGCGCTGCGGCGGCTGCGGTGGTTGCGGTTGTGGCGGCGGCTGCTGCTGGTCTATCGGACGTTGCCGCGCCTGCTAGACGCGAGCACGTTTCCGTTACGTCAATTGACACAGGTCGTCATGGCCGGGCGCTCCTTGACCCGGCCGGACCTGTGTCGTTTATTTTGGGCCTAAACATTTCGGGACTCATTCACCTTGGACGTTCGCCGAATGAGTGGCCGTAAATGAGCGGCCTAATGTATCGGCCCTCAACGTATCGACCCGTGTCGCCGCATTGGCGAGCGGCGTTTTCTCAAGCTCAAGAATATTTGTCCGACGATGGCGATCCACACTGGCGGTAAGAAGCCTCCGGTCCCGCGTGCTGGACCCGTGGTAGGTGGTCGCGGCAAAAAAAGCGCGGCGCAGTTCGACGGCAAGGACGTTCTGCAATTCGCGCCGAATTTCTCCGTGTATGTGCTGCCGCCCGATACCGTTTGCCTTTATTCCGAGGATCGGAAGTTCTTTCTTCACGGAGAACTCTATTGCGCGGTCGCGGAGGCGATCGGCGCCGGAAAGAGTTTTGCGCAGATCACGCGCGATCTTGGGAGAAAATATCCGCTCGATAACGTCAATGAAGCGTTCAAACGTCTGATCGACCGCCGCTATGTCGTTGCAAAAACGCGTTCCGCGGCGGGAGCGGCGGCCGCCTATTGGGCGAGCCTCGGAATGCCGCCGGGAACCGCGGAGGAAAACCTCAGGAAATGCCGCGTCCGCATTCAATCGATCGACGTGAAGGGCGCAAAGGAGCTCGGCTCAGCGCTGAGCAAGCTCGGCGTTCGCCTGGTGACCGGTAAAGCCGACCTGACGGTCGTGATGGTGAACGACTACCTTGAAGCACGGCTCGATGAACTGAACCGGAAGCACCTTTCGGATAAGACGCCATGGCTGCTCGCGCAGCCGTCCGGCATATTCCCTCTGGTGGGGCCGGTGTTCACGCCGGGCCACAGCGCTTGCTGGGTCTGTCTCGCGGATCGGATGATACGGAACCGCGAGATCAAGGGACTCCTCGACCGCACACAGGCGCGCCGCGTCGTGGCGTCGCCTCTGGCCAAGGATACGCTCGGGCAGAGCGCGACCGCGCTCGCAGCCACGGAGATTGTGAAAGCGATCGCCACCGATTTCCGCACCGAATTGCGCGATCACATCGTCAGCCTCGATCTCTTGGGCTCGAGCATCGTGAAGCATTATGTCGCACACCGGCCGCAATGCCCGGCATGCGGCAGCAAGACGCTGCGCGACCCGCACCGTGCACCTGTGCCGATCGAACTCAACGGTGGTGCCAAGCTGATTATGACCAGCGGCGGGTACCGGTCGGTGTCGTCGCAGGCCACGGTTGCGCGCAATAAGAAGCACGTCAGTGCGCTCACCGGCGTGGTGACGAAGCTCGAGCGGATCGAAGCCGATTTGCCGCTGAATACCAACTACTCCGCCGGCCACAATTTCTCGGGGCCCGCCCAGTCGGTCGACGAATTGCGTGCGGGCCTGAGCGGCGGCAGCTTCGGCAAGGGCAGCACGGCCGAGCAGGGTGAGGCGAGCGCGCTGATGGAAGCGATCGAGCGCTATTCCGGGATTTATCAGGGCGACGAAATCAGGCTGACGCGGCGGTTTACGGATTTCGCGCCGGGCGAAGCGATCGTTCCAAACGACGTTCTCTTGTTCAGCGACGCGCAATACCAGACGGCTCACGGGCGGTTCGACGACCATGACCATTACCATCACGGGACGCCGACGCCGGCGCCGTTCGATCCGTCAGCTGCCGTCGAATGGTCGCCGGTCTGGTCGCTCCGCGACCAGCGCTTCAAGTATCTGCCGACCAGCATGCTGTATTTCTTCTACGCGGGGGGGTCGTCACCCGAGCAGATGATTCACGCGGACTCCAATGGCTGCGCGGCGGGCAATACGCGCGAGGAGGCCATCGTCCAGGGATTCCTCGAATTGGTGGAACGCGATTCGTACGCCATCTGGTGGTACAACCGGGTGCAGCGGCCGGAAGTCGATCTCGCTCAGTTCGACGATCCTTACGTCCGCGATCTCAAGAGCCAGCTTGCCGAGACCGGTCGCCGGGTTTGGGCGATCGACATCACCAGCGATCTCGGTATTCCGAGCTTTGTGGCGATGTCATATTCGGACAAAGACGGCAGGGAGTTTGTCGAATATGGCTCCGGCTCGCATTTCGACGCGCGCATCGCAATGTTGCGGTCGCTGACCGAGCTGAACCAGTTTCTATCCATCGGACTGCTTGGAGCCCGGGACACATCCGGAGAAGACGAGTCCGGCCCGTTTCGTTTGCGGGATCATCCCTACTTGCTGCCGAATGGTTCGACCGCGGCTCCGCTGGACCTCGCCGCGAAGTTCGGCAGTCTCGATACCCGCGAGCAGGTGATGGCCTGCGTCGACATTACCAAGCGCGCCGGTCTCGATTTCCTCGTCCTCGATCAAACGCGTCTCGACATCGAAGTGCCCGTCGTCCGCGTGATCGTTCCGGGGATGCGGCATTTCTATCGCCGCTTCGCGCCAGGCCGGCTCTACGACGTCCCGATCAAGCTCGGACTGCTGGAGCGGCCGGTTGCGGAAACCGACCTCAATCCGATACACCCGCACACTTAAGGTCATCCCGGTTTGCGCGCGCGCAGCACAAGGAAGAAGCGATCGGCGCCGCCGCAAGGCCTTTCCGCCCGACTCCTCAGTCACGTCACGCTCGACGCGCGGACCGGCGAAGATATCGTCGCCGGCGTCGATAGCTTTTCGTTCGGCTTAGGAAAATTCAGCGCTGGCGCTGTGGAGCGCGCACGGGACCTGCGCGCGGGTCTGCCGTTGCGTTCGTTCGCCTCGCCAAGCCGGACCATCGATAAGGAAATTCATCTATTGGTCCGGCGCTTGGCCGCGCGGGGGCTCGTCGAATACCGGCTGGGCCGTTCGCATCGCAAGGATGAAGTCGTCATCGAACCGCAGCTGCCGGATTACTGGCCGCAAATGCCGAAACTCCGCGATACCGACGCGCTCGTCCTGTCGCGATTTGCCTATATGCGGCGGCGCGCCGACGAGATGGTTCTGGAATCGCCGCGCTCGGGTGCGTTGTTCAAAATCTATCATCAAAAGATCGCAGCCATGTTGGCGACGCTCGCCGTACCGCGCAGGATCAAGCAGCTCCGCCAGCAAACGGGTTTCCCGGGCGTTGAGCTTCTGGCTTTGCTGGTCGATTGTCACATCCTCTTCAAGGTCGATGCCGCCAAGGACAAAGGGCTGCGGCCGACCGAGGGCGACGGCAATCTCGTTCTTTGGGACTTTCACGATTTTCTGTTCCACACGCGCAGCACCGAGGGCCGGCATGCCAATCCGGTGGGCGGACTTTATTCGTATGTCGACGTCATACCGTCGCTGCCGGCGGTGCGGCCGAGCTGGCCTGGAGAAAGAATCGATCTGCGCCAGTTGTCAGCCGCGGCTGCGGAGGCGATGTCGCCGGCTGTAAAACTCTTGCGTGAGCGTCATTCGACGCGCGACTTCGACGACCGGCATCCGATCACGCTCAGCGAACTGGCACGGTTTCTTGACGCGACAGCGCGCGTCCGGTCGACGTTACGGGCGCCGCTCGATCCGGATGGCGACGGCGGCGGTCCAATGCTCGAATATACCGTCCGGCCGTATCCTTCAGGCGGCGCCAGCTATGAGCTTGAACTCTATCTCGCTGTCAACAAATGCGAAGGACTGCCGCGCGGGTTCTATCATTACGATGCCGGCGAGCACGCGCTGGTGCCGATCAGCGTCCGCGCACCCGAATTCGAAGCGCTATTGAAAGCAGCCGAGTTCGCCACGGGCGCGGCTGCCGCGCCCCAGATCCTGATCACGATCGCGGCGCGCTTCGGCAGGGTTTCTTGGAAATACGGTTCGATCGCCTATTCGCTTATTCTCAAAGACTCCGGCGTATTGACGCAAACGCTCTATCTGATCGCGACCGATATGGGGCTCGGCGGCTGTGCGATTGGGCCCGCCAATATCGACCTGTTCGCAAAAATGACCGGAATGGATTTCCACGTCGAGGGCCCGGTCGGCCAATTTGCACTTGGCCGCGGCGCCACATCGGCAGCCCTTCGCTGACGGCGTGAAAGTGTCGGGTCTTACCAAGACCACCGCCGGCTCGGCGCGCCGGACGGGTTGCGCGCCGCGCCCCGCTCAAAATATCCGACAGCTTTGTCCTTCCGTTTTTCAATCAGCGCGAACATCGCGCCCTGCGGGTCCATGCATCTGGCAACCCTGCTGCCGCCTGGCACATCGACCGGGCCCTCCAGGATTTGGCCGCCGCCAGCCGTCACCCGGCCAGCCGCCGCGCTGATGTCATCAGTGTTGAAATAATAAAGCCAGAGCGGCATGGCTAAGATCGGCGGCTTGGTGAACATGCCGCCGATCATCTGTCCTGCAGCGGCGAACGGCTGGTACATGCTCATCGGGTCGATCTCAGCACCGGCTTTCTGCCAGCCAAAAAGCTCGCTGTAGAAGGCAAATGCCTTATCGCCGTCGGCGGCGAGCAATTCGTGCCAGCCGACGCGCCCCGGTTTGTCCAGCGCGTCCTGGGGCGGCTGGCCGGGACTGAGCCATCTGATGAGCGCAAGCGTTGCTGCTTGCGGATCGGCGACGACCGAAAAGCGGCCGACGTCAGGGATATCGGCCGGCGGCAGGTGGACCGCGCCGCCAAGCTGTAAGATCCGGCGTGCGGTTGCGTCCACGTCATCGACGCCGACATATCCGAGCCAGCGCGGCTGCGCACCCGTTCTCCGCGCGTCTTCTGGCAGATGCATCAGCCCGCCGATCGTAGCCTCGCCAATTGTCAACAGCGTATAGGACATGCCGGGCGTCGACGCGTCCCGCATGCCCCAGCCCAGGACCTTGGCGTAGAAGGCGATTGCCGCCTTCATGTTGGTCGTCATCAACTCGTACCAGATGAAGTGCCCGTGATAATCGGCCATGTTCGCTTGTATGTTTACTGATGCGCTTCCGCTCAAGCGCTATATCGCCGACTTCTTCCGCAACGCCGGCATGACATGCGTCGAAAACAGCTCGACCGAGTGCAGCATTTCATCGAGCGCGAGATCGCCGAAGCAAAACTGCCCGACAATGTAATTCACGCCGCAATTGTCGATCTGCGCCGCCAGAAAGGCGCGCACCGTTTCCGGTGATCCGGCGATGCCCTGGCCCTGAGCGATCAGCGTGTCGAAACTGTCGACGCGCAGCGGTGATTGGGGCAGAGTGCCGTTCATTTCCGACAGATAGGTAAAGCTCGCGCGCCAGCGCAGATACGCGCGGCGCGCGATCTGCATCGCCTCGGCGTCGGTATCGGCGACTAGAATGAATCGCACCATGCCCATTTTGGGCGACGTCGGCGCACTCGCTTGGGTTTCTTGCGCCTCGCGCCAGACCTGCCGATAGCGGTCGACGATAGCACGGGTATTGCCGGGCATGTCGTTGGTGACGATGTTCAAGCCCTTGCGCGCGGCGCGTTCGGCGCTGTCCGGCGAATGCGCGCCGTACCACAGCGGTGGATGCGGCTTCTGATAGGGCGCAAGCTCCATGGGGACGTTTTCGAACTGATCGTAACGGCCGTTCCAGGTCAACCTATCGACCGTGAAGGCCTTGAGAATGAGTTCGAGACGCTCGGCATATATCTGCTGCCGTTCTTCAGCGTTTTGTCCGTAATAAGAAATCTCGAACGCTATCGAGCCGCGCCCGAAGCCGATTTCGAGCCGCCCGCCGCTCATGTGATCGAGCATGCAGATTTCCTCCAGCACTCGCAGCGGGTGATGGACCGGCAGTGCATAGACGAAGGTGCCGAAGCGGAGCCGCCGCGTGCGCTGCCCGATCGCCGACAGGAACACGCTGGGCGACGGCGCCATGCCGAGTGGCGTGAAGTGATGTTCGGCGACATGATAGGCATAGAAGCCGGAGCGGTCGAAAGCTTCGATGACTTTCAGCCGCTGTTCGTAAAATTCGCTCAACGGCAGGTCGTTGCGGTCGAGGTGATCGAAAACACCAAATTCTAAAGCCATTTTGGCACTGCCCGCTTGATGTGCGTTTTGCACGCTTGTTTCTTTCGTCAACTCACCGTTGCGGCGAAGCATGTCGGCGTGCCGGCAAGGCGTTCTTCTGTCATTCCATTAGCGAGCGCGGGCTGCGGCGGCAACAACACGGCTCTGCAAATGAACAGGGTCGACCTTGCCAAATCTCCTCTAGCGACCTGCATCCGGTAACGCTTAGTATGGCGGCGGCTGCCGAATGGCGGCTAGGGAGAACGCCAATGAAAAAACAAGGTCCGCGCACGGGCGGAGTGTCACGACGCACATTCATGAAAAGTTCGGCCGGCGTGGGCGCTATCTTGGCGTCGAGCCTGGCGGCGCCTTACGTCCGCGCCCAGGGCAGCGCGCCGATCCGAGTCGGCAATATCAATACTTATACCGGCGGTCTCGCTTATGCCGGCGACGCTAATTTCAACGGCATGAGTCTGTATTTTGACAGCATCAATTGGACGGTCGCCGGCCGCAAGATCGAGATCATCAAGGAAGACGATCAGTTCAATCCGCAGATCGGCCTGCAGAAGGCGAAGAAGCTCGTCGAGAGCGACAACGTCGATCTGGTCATGGGGATTCAGGCGAGCAATGTCGCGCTCGCGGTCCTCAACTACATGAAGCAGCAAAAGGCGTTCTATATCGTGTCCGGCGCCGGCACCGACGCGATTACCTGGGACCGCTATCCTTATTTGTTTCGCACCTCGATCTCGACCTATCAGCTCTCCACGCCGATGGCGAACTACGTCTATGACAACCTCGGCAAGGAGGTCGTGACCACGGCGTCGGACTATGCCGGCGGCCATGACGTCATTGCGCAGTTCAAGGGACCGTATCTCGCCAAGGGCGGCAAGGTGCTCAAGGAAATCTGGGCGCCGCTCGGCACCACGGATTTCAGCGCCTATCTCACCGACATCAAGTCGATCAATCCGCCGGTGACTTATGATTTCATGCCGGGCGCGGACGGCGCCCGCTTCATTCAGCAATATTCCGAATTCGGCTTGAAGGAGAAAATGCCGCTCACCGGCTTCACCATCATCGACTCGCAGACGGTCAGCGCGGTGGGCAAATCCGCGCTCGGTGTTATTTCCGCGCTCACTTATACCGACACCATCGACAACCCCGAGAGCAAGGAATTCGCCGCGAGTTTCAAGGCGAAATACAAATACTCGCCGGACCTGTTCGCAGACTATGGCTATGTCGGCGCCAAGGCGCTGGCCGAAGCGCTGAAAATGACTGGCGGCGATGCGTCGGATAAGGACAAGCTCGCCGAGGCGATGACCAAGGTGCAGTTCAACGCGCCGCGCGGGGCGTTCCGCATGGATCCGGCAACGCACAATCCCATCCAGGATATCTATATCTGTCAGGTGATCGAAAAGGGTGACGGCATCTCGACCAAGATCCTTTCGACGTCCAATGCAGTCCAGGATCCGGGCAAGAAGGTCTACTGACAGATCGACCGCGTCGCGGTGTACGGCCGGCAGAGAAACACATGGATCTGTTTGTCGCCCAGCTTCTGAACGGGCTGGTCTACGGCGTGCTCCTGTTTCTCATGGCGGCCGGTCTTTCGCTCATCTTCGGCTTGTTGAATGTCGTCAGCCTCGCGCACGGCTCGTTCTTCATGCTCGGCGCGTTTTTCGGCCTGGCAATCTTCAAGGCCACCGGCAGCTTCTGGCTGGCGCTCGTTATCGCGCCGATACCGGTGATCGCGCTCGGCGTTTTGCTGGAGCTCCTGTTTCTGCGCCCGCTTTATCGGCGCGGCCACATGGATCAGGTGTTGCTGACATTCGGCTTCACTTTCGTGTTCCTCGATCTGGTGCAGACGGTGTGGGGCCGCATGGTGCTGCGCTTGCCGGCACCGGACGCGCTGCAGGGCATCGTTCATATTGGGCTCGGCGCATTCTCCGCCTATCGGCTGTTTCTGATCGGCTTCGGTTTTGTCATCGCGCTCCTGCTCTGGCTCCTTCTCGAACGCAGCCGCATCGGCGCCATGGTGCGAGCAGGCGTCGACAATGCTGCAATGGCCGCCGGCCTCGGCGCTAATGTGCCGGCGCTGTTCACCGGCATTTTCGGCTTCGGCGTGGCGCTCGCGGCGCTGGGCGGCATCGCGGCAGCGCCGGTGCTCGGTCTCTATCCGGGGATGGATTCAGAGATCCTCATCCCGGCTTTTATCGTCATCGTTATTGGCGGCATGGGGAGTTTGCGCGGTGCTTTTATCGGCAGCCTTTTGATCGGTATCGCCGATACGTTCGGCAAGGCCTATTTCCAGAGCATCGCACTGTTTCTGATTTATCTCGCCATGGTAGCGGTGCTGCTGATCCGGCCGCAGGGTTTGTTCGGCATCAAATATTCCGACATCTCCATTGCGCCGGCCGTTACCGCGACGAGCAGGCCCGCGACGATGCAGACGCGCGCTGTGGAATTGGTGGCGCTCGCCGCGCTGATCGTGCTGCCGTTCCTGATAAAGGACTATCCGCGGGCGCTGGTGTCAGAAATTCTTATCTTCGCGATCTTCGCCATGAGTCTCGATCTTCTGCTCGGGTTCACCGGCCTGATGTCGCTCGGGCACGCCGCCTTTTTCGGCTTGGGCGCCTATGCGGTCGCCGTGCTCGGCGTGCAATTCGGGCTCAATGCCTGGCTCGGCGTTGCCGCGGGTGTTGTCATTGCCGGCGCCGGCGCCGCTTTGATCGGCTTCTTTTGCGTCCGCACCGGCGGCGTTCCGTTCCTGATGCTGACGCTTGCCTTCTCGCAGCTGGTGTTCTCGGTGGCGCTGAAGTGGCGGGATGTCACTGGCGGTTCGGACGGGATGGCGATCGCCGAACAGCCGAGCTTCTTCGGCTTCAGCCTGTCGAAGTCGCTCACGATGTATTTCATGGCGTTGAGCTTCTTCGCCCTGACCTATTGGGGCCTGCGCCGGCTACTGAATTCGCCGCTCGGTCACGCCTTCGTCGGCATCCGCGAGAACGAACAGCGCATGATGGCGATCGGCTATCCGACGCGCGCTTACAAGCTCATCTCCTTCACCGTCGCGGGCGCGATTGCTGGCCTTGCAGGTGGCCTTTACGCTATCTTTAACGGCTTCATTTCCTCCGACGCGGTTTATTGGACTTCGTCCGGCGACATTCTGATCATGACCATGCTGGGTGGCGCCGGCACGCTGATCGGCCCCGCTATCGGCACCGCGATATTCCTCTTGATGAAGAACGTGGTGAGCTCCTACAGCGAGCATTGGCTCTCCATCATCGGCATCACCTTTATCTGTTGCGTGATGTTCTTCCCGGGCGGGCTATGGAGCACGCTGCAGAAGTTCGAATGGCGGCGGGTGCTCAAATGAGCGTGCTCCGTCTCGACCATCTCAACAAATCGTTCGGCAGCCTGGTGGTGACCGACGACGTCTGTCTCGACATTGGGCCGGGCGAGCGGCACGTGATCATCGGGCCGAACGGCGCCGGCAAGACCAGCCTCGTCAATCAGATCGGCGGCCAGCTCCGGCCGAGCTCCGGCAGCATTTTACTCAAAGATCGCGACATCACCGGATTATCGCCGGACCGGATCAGCCGCATGGGCGTGGCGCGCACCTTTCAGCGCAACAATCTATTCCAGAATCTGAGCGTCATCGAAAATATTCGGCTCGCTTTGGAAGTGCATCGCGGCAATCCGCTCAATTTCTTTGCGCCGGTCGGCCGCGACAAGGCGTTGTCCGAACGCTCCGAGGAATTGATGGCGCAAGTGCACCTCGACACCGACGGCGCGCGCCTGACGCGCAAACTGTCCTATGGCGAGCAGCGTCAGCTCGAAATCGGCGTCGCACTCGCCGGCGCCCCCGAGCTTCTGCTGTTGGACGAGCCGACGTCCGGCATGTCGCCGACCGAGACCGCGCGGATGATCGACCTGATCGGATCGCTGCCGCCAACGCTGTCGATCCTGATGATCGAGCACGACATGAAAGTGGTGTTCTCGGTCGCCGATCGCATCACCGTCCTTTACTACGGCAAGGTACTGGCGACGGGCGCGCCAGCGGACATTCAGTCGAACACGCGTGTGCGCGAAGTTTATCTCGGGGTGGCGCACTGATGCTCGAGCTCGAGAACCTCAATGCCTATTACGGCGACAGCCATATCCTGCATGGCGTCTCGTTTTCCGTGCTGCCGGGCGAAGTCGTCTGCCTGCTCGGCCGCAACGGCGCCGGCAAGACAACGACGATCCTCACCATCATGGGCTTTTTGCAGCCGCGCCCCGGCCGCATCCGCTACAACGACCGCGATATTGCGGGTCTGCCGCCTTACGCCGTGGCGCGGCTCGGCTTCGGCTTTGTGCCGCAGGAGCGCGGCATCTTTCCAAGCCTGACGGTGCGCGAGAACCTGACTGTTTTCGCCCGCAGCGGCGGCAAAACCGGTAGGAACTATTGGACGCTGCCGCGAATCTTCGATCTGTTTCCCAGCCTGTGCGCGCGCGAGCGCAATCTCGGTTTCCAGCTTTCCGGCGGCGAGCAGCAGATGCTGTCGATCGCGCGCGCGCTGATGCTCAATCCGGCTTTGCTTCTGCTCGACGAGCCCTCGGAAGGACTGGCGCCGATGATCGTGCGGCAGATCGTCGAAGTGCTGGCGCGGCTCAAAGCGGAGGGTCTCGCCATCCTCTTGGTGGAGCAAAATCTGGTGGCCGCCTTCGCGGTCGGCGATCGTCACCACGTCATGAACAAAGGTAAAATCTGCTTTACCGGCAGTTCAGCCGAACTTGAGGGCAACGAATTTGTGCTGCGCAACTACCTGAGTGTGTGAGGTCTAAGTGCAAAGCCGTAACGCAGTCCAGCTATTCCGGCACCAGCGTTCCCTTCGCCGCGCCGTTGTGTAACGTTTCAAAAGGAGGGCGATCGTCAGTCGCATTACAAAAGGCGTCGCCGGGGGAGGAATGTGCGTGCCAGTGAGCAAGTTGAAAGTGGCGGATGTCGAGCTTGAACTGTTCGATTCCGGTCAAGGCAGTGGCCGCCCCATCCTGTTTCTCCACGGCGGCGGCGGGTTCGATCAACGGCAACCCTTCGTTGCGCCGCTGTCCGAGAAACGCCGGGTCGTTGCGCCGTCGCATCCGGGTTTTGGCAAATCGAGCCTGCCGGATTGGCTCGATAGCGTCGACGATATTGCGCATCTCTATCTCGAATTGATGGATCACCTGAAGTTCGACCGCGCCGACTTGGTCGGGTGCTCGCTCGGCGGCTGGATCGCCGCCGAAATGGCGACCAAAGTGCCGGAACGCTTCTCCCGTCTGGTCCTCGTCGGACCGGTCGGGGTCAAGGTCGGCCCGCCCGACAGGCTCGATATTCCGGACGTCTTCGCCAAGCCCGAGGCGGAGGTGGCAAAGCTCATCTACCACGACCCCGAGCGGATGAAGCCCGACACGTCCAAAATGTCGGACGACGAGCTGTCAGCCATGTTCCGCGCGCGCGAGACGCTGGCGCTTCTGACCTGGGAGCCGTGGATGCACAATCCAAAGCTCAAGCGGCGGCTGCACCGCGTCACCGCGCCGGCGCTGTTCATCCGCGGCGAGAGCGACGGCCTAGTGTCGCAGGCCTATCTCGACGCCTATGCGGGTTTGCTGCCGAATGCGCGCACGCAGACCATGGCAGCCGCCGGACACGTGCCGCAGCTTGAGCAGCCGGCGGTCTTTACGGCCGCGGTCCTGAAATTTTTGGGAGAGTGAGATGAGAGCGTGGCATTTCAGCGAGACCGCCTATCCCTTTCTGCCGCCGGCCGACAGCTATCCGTCGATCCGGGTGTCGCTGCCCAATCGCATCTACGATCCGGCCAAAGGCGCGGCGCTTTATGACCGCTATATCGACGAATGGCTGGTCGCCGAAGACGAAGGCGTCGAGATCATGCTCAACGAGCATCATCAGACCGCGACCTGCGTCGATCCTGCGGCGCCTTTGATGCTGGCGGCGCTCGCCCGCCTGAGCAAGAAGGCGCGTCTCTTGATCCTCGGCAATCCAATCGCCAATCGCCGGCAGCCTATGCGCGTCGCCGAAGAAATGGCGATGGTCGACGTACTCTCGCACGGCCGCCTCGAAGCCGGTTTCGTGCGCGGCGTGCCCTATGAGGTTTTGCCGGCCAACAGCAATCCGGTGCGGATGAACGAACGGCACTGGGAAGCGCTCGACCTGATCGTCAAATGCTGGACCAACCACGACGGCCCGTTCAGTCACGAGGGCCGTTTCTTCCACCACCGTTCGATCAATATCTGGCCGCGCCCCATCCAGCAGCCGCATCCGCCGATCTGGGTCAGTTCGACGAGCCCGGGCGGCGCCGCGCAAGTCGGCGCGCATGGTTACATCCAGGCGACATTCCTCACCGGATTTGACAACACCAAGCGTATTTTCGAATCCTATCGCCGCGGCTGGCGCGAGGCCGGCCGCGGCCAAGACGTACCGGTCGACCGCTTGGCCTATGCGGCGCTGGTCTATGTTGGCGACACCGAGGCGCGGGCGCGGGACGGTGCCGAGAAATTATTGTGGTACGTCACCGCCAACAAAGTCCCACTGCACTTTTCCAATCCGCCGGGTTATGTGCCGGTCGCCATGAACGTGCAATTGGCGAAGGGCGCGCATAATGTCGTCAGCGTCACCGGCACCAAGCAAGCCACCGTCGACGGCGCAGTCGAAGCCGGCACGATGTTCGCGGGCACGCCCGATCAGGTCTTGGCGCAAATCAAGAAGCATTGGTACCATGTCGGCGGCTACGGCAATCTGCTCATCATGGGGCAGGCCGGCTTTCTCGAACACGACGACACCGTGCACGGCATCCGCATGTTCGCGCGTGAAGTCTATCCGCGGCTCAAAGAGCTTTTTCCCGACACGACGATTTCCGGGGTGACCGAACCAGTAAACGCGGCTGCGAGCTGACAAAGATTCCCGATGGGATGCGCAATATTCCCTGGGGGGAGGATACATGAGACTGCTTTGGGCCTTGGTTTTTATTCTGATGTCCGCGATGGCTACGCTCGCGCAGGGCTATCCGGCGCATAACGTCGTCTTTGTCGTGCCCACCGGAGCCGGCGCGGCCACAGATTTGCTGGCGCGCATTCTGGCGCCGCAGCTGGGCGACCGGTTCGGCAAGCCTTTTGTCGTGGAAAACCGGCCCGGCGCCGGCACCATGGTCGGAGCCAATTTCGTCGCCAAGTCCAGTCCCGACGGTTACACCATCCTGATGGGAACGAGCACGCCGCTCGCGATCCTCGCCACTTTGCACAATAATCTGCCGTACGATCCAGCGCACGACTTCATGCCACTGGCTTTGATCGCAACGGTGCCTTTCGTTCTCGTGGTCAACAATGATTTGCCGGTGCATTCGGTGGCTGAGCTGATTGCCTATGCCAAGTCGAAGCCCGGCGAATTGTCCTATGGTTCGACAGGCGCCGGATCGCCGTTTCACCTCTATGCCGAGATGTTCAGCAACATGACCGGCATCCACATGGTGCATGTGCCCTACAAAGCGGCGGTCGATGCGCAAGTCGATGTGATGGGCGGCCGGCTGCAGGTCATGTTTACCGACTTCACCTCGTCGCTGCAGCTCATCAGGGCCGGAAAAATGCGCGCGCTCGGCGTGACCACCAAAACGCGTGCCGCAATCGCGCCAGATTGCGCCGATTGCGGAGCTTGGCGTGCCCGGCTTCGACGCGTCGGCCTGGCAGATGGTCGTCGTGCCGGCGGCAACGCCAAAGCCGATTGTCGACGAGCTGCATGCCGCAATTAAAGCGATCATGGCCACACCAGAAACACGTCAAGCCATCTCAAGCCTCGGTCTGGTTCCGGCAGATACCGGCACGCCCGAGGAGTTGCAGACGTTCATCCGCGCTGAGATCGTCCGCTGGGGCGAAGTGGTCAGGAGTTCGGGCGCGTCGATCGATTAGGCCTATCCCCGATATTGCCTTTCAAGCGGAGAGGAGCTTCCTCGCCATGCGCCACATCGACGCGTTCTGCCATTTCTTCCCGCAACAAATATTCCGCCTGATGTCGGAGACCGCGGGCGGCACGACCGATGTCGGCAAGCGCATGCAGAATGTGCCCACGATCCACGACCTCGACGCCCGCTTTCGCATGATGGATGAGTTTGAGGATTATGCGCAGGTCATTTCGCTCGGGCTGCCACCGCTCGAAGGCATGACCGGGCCCGAGCGAACGCCGGAATTTGCCCGTGCCGCCAACGACGGCCTCGCTGAATTATGCGCGAAATATCCGGACCGTTTCGCCGGTTATGTCGGCGCGCTGCCGATGAACGTGCCTGACGCCGCGGCCAAAGAAGCCGAACGTATCCTGCTCCGTGGCAATGCCAACGGATTGCAGCTTCACACCAACGTCAACGGCTCTTGTGTCGATGAACCGCGTTTCCTGCCGATCTTCGAAATCGCGGCCAAATCCGGCAAGCCCATTCTGTTGCATCCGGCTCGCAAGCCGGATTTTCCCGATTTTGCTGCCGAGAAGAGCTCGAAATACGAAATCTGGACGATCTTCGGTTGGCCCTATGAGACCAGCGCCACCATGGCGCGCTTGGTCTTTTCCGGTGTCATGACGCGGTTTCCGAGCTTAAAAATATTGACCCATCACCTCGGTGCGATGATCCCGTTCTTCGACGCCCGCATCGACACCGGCTGGGCGACGCTCGGCAGCCGAACTTCCGGCGAGGACTATAGCCACGTCTTGCCAAGCCTCGCTAAGCCGTTGCTCGAATGTTTTCGCGCGTTTTATGGTGACACCGCGCTCTGCGGCAGCCGCGCCGGAACGGTTTGCGGCATTGAATTCTTCGGCGTCGATCACGTGCTCTATGCCTCCGACGCACCTTTTGGGCCGGAAGGCGGCGCGGGTTACATCCGTTCAGCGATGAAAGTCATGGCGTCGCTGGATCTATCCGACGCCGACAAGGAAAAGATTTGCTACCGCAACGCGACGTCGTTTTTCGGACTGGCTTGATCCGAGTAGCGGCCGCGATCCGTCTTCGGAAACAGGCATGGATACGCAGGTGCTTATTGTTGGCGGCGGCCCCGTCGGCCTGACGCTCGCCATCGACCTCGGCAGGCGCGGCGTACGCTGCATCCTGATCGAGAAGAACGATGCGCCGCTCGGCTACCCCAAAATGGAGCGCTGTAATCCGCGCACCATGGAGATTTTCCGCCGCCTCGGTCTCGCCGACACTGTGCGCGCCGCGGGATATCCGCCGGACTGGCCGATGGATACGTATCTTCTGTTCGACCTAATGCATCCGCCGCTGTTCAAGATGGCGCATCCGACCGTCGCCAGCGCCAAGGCAAAGCGGGACGCCACCTTGGACGGGTCGATGCCGCTCGAACCCTACCAAATCATCTCGCAGTACACGCTTGAGCCGCTGCTCAAGTCGGTGGCGGAGAAGATTCCAAATGTCGCGGTCAAATTCAGTCATGAATTCGAATCCTTCGTGGAAGGATCCGACGGGGTGACCTTGCATGCCAGGACAACAGCCGGCGATCGCGTTTCATTCCGGGCCCAGTACTTGGTCGGCTGCGATGGCGGTTCAAGCGCGGTTCGCAAGCAGCTTGGATTTAGAATGGAGGGCGAGCCGCATATTCTGGAAATGCGTCAGGCGCTGTTTCATTGCCCGGAGCTCTACGCCAAAGTGATCGCGCCGCGGGCCCGCCACTATCATCGCATCGACGAGCATTGGACGCTGATGATCGTGCAGGATTCGCGCGAGCATTTCACGCTCCATGCCGTCGTCGAGAAAGACGAGGACATGGTGCGGCTGTTCGAAAAGATCGTCGGCACACCGATCCAATACCGGATGCTGCATTGTGCCAAATGGGTGCAGCGGCTTTTGCTCGCGGAGCATTACGCGCAGGGCAGGGCTTTCATCGCCGGCGACGCCGCGCATCTGGTGATCCCGACCGGCGGTCTCGGCATGAACACCGGCATCGGTGACGCGATCGATATATCCTGGAAGCTTGCCGCGACGCTCCAGCACTGGGGCGGTCCGAAACTTCTTCGATCCTACGAAGCCGAGCGGCGTCCGATTGGAGCGATCAATGTGCAGGCCTCGGGGCGCGGCACGACGGGCCGCTCGAAGTGGCGGAGCGCCTATCGTCCCTGCATCGCCGACGATACGCCGGAAGGCAAGGCGGCCTTGGCAAATCTGCTGGCGATTGCCGCGGACGAGGCGCCAAAATCGTTCCGCGTCGTCGGCGCCGAACTCGGCTATCGCTACGCGGGGTCTCCGATCATCTGCGACGAACCGGGCGGGCCCGAACCGAATATCGACGCCTACGAGCCGACGACTTGGCCCGGCGCCCGCTTGCCGCATTTCTGGCTTGAGGCTGGCACACTTTCGGTTCACGACCGCATTGGCGACGGCTACACGCTCTTGCGCCTGGGCCGGACCAAGGCCGATGCCTCGGACCTGAAGCATGCGTTCGATACGGTCGGTGCGCCGTTGTCATTGCTCGATATCGACAGCGAGGTGGTGCGGCGCGTCTATGGGTTCGACTATCTCCTGGTCCGGCCGGACTTGCACGTGACCTGGCGCGGCAACGCTTTGCCGAAGGACTCCGAGCAGCTCGCGCGTGTCGTGACCGGGTGGTAGAAAGCGTCGGCGCCCGCCTCACAAGGTTGGAGCCGTTTCCGCACGCCTGCTTTGTACACGCCGCGCCACAAGCCGCAGTTCCCGAAGGCCGAACAGGATAGTGGCGAGCATCAACGGCAGAAAGAAATCGAGCACGCGGAACGTCAGCAGCGTGGCCAGGAGTTCCTCCCGGTTATATTGCGGCAGGCCGATGAGCATTGCGGCCTCGACCACGCCAAGACTGCCCGGCGTATGGCTGATGGTGCCAAGCAGCGTCGCGACCACAAAGATCACGACGAGAGTCACAAAGCCGATATCGGGGCTCACCGGCAGCAGGATAAAAATGGACAGCGATGCGAGCAGCCGGTCCATCGTACCAATGCCGATCTGCAGCAGCGTGCCGCGCGCATTCGGCAATACGATTTTCCAATTGGCGCGGCCGACGGTGCGCGGCGCTGCCGCGAGCCAGAGCAGATAACCGCCGACGGCGAGAAGACCGGTGAGGCCGAGCAGCCGGTTGGTCCACGACGGCAGATGATCGAAAACGCTGAGCGCGTGCGGCGCGTAGGTGACGGCGGCGCCGAGCACGAAGGCGTTCCCCAGCCAATAGGTCATCCCGGTCATGAACGCGATCTTGGCGATGTCGACGACGGTCAAGTTCCAGAACGAATAGACGCGGAACCGGACCAGGCCGCACGTGAATGTCGCGGCGCCGAGCGAGTGGCCGATCGTGTAGCTCGTGAAGCTGGCGAAGGCGACGACGCGCCATGGCATATTCCGCTTGCCGATCGTGTGCAGCGCGAACACGTCGTAGAGCACGAGGTTGGAGTAGCCGGCGACGACGAGCAATCCGGCCAGCAGGATCTTCAATCCCGACTGCGCTTCGATCGCGTCGATGACTTTGCCGATGTCGATGCCACGCAGCAAATGATAAAGCGTGGCGACGGCGAAGCCGACGATCGCCAGGCTGATCGCGAAGCTGATCTTGCTCCGTCCGACGCCGCGAATGATCGACTGCGTTAGGGGACCCGTGTCAGCCAGGACGTTAACTACTCCGTTCGCGAATCGCGCCGGCAAACTCCCATCCATTTGTAACAGCATTGTTACGGAGGGGCTGCGTTGCGTCGTGGTGCCGCGCCAAGACCGTCACACAATTGAGATACGAAGTCGCAATTGTCAGAGAATGCGATTCGAACAAATGACACGGGCGACAAGTTCCCGGCCGAAAGCAACCTCATGAAAGTCCTGGTCGCGACGGACGCCTGGCGTCCGCAAGTCAACGGCGTTGTGCGCACGCTGGGTTCGCTGGCGCGGGCCGCTGGCAAGCTCGGCGTCGACGTCAAGTTCCTGTCGCCGGACGGTTTTTGGACGTTTCCGGTGCCGACCTATCCGGGGCTTCGGCTTGCTCTGCCGGGCAGGAAGAAGATCGCCGATCGGATCGAGACGGCGAGGCCGGACGCCATCCATATCGCGACCGAAGGTCCGATCGGCCACGCCGTGCGGGCCTATTGCATCAGGGTCGGCCGTCCTTTTACGACGAGCTACACGACGCGATTTCCCGAATACATTTCCGCGCGCTCGCCGATCCCTGCGCAGTGGATCTACAATGTGCTGCGGCGCTTCCATGCCGCGGCGACCGTGACGATGGTGGCGACGCCATCGCTGATGACCGAACTCGGAGAGCGTGGTTTCACCAATCTCGGCATGTGGACGCGCGGCGTCGACGTCGATCTGTTCCGGCCCGACCGCGCCATCGATCTCGGATTCCCGCGGCCGATCTTCATGAGCGTGGGCCGCGTCGCCGTAGAGAAGAACCTTCCGGCGTTCCTGTCGCTCGATCTGCCCGGGACCAAAGTCGTCATCGGCGCGGGTCCGCAGGAGGCCGAACTCAAGCGCCGCTTTCCCGGGGCGAAATTTTTAGGCCAGCTCGACAATGGCATTCTCGCCGCGCATCTCGCCGCGGCCGACGTGTTCGTATTCCCGAGCCTCACCGACACGTTCGGCATCGTGCAGCTCGAGGCGCTCGCCAGCGGCGCGCCGATCGCGGCCTTCCCGGTGACCGGACCGAAAGACGTCATCAGCGACAATCCGATTGGAGTGCTGAACGAAGATCTTCGTGTTGCCTGCATGCAGGCGCTGTGGATTTCCCGCGAGGCGTGCCGCGAATTCGCGCTGCGCTACTCGTGGGAGAATAGTGCCCGCCAGTTTATCGGCCATGCACATAAGGTGGCTCAAGGCGGCGCACGCAAACCGGAGCCGGCGATGCCAATCGCCGATTCAGCACAAGACACAGGCGGGCAGGCGTTAGTTCCCGGCTGCAACACGAGGGTTACGCATGAGCACTCTGTCTGAAGTGGATTTGGATGCGCAAACGGTCACCAAAGCCTATGCACGATGGGCGCCGGTCTACGACCTGGTTTTCGGCGCGGTTTTCGAACGCGGCCGGCAGGTTGCCATCGCTGCAGCCGAGCGGATCGGCGGTCGCGTCCTCGAAGTCGGCGTCGGCACTGGGATTTCACTGCCGCAATATTCGAAGGAGTGCCAACTCTCCGGCGTCGATATTTCCGAGCCGATGTTGCGCAAAGCGCAGGAGCGCGTCACCGAGCTTGGCCTGACCAATGTCGAGGGATTGTGGGTGATGGATGCCGAGCGTCTGTCGTTTCCCGACAATTCTTTTGACGTGGTCGTCGCGCAGCATGTCATCACCACGGTTCCAAATCCGGAGGCCGCGCTCGACGAACTCGCCCGCGTGCTTAAGCCTGGCGGCGAGATAGTCCTGGTCAGCCGCATCGGCGCCGAGGCGGGCTTGCGGCGCTCGCTGGAGCACTGGTTCCAGCCGGCGGCGCGCAAGCTCGGCTGGCGCTCCGAGTTCTCCTTCGAGCGCTACGCGCGCTGGGCGGCGAAAACGTCAGGCATGCATCTGATCGAGCGTCGCGCCGTGCCGCCCCTCGGGCACTTCAATCTGATCCGCTTCGGCAAGGACGGCGGCAGCAACAGCGCCTACGATTCCGAGCCGGTTCGCGCCGCCGGCTAGGCCGGGTTCACGCATCTGTCACATGAATGCTCTCACGGAGACGTTCCGTGAGAGCCCTTTGTCACAAGAGATTCATCGAATCTCCATACCCAGAACGGACGCCTTCAGGACGGGGGTTAACTAAATGCAAAATTTTCTAGAGACATTGCGGACCCAGCGTTGGGACGATCATCGCTACTATCACCATAGCCGTATCAATCAATCGCTTCATTTCGTCAGCGCGATGAGCTTTCTCTTCGCTTACGTTATGATCTTTAAGAATCCGGCGATGTCGGCGCTGGCCGGCTGGCTGGTCGCCATGACGACGCGGCAGACCGGGCACTTCTTTTTCGAGCCCAAGGATTACGATCACGTCAACCAGGCGACCCACGAATACAAGGAAGAGATCAAGGTCGGCTACAATTTGCAGCGAAAAATTGTCCTGCTGACGATCTGGGCGCTGTCGCCGTTGCCGCTGTATTTTAGCCCGAGCTATTTCGGCCTGTTCGCTCCGGCCGTGACCAAGTCCGACTATATCCACCACATTGGTATCGTCTGGCTCGTGCTCGGCGTCGGCGGCGTGCTGTTCCGCACCGTCCAATTGTTCATTATCAAAGACGTCGAGACTGGTTTGGTGTGGGCGACCAAAATCCTCACCGATCCGTTCCACGACATCAAAATCTATCACAAGGCGCCGCTGGCACTCTTGCGCGGCGAGCTGATCGATCCCGAGATCGGTCTGCATCACTGGGACGAGGAAGACGCCGAGGAAGTGCCGCGGCCGAGCTGAGCGCACGGCATTTCGGCTGACGCCAAGCGGCTTACCGGTTTTGGCGCTAACGCGGACCAAACAATCGGCGGCGGATCATCTCCTTCAGGATGGTCCGCCTGATTGTTTTGTTGGTCAAAGCCGGGCTGTGCCACCACCAGCCGTCTTGCTGCATCGCCTCGGCTGCCACCACAAAGCGGTCCGCGACCGCGGCAAAATCAGCCTCGCTGTAATTGAGGCTGAAGATCAGCCGGCCGGTGCCGATCCAGCTCAGCGCCAGTCCTTCGGCACGCAGGTAATATTGCAACATCCAATTGTAGCGCGACGGCTGCGTGTAGCAGACGGTCCAGATCGACGACAGGTTTGCCACTTCGACCGGCAGCGATTGCGCGGCGAGACGCGCATTAAGCTGCGCCGCCCGGCGATCCCAGATTTGATCGAGATCGCGGTAGATCGCGTCGGCTTCCGGCGTTTGCAGGTAACGCAAGAATTCGTTCATCGCCGCCATGACGTAAGGGTGCGAATTGAACGTGCCGCGGGCGAAACAAATGTCGGCCGGGCGATCGTCACGGAACCGCTTCATCAGGTCGTGGCGGCCGCAGACGACGCCGATCGGCAGCCCGCCGCCGAGCGTCTTGCCGTAAGTGACGAGGTCGGCGCGGACGCCGAAATAGTCTTGCGCGCCGCCCTTGGCGATACGGAAGCCGACAAAGACTTCGTCGAATATCAGAACGATGTTCCGCTTGGTGCAGACCGCGCGCAGCCGCTTGAGCCATTCGGCATAGGCGTCTTTGTCGAAATGCGCGCTGCGCCCGCTGTCAAGCAACGAGGAATCGCTGGGCGCGGATCCGTTCGGGTGCAGCGCCTGCAGCGGGTTGATCAGCACGCAGGCGATGTTGTGCCGCGTGCGCAGCACGCGCAGCGCGTCCTCGGACATGTCGTTGAGCGTATAGGTCTCGTGCGCCGGAACCGGATTGCCGACGCCCGGCTGCACATCGCCCCACCAGCCGTGATAGGCGCCGCAGAAGCGCACCAGATGCGAGCGCTTGGTGTGGTAGCGCGCCAGCCGCACTGCCTGCATCACGGCTTCGGTGCCCGACATGTGAAACGAGACTTCGTCGAGGCCGGAAATCTGTTTCAGGAGTTTAGTGTTCTCGACGATCAGCGGGTGATAGGGGCCGAGCACCGGACCGAGTTCGCGCACGCGCGCGGCGCCACGCTCCATGGCGCCCTTGTAAAAATCGTAGCCCAGGACATTGACGCCATACGAGCCGGTAAGGTCGTAGCCGCGGTTGCCGTCGAGATCGGTCACCGTCACGCCGCTCGAGGATTGCACGAAGGCTGCCGACGGCAGATGCGCCTGCACCACGCGGCGATATTGGAACGGCACGCGGTAGGCGTCGGTGAACTGCAAGTCGGAGATTTTTTCGCTCGCCGCGGCGGTCTGTTTGATTGTCTCGGCGAAACGCGCCTTGTAGAGTGCCGACAGGCGGTGGAAGCCGTTACGGCGGCGCGCGGCAATCTCTTCCGGCGCTTCGTCGGAAGAGAAAAACCGGTCCTCGTCGTAGTCATAGAACGGCACAAAGCCGGCCAGCCACCGCGACATCCGGGCGTGGCCCGCGAGCGAACGGTGTTTGGCCTGCGACAATTGCAGCCGCTTTTTAAGGGTCGCGACCGAAGTCGCGACGGCTGCCGCACCGATGCCGTAGAAGGCGAGAGTCGTGTTGCCGTCCATCGAATCGCGGTTTAGCCGGGAGATTTAACAATCGCATGACGGTAAGGACTCAAATCCTTCGAATCTTCGATCAGGAAGACATTAACTTCCTCTTGACTAACCGCATCCCGCGGCGGCTCGCGACCCAATTCATCGGCTGGTTCAGCCAGATCGAGCAGCCGCTCCTGCGCGACACCTCGATTGCGCTGTGGCGGCTGTTCTCGGACCTTGATCTGAGCGAGGCCAAGAAAACCGAGTTCAAAAGCCTGCATGACTGCTTCATCCGCGAACTCAAAGACGGCGCGCGCCCCATCGATAACGCGGCCGACATTCTGGTCAGCCCATGCGACGCCATTATCGGCGCGCACGGCACCATCGCGGGGACGGAGCTGTTTCAGGCCAAGGGCTTTCCCTATACGCTGCAGGATCTGCTGCCCGATCCGGCGCTGGTCGAGGCGCATCGCAACGGCCGCTATGTTACGCTGCGGCTGAAATCGAGCATGTATCACCGCTTCCATGCGCCGTGTGACGGCCGCATCGAACAGGTGACTTATGTCTCCGGCGATACCTGGAACGTCAATCCGATCGCGTTGCAGCGGATCGAACGCTTGTTCTGTAAGAACGAACGCGCGGTGTTGCGCACGACGGTGACGCCGAGCGGCCATGCCGTGACACTCGTGGCCGTTGCCGCGATTCTGGTGGCGAGCATCCGGCTGCACTGCATCGACGGTCTCTTGAACAACGATTACGGCGGCCGCAATGTCATCGCCTGTGACAGCCGGTTCAAGAAGGGCGACGAATTGGGCTGGTTCCAGCACGGCTCGACCATCATCGTGTTCGCGCCGGATGGTTTTGCGTTTTGCGACAATGTCCGCGAGGGCGCGGCCATTCAAATGGGGCAGCCGCTGCTGCAGCTGCCCTAAACGCGCACCGTCACTTCAGCCAGCGGCTTTTTTCAACTCCGCGACTTGTGTGTCGTCGAGTTCTTTGGCGCGCGCATAGGCCGGCCGGCTGCTGACCGATTGCCAATATGTCTCGAAGGCCGGCCGCTTTTCGAGCGTCCCGAACATCATGCCGAAGCCGATATGCGACCCGACATAAAGATCGGCGGCGGTGAAATTGTCGCCGGCGAGATATTTGTTGTTCGACACCGCGGCCTCGAGCGCATTCAATGCCTGCGCCAGAGTGCCATAGCCGATCATGCGCTCGCGCTCCGGCGGCACCACAAAGCCGAGCGCCTTGTTGCTCAGCGCTGCTTCGACGGGGCCCGAGGCGAAAAACAGCCAGCGGTAATAGGGCGCCCGCATCCTATCGCCGGGCGGCGGCGCCAATTTGGCTGCCGGAAACGCATCGGCCAGATAGGCGCAGATCGCGGCGGTCTCGGTCACGACGGCGTCGCCGTGGCGGAGCGCCGGCACTTTGCCCATCGGATTGATGGCGAGATAAGCTGGTCCCTTCATGGTCGAGGCGTAGTCGAGCACTTCGACCTGGTAAGGCTGGCCGGTTTCCTCGAGCATCCAGCGGGCGATACGGCCACGCGACTGCGGATTGGTATAGAGAACGAGTTCATCGGCCATGAGAGACTCCCCATCGGATTGATCCCCGGGAAATATGGGTGAACGCGAAGGGGTCGACAATAGCTGCGAGATCAATCGGGCGCGCGCAGCCGGTAGCCGATGCCGGTCTCGGTGAGCACATATTGCGGCCGCTCCGGATCGGCTTCGATCTTTTGCCGCAATTGCCGCACGTAGACCCGCAGATATTGCGCATCGGTGAGATTGTCCCACAACTCGCCGAGCAGGTATTTGTGCGTGAGCACTTTGCCGGCATGCTGCACCAGGACGCGCAGCAGGTCATATTCCTTCGGCGACAGCTTGATGTCCTTGTCGCCGACTTTGACGATGCGGCGCACGAGGTCGACCGAGAGGTCGCCGACGCGAAAGACCGGCCGCTCGCCGTGGGTCTGTAACTGATGACGCAGCGCCGCGCGCATTCGGGCGAGCAGCTCGTCCATGCCGAACGGCTTGGTGACATAATCGTCGGCGCCGAAATCGAGTGCCTGGACCTTGCCGGCCTCGTCGCTGCGGCTCGACAAGACGACGATCGGAACGCTTTCATTGCGGGCGCGGATCGTGCGCAGCAATTCGTGACCTTCGATATCGGGCAGGCCGAGATCGAGAATGACCAGATCGGGCGACTGGGCCAAGAGCTCAAGCGCGGTCTTGCCGTTGGGCGCTTCGAGAATCTGATAGCCGTGCGCCGATAGACCCATGCGCAGGAGCTTGCGGATCGGCGGCTCATCGTCGACGACGAGGACACGGAGCGGGGCCGCGCTCATGCGGCGGCGTCCAGTTTTTGCGGTTCGCTGGCGATCGGCAGGCTGATGGTGAACACGGCGCCGCGGCGGTCGGTGCGATTGGCCGCGACGATGGCGCCGTTCATGGCCTCGACAAAGCCGCGCGAGATGGCAAGCCCGAGGCCGGTGCCGGGGCGAACCTGGTCGGTCTTTTGCACCCGGTAGAATTTATCGAAGATGTGTTCGAGGTCGTCCTGCGGGATGCCTTCGCCTTCGTCGAGAATCTGCAGGGAGACCGTGGTGCGGTCGCGCCAGGTGCGGATAAAAATGGTGGTGCCGGCCGCGGCATATTTCGCCGCATTGTCGAGAAGATTGAACAGCACCTGCTCGAACAGAACGGCGTCGAGCGACACCATGGGCATATCGGTCGCAAGGTCGAGCTGCACCGAATGATGCCGCAGAATCTTGACGGTTCGTTGCAAAGTCGAGCCGATAATCTCCGACAGATCGTACGGCGCGAGCTTTGGCGTCACGGCGCCGGATTCGAGCTTGGTCATATCGAGAAGGTTGGCGATGAACCGATTGAGCCGCTCGGACTCATCGATGACCGTCGCCAGAAGCTCGGCTTTCTCGCTGTCGGTCAATCTGTCGGCGAGGTCGCGCAGCGTGCCGGCCGAGCCGAGCACGGAGGCGAGTGGCGTCTTGAGATCGTGCGAAATCGAGGTGAGGAGCGCCGAGCGCAGGCGCTCGGTCTCGGCGGTGCGCTCGATCTGCTCCATATTCTCGACGAGCTGGACGCGCTCGATGGCGAGCGCGCCCTGGTCCATCAAGGCGTCGAGGAGCCGCCGTTGATCGGGCGTGAGCAGCGGGCCTGATTTGTCGCTGTCGATGCCGACGACGCCGATGGCGCCGCGCCCGGTATGCATCGGCAGGAACAGGCGCTTGGCGCCGGGCAGCGTGTCGGAGCCGCGGCCGGCGGGGCGGTCGTTTTCAAAGGACCACTTCGCGGCGGCGATGTCAGCGTCGCCGAGCGTATCCTCGGGCGGATAGCCCGCTTTCACCGTGATCGAGCCGTTGCTCGGCAACAGCAGCACGACCCGCACCTTCAACATCAAGGCCGTCTGATAGGCCGTCGCCCACAGAACGTCGTCGAGCGTGCCGGCGCCGGCGAGCTTGCGGCTGAACGAATGCAGCGACTCGACCGTGCGCACGCGCGCCTGCGCGGACACCGCCTGCATGCGGCCGCGCGCCGCGACGTTGGAGACGATCACGGCGACCAGCGTGAACAAGGCAAAGGCCGCGATATTGTGCGGATCGGCTATGGTGAACGTGTAAATCGGCGGCAAGAAGAAAAAATTGTAGCACAGCGCCGAGGCGACACTTGCGAGCAGCGAGGGCCACAGCCCAAAGCGTACCGCCACGCCGACAACGGCGGTCAGAAACACCAGATCGACGTTCTCGACGCCCACCCAATAATCGACCAGTTCGGCGCAGCCGAGCGCGACCGCAACCGCCACCAGCGCGAGCAAATACGGGCGTGGATCGGAAACGTGATCGCGATCCGACGTGCGCACTGTTTTTTTCGGGATCGGCTGGCCAGTGAGCCGATCGCCGGCAATGACATGGACGCTGATATTGCCGGAGCTGCGCACCAGCTCACGCACCACCGAGCCGTGCAGCACTTCGAACCAGCGCGAGCGCGTCGATTTGCCGACGATGATCTGGGTGACGTTGTGGGCGTGCGCGTAGCCGATCACATCGTCGGCGATGTTCCGGTCGCTGCCGGGGGTGGTGACGGCTTCGCCGCCAAGCGCCTCGGCGAGCCGCAGCGTGTCGGCGATACGGTCGCGTTCCTCCTCGGTTAATTGCAGGCTGCGCCGTCCTTCGACGTAAAGCGCGATCCACGGGCCATGCAGCCGGTCGGCGAGGCGCTTGGCGTAGCGCACGAGGCCGGCGCAACGGGGATCCTCGCTGATGCAAACCACGATGCGTTCGCCCGCCGGCCACGGCCCCTGGATCGCGTGCGCCTGCATTTCCGAGAGCAGTTGCTCGTCGACCCGTTCAGCGGTGCGGCGCAAAGCAAGTTCGCGCAGCGCCGTCAGGTTGGCGGGCGAGAAGAAATGCTCGAGCGCGCGCTCGGCCTGTTTGGGAACATAGACCTTGCCTTCCTTGAGGCGCTGGATCAGGTCGTCGGGTGTGAGGTCGACCAGTTCGACGGCATCGGCGCGGTCGAATACGGCGTCGGGTACGGTTTCGCGCACCCGCACATGGGTGATCTGCGCAACGACGTCGTTGAGGCTTTCGATATGCTGGATATTGACGGTGGTGTAGACGTCGATGCCGTAGCTCATCAGCTCTTCAACATCGAGATAGCGCTTCGGATGGCGGCTGCCGTCGGCATTGGTATGCGCGAGTTCGTCGACCAGCGCGATCTGCGGGTGACGCGCGATCACCGCATCGAGGTCCATTTCCTCGAGCAACTGGGCTTTGTATTCGATGCGCTTGCGCGGAATAACCTCGAGGCCTTCCAAGAGCGTTTCGGTGTCGCGGCGGCCGTGCGTTTCAACGACGCCTACGACGACGTCGTAGCCGTCCTTCCGGCGCGCATGGGCCTGTTGCAGCATCTCGTAGGTCTTGCCGACGCCGGGCGCGGCGCCGACGAAGATTCGCAGTTTGCCGACGCGCCGTTCTTCGCGGCGCGCCGCTTCCAGGAGCGCTTCGGGTGAGGGTCGATGTTCGGAGTCGCGCCGCTGATCAGCCATCACCTATCGAAGTTCTCAAAACGTTGGGTTGGTTTATCCAGTCGCCAACTTATCGAGCGCGAGATTGAGCAGCAGAACGTTGACGCGCGGCTCGCCCAAAAGCCCAAGCAGGCGACCTTGGGTATGATCCGCGACCAGTTGGCGGACGCGATCTTCGGGCAGATTGCGGGCCTTGGCAATACGGGGAACCTGAAACAAAGCCGACTCCGGCGAAATGTCCGGGTCGAGACCGCTGGCCGACGTGGTCACAAGATCGATCGGGACCGCCGCCGAGGGGTTTTCCTTCTTGAGCGTATCGATGTCGCCCGCCACGCGGTCGATCAGCGCCTTGTTGGACGGCCCGAGGTTGGACCCGCCCGAATTCAGCGCGTTGTTGGGCGCCGCAACGGTCTTGGTCGAATCGTTGGGGTCGGGCGCGGTCGTCGCCGACGGCCGGCCGTGGAAGTATTTGTTGCTGGTGAAGGTCTGACCGATCAGCGCCGAACCGATGACATGGCCGTCGCGCTCGATCATGCTGCCCTGGGCCTGATAGGGGAAAATGATCTCGGCGATGCCGGTCATCGCCAGCGGATAGCCCAAACCGCAGATCAGGGTCAGAGCGACAAGGACGACAATCGCCGGACGGATTTCGCGTAACATGAGAATTCTCCTTAAATCCTATCAGACCAGATGCAGGCCATTGACGAGCACGTCGATGGCCTTGATGCCGATAAACGGAATGATCACGCCGCCGACGCCGTAGATCCAAATATTGCGCAGCAAGAGCGCGCCGGCGCCGATCGGGCGATAGCGCACGCCCTTCAGCGACAGCGGAATCAACGCGATGATGATCAACGCATTGAAGATGATCGCCGACAAAATGGCGCTCTCCGGTGTCGCCAGCTTCATGATGTTCAAGGCTTGAAGCTGCGGATAGAAGGCAACGAACATCGCCGGGATGATAGCGAAATATTTCGCCACGTCATTGGCGATCGAGAACGTGGTCAGTGCGCCGCGGGTCATCAAAAGCTGCTTGCCGATTTCGACGATCTCGATGAGCTTGGTCGGATTCGAATCAAGGTCCACCATATTCCCGGCTTCGCGAGCCGCCTGCGTGCCGGTGTTCATGGCGACGCCGACATCGGCTTGGGCGAGCGCCGGCGCATCGTTGGTGCCGTCGCCGCACATGGCGACGAGCTTG
>Ga0209448_10000055_pt1 | contig 41335 bp, 39 predicted proteins | sample BogFormECP14_OM2_FD_188245 | JGI IMG/M metagenome (GOLD analysis project Ga0209448, IMG submission 188245) | Bog forest soil microbial communities from Calvert Island, British Columbia, Canada - ECP14_OM2 (SPAdes) (version 2) | ecosystem: Environmental > Aquatic > Freshwater > Wetlands > Bog ... | reverse complement strand
TGGCCTTCTTGCAGGCTCTTGAAGCCGCCAGCTTGAATCGCGGAGAAATGCACGAAAACGTCTTCGCCATTCTGACGGCTGATAAAGCCGTAGCCCTTGGCGTCGTTAAACCACTTCACTGTTCCTTGTTCTGCCATTAGATGTTCCTTTTTCTTGTTTCTTGAAATGTGCTGAGAAGATTCGCTGCTTTGTAGAGGGGGTGACGCTGGTTGGCGGTACCGGCCTGCAACTGGCTTGTGAGTCAAACTTAGCGATTTCTAGTGTAGCACAGGAAAGCTGAAAAATGCTGGAAACTTTGGGCGGGGGCGGTTTCCCGCATTGAATGGGTGGCGCTGCGGAGACGGGGCTCGCCCCGTCTCTATCATTAAGTCGTGTTGGGTCAATGGTTTGTGGATTGCGAAATGGAGGTCGCTCTTTTATGGGTGGGTCGGTTATAAATTGTTCATGATTGCTTTTCTTACGCTGGAACTCCGGATCGAAGCGGCGCACTCGCTTAAGGACAAGCGCCAGGTGACGCGTAGCCTCAAGGACCGGCTCCGCTCTTCGTTCAACGTCGCGGTGGCTGAACTCGATCCCAGCTCGCTTTGGAATCAGGCCACGATTGGCGTGGTCAGCGTCTCGCATTCGCGCGATTACCTTGACGGGCTGATGAAGAACGTCGAGCGTTCGGCGACACGTATTGCCAACAATGCTGGCGCCGACGTCACCGACTCGTTTGTCGAGTGTTTGTGAGGACGGTCCCTGCACGGTTAAGCGGCGCCGTTAAAGCGACGCGGTGACTAATTCTTGAATGGGTTGAGAATCCGCACGTCAAGTTGCGCAAAATCTCGTTCGTTCCTGGTCGCAACCGTTAGACGATGAACCCGCGCGGTCGCGGCAATCATCGCGTCCTCCAGAAGCCCATCCGGTATTCGGTCTGGAGTTCGTTCAATGATGCGGCCCCATTCCCTAAAGCACGGCGTATCCATCGGGAGGATTTGATAAGAGGCGGCCAGCTGATCCACCCAACGCTCGATCTCGTTCGCCTTCGACGGATCTTGAAGTCTGACCCGCTCAATCCCGGCTTGCAGTTCGCCCAGAGTTACGGCGGAAAGGAACAATTGCTCCTCCTCCTGCTTGTTGAGCCAAGCGACCACGGCACCATGCGGACGCGGTCTTCGGAGTTCGGACACGACGTTGGTATCCAGAAGGTACTGGTTCACTCGAACTCCACTACGGCGCGGCGGCGCACGACGCGGCGCTCGCCGATCATGTCGTCGAAACGAGGTTCCGGCGCCAGCAACAAGTCTTTGAGGCTGGGCCGGGCAGCCTTTTGGAGCTTCTCCCATTCTTCGATCCGCACCAGAACGGCAGCTTTCACTCCGCGACGGGTGACGACCTGAGGGCCTTTCTTGAGGGCCGTATCCAAGAACTCGCTGAAACGAGCCTTGGCATCCTGCACTTGCCACGAAGCCATGCTCCACCTCTCGTATGCGGTTCATTGTACTAACTAGTCATATGACTAGTCAACTGTGGAGAGTGTTCGCGTAGTGGTGCAGTGAAAATTTGCCACCTCAGTGGCCAAAGGTGCGATGAAAAATACGATGCTGATGCTAAGGACACGGCTGAAGAGGCTGCCGAAAACGCAATCGGTCGAGAAAGGGCGACCACCAGGGCTAAAGCCCGCGCTGATTTTACGGGACTTACGCGGCCCTGAAGGGCCGCTCTTCCACGGTGATCCGCGCATTCGTGAGTTTTTCCGCAGGCGGTGAAGCCGTGCCCTTTCAAAAGCGATGCAAACTGTACCACTACCGAGTGCTCGTGTAGAGATGGGGCTTGCCCCGTCTTGCCTGCGCTGTCAACGACCGTGGCGGGGAGACGCGGCAAGCCGCGTCTCTACCCCAAATGTGGTAAAAAGTAATGTAATGCCAATGCACGCCTCTGGCAGTCTTAATCCGCAATCCGATCCGCTTCAATCAGGTGCACCGTGCTGAGGGCAGTGTTTATTGCACTGTCGGAGAGCCGGTGGCTGCGCGCGGTTGCCGAACGCTCCCGCTTTGGGCAGCGCACTTCGGCCCGCTTTGTCGCCGGCAAAGAAGTGGCGGACGCAGTTCGCGCGGCCGCAGCCGTGAATAAGTCTGGCGCGGGCGTCTCCATTGACAATCTGGGCGAGAACGTCACCAACGCCGACGAAGCCCGCGCCAGCGCCCAGCTTTATCACGATCTGCTCGACGAAATCGCCGTCCACAAACTGAAGGCAAATATCAGCCTGAAGCTGACCCATATGGGCCTGGACGTGGACGAGACGATGGCCTACGAAATTGTGCGCGGGCTGGTCGCCAAGGCGGCCAGCATGTCGCCCCGGAATTTTGTTCGCATCGATATGGAAGGATCGCCCTACACGCAGCGCACGCTCGATTTCGTCCACGAGTTGCATCGGGTTCCGGGGAACGATGATAGCGTGGGGGCGGTGATCCAGTCGTATATGCGGCGGGCCGAGGCCGACATCGAGAAGTTGCTCTCCGAGCGCATCCGCATACGGCTGTGCAAAGGCGCGTACAAGGAGCCCGAAGATATTGCCTTCCAGAAGAAGTCCGCGGTTGATGCGAGTTACGTGAAGCTGATGAAGATGCTGATGAAAAGCGGCGTCTATCATGGACTAGCCACCCACGACGAAACCATCATTAAAGCGGCCAAGGCTTTTGCCACGCGCGAGAATATTCCGCGCAACGCTTTTGAATTTCAAATGCTGCATGGCATCCGGCGGGACCTGCAGCAGGGCTTGGTGAAGGATGGCTGGGGGGTGCGCGTCTATATTCCTTTCGGCACCGAGTGGTATCCGTATTTCATGCGGCGGCTGGCCGAACGGCCGGCAAATGTCTTGTTTATCGCGAAAAACATTCTGCGGAAGTAAACCCTGTGTTGTCAATCGGATAGACGTGGATCAGGCAGACCGGTAGAGCCCTTCTGTCGGGAGAACTACACTTTTTCTTCGCGGCGCGAAGGGGAATAGCGGGCCTTCTCGTTTTAAGAAGTGGAAGCTAACTTGGCTTGGATTCATAGCCTGCCCCCCTCGGCGATGTGCTTGCGTCCAACTGGGTAAAGGGTCTGTGGTTCGCGACGGTTTTGCATTGAGACTCGGGTTTCCGTTCAAATCCTCTGCGTCGCCCCGGGGAAGGGCGGCGCGGAGGTTCGTCTTTTTGGGCAATTCATAAGGGGCTAGGCGCTAAGGCGCTGAGCGGCTGCCTCTTCTCTCATCCCTCCCAAACAAACGCGTCAAACACCCTGGTGGATTCAAATCCGATGCGCTTATAGAGCGCAATGGCGCGATCGTTGGCTTCGGTGACGGTCAGCGAGATGAAATGGAATCCGCGGCCGCGGAGATTCCTGGTTGACGCCGCCAGCATGGCTTCGCCGAGGCCTGCGGAACGGTATTCGGGGAGTACACAGACCTGGGTGATGTGGCCGACATCGGGGCGCACCAGCGAGCACAGGATGAGGCCGATCAGCGAGCGAGTGCCGCGCTCGAGGACGACGAAGGATGCGTGGGGATCGAAGGTACCGCACCCAGGGAAGCGCACGATGTTATTGAGAAAGCGCAGCGAGCCGGTGAGGGTGCGGTACTGATCGTTGATCTCGGAATCGACGTGGCCGCGATAGGCGGCGGTGATCAGCGCGGCGGCGGACTGGTATTCCTGCTCGGACCAGGGACGGATTTCAAACTGCGGCGGAAGCGGTGGCGCGGTTTGGGGATGCTTGCCGATATCGAAATTCATAAAGACGCGAGGATGGCGGCTGAAGCCCTGTTGCAGGAAGGGATGGGAGACTTCTCCGGTATGGTGCGCGAGCAACTGCGCCTCCACGCGATGGATGCCGGGCGACTGCTGCAGGGTTTCGATGACGTGTGTGAGCAGGCGTTGTTCCACTTCGTGACGGTCGGGGCTGCGGGCGGCGTCGGCGTTGCGGACGAATAGGTCTCCAATGACGCCCTTGCTCTGCTCGTAGACAAAGAAGGAATAGCCGAAGATGCTGCCGCGCTCGATGGCGGCGTAGCCGGGAAGGATTTTCGCGTCCATGTAGCGGAGGATCATCTCGGCGGAAGTGGAGTAGTCCCACGCGAGCACACGGGCCCACATGGCGATCTCATCTTCCAGCAGCGGCCTGAGGTCGGCGGAAGAAAAATGTCGGAGATCGAGGATTTCCATAAATAAATGGAGCCAGGTTTCAAGGTTTCAGAGTTTCAAGGTTTCAGGGTAAAGCATCGGAGAATGCCGCAGCTCAGCTCGGCTGCGGCGTTGTTCAACTTTGAAACTCTGAAACCTTGAAACCTGGCTACTTTCCCACCCAGTACAGATCCAACTTCTGCGGCCTGATGCTGGTTAAGTATGACACTCGGCGTCCGGCAACGAGTTGGGCGACTTGGGACTGCGTACCTTGTGCGGCAACCACCACATGAGCCTCGGTTGGGATATTTCCGTCCTCGTATTTCTGCGTTGGACGATTGAGATAAAACTCGAGACCGTACTCTTGCACGCGATTGACGTGATAGAGAGCGATGGGGACGGGTTCGTGCGAAAAGGCTTGAATGCTTTCGGCAATCGGTCGCGCGGATTGGGTGGCGTCGATGACGGGAGCAGCGAAGCGAATGACGGCGGCCACGCTGACGACCACGGCGAACAAGGTCACGCGGTCCAACAGGCCGAGTCCGGCGCGGGGCAGCAGCGCGGCGGCGATGCCGAGCGCTAAGACGGCGCCAATGGCAGCCGCGATGTAGGTCGCAGTTCCCCATAGCAGGTGGTGATTCATGGCGATGGAGGCGGCAGAGAACGCGGCAAAGATCAGCAGTCCGCAGAGAATTCCGTGTGCGGCGGCGAACAGGAACGAAAGCCTTTTATGGTCGCTGGTAGGGGCATCGCTGCGACGTACGGCCAGATATTCGGCGACCAGCAGGGCTCCAGCGGGGACGGCCGGCAGAATGTATCCCGGAAGCTTCGATTGCGACGCGCTGAAAAACAAGACGGGCACGAGCATCCAGAGGAAAAGAAACAGGGGCCAGGAATCTTCAGGACTTGAGAAAGCCTGTTTGCCTTCGGACCAGATCAGGCGGGCACGTTCGGCGACGGCCAGGATGAGCACGATGGTCCAGGGCATCATGGCCAGCAAGAACACGGGCAAGTAGAACCAGAAAGGCTGGTGGTGGTGGTAAACGTTCTGCGAGAAGCGGGCGAGATTGTGTTCGAGGATGAAGAAACGGAAGAATTCCGGATTACGCAGTTGGACGGCGATGTACCAGGGCAACATGACGGTGAGGTAGAGGAGGATGCCGGGGATCCAGAGGGTGCGACGGATCGCTTGCCAGTCGCGTTTCACGGCGACGAAGAGAAGAATGATGACGGCGGCCAGGGCGGGGGCGACTGGACCTTTGGCCAAGGTTCCGAGCGCCAGCGCAAAGTAGGACGCGGCGAGATAAATTTTCCGGCTGGTGTCGTGCCAGGCGTACCAGGCGAGTAATGCGATGGAGAAGCAGGCGGCGAGTGGCATGTCGGTCGCGGCGGCGTGGGCAAATATAACCATGGCGGTGCAACTGGCGGTGATGAGGGCGCCGTCGAGTTCACTGCCTGGTCGAAAGCGGCGCAGGAACAAGTAGATGATTGCAATGAGCAGCGTAGCGTCGAAGGCGGCGGGCAGGCGGGCAGTTTGGTCGGAGACGCCGGCTACGCGGAACGACAGCATCGCCTGCCAGTAATAGAGGACGGGCTTTTCGAGCCATGGTTTGCCTTGCAGCGTGGGTGTAATCCAATCGGAGCGTTCGAGCATTTCGCGCGCTATTTGCGCGTAGCGGGGTTCGTCAGCGCCGACGAGGCCGAAGGAGCCGAGGCCGTAGAAGAAAAGGAATCCGCAGAAGACCACCAGCAGCAGCATGTCGGTGCGATTTCGTGGATTCGTTCTGGGCGTAATATTCATTGAATTTCACGCAGGGCGCGGCCTGGCGGAGCTTGTTGGTCAGTTCGCGTTCAAGCCTACAGTTTCCGCGAGCAGTCGGTCGACAATTCGGGACACGGCAACCGCCAAAGGCCCGTCGACCGAACAACCGCTGGCGCATTTGTGACCGCCGCCGCCGAAATGCTCGGCCACGGCAGAGACGTTCACTTCTCCCTTGCTGCGCAGGCTGATTCGATAGCGGCTGTCGGGCAGTTCGCGAAAGAAAATGGCGACCTGCACGTCGGCCATGGAGAGCGCATAGTTAACCAGGCCCTCGCAATCTTCTTCGCGAGCGCCGAAGCGCTGCATCTGTTCCTGGGTGACCCATATCCAGGCGAGTGGGCCCTCGCGATGCAGATTGGAGAGGGCGGCGCCGAGCAGACGCAGCTTGGCGGTGGAATGTCCGAAATAGATATGCCGCGCACAAAGCGCGGGGTCGGCTCCGGCGAGCACGAGGTCGCGGGCGACGGTGAAAGTGTGTTCGTTGGTGCCTTCGAACATAAAGGAGCCGGTGTCGGTCATGAGCCCGGTGTAGAGGCAGGTGGCAATATCGCGATCGACGGGAACGCAGGCCAGGCGGGCTAACCGGAAGACGAGTTCGGCGGTGGCCATGACCGTGGAATCGATCCAGTTAATGTTGGCAAAATTGCGGCCACTGGCATGATGGTCAATGTTGATGAGGAAACATTCTCCCAGACCTTGCAGGCCGGTGCGCTTGATGCTGTCGCATTCCAGCAGAACGACGGCGTCGTTCGGCGGGACGACATCGGCCTGAATGGCGCGATCGGCGAAGGGAAGGTTCTGGTAGATACGCGGGACGCCATCGTGCATGACGACTTCGGCGTCTTTGCCCATGACGCGCAGGATCTGAGCGCAGGCCAAGGCCGAGCCGATGCCGTCTCCGTCGGGGCGCGCGTGCGAGGTCACCACCAGGCGGCGACGCGCCCGAATTTCCTGTAGAACCCGCTCTAGCATGATGCGCTCTTGACTCCTGGCTACCGGAAATTAGACGCCCTTTTAGGGGCTGGGCTCGGGCCGCTTCCGGGCACGTTTCTTGGCGCGGCCTAACAGCTCATCGACTCGACTCTCTAATGCATCGGCACGATCGATCTGGAAATAAAGTTCGGGAGGGCGTCGCAGACGCAGGCGTTCCGCAAGTTCGTGCCTAACGTAATTCTTGGCGGCGGTGAGTCCTTCCAGGGTGCGCTCAGCCTCGGTCTCATCGCCGGCAACGCTGACCATGATGCGGGCGGATCGGGCGTCCTGAGCCATGAGCACGGCGCTGACGCTGGCCAGGCCGATGCGCGGGTCTGCCAGTTCGCCTTCGAGGATGGTTTCGATCTCCTCGCGAATCGCCTGGCTTAGCCGTCCGCGATGATATTTCTGCCCACGATGCTCCACAGCCCACCTCGAACGGAGAAAACCTGTAAGAATATCAGAAAAATCAGGTCACAGAGTTTGACTTTATTTTGCCGGTGCACGGCTTCGTTTGGACGGGGCAGAGCCCCGTCTCCACACAACCGAAATCCAGCGATGGCTGGCGGTCGTGTAGAATAACCGTTTGTATATGGACTTGTCCGCTATCCAGCAGGCCTTGCGCGAGCGCAACATTGACGCCTGGCTTTTCTACGACCATCACCATCGTGACCCGATCGCTTATCGCGTCCTCGGGCTGCCGAATGGGCTGATGGTTACGCGGCGCTGGTACTACCTGATCCCCGCCAAAGGCGAGCCCGTCAAACTGGTGCACAAGATCGAGTCGGGCCACCTGGACAGCTTGCCCGGCACCAAGAAGAAGTACGCGGGATGGCAGGAATTGTTCGAGAGCCTGAAGCAGATGCTGGCCCCGTACCGCGACGTGGCGATGCAATACTCGGCTAACAACTTTGTCTTCACCATTTCGATGGTGGACGCGGGAACGGCGGACATGATCCGGGGGCTGGGGAAGAACATCGTCAGCGCGGCGGACCTGATTGCGCAGTTTGAAGCGACGCTAAGCGAAGAGCAGATCAAGTCACACTTCGCGGCGCGCGATGTAATTGACGCGGTCACGGCCGAGGCTTTCAAGGAAATTGGACGGCGCGTGCGCAACGGCGGCACGCACGAGCACGACATTCAGCAGTTTTTCATGGAAGCATTTCAGCGCGAGAACATGGTGACCGACGATCCGCCGATCGTGGCCGTGAACGCTAACAGCGGCAATCCGCATTATGAGCCAAGCGCCAGCCGGCCGGTTCCGATTCGTGAAGGCGACCTGGTTCTGCTGGACGTGTGGGCGAAAAAGAATACGCCCGGCGCGGTTTACTACGACATCACGTGGATGGGATTTGTGGGCAACGGTCCGTCGGATCGGCAGCGCGAGATTTTCAAGATCGTGAGCGAGGCACGCGACATCGGTGTGAAAACGGTGCAGGATGCCATCGCGGCCGCCAAGCCGATCGCGGGGTGGCAAGTGGATCACGCGGTGCGCGGGCACATCAAGAAGGCGAAGTACGGAGATTACTTCATCCACCGCACCGGCCACTCGATTGCCACCGAGGTGCATTCGAATGGCGCGAATATGGATGACCTGGAAATTCACGACGAGCGGCGCATTCTGCCCAACTCCTTGTTCTCCATCGAACCCGGCATCTACCTGCCGGAGTTCGGCGTCCGCCTGGAGGTGGATGTGCTGGTACGGCCGGGAAGCGCCGAGGTCACTGGTAAAATCCAACGAGAGTTTGTGACGATCTGAATGGCCAAACCGACAACAGATAAATCAGGTGCAGGTTCAGCGACTGAGCCGGAATACCCGCTGACGACGATGGCGGTGGTGGCGCCGCTGGTGGGCTGGCTGATCCCGGGCGGCGGACACCTCCTGCTGAAGCGGTATGGGCGCGGCGTTTTGCTGCTGGTGTCGGTGGTGGCGATGTTCGTGATCGGCCTGGGGATGCAGGGGCGGATTTACAAGCCGAACGGCGGCGACATCCTCGACATACTGGGCTTCGTGGGCGACGTGGGGTCGGGCGCGCTCTATTTTCTGGCGCGCATCATGGACTGGGGCAACGCGATGCCAGCGAATGCGGCGGCGGATTACGGCAAGACATTTCTGATCGTGGCCGGCCTGCTGAATTTCATCGCGGTGGCGGATGCGCATCACATTGCACTGGGGAAGAAACCGTGACCATTAACTTGTCGCACTTCTCGGCTGCGGTGGTGTTTGCGCTGTTCGCGTCGGTGGTCTTCGGCATCACGCAGCGCAATTCGACGATGGAGATGGTGAAGTACGGCCTCTACTGCTTCGCTATGTTCGTGGGCGGAGTTTTCGTGGCGGGATGGGTGATGGCGCTGATACGGCGCTAGAGGCTCTCAGCCGTCAGCTTTCAGCTCTCAGTTTCTGACTTCCAACAGACGAACTTCAAGCGACGTGCAGCCATCCCGGCTCCTGTGGTGGCGGGGTTCTGCGCCCTAAGCGAGTTCTTCCTGGACTCTGAAGCATTCGGATGTTTCCGTCATGCGTGGAGGTTCGCGCGTCTCTCGGATCAGAACAACCGCAGCCTAGATCTGCTGATGAAGGTTGGGGCGCAGTGTGAGCGAGCCGTCATCGTTCAGCTTCTGGTGACAAGCCCACCGCACGGGATAGCGCATTCCCTTTACCTCAATCTCAGCTCTAAGTTTCAATCCTTTCCATTCGGTGACGTTCGGAAGCACGAACTGTGCCTGCCGAATCTTGCCGGGTAGCGGGTAACCGGCGTCCAGACAACCGCTCTTGAGCACCTTTCCGTCCGGGCTGTCCACGGTCACCCTCAATACGCCCGGCACACCCGCGATGCCGTCATTTGCGAAGCCGACAATCAGCCCCAGGTAACCATCGTCCTTATAGCTCCAGATGAAAGACGGCCTCACCCGATAGCCAATTCGGCGATTGATCCGGTCGAACGCGGCTGGATAAGCCTGGTAGTAGCTCGTCAGATTCTTTGCGCTGATCTGGTGAAAGTTCCAGAGCGACCAGTAATTCGCCCCGACATCCATCACATGGGCGATCATGTTCTCTGCCGGGGATATCCCTTCATATGCGACGCGTGGATCGGGAGGTTTACCCGGAAGCCCCTGCTCGAGCAATGCTGCGGTCCAGGGTGGGCGATTGCTGAGCGCTTCAATCTGTTCGTTCTCAATAAAGATGGTATCGCTCCGAATCCAATTGTTGCTGCGGACCGTGCGGTCGACCAGTTCTGAATTACCAACCCGGCTATAGTCCGGTTGAGTATTGGTCAGCAGCGGAGTCTTCGAAAAGTGCTCGAGCTGGACTTCGAGCATATTAGTCCAGGTGCGCTCTGCTGTCTGGTAATCAGGGAAAGGATTGTTGCCAAATGGCCAGGTGTGGCCTTCACCCCAAAAGCCGTACATGAAGGTATCGATAAACTCGATGAGCGGATTGCCATCGAATTCCGCTGCCAACAGGCCAACCAGTTCTTTGAATGCCTGCTGAAAAAAAGGATGGTCATACCGGGGCTGATAACGCGAATGCGGGTTCTGCAAGTATCTTTGCGCCGAAGCACTGCTTTCCTGATCGCTCAAGACCAGATCAACTTTCGGCACTTTGTCGAGGACAAAATCCGGGAGGGCTGCTTCGTGGGTATAGTCGGGAGCGCTCATCTGCACTCGCAATCCGATCCGCTTGTTGTTCTTCTTCGCCAATTCAAAAACGAGCTTCAGATAATCGGGCATCTCCAGGCGTCCAGGCCGCGGTTGTATTTCCCTCCAGGTCGGACGGATATAAAGCTGCTGGCCCAGGGGAAATCGAACCAGGTCTTCAATCGCCTGAGGAATATTGTCTGACTTGATTTCCTCCGTGCCGCTGTCTGCCGTGATATAGGTGACCAGCCCCTTGCCATAGTTCGGCACGACGTCTTCCGACGATGTAGTGGTCATCACCACATCGTCCGTGGGAATGACGGCATCAGGTGGATATTGAGGGAACGGGCCCTGACTGAGACGATCTGCCACCCGGGGACCGGAGCCGAAGTCGTAGTTACCCCAGTTGTGGGCGGGAACCTTCGCCTGCGCTTTACCCATTCCAAGTTCTGCAGCTAGGGCGACAGCGACAGTACTTTTTAGAAAATCTCTACGCTGCATCGGAATTATCTCCTGCTTATCCTTCGATTACACTTCGGCGGAGTTGGCTAGAACTCCAACCTCTGGGCAAATTGAATCTGACGCTGGGTATCACGGTCGAAGTGATCGCATCGGCAGCGCCAGGACCGTCCGCAATAAGCGGAGCTGGTTGAGCATTGAAGCATCCACTCGCCAGGTGGGGATGTTCCTCAGTCGCGGAGCAAGCGCTAACGACTATCGAACTGTTACTATTTATATCGTTTGATTTCGTTTGTCCAGCGCAAGATAACAAATACTTCTTGTGCCGGCGCCGATCAAGAGGATGCTCTATGTTTTCAACTGAGGTTTTGCGATCTGACGGCAATCTCCTTCGAAAGCTGCGAGCCATGCTTGCGATCAGGTCTTGGATTGTTTTCGTCACTGTGCTTACGTCATATTCACTCGCAGCAGCAGCGGACATCCCTACCGGCAAGGCTCAAATTCAGGGCGGCAATCTGCGCATTGAATTTGATGACCACCTACGGAGCCGGGTGGTTGCCCGCTTCGACAAGACGGAGACGGTGATGGGGCCGTTCACTGCCTCGGAGACTGTAACAAACTCCGACAAGCCCTGGACCAGATTTCTTCTAACCTCGCAAGAACACGGACGTACAAAAGACGCTTTCGGGGAGGGTGAGCGGCTCACCGTGGAAGGAAAGGCAGGAACGCTCACAAAGACGGTCTCCGTCACTGTATACGACGACTTTCCCGCGATGGCGTTTTTCGAGGTCCAGTACACCAATGCCGGAACAACCGAGCTCGCGGTCAAAAGTTGGACCAACAATGCGTACCAAGTGAACGCGCAACGTAGCGTGGGCCCGCCAGCTTTCTGGTCTTACCAGAGTGGCTCCTACGAGAAACGTCCTAACTGGGTCGTACCGCTGCACACCAATTTTCGGCAGGAGAATTATCAAGGCATGAATGCCAGCGACTATGGTGGCGGCACGCCGATTGTCGATATCTGGCGGCGTGACGTTGGAATGGCGGTGGGACACGTCGAGCCGCGGCCGAAGCTGGTTTCCCTCCCCGTATCCATGCCCGATCCGGCATATGCCAGGATTGCGGTACGCTTCACCAAAGCTCTCTCATTAAGCCCCGGCAAAAGTTTTCATACGTTTCGCACCTTCGTCGCCGTCCACCGGGGAGACTACTTCCGCACGCTGGCTGACTACCGGCGATTCATGATGAAACAAGGGTTCCAAACGGCCATCGCTCCCGACGACGCTTTCGGCGCAATCTGGTGCGCGTGGGGATATGGCCGATCGGTTCAGCCTCAGCAGGTGTATGACACACTTCCGACGGTGAAACGCCTGGGATTTGTGTGGGTGACGCTCGACGACGGTTGGCAGAACAATGTGGGCGATTGGGCGCTTGATCCCAAGAAATTCCCTCACGGCGATGCTGACATGAAGGCCCTGGTGGACCGCATTCACCAGGAGGGATTCAAGGCCCAGCTCTGGTGGTCGCCGCTCAGCGCGGTCCAAAACTCGGAATTGCTGCGCGATCACCCTGACTACGAGTTGCTGAACCGTGATGGCTCCAAGAGAAAAGTTTCCTGGTGGAACTCCTACTATTTGTGCCCCGCGGACCGCCGCGTCGTTGAGTACCACAAGGCATTGGTGAGAAAGATTTTGGTGGACTGGGGATTTGACGGGCTGAAGCTCGATGGCCAGCACATGAACGGAGTTCCAGCCTGCTACAACCCGGCTCACCACCACGCCCAGCCGGAGGAATCGGTCGAAGCTCTGCCTGATTTCTTCCAGGCGATTTACGAGACCGCACAGGCGGTAAAGCCTGGAGCACTGGTGGAGTTCTGCCCTTGCGGCACGGCGTTCTCCTTTTTCACCATGCCGCACTTCAATATGTCGGTGGCTTCCGATCCGACAAGTTCCTTTCAAGTTCGTTCCAAGGCGAAAACCTTAAAAGCTCTGATGGGAGACACAATTCCGTTCTTCGGCGATCACGTCGAACTGAGCGATGGTGGCAACGACTTTGCGTCCACTGTGGGCGTGGGAGGCGTCGTCGGAACGCAATTTGTTATACCGTCTCTTGTCGAGAAGAGGAGTAAATCCGATCTGACTCCGGCGCGGGAGAAAGAGTTTGAAAAGTGGCTTCGCATCTATCGCGAAAAGATGTTGTCAAAAGGACAGTATCTCGGGCAGCTCTATGACATCGGCTTTGACGTGCCGGAGACTCATGTAATCCGCAAGGACCAGACCATGTACTACGCCTTTTTCGCAAAGAAGTGGAAGGGGCCAGTCGACCTGCACGGCCTCGAAGACCGCAACTACAGTGTTGTGGACTACGTCACAGGAAGAAGCCTGGGGACGGTGTCAGGACACAATGCACATCTGCCGGCTGAGTTCGAGGGGAATCTGCTCTTGGAAGTGCGGCCGCAATAAACAGCTTAAGTTAGCGCATATGGAGCTCTGCCCCGCCGGGACGGGGCAAGGCAAAGCCCCGCCACCACACGTTCAAATTCCTCGGGAGTTATTATTCGGGCGGTTCGGGTTGCAGGCCGTCGCTGGAGGCGAGTGGAAGGTGAGCGGCTCCGCCGAGAATGGCGCGTTCCTGGGGAGAGAACGCGTTTCTGTACTGCGGGGAGTTGATGAGCCGGTCGCGCTGTTCGGGCGTCAGGCCGCGCATGCTGCGGATGGCGCGGTTGACGGCCTGGCGGCGATCGGGAGGCAACTGCCTGAACTGCTGAAAAAGCTGGTGCGCTTGCTGCTTCTGATTTGGAGTCAGGTGCTCCCAGGTTTCCATGCGGTTGAGCACGCGTTCCTGCTGCTCGGGCGGCAGGCTGGAAAAATGCTGCAGCTTCTGTCGCAACTGGAATTGCCTTTGCGGAGAAAGCCGGCGGAACTGGGGATCATTTTCGAGCGCACGGCGCTGCTGCGCGGGCGGCAGATCCATATAGCGGCGAAGCCAGTTTCCGGCGTGGCCGGGCTGGTTCTGCGGCGGATGGGATTGATTGGGGCGGCTGGAGTTAGGGCCACCTTCTTTCTGAAAGTGGTGCCACTGCCCGTCCGCCTGCGGATGCTGTTGCTGCTGAGATTGAGCTGGTGAATACCGGACTTGAGCGAACGACGGCGTCAGCAGCAGAAGCGCCGCCAGACAGCCCGTAATTGTCACCCTTCCCAACATGTTTGGTTCCCCGCCCGTCCGCCAGTCTTACGGATTCGCGGTTACGTCGTCCTGCACCTGCAGATCGTCGAGCACATCGAAATCGGCGTACAGTTCATCGTTCTTCTCGAGCGCCTGCAGATCGCCGACGGCAGTTCCCGGCTCAACTGGCAGACCGAGGGACGGGGGATTGGTCGAAATTGCTCCGGTCTCGACAAAATATGACTTGTTGCTGACGCCAAGCGTCAGGGCTCCGACGAATAGTACGGCAGCGAGCGACGTGGCCCACGCCGGCCGGTGCAGCCAACTGAACCATGCGGCGCGCGGGCGCGCCATTTCTTCGCGGAGCCGCGCCTGCATGCGGGTGTCGAAATAGGGCGACGGCTCGGGCGCTTGCCATTCATCGAGCAGCGCCATGGTTTTCTGCAAGTCGCCGAGATGAGTGGCACATGCCTCACAGGATGCGATGTGTTTCTTGACCTCGCGTTGCTCGGCCTCGGGCATCGAAGTGTCCATGCCCGCGGCTAGTTCCGGCAATCGTTCACTAATTTCATGGCAATTCATACTCTTCCCTCTACTTCCCCGAAACAAACTCTTTCAACTGCTCGCGCAACGTTTCGTAGGCGCGAAACAACAACGACTTGGTGGCGGACTCGCTCAGCTTGAGCACGCCCGCAATCTCGCGATAATCCATCTGCTGGTACTTGTGCATGATGACGGCGACGCGCTGGCGTTCGGGCAGCGAGTTCACTTTGCTGCGGATGGCGGCGAGTCGCTCCCGTTTCAAGATCTGGTCTTCCGCGCTGAGCGAATCGTCGGCCAGGTCGGGCGTGGTGCCCGTTTCCTGGTCTGGCTCATCGAGGCGCACGGTATTTTCCGGACGCTCGTGGCGGGTATCGCGCGCGTGGTTGACGGCCAGGTTGGTCGCGATGCGATACAGCCAGGTCGTGAACTTCGCGCTTGGCTCGTAACTGGTGCGGGAGCGGTACACACGCAAAAACACTTCCTGCGCCAGTTCCTCGGCGGTCGACGGGTTGTGGCACAAGCGGTACATGAAACCGACCATGGGGCGGCGATATTTCTGGACCAGATAAGAGAAGGCGGACTCGTCGCCCGTCTTCACCCGCAGCATCACGTCGACGTCGGAAACGGCTTCGCTATTTGCCATGGTGTCGGGCGCGGACGAAGACGGCGGCGCTCCCGCAAAGTTCAGCAGCCCGCGATCCAATACGCCGCGATCCAATATTCCGCGATCGATGGCCACGCTGCTCACACCAGTAGAAACCCCGTTCGGGGGACAAAGTTGCGCGTCTTCGGAGGTGGGAAGGCGCGTTGAAGTGCTTCCCGGTGAATCAGTTACGGGTCGAGCCTCGGGAATGTCGGAAGCGGGCATGAAAGGGCGATAGAAAGAGGCTATCGGGAGCGGCGAACGCGGTCAAGAGGCTGATTGGATGCCGAAAAAGACGGGACGATCTGGCATGACGATTTGTTATAATGCCCAAACTGCAGCCCGCGAAAGCCGCATTCATAGTTTCATACCCAGTGTTTCATACTCAGTTTCATAACTAGTTTCGTATCCCGGCCACGCGTCAGCAAATGGCGGTGCCGTACACCACTCAAGCTGGCCCTCTCCCCATGGCGACCAACTGGACCACCCCTTATCGCGCCGCCCGCCGCGAGCGGAATCCCGCGAAGTTGCTCGAGCTGTGCGAGCAAGCCCGCCGCGGGATCAACGATCGAATGCTAGCGCTAGCAACGCAGGGCGCCGACACGCTGGAAAGAAGAGAACTCGAAGAAGCTCTCCGCCGACTAATCGCTCACGAGTCGAAGACAAGCCCGCCGCCGATTAAAAGTGCGGTGCCAGAATAGAACGCATCCCAGAGTCAGTTAAGCACCCGATAATCCATTTTTTTTTTGAGATCGGCTTCCGGCGTGCATTTAGTCGCTGACGTTTGTTCCCGGCCCTCCTTCGTGCTGCACTTTAGTAGTTGTGAGAGTTGCGTTCCGCAGCAGCCTGGAAAAGATTCTGGAAAAGATTCTTGACAGGCTGCGTTTTGATGTGATAAACCGGCCGGTCGTAAGTGGTCCGCTTTTCAGACCGGACATGGACTCATTCGCAAGTCTAGAAATCTTTCGGTTCGTGGCCCGAACAAACAAGGCAGCGCGCGGCATCCACGTGTCTTGCGGGCAGGCCCGTTGTGCAAATCATTCCGGGAGAGGAAACACATGCGCTCGCTAACAACATTTTTCGTGCTTCTGGTCGTTTTCATGGCGCCAGGTTCGCTCGCCCATGCTCAAACCACGGAACCGGCGAGCAATACCGGCGGACCGTCCTCTGCAAGCGCCACTAAGGAAGAAGTCAACCAGTTGCGCAGCGAGGTGGCAGCGCAGCGCAAGACCATCGAGGAACTGAAGGCTTTGGTGGAGAAACTGGCGGAGGGGAAGGGCTTGGCGACTGAGCATAGCTCCGCTCAGATTCGGCCGGTGGCGGAGGCTACTCCGATGGAAGCCAATTCGCAGCCGGTAGATGCCACCGGCGACGGCACGGTTCATCTGATGAACGCGGTTCTCGTGCAGCCCAACCCCGTGGAGGCGGCGCTCGCGGAACAAGCTCCGCCGGCGGCTGCTCCGAAGAAGGATGCTCCGCTGACAGCAGGATGGAACGGCGAGCACTTTTTCATCAGAAGCCCCGACGGACAGTTCAGCATCAGCCCTTACGGCTACGTGAACACCGATTACCGCGCCTACAAGGGCGACGGCGCCCCCGCCGACACGTTTCTCGTGCGCCGCGCTCGCTTCGGTTTTCAAGGAAGCTATGGTTCTCACTTCGACTTCGCCTTGCTCACGGACGCTGCCGCGACGGCGGGCTCGGTCGTGCGCGATGTGTACCTCAACGTAAGAATCAAGCCTGAATTCCAATTTCAGGCGGGCCAGTTCAAGGTGCCCTTCGCGCAGGAAACCGGAGTCGGCGCCACCAACCTGGACTTCGTAGAACGGGGATTCCAGGCGATGTTGTACCCATCGGCGGCCTCGGCGTACCGCAGCCCCGGCGTAGCCATTCATGGAGACATTGACGGTGGCGTCATGCAGTACTGGGTGGGAGCGTTTAACGGCAAGGGATATGCCCTGGCCAACACCACCAATCAGGCCGAAGTCATTGGGCGGCTCCGCTTCTACCCGTGGCGCAAATCCAAGAACGACTGGCTCAAGCAGTTTACCTTTGGCGGATCCATTGACCGTGCACGTTCGCAGGGGCTTACCCATGATCAAAGCTTCAGCGGCGCGCTGCCGGATGCTGCTTACAACTTCTTTCCGCAGTTTGCCATTAACGGACCCATCTCACGCTACAACGGTGAGTTCACTTACATCAAGAGTCGATTCGCTCTGCGTGGCGAATACGATCAACTCATGCAGGCCCGCAACAATGTCGGCTCCGAGCAGGTGGGGGGGCTGGGCTTCCTGAGTCTTCCGCAAATCAAAGCCAAGGCCTATGACATCAGCGCAACTTACTTGCTGACGGGAGAGAAGCGGCCGGAAAACGGCACACCCCGGGTCAATCGTCCGATGTTCGGCCCTGACACTCCCGGCGGCAAGGGACGTGGATTGGGAGCGTGGGAAGTTGCTTTCCGGGTCACTGGCATCCACGCCAACGAACCGGGCGTGGACCTTGAGAACTATTACACGAAGGGCTTTGTGCCCACGTTTAATTTCCACACCACCGAGTACACGATGGGGCTTAACTGGTATCCCAATTATTGGGTCCGGTACATGGTCAATTTGAACATTGATCAGTTGAAGGACCCCAGTCTGATTGGCGCGGTGCCGCAGAACTACTATGTGTTCTTGCAGCGCTTACAGTTCAGGTTCTAAAGTCTCCCCGCTCGGGTGTCCGTTGCGGATGGACTGGTCAACAAGTTGGTACCGCCAGGGCTGGTGGCAATGGCTCTGAAAGGAAAATCGCAGGAGGGAATTCGATGAGACCGAGGATTCTGCTTACTATTTTTGTCACCGCCCTGTTTGTCATCCTGAGCGGCTGCGGAAGTGTTTCAAATTGCCCGATTTGCGGCACCACCAAGGGTGGCAGTTACGGCGTCATCGACGTTATCCCCGTGCCGGAACACAATCCTACCGGCGAGCCCGGCGGACCGTTTAACTCCTTCGACATCAGCTGGATCGCGAAACCGCCCAGCGGCTCGGGGCACAATTTGTTCTACGTCTCGGATCGCATCGGCTTGGCCGTCGTAGTGGTCGACACGAACACCAACATCGCTGTGAATGCGATTCAAGGGGTCAACGCGGTCACGGACGCTGGCAACGGGGCCAGTCTCTGCGACCCCAGCATCCCGCCCATCGCCGATGTGTTTGGCAACTTCACCCGCTTCGGGTGTAGGAATGCTCCATTTCATCTTATTTCAGGCTTCGGAACCAACGGCAAGTTTGGGGGATTTCCGGGCGCGCAGTGCTGCGCTTCGCGCTCCAACGGCGTGAATCCAATGTCCGGTCCAGATGGTCTTGAGGTGAGTGATGACGGCAAGCTCTTGTTCGTCGGCAATGGCAGCGCTTCGGTCGTAGTCTTCGATTTGACTACGATGGACCTGACCCAGAATCCGCCCACAGCACCCACTGTGGTGGCGGCCATACCGACTGGTGTTTCGGCTGACTATGACGGTCCGCTGGGCATCGCTCCCTGCGTTGCCTCGTGGAACGGCGAAGCGGGTTCCGCTGCCGATTGCGGAGATGACCGCGCCGACGAAATGGCATACGACACTACGCATCAGGTTCTCGCAATTATCAACGGTGATCCAGGGTTGCCGTTCGTAACGTTTATCAATATGGCGAATATCACGACGACGCACTGCCTGCCGATCGATGGGGGTCTCGCCTATGGCCCGTGGCAAGCCGGGTTCGGTCCCGGCGACTATGGAATTAACTATCCGTTCCAGGGATCGAATACGACTTGGGTGCCGCAAGATCCGGCTGCTCATTTCAACCCACCCAGTTGCATCCTGGGGCAAATCTACTACGACGGTGCAGGCGGCGTGGCTTCCGGAGGACTCGGACTTAATAACCCGCCCGTTCAGGTTGACACCGTCGGGGGCACGTTCCCATGCCCGGATCCGTCCAATCCGCAGACCTTCGGAGGCGTTTCAGGGTCGGTAAACTCGCTGGTCCCGGGCGTAGGCACAACACCGAGTGGCGTGCATTACAGCATTCCTTGCCACCACGGCCCTCTCGTCGACCAAGGCCCACTCTCCGACCAAATAGCGGGGACTTTTTGTAGTCAAACCGCCCCAAGTAGTAACTGTGCTGGCGCCATAGCACCGGCCGGTTTGGGAGGCATGGCTTGGAATCCCAGCAACGGTCACTTGCTGCTGGCGAATGAGAATTCCATCGGCATCACCAGCATTGGAAGCATCGATGAAATCGATCCCCAGCTCACGGACACTACCTGCGGCGGGGTCTCCTGTGGGCCGGTGGTGGTCAACAGCTACGTGATGCCGAATTGCATGCCGACCAGCATCGTTAAGGGCCCGGGTAACAAATTCCTCGTGGGCTGCGCGGACCATGATGGCGAGGCATTTCCCACCAACGAGTACGTGGTTGATTTCACGCCGGGCAACACCATCAGCTGCATGACGCCGTTGAGCAACTGCACGGAAATCACGACTGTCGGAGGCGTGGACGAGACTTGGTACAACCCCGGCGACAACAAGTACTACCTGGCAGCCAGAGATATGCCCAATGGCCCAGTCATGGGCGTCATTGATGCAGCAACTAACACTTGGCTCGAAAACGTTACGACCGGCGCCAATTCACACAGCATCGCAGTCGATCCCAGCACTAACCACGCGTTTGTTCCCCTCCAGGCCGGGGGACAATGCACGACGCAGAGCAGCAATGGTTGCGTCGGTGTCTATGCTCAACAGTGAGCCCGAACTCAGATGGGTCGAGTGCGCACCGATGCGTCCGAGAGGAGCTCGGAGCGCGTGAGCGGCTAGCGGTGCGGGACGAGCGAACGTGATATATTCGCCCTAGACGCGCTCCGCATACGACAGGTTTCGAGTGCGGCTGGGTGAAGTGAGCGTCAGTGAAGTGATCTATGGAGAACTTTCGTAGAGCAGTGGTGCAGAGTTGTGTACTGGTTTGTTCGATTCTGATCGCGCTGGCCAGCGCCGGCGAGCAACCGGCGCCAAAACCCACCGACGTCCCGGCAACCGTAATCGCCCACTTGCCTTTGCCACAGGCAACCGGAAGTCAAATGCTGCTGCAGAAGGAGCACGCAAAACAATACCTGTATGTGCAACAGGCAGGCAAACAAGGCTTCATGATCGTGGATGTCACCAAGCCCGAGAAGCCGAGCCTTTTGAAGCGAACCGCGGAATCGAATCAGTCGACGGCGGGAAACCTGCAGATGGTTAGCCCCGATGTCGCCATCGCCGAAGCTCCGGAAAAAACAGCGGCGACATTGACCAGCAGCAACCGTCCCACCGAAACCGTTCGTGTGCTCGACTTGAGCGACCCGCGTAATCCAAAGACGCTGGAGACATTTGACAAAGTCACCAGCCTTCTTCCGGACGGCGGCCACGGCTTGATCTACCTCACCAACAACGAAGGCTTGTGGATTCTCCGCTACAATCGCCCGTCCCCGCTGGAGCCCGCCAAGAAAAAGGCACCCTGCGACTCTGAAACCGCAATCATGGCCATGCCGCCAGACTGCGACTAAGGCCTAGTCCAGAACCAAACCGAACCTCGTCGAAAACCTGCTGCTGAAGACTCAGCGCACCGAGCACTCCTTCTGGAGGGTCTTGATCGAGGTGATGGTCAACGTCACCGAGGATGGAGCTCCCGTTCGGGTTAAGGAATCGGAGCTGGTCATCATCGACGGTGACTCCGTCCCGATTACTTCAACTCGTTGTCCCAGGTACTGGCGGAGCCTTATTTTGCCCGTAGCCTGCAGTTCGTAAGTCATGCCGGGGTCTTGCTTGATCAGTACGTAATCGCCGCTGGATCTGCTGACGCAGCCTTGTATGGTTACCTGTCCTTTGGAATCTTTCGAGTTCTGCTGGCTTGTGTTGCCGGGATTGCTGTTTTGTGCCAGGAGAAAACTGCCTGAAAGCAGCAGAGCGAAGCAAATCTTTTTCATGGAGATTCTCCTCTCACAGAATGGGATGGCAACGCCCTTGCGCCGGTTGCATTTAATCTGGGGCGAGAGGGATTACTTGACGTGAGTTTCCTGATAGTGCAGTTCCTTCCATTGCCCGGAGCGCTTCACCCAGAGTTCGGTGATGTATACCCGTGAGTAGCGGACTTGCGCCTTGGGCGGAAACTGCATGGTGCTTTCGTAGATGACCAGGGTGGCATCCGGCCCCAGCGGAATCACTTTGAGTCCCCATAGCGTGTAGTTGTAGACGTTCGTCTCTTCCAGTTCGTTTATAGCTTGAATCTTATTCCGTTCGCCCCGGCCATCGACTTCGACGCCCTGATAGTCGTCGGCCAGCAATTCGGCGTAAGCTTTCTTGTCCTTGTTCTTCAGCGCCTCCCATTCGACTTTGATCTTCGATTCGAACATATCCTTCAGAGCCGAGTCGGCGGAGCCGCTGCTCGATGGCGGTTTCTCGCCGGCCTTCGGCGGAGTGGCTGGTGGTTGCGCCAGGGCGAGCGATATCAGGGTCACAGTACAAGCGAAGACGTAGCAAACTCGCATGAGTCCTCCGAAGCGAAATACGGCGAATCAAGTCAGGTGCGCGCGAGGTCCGGCGCAGCAGAAGCTTAGTCCAAATCTTTGACTTTTTTTCTCAACGCTGCGAGCAGTGGCGAAGGCAGATCGGCGTAGCCTTCCTGGACGGCAAACTGCTGGCCACCCGAGTATATCCAATCCAAGAGATTGCTTAATGCAGCGGCACGAGCAGAATCCGGCGACGAGGTCCGCAGGTAAATCCAGCTGAAACTGGTGATGGGAAAAGAGTCAGCTCCGGGTGTGTCGATCAACGAGGCGGAGAAATTCTTCCAGCCGGGCGACTCCGCGGCCTGGCATGCCGCGGTTATGCTCTCGGTAGAGGCTCTGACAAACTTACCGGAGCGATTGAGCACGGCGGCTTGGGGGATATTGTTCTTCACCGCATATTGAAACTCCACGTAGCCGATAGAGCCGGGGTTGTTCTTCACCTTGTCCGCCATATCGGAACTGCGTTCGGCCGGCTCGCCAACCGGCCACTTGGGGGAAGGGGTGATTCCAACCTGAGCGCGAAACTTCGGACTCGCCTTGGAGAGAAAGTCGGAGAAGACGTAGTTGGATCCCTTTCCCGCGGGGCGGTTGACCACCTGGATGGGAAGATTGGGCAGAGCGACCTCTGGATTGAGCTTCGCGATTGGTGGCGCATTCCACGTCTTTATTTCGCCGAGAAAGATTCCGGCCAACACTTCCCCGGAAAGACGAAGCTCCTGCCGCGCTTCGGGAAGATTGTAGATGGGAACGATGGCGATGAGCACGACCGGCAGTTCAATCAGACTGCCCTCTTTGCGCTCCTTATCGGTAAGCTGAGCTTCTCCGGCGGCAAAATCTCCCGCGCCATGTGAGATCTGCTTGATGCCTTCACTGGTGCCGACCGTGAGGTAGCGCATCTGGAGGCTGGGGTTGCGTTTGCCGTACTCCTGTGCCCAGCGACCATAAAGAGGCGTCGGGACACTCGATCCGGATCCCACCAGGACAAGCGTGTTTTGGGCCTGGGCAGGAGCGCCGGACAGCCCGAGAGTAAGAAGAGACAACAGCCAGAAATGCGAGAACAAACTGTGGTTGGAATGTCGCTGCGCAATGTCCGATGCCGAAAAACTTGCTCGTCCGTTCATCGTGTTCCTCCTGATTGTGGCTGGATTACGTCAAACGAACTGATCCTCCTGACCACGGGAGTACTGAAGCTAGCTGCCGTCTGTAAGATATACCACCGCTCCGGGCGAACCCACAGGGCCAGGTGGCGGGTGGCTGTTGTCATACTAGGAACGTTCCCAACCGAGTCCCCAAGCTGCGCTGAACCCATCGCAGCGGTCACGTCGGTGTCCACCTTGACTTCCCCTAACCCGTGCGCCAATCTTGAACCATGGCACTCACAGACAAAGAATTGCTGGACTACTCAGCCGAACACCTGATGCACGAACTCAGCATGCTCTGGGAACTTGGAGAAGCGCTTCCGGACCGTCCGCCCGGAACTGAGACGTCCGCGCTACTCGAATCGTTCGCCGTCCATCTGAGGAATCTGATCGAGTTCTTCTTCTTCGCTAAGAAAGGAGCGTACGTCAGGGCCCAAGACTTTTTCGAGGATCCAACCGACTGGCCGCTTCCCCAGCTGACGCCCGACCTGAAGAGGATCCTCCAGCGAGCGAACAACGAGGTTAGCCACCTCACCGAAAGTCGAATTAGCGGCAATCCGCCAAGCAAGGGGTGGGACACCGCCACGATGGTCAAACAGATCGAGATCGTCGCAAGAAGGTTTGCACTGAAGGCGTCTGGAAAGAGGCTTGAACCCAAAGTCCGCGAATTCCTGGGGCTGCCGAGCAAGGAGATGCGAATCTGGATAGGCAATAACGTCTCCCACTCAAACATCGCCGTGCAGGATACGACGTCGACCTACACCAGTGCGCTCAGCTGCGCTGCATCAACAGCCACCGTCATCACCACCAGGCGGCAACCATAGCGATCTGCCGGAGCACGTCGCGCGCCAGCAAAAAGCGCTGGCACGCGCCGTGCAACGCAGCCGCATCGCCCGCGCGGAATTTCAGAAGTAGCACCAACACCAACCACAAAAGCAACTCCAACCGCCGCCCCAACCCGCGGATAGCTCCGGTACTCGTCGGTCGCTGCGCGCTCTCCTCGCACCGGCACACAAAGGGAGGACGCGCTTTTCGGCATGGTCCGCTTCGCCCCGCACCCCGGCGCTCCAATATTTGTTTGGATTGACACCCGCCGCATCAACACGCAAAAAACCCCCACCCCCCACCCCACCGCGCGCCAGCGCGGGAAAGCGAGAAGACACCCCACCCAGCCGCGGATCCGTGCCACACTGCAAGCAACGGGCCGTCCGTCCCCGGCGCACGGCGGTGGAGCTATACCGGAAGCGCGAACAATATCCAGCCCGCCGCGATCGCGACGCACTGAGTTCCGGACCCACCGCCAGCGCCCGCCAAACGACCGTGCGCCAGCCCGCGCCGCTCAGCGCAAAAAGTGATAGCCTGATCTTCCCCCATGCCCTCCGACTGGACGATCTACTTTCGCGCCGCCCTGCGTCAAAAAGATCCCGCGCAGATCCCGAAGCTGATAGAGCAAGCTCGGAGAGCCATCAACAAAAGGGCGCTAGAGCGAGGAACGAAAGGCCCAGACGCCCGCGAGCGAGAAGAACTCGACGGAGCCCTCCGCCAACTAACGCTCCACGAGTCGAAGCGAAAGTCCGCCCCGCACTAAACAGCATTCCATCTAACGCCGCGCTGAAGGCCAGTCAAAGCCGCCGACCGCGCCGACCGCAGTTGCGGAACGCTCCGAGACGGTTGACGGGAACGGCTGCAACTGTTTGAATAGAACGGGTTGGGCGCATAACTCAGCGGTAGAGTGCCATCCTCACACGGTGGAAGTCGTAGGTTCAAATCCTACTGCGCCCACCAGATCAAGACTCGTGATTATTTTGACCGAGAGCGAATTCCTGGGTAAGAAATCCCGCGTGGCTTCCAAAATTGTGACGTCTGACGGAGGAGTTGTGGCGTGCCTGTGACGTACACAATCGATACCAAGGGAAAAGTTATTCGGACCCGGTGCATGGGGATGCTGAGGTTAGCCGAAGTGGTGGAGCATTTTCGGGAATTGGAACGCGATCCCGAGTGCACGGACCGTCTTGACGTTTTGTTGGACGTGAGTGAGGTGAAGTCCTTGCCGAACGCCAGCCAGATTCGAGCGGCTTCGCTTGAAGTGAAGAAGATTCAGAAGAAGGTTCGATTCGAAGCTTGCGCCATTGTGGCCGTCACAGACGCGCTTTTCGGCATGTTGAGAATGTTTGAGGTCATGACGCAGGATTATTTTCGCGTGGTCCGCGTCTTTCGAGCCGCCACTGAGGCAGAGGCGTGGCTGGCGTCGCAGAGGCAACAGCCCTCCCCAGCCCGCTCCTGACGCTGCGGCCGGGCGTCTGCCTGGCATTCTCCATCTAGCTGTCCAAATGCGCCCTGCGCGCCCTTCGGGTTTGCAGATAAGTTCGAAAATATGGCCTCACGGGTCGAGCCCGGAAGTAACCTTGTATTTCTTTCGCTAAGCCGAAAAAATCTTCCTGTAGCAGATTCCACGAAGCACATAGAGCCTCCTTTGTTAGTAAGGAGTTAGAGGCTTTGGCAATCGCGATGCTCTGGTTCGGTTGGTTAGCGCCGGACAGCCCCACGGAGCTTCTGGTCATCAAATTTAGGATGCAGACCTTCGCCAACCCGTTCGCGGTGTGGACCAAGGGCTCCTGGGGCCGGGGGAGGCTGTGCGCCATTCTGCTCTTTTGCCTCGGCAGTATTCCGCGCGCGCAAGCTGGAGCGACGCTGCTTCTGGAAGAACCCTATAGCTACGATGGCGCTCTCGCCGGAACTGGGCACGTGGCGGTGTATCTCAGCAACGTATGTTCGGTGACGCCGGTAGTGCTACGTCGATGTGACGTGGGTGAATCCGGTGTCGTCCTCAGCCGGTACGACGGGATCGCGGGATACGATTGGATTGCGATCCCGCTCATCCCCTACCTGTACGCGGTTGACCGGCCGGAAGCCGTTCCGTTGTTCGCCGACGAAAAACTGGTTGCTTTCCTCAGAGATCAATACCGTCGCGACTACCTGGAAGCGCTGGCTCCCGATCGCGCCGACGGCGGAACGCCGGAGGGAAACTGGTATGAAATGATCGGGTCATCTTATGACCGGACAATTTATGGATTCGAGATCGAAACCAGCTCGGAGCAAGATGCGCTGCTGATCGACAAATTCAACAGCCAGCCCAACCGCGAACGCTATAACTTCGTGAGGAGAAACTGCGCCGATTTTGTGCGCGAGGTGATCGATTTTTATTATCCGCACGCGCTGCATCGCAGTCTGATTGGCGATCTCGGGGTCACGACGCCGAAGCAGATCGCGAAAATGCTGGTGAAATACAGCCGCCACCATCCGGAGTTACAGAGTTCGGATTTCCTGGTGCCGCAGGTTCCGGGCGCGCTCCGACGCAGCACACCCGTCCACGGAGTGTTGGAATCGGTGATGGCAGCCAAGAAATATATGGTACCCCTGGTGGTACTGCATCCCTACATCGGCGGCGGCTTGCTGATCGAGTATTTTGGCCACCGGCGCTTCGATCCGGCACGCAATGCCCCTGTCCTTTCTGTTGATTCGGGCTACGAGTTGGAGGCGCCCATGACGCGCGACGAGCGTCTTCGCTACCAGAGTCGATTGGACGAACTGAGCCAAATCCATTCCGCAATTGAGTCGGCGAACAAAGGAAAAACCGAAGAGAAGGGCAAGGAAGTGAAAACCTGGGAGCGCTTGCAAGCGAGCGCCACGCCTGGAATCGATACCTCGGGACGACCTGCCCTGCAATTGCGCCTGGGGGATGCTTTGGCTCAAGTGGGCATCTCGCGGGCTAACATCCTGCTCGTTTCTGACTCGTCTGAATTAGCCGCGGGACTTCTGCAGGCGCGAATTCGCCTGGAATTGCGGCCGGCCACAGCCCGCAAGACTTCGCCCAGTGACGTGGAAAGAGATCTGACGCTGTTCGAGCATCTGCTCTCGCTGCAGCCGAGAGCAGATGGCGTCGCACCATCCTCCGCCCCAGCTACCGCCGCCTTGCAGTAGCCATCGGCTTGTTTGTTCGTGGAGGAGAGCCGTGCGTCCCCGCCCGGCCGCGATCCTCTGGACGGGCGAGACGCCCGTCGCTCCACTTCTGTTCGTTATGGGTGTTGCGGGGGTAGTTTTGAACGGATCAGGGATTCCACTTGAGTCCAAACCCTTGGATCACACTCGATTTCGGTGTGCGACTTCATGAAGAGACGGTCGTACCAGGGATACTGTTTGCAGTCGATCGGATTGGTTTTGTAGTCGGAGCGGAAATTCCCGATGATATGCGTGCGGGCCGGATCGGCAGCGCGGATCTGAGGTTCGCCGTGCAGAAAGCCATTCAGTTGGTAAAAATTTGCGGCCTCGGCTACGTTGGCGGGAATGACAGTGTCGTTCTCGCCGGGTTTGGGGACACTGTCCACCTGAACGGTGAGCAGCACCGGAATGCCTTCTTTTTCGAGTTGTCGCGCCAGAGTAATGGCCTCGGAAGCGCCCCAGCTGTGGCCGTATAAGATGATGCGGGCGGTCCGCTTTTCCTCGGCCGATAGAGTGCCGTTGTGGTCGCTATCCAAAAGTCGAACGATGTCGGCGTAGGCCCTTTCCCGGTGATGATTCTCAATCACCTCTACAAAGACGCTCGATCGGTAGTCATGGCGCAGATGGGCAGCGATCTGCACGGCGCTATGGACCATGTCATCGTACTTGACAAATCCGCCGACGAAACCGATGACGATAACCGGTGGCGTCGTGACCGCATCGGGCGCATTGACAGAACTCGCCGAGTCTGCGTGAGCGGCGGCAGCGATTAGACAAAGAATTAACGAAACTACACGGATTGAAATGCGGATATGGTGACTCACGGCCTGGTAGATCATAACAACAAAGGGCGGTTGTTCTTGATAGTTATCGCTCCTGCCGCGACCGGCCGTATCGTGCGTGGGCGCCCGATTCTCTACAACCCAGCGAGCCATTGCGTTTCGATTCGGTCCGAAATGCTAAGATTTCCGGATGCCACAGCGCGGCAAACCCAAGAAGGTCACGCATGCGTCGGCAAAGCCCGCGGCGGGAAAAGCTCGCGGGCGCAAGGGTGAGCCGCGCGCTGCGGCGGAACTGGTCATCATTACCGGCATGAGCGGGTCGGGGAAGGCTTCGGCGCTGAAGGCCTTCGAGGACCTTGGCTACTACTGCGTGGACAATCTGCCGGTGGAGCTGATTCCGCGTTTTGCCGAACTGGCGCTGCAGTCGGGAGAGATTCCGCGCACCGCGCTGGTGGTGGATGTGCGCGAGGGTTCGCAACTGGAAAAACTGCCGGCGATTCTGAAGTCGGTGAAGCGGACGATCCCGACGCGCGTGATTTATCTGGAAGCGAGTGACGCCGCCTTGCTGCGCCGTTACAGCGAGACGCGGCGGCCGCATCCTCTGGGGACGGGCACGACGGTGCGGGCATCGCTCGGAGCCGAACGGCGGCATCTGCGCGCGCTTCGCAAGCTTGCCGACCTGGTCATCGATACCTCCAAATTCAACGTTCATGAACTGCGGGCGCACCTGACCGACCGGTTTAAAAAGCACTCGGGGAGCCAGCAGACGATTCTGGTATCGTGCGTGAGTTTCGGATACAAGCACGGCTTGCCGGAAGATGCCGACCTGGTGTTCGATGTGCGCTTTCTGCCGAATCCGCATTTCGTGCCGGAGTTTCGCGCGCTGACGGGACGCGATCCTCGCGTTGCGAAATATATCCGATCGTTTCCGCAGACGCAGGAGTTCATTAATCGCATCTCACAGGTTCTGGTCTACCTGCTGCCGCACTACATTCACGAGGGAAAAAGCTACCTGACCATCAGCTTCGGATGCACGGGTGGACAGCACCGGTCGGTGATGATCGCGGAGGATGTGAGCAAGCGGCTTCGGAAAGCGGGATACAAAGTGAAGGTTGTGCATCGGGACAGTCCGAGGTAAGTACGGCTGAAGTTGTGTGGGGACGGTGCTCCGCCCCGTCCCAGCGGGGCATAGCCCCGCTTCCACACAATCCCTACCGGGAATCACATGTAGAATTGAGCCTTACCGCATGGCAACCTCCACAGTGGCGGGCGCGAAGAATGAAGGAGTATCGGAAAAGCCGCGCCCACCTCGTCCCATCACCCGCCTGTTGCGTTACGTTTTGCCTTACTGGTGGCCGTTTCTCGCATCGGTGGTGCTGATGGCGATGGTGGGGCTGCTGGATGCGGGCAGGGTTCTGCTGATCGGCCCAATTTTTGATAGCGTATTGAAACCCGGTGCCCAGGAAAAGACCATCCCGTTGTTCAAGCTCCCGGGCAGCGAGCGGTTTCTGGACCTCCAGCAACTGGTTCCGTCCCACTTTCACAATCCCTGGACGATGGTTGCCTTCGCACTGGTCGCAGCGACCGTATTGAAAGGGATTTTCGACTACGTCGGAACCTTCCTCGTAAACTACGCCGGCTTTGGCATGATCACGGACCTGCGGGATGATTTGTACAATGCGATCCTGCGGAGTTCGGCGGCGTTTTTCACGCAACACACTACCGGCGCGTTGCTTTCGACCATCGTCAACGATATCGAGAAGGTGCAATTCGCGATGTCGAGTGTACTTTCAGAATTCCTGCAACAATTTTTTACATTTGTATTTATTGCGGCGGTCGTGGTTGAACTCGGAGGGAAGCTGGCGTGGGTGTTGCTGCTTTTCCTTCCCGTGATTCTGTACTCGTCGAGAAAAATCGGTCGGCAAGTACGCAGCACGACGCGGGGCGGGCAGGATAAGCTGGCGGAGATCCAGAACATTCTGCACGAGACGATTACAGGCAACCGGATCGTCAAAGCGTTTGGCATGGAGAACTGGGAAGTGGGGCGCTTCCGCGCCGCTGCGCGACGGCTGTTCCGGGCAAATCTGCGGCTGGTGGCGGCATTTGCCATCAGCTCCCCATTGATGGATATTTTGGGCTCGATCGCCATTGCCCTATTGATACTGATGGGCAGGGACCGGATTAACCACCACGTTTTCACGGCGGGAACATTTCTGGCTTTCATCGTGGCGGTGTTCAAACTCTACGACCCGGTGCGCAAGTTCGCGCAGTTCAACAATAATTTTCAGCAGGCGGTGGGCGCCTCGTCGGAAATTTTCCGGTTCATGGATATGGAAGACGAAGTTCGCGAGCGTCCGGCAGCCAAGCGGATGGGGAAGTTTGCGCGCGCGGTCCGATTTGACGACGTGTCTTTTTCCTATTCCAGTTCCAACGAAGGCACCGAGGGTTCGCCGCTCGTCCTGCATGGCATCAGTCTGGAAGTGAAGGCGGGCGAGGTGCTGGCGGTGGTGGGATCGAGCGGCGCGGGCAAGAGCACGCTGGTGCACCTGATTCCGCGCTTCTTTGATGTCAGCGGCGGGCGCATTCTGATTGACGAGAGCGATGTGCGGGATGTGACCCTGGAGTCGCTGCGATCGCAGATCGGAATTGTGACCCAGGAGACGGTGTTGTTTAACGACACGGTTAGGAACAACATTGCCTACGGCCAGCCCCACGTGTCGCAAAAGCGCGTGGAAGAAGCGGCTCGGGCGGCGCATGCGTATGAATTCATCCGCGGGCTTCCGGAGGGCTACAACACGATGATCGGGGAGCGCGGGGTGCGGCTTTCGGGCGGGGAGCGGCAGCGCATCGCGATTGCGCGAGCGATCCTGAAAAATGCACCGATTCTGATTCTGGATGAAGCGACGTCGGCGCTCGACAGCGAGTCTGAGGCGCTGGTGCAGGCGGCGCTGCAAAATCTGATGACTGGGCGTACTGTGTTTGTGATTGCGCATCGGCTCTCGACGGTGCGCCGCGCGGATCGTATTGTAGTGCTCGATAACGGCACGATCAGCGACATTGGCGCACATGAAGAGCTGATGCAGAAGTTGGGCACGTACCGGCGGCTTTACGAATTGCAGTTTGCGGAAGCGGATACGCCGAAGGCCGTGTAGGCGTAGGGACAGCCGAGGGCGGCTGTCCGGCGGAGCGTAGCTCCGCAAGAGTGAGGGATGGAAAGCTGCCGCGCGTCGCGCGGCGGACAGCCGAGGGCGGCTATCCCTACGTGATTTGAGACTAACTTTTATGCCACTTCGCTCCATGACGGGATTCGCGCAGATCAAAGGGCAGGTCGATGCCCAGCTGGCGTTTTCTCTATCGCTGAAATCCGTGAATCATCGTTTTCTGGATCTTCACTTCCGGCTGCCGTCCGATACCGACGCGCTGGAAATGAAGCTGCGCCGGATGCTGAAGGAGAAAATGGCACGCGGCCATGTGGAAGTGATCCTGAGCCTGGAGCGCTCGGGCACGAACGGAGTTGCGCTGAACCGGCAACTGATTGCCGGCTACGTGGAGGCGTTTCGCGCGGCGGCCGATGAGTTCGGGGTCGAAGGGGAGCCCGACCTGAACGTGGTTCTGCGGATGCCGGGCGCGATGGATTCGGGAGCCGAGAAATCGGGGGACGAATTGGAGAACGCGGTCATGGCGCGAGTGGAAGAAGCGCTCTCCCGGTTGAATGAGATGCGCGAAGAAGAAGGCCGGAGCATCAGCACGGAGTTGCGCGCGCGCATGGCCAGTCTGGAAAAAGCGGCGTCGGGTGTGGAAGCACATCGCACCACCATTCTGCGCAGCTATTCGGAACGGCTGCAGTCGCGCATGGCGGAATTGCTGGGCGCACAGGTGGACAAAGAACGGGTGCTGCAGGAAGTGGCGGTGCTGGTGGATCGCAGCGACATCCAGGAAGAACTGGTCCGGCTGAATGCGCACGTAAAACATTTTCTCGGGTTGCTCGACCAGAGCGGCGAAGTGGGCAAGAAAATGGACTTCCTGCTGCAGGAAATGAATCGCGAAGCCAATACGCTGCTTTCGAAGACTTCGGGACTGGCGGGCGACGCTTTGAAGATTACCGAGATGGGTCTGCTGATGAAATCGGAGATCGAGAAATCGCGGGAACAGGTGCAGAATCTGGAATGAGCCTTCTTTAGATGAGCATTGTTTACATTGTTTCCGCGCCATCGGGTTCGGGCAAATCGACGCTGGTGAACGAACTGTTCAAGATGGTTCGTCACCTGGACTTTTCGATTTCTTACACCACGCGCCTGCCGCGTGGAAGCGAACAGAACGGCAAGGAATATTTCTTCGTCTCGCGCAAAGAATTTGAGGCGATGATCGTGGCCGACGAGTTTCTGGAACACGCGGACGTTTTCGGAAACTATTACGGCACGGCGCGGCGGTTTCTGCGTGAGGCCGAAGCGCACGGCAACGATCTGCTGCTCGACATCGACGTGCAGGGGGCGAGCCAGATCAAGCAGACGATTCCGCAGGCGGTGAGGATCTTTATTCTTCCGCCGGACCGGGAGAAGCTGGAATGGCGGCTGCGGAACCGGGGGCTGGATTCGGAGGAAGTTATCCGTCGCCGGTTGGACACGGCCCGACGTGAGATTGAGAATTACTCGAAATACGACTACATTCTAGTTAACAACCTGCTTGAGCAATCGGCGGACCAACTGAGGGATATAGTGTTGGCGGAACGGTTGCTGCGCAGTGGAGCGCGACCTTCCGGCGAGGAAGCGAGGCGAGTGGCGACCGCACAAGCTTGCCGTTTGGAAGAGGCGCGGGAGCGGGTGCAGCCGATTCTGGCTTCGTTTAACCCGCAGGCGGTGAACGGTACTTGAAGGTTTGGGGGAGAGAGTATGAAGCTGATAGAAGGGTTCGACAGTAACTACCGGTACATTCTGGTAGCGGCGCGGCGGGCACGGCAACTGCAAGGCGGCGCGCCGCCGGTGATCGATACCGGATCGCGCAAACCCTGCCGCATCGCGCAGGATGAAATCAAGGCTGGCAAAGTGAAATGGCTGATTCCGGAGGTTCCGAAGTTGCCCGTAGTGGCGGCCGGCGAGATCCTCAACAAGGTGTTCCCGGAAGACGCGTAGAGATATTTTCGTGTAGAGACGGGGCTTGCCCCGTCTCCGCCGCGGGAGACGCGGGTTTGAATCTCGCGTCCGGTAGCGGCATCAATTCTGTAGGCGGGGCTGGGCTGGATCTCGAAGCCATGGCCTCCGTCTTCCTGCTATGAAAATTGCGCTGGGCGTGTCCGGTGGGATTGCAGCTTATAAGGCGGCGGAAATCGTGCGCCTTTTGCAAGACCGCGGCATTCGTGTGCAAGTCGTGATGACCCGTGCGGCGCAGGAATTCGTTCGTCCTCTTACCTTCGCTGCGCTCTCTGGAGAAAAAGTTATTACCGATATGTTCGGCTCCGCGTCTGGAGATGAATCGGCGAACCCTGAGTCTCCGAACATTGAGTCTGCAATCGAGCATATTGCCATTGCTCAGGCGATCGATGCTCTGGTGGTAGCTCCGGCCACGGCCGATGTGTTGGCGCGATTTGCGCAGGGAATTGCCAACGATTTTTTGAGTACTCTTTATCTCGCGACCACCGCTCCGGTGGTGGTGGCTCCGGCGATGAACGTCAACATGTGGAATCACGCGGCCACGCAGGCGAATCTGGAAATTCTGCGGCAGCGCGGCGTTCGCATCGTGGAGCCCGGCCAGGGATATCTCGCCTGCGGCATGACCGGCGCGGGGCGATTGGCGGAGAACGAAACGATCGTAGCGGCGGTGATGGAAGCGCTGGGCGCCGCGCAGGATCTGGCGGGGGAAACCGTGCTGGTGACGGCGGGGCCGACGCGGGAGAGGATCGATCCGGTAAGGTATTTGACGAACCGGTCGAGCGGGCGAATGGGTTATGCCATTGCCGAAGCGGCCCTGCGCCGCGGAGCTCGCGTGCTGCTGGTGAGCGGACCGGTCGCGCTTGCCGCCCCGGGTGCGGCCGAACTGACTCCGGTTGAAACCGCGGAAGAGATGCTGGCGGCCGTTTTGAAATTGCTGCCGGAAGCCACCGTGGTGATCAAGACGGCGGCGGTGGCGGACTTCCGGCCGAAAGCGGTGGCGGAGCAAAAGATCAAGCGCAAGGGCGCAATGACGCTGGAACTGGAACCGACGGCGGATATTCTGACGGCGGTGGCGCGCCGAAAGACTTCCCAGGTGGTCGTGGGATTTGCCGCCGAGACAGAGAACGTGCTGGAGAACGCGCGCAAGAAGCTGGCGTCGAAGTCGCTTGACGCAATCGTCGTCAACGATGTTTCGCGCGAGGGCATTGGCTTTGATTCTGACCGCAACGCGGTCACGATTATTTCGCAGAGCGAAGTCGTCGAGGTTCCCGAAACCTCGAAATGGGAAGTGGCGCAGCGCGTGCTTGACCAGGTCGTGAAGCTGCGGAAACGAATGAGCGTGCCGTCCCGGTAGCGAACCTATAACCACAGAGTCACAGCGTGTTTGTAAACGCCGTATTCCTTGTGGTGCGGAGAAAAGATCTTTACCACAGGGGACACAGGGAAATCGTTCTTTTCTGGTTTCTCCGTGGCTCCGTGGTGAAAAGTTGTTATCCTTATCCGCAATGCCCCGCACTCTTGATCCTGAACTTCGCCGCGCACTCGCCGCGCGCATTCGCTATTACAACGAGATGGGGATTTACGATTTTTACCGGCGTCCTCCGGCGGAACACGCGGAAGACGTTGCGACGGCGATGGCGGTGGACGAAGCTGGAACCACTGTTTTGGAACTCAAACTTTACCCAGGAGAAGAGATGAGCCCACGAAAGGCTGCGGCGGTCGCAAGGGCAATTCCAGTTGAAGAGAATATTTTTGAGGCGATCGCGCTGAAGCCCGAGCAGAGTGTGAGCGATCCGGTGAAGGCGCTGAAGATTATCCGCGAAGATCTGGGCGACTGCACGCGGTGCGTGCTGCATAAGCAGGGACGGAAGCAGATTGTATTTGGCGTGGGGAATCCGAAGGCGGAGTTGATGTTCGTGGGCGAGGGACCAGGCGCCGATGAAGACGCGCAGGGCGAACCGTTTGTGGGGCGCGCCGGGCAACTGCTCAACAACATGATCAAGGCGATGGGGATTTCGCGGGAGCAGGTGTACATCGCAAACATCGTGAAGTGCCGTCCACCGGGCAATCGCACGCCGGAGCGCGAGGAGTGCGAGACTTGCTCTCCATTTCTGATGCGGCAGATCGCGGTGGTCAAGCCGAAGGTGGTGGTCGCGCTCGGAGCGGTCGCCGCGAAGACGCTGCTGGCAATGAGTGCGTCGATGATGCAACTGCGCGGTCGCTTTTATGAGTTCAGGCCGACGGGTGTGCACAGCAACGATCCTAACTGGGATGGATGCAAGCTGGCGGTCACCTACCATCCGGCGTTTCTGCTGCGTGATCCGCGGCAAAAAGGCGAGGCATGGAAGGATTTGCAGATGGTGATGAAGGAACTGGGGATGAAGGCACCAGCGAAGGACGCTCTGTAGCAATCACTGGTTTCAGCGACGTATGGACATCAGCGCGATCAGCAAGGCAACCGCCGGGCATTACATCTGGGGCAACGACTGTGATGGCTGGCACCTGGTAAAGAATGCGCAGCTGAGCGTAATTCAGGAGCGTATGCCGGCAGGCGCGGCGGAGGTTCGCCACTTCCATCGTCACGCGCAACAGTTCTTCTACATTCTTGCGGGCGAGGCTGTCATGGAAGTGGATGGGCGCCCGATGGCGCTAACCGCCGGAGAGGGGATCTGGATTCCGGCGGGTACTGCACACCAGATGAGGAATGACTCGGGTGACGAGGTTCATTTCCTGGTCGTCTCACAGCCGCCTTCACACGGGGATCGGGAAAATGCTTAGGATCGTCGTGCCCTCTTAGGTCGGCATTCGTCGTGAGAACTCCCTTTTGCGATCCGGGCAGTGCGCGGATTGTAGGGGTCCTTCGACTCCACCGAACCATCCACTTCGCGGATCGTTCTGCTACGCTCAGGATGGCAAGCCGTAAGTTTTTTCAATCTACATGCCCCTTTTTTGCGACGTCGCGCTCGCCGTGCCGCTTGACATGGTGTTTACCTACGCCATTCCTCCGGGGATGGAGCCGGTAGTGGGCGGGCGGGTGCTGGTGCCGTTCCGGCAGCAACGGCTGTCGGGGATTGTAGTTGAGTTGCATGACCGTCCGCGGCAGGTCGTTACTTCTCAAATCAAGGCTTCGCAAATCAATGCTTCGCAAATAAAGATCAAGAATGTCATCGAAGCGCTTGATCTCTCTCCGGTTCTCGATGAACGATTGCTGAAACTTGGGAAGTGGATTGCCGATTACTATCTCGCGCCGGTCGGCGAAGTGTTTCGCACCATGCTGCCGCTCTCCGCCGAATTTAAACGCTCGGTCGCATATCGCATCACCGATCAGGGGCGCATGGCGCTGCATCTGGCGGGGATGTCGGGGTCTCCGGCGCGATCGAAGCGGACTGCGGACGAGCAACTGGTTGAGTTTCGCGTGCTTGATCATCTGGCGGAGCGGGAGAGTGTGCGCGAAGAACGGCTGCGCGGTGCAACGCGCGTGGGGCGGGCGCTGCTCTCGGGGATGGCGCGGAAGAAGTGGATTGCGAGGGAGGATGTGTCGGCGGCGCGGGATGCGGCGCGAGTGGTGAAGGTCGCGGTGTTGCTGGCGGCTGAGGAGCGGGCGGAGGCTTCGCCTCCGCTGGACCCTTCGACTTCGCTCAGGTCAGGCTCGCGAGGCACCCGTCCCCACACGAGCACGGCGAAGAAGCTCAATCAGAACCAGCTTACGCTGGTTGAAACACTTGCGGCTGCGGGCGGGCGCTTGCCGGTCGAGGCCTTGCGCGGGCTGGATGTTCCGCGCACTTCTCTTGGAACTTTGGTGCGGCGCGGGTTGATTGAATTGGTCGATGAGGCGCAGGATTTTACGGATTCCGGGGTCAAATTGTCCAAGCTCAAGCCGCGGCAGTCTCCGCTTGAATTTGAGTTCAGCGCAGCGCAGAAAGACGCGCTCACGAAGATTGGCGAGGCCGTCGCCTCGCGCAAATTCGCCGGTCTGCTGCTGCATGGCATTACAGGGTCGGGGAAGACGGCGGTTTATCTAGCTTGTATGCGGCAGGTGCTGGACGCGGGACGGTCGTCGATTTTGCTGGTACCTGAAATTGGGCTGACTCCGGCGGTGGCGGCGGATCTGCACCAAGTATTCGGCGACGAGGTTGCCATCCTGCATTCTGGGCTGTCGGCTGCGGAGCGGGCGGAGCAGTGGCATCGCATACGGCGCGGAGAGGCGCGAGTGGTGGCGGGGACGCGCTCGGCGGTGTTCGCGCCGGTCGGCGATCTGGCGCTCATTATTGTCGACGAGGAGCAGGATTCGTCTTATAAGCAGGAAGAGACGCCGCGCTATCACGCGCGCGACGTCGCCGTGATGCGGGCGAAGATGGCGGGAGCAGTGGTTGTTTTAGGCTCGGCTACGCCATCGCTTGAGTCTTACTACAACGCTAAGAAAAATAAATACGCGCTTGTCGAGTTGCCGGACCGGGTGGAGATGCGTCCGCTGCCCGAGGTCGAGATTGTCGATATGCGGCAGGAATTTCAGGAGACCGGCCAGGAGCAGGTGATCTCGCGCAAACTGGCGGAGGAAATCCGCGAGCGGTTGGCGAGGAAAGAGCAGGTCATGGTGCTGCTCAACCGGCGCGGATATTCTCCGGTGGTGTTGTGCCGCACTTGTGGCAAGGCTTTGCAGTGCAAGAATTGCGCTGTCTCGATGACTCACCACAAGCGCGAGCGCAAGATGGAATGCCATTATTGCGGGCATGTCGAGCGCATTCCCGAGAAGTGCGCGCATTGCGGAAGCGAGTATGTGTACTTTGTCGGGACGGGATCGGAGAAGCTGGAAGAGTTGCTGCATGGCATGTTTCCTCAAGCGAGAATCGGACGGCTCGATCGCGATACGGTGCGCGGACGAGAAGATTTCGAGCATGCGCTGAACGCGCTGAATGAAGGCGCGCTCGACATGCTGGTGGGCACGCAGATGATTGCGAAAGGCCACGACATCCACGGGGTGACGCTGGTCGGCGTTATCGGGGCGGACATGGCGCTGGAATTGCCGGATTTCCGCGCGGCGGAGAGAACGTTTCAACTATTGACGCAAGTGGCGGGGCGCGCGGGGCGCGGGCAGACGCCGGGGAAGGTCGTGCTGCAGACTTATTTTCAGGATCACTATGCGGTGCAGTTCGCGGCTCGACATGACTTCGCCGGGTTCTATGAAAAGGAGCTGCAGTTCCGCGCCTGGATGCACTATCCGCCGTACAGCGCGATTGCGAACGTGCTGATCCGCTCCGAGAAGCTGGATGAGGCGCTGACGTGGTCTGGCGAACTTGGGCGCTGGTTCGAGAAAACGCGGCATGAGGGGATTCGCGTGCTGGGGCCGGCGGCGGCTCCGATCACGCGGTTGAAGAGGGATTACCGGTATCACTTCATTCTGAAGTCTCCCAGCCGAGAGAAGATGAATGCGCTTTTGCGGGCGATGCTGGCGGAAGCGGCGGCGCGAAAGATTCCGCGCACGCAGGTGATTGTGGATGTGGATGCGGTGTGGCTGATGTGAACCGTCGTTGGTCGTTCGCGGGCGCAAACGCTTTTCTCTGCGAATCATCTTCGATGCAGCAGGTGGCGAACGCCGTCGCGGAGATCGTGTAACGTGTCTCGACTTCCGTCGCGGATTTCAGGCCAGACTTCGCGGCCGGAGCTGTGCGTGAAGGGCGCGGGGGTGAAGGTCAGGACCAGCATCAGGGCGGCGCAGAGCGCTAAGGCGCGGCGGCCTCCGGAGGCATCCGGATAGCGTGGGACGCGGGGGTGCCTGCCGGTCAAGGCGAGTAGTACGGCCCAGAGGAACCATCCCGTCCAAAGGTATTTTCCAAACGGTACGAGGGCGACGACGGTGAGCAGCGAGATCCAGCGATGCCAACTGGGCGAGATGGAAAATACGATGTGGCCGCCGTCGAGCTGGCCACCGGGCAACAGGTTGAGCGCGGTAGCGAACATTCCTACCCACGCGGCGGCGGCGACCGGATGGAGCGAGAGCGCGGAGAGCTGGGCGATGTGCAGCACGCCTGCCGCGAGATGGAAGGCGAGCGGGAACCCTAATTGAATGTCGGACGCGGACGAACCAACTATGGGATGCGAGAGCGAGAGCCCGTATGCCAAAGCGACACAGGCCGGGATGAATCCTGCGATCGGCCCGGCGATACCGATATCGAAGAGAGCGGCGCGTGACGGGATCGGGCTCTTGATACGGATGAAAGCGCCAAGCGTGCCAATCAAGCTGGGAAACGGCACGAAGAACGGCGGCGTCGCATATACACGGTAGTGACGGGCGTAGAGGTAGTGCCCCATCTCGTGCGCGAAGAGGATGAACATCAGCGTGAGCGAAAAGGGAAGGCCCAGCAGAAGGTTCGCGGGATGTTGCGCGATCCAGCCGATGGGGAACAGAGAAAGCGAGTCGTCAGTCAGCTTAAAGACCGATTGTTGTTGCCGGAAGTAGAACTGCATGCGGGCGCCGACGACCATGGTGCTGAACAGGGTCAGAAGCAGGAACAGTGTATAGAGCCACCAGCGCTGACGCGGCCGTGGGATGACCCAGACTTGGGGCTGGGGCTGCTGGTCCCAATCGAGGGTGGCCGGTAAAGGGGATGTGGGTTCGGACATACAGACCTGAGGTCAGAGGTTCGAGGTCAGATTGCAGAGGTGAAGAACCATTGCAGTAGCTACCTCTGCAATCTGACCTCTGCCTTCTGCAATTTTCGCGCAGCTAGTCAATCGATTGCAGTTCCTTGCCGGGTTTGAAGCGGACGGCTTTGCCGGGCGGAATGGAAACTTCGGCGCCGGTGCGTGGGTTGCGTCCGATTCCGGTCTTGCGCGGACGCACGTTGAACACTCCGAAACCGCGCAGTTCAATGCGATCGCCGGTGGAGAGCGCCTTCTTCATGCTCTCGAAGACGGTTTCGACGGCGAGTTCCGCCTTGGTCTTGGTGATCCCGGTGCGGTTGACCACTTCGTTGATGATGTCGAGCTTAATCACGGGTTGCCCCCGTCTTTCGAGGATTGTTGTGCCTCAAGTTATTGATGCTAAGGGGGATAAGCGAGATTGTCAACCGGGGGACCAATCTCGTAATATGGCAGCACCAGCCAAACAGATTACCAATCACAAAATCCCAAGGAGTTTCATGATCAAGAGTGACCGCTGGATCCGGCGCATGGCGCAGGAGCACGACATGATTAATCCGTACTCGGAAAAGCAGGTGAGCGCGGGAGTGATTTCCTATGGCGTGTCGAGTTACGGATACGACTTGCGCGTGGCCGACGAGTTCAAGATTTTTACCAACGTCAACAGCACGATTGTCGACCCCAAGCATTTCGACGAACGCTCGTTCGTGACCGTGAATGCCGACGTGGCGATCGTTCCGCCGAATTCGTTTGCGCTGGCGCGTTCGGTGGAATATTTCAAGATTCCGCGCGATGTGCTGACCATCTGCGTGGGCAAATCGACCTATGCGCGCTGTGGGATCATCGTGAATGTCACGCCGTTCGAGCCGGAGTGGGAAGGCTTCGTCACGCTCGAGATCTCAAACACCACGCCGCTGCCGGCGAAGATCTACGCCAATGAAGGGCTGTGCCAGATTCTTTTCTTCCAGTCGGACGAAGTTTGCGAGGTCAGCTACAAGGATCGCAAGGGAAAGTACCAGTCACAGAAGGGGATCGTGCTGCCGAAATTGTGAGGGCCGCGCCTACTTTCGCCCGTTCTCGCCTTCCTTGAACATGTACTTGATGGCAGGCTTGTAGATCATCAGGTTGGCGGCGCCGTTGCGGTTCAGCTTGATGCAGTGTTTGTCGTACCACTCGATATAGCCGTGGACTTCCTCACCGTCGCGCAACACGATGACCATGGGGGTCTTGGACTGCATCTGCTTCTGATAATAAAAATTCTCGGCGTTGGTCTGCTCGGTGGGCGCGGTCTTCTTGGGCGGAGCTGAGGAACGGTCCCGATCTTTATCCCTATCCCTGTCCCTGCGTTCGACGGGCGCGTGGTTGGGGCCGTGGTTATTGTGCGGGTGATCGGCACGATTGAGGGTGGGCCGGATCAGCTTGCGATTCGCGAAGCTTTCCTGATCGGTGGATGGTTCGGCTGGTATGGAGTCGAGAGCATCTTTCAAATCGCACCACCTGCACGCCGGGCGGGCAGAATATGCCACAACACTCGAGCCTGTGATTGTGGGTCCAGAGGTGTGGATTGAGGTTACGGTATCACAGCGGGCAGGGGATGACAATGTTTTGTGCGGTCACTTTCGTGCCGCCTGAGCGCCGCCCTTGGGAGGCGCTGGCATACTTCTCCACTGTAGAGACGGGGCTTGC
>Ga0209448_10000054_pt1 | contig 41348 bp, 44 predicted proteins | sample BogFormECP14_OM2_FD_188245 | JGI IMG/M metagenome (GOLD analysis project Ga0209448, IMG submission 188245) | Bog forest soil microbial communities from Calvert Island, British Columbia, Canada - ECP14_OM2 (SPAdes) (version 2) | ecosystem: Environmental > Aquatic > Freshwater > Wetlands > Bog ... | reverse complement strand
GCGCGCCGAGCCGCTGTTGGGTTTCCGGACGATCAGACCTTTGTTTGCGAGACTCTCTCGCGTGACAGGTACGTTCGTAAAATGCAGGGCACTCGTTGACGTAGATTTGTGTCCTCTGTTTTGCCTCGGTTGATCCGCAGCGTCTCCATAGAAGCAAATAGGTATGACTTGAAACCAGGTTTGGGCCAAGAAGTGTGCGGACCAAAACTGAGCTGACGGAGCGCGAGTGTCGTGAACGACGACCGATTCAAAATTTTCTCGGGGACCGCGAATCTTCCTCTGGCAGAAAGCATCTGTCGCCATTTGGAAGTGCCGCTGGGCAAGGCCAAGCTCGGGCGCTTTAGCGATGGTGAAATTTATTTCCAGATTCTCGAAAACGTCCGCGGCGCCGATGTTTTTGTCGTCCAGCCTTGCTGCTACCCCGTAGATAACCATTTGTTAGAGCTGCTCCTGATGATCGACGCGTTTAAGCGCGCATCGGCCTGGCGCATCACCGCCGTGCTGCCGTATTACTGCTACGCGCGCCAGGACCGCAAAGACAAGCCGCGCGTCCCGATATCAGCAAAGCTCGTCGCCGACTTGCTGGAAACAGCCGGCGCAAGCCGCGCGTTGACGCTCGATTTGCACGCGCCGCAGATTCAAGGCTACTTCGACGTTCCCGTCGATCACTTGTACGGCTCGCCCGTCCTGGTCGAGCATTTCCGCCATTTGAATCTGCCGAATCTTACGGTCGTTTCGCCGGATGCGGGCGGCGTGGAACGCGCCCGCTTCTTTGCAAAAAAGCTCGACGCCCCGCTGGCCATCGTGGACAAACGCCGCGTCGATGTGGACGTCAGCGAAGTCATGAACCTGATTGGCGACGTCCGCGGCCGGAGCGCTCTGATCGTCGACGACATCATCGACACGGCAGGAACGCTCGTAAAAACCGCCGAAGCGCTGATTCGCGAAGGCGCCACGCAAGTTTACGCCGCATGCACGCACGCCGTACTTTCCGGCCCGGCCATCGAGCGCATCGCGAACTCCCAGATCAAAGAAGTGGTCGCCACGGATTCCGTCCCGCTAGGCGAAGCGGCAAAAGGTATGGGCAAAATCAAGATTTTAAGTGTCGCAGATCTTCTAGCCCGCGGCATTCGTTCGATTCACGAAGAAACTTCGATCAGCGAGCTGTTTATTTAGCAGGACAGACACTCTTGTCTGTCTTTTTGATGAAGTTAGAGATTTCAGGGAAGGAATGAAAGTATGGCTCAACCACAAATTATCGTAGAAGGGGCGCCCCGCTCCGATCGGGGCAAAAACGAGGCCCGCCGCCTGCGTCAAACCGGCAAAGTCCCCGCGATTCTGTACGGCGGCAAAGGCGTTGCCATTGCGTTGGCACTAAACACCAAGCAGATCGGCGCGATTCTCCGCTCCGAGAGCGGCCACAACACGCTCTTCCAGGTGGATCTCGCTGGCAAACACGAGCCCGCCATCTTGAAGGATTGGCAAGTGGATCCCGTAACCGGAAATCTGCTGCACGTCGACCTCGTGCGCGTAGCCATGGACGTTCGCATGCGTGTAAAGGTCCCCGTGCACACCTTCGGCGAGCCCGCCGGCGTCAAACAGCAAGGCGGCGTCTTCGAAGTCGTCACTCGCGAAGTAGAAATCGAATGCTTGCCTGCCGAAATTCCGACGGAATTCAAGGTCGACGTTAGCAGTTTGATGCTCGGCAATCAGCTCCGTGCCAAAGAGCTGCCGATTGACACAGCCAAAATGAAGCTGATCACCGATCCGGAACGCGTCTTGGCGCACGTCGTCGCTCTCAAGGTCGAAGAAGAGAAGCCCGTCGAAGCCGTTGCCGCGGATGCTGCAACGCCTGCCGAGCCCGAAGTCATCAAGAAGGGCAAGAAAGAAGTCGAAGGCGAAGAAGGCGCCGAGGCCGAAGCCAAACCGGAGAAAGCCGAAAAGGGCGAGAAGAAGAAGTAGTGGTGCAATCTGTAAATCGCGGCGGCTGGCGGCAAGCCAATCGCCGAACAGAGGCCTATGCGGCTCATCGTCGGACTTGGGAATCCTGATCCGGAGTACCAATGGACGCCGCATAACCTCGGATTTATGGCGGTGGATGAGCTGGCGAATCGCGGCGGGATTCGCGTCGAGCGCCCGGAAGGCAAGGCGCTCGTAGGCAAGGGCAAGATCGCCGGAGAAGATGTGCTTCTGGCGAAGCCGCAGACGTACATGAATCTCAGCGGCATCTCGGTTCGCGAACTGCTGGAAAAGTACGAGCTGGGTCCCGCGGATTTGCTGGTGATGTGGGATGAAGTGCAGCTGCCTTTCGGAACGATTCGTATCGACCGCAAAGGCAGCGGCGGGAGTCACAACGGCGCGAATTCAGTGATCAGCGCTGTTGGAACTCAGGAGTTCGCGCGCATCCGATTGGCATGCGGGCCGGATCATCCGCTGAGCAGCCGCAAAGAATTCGTTCTGCGGCCGATGAAGAAGGCGGAGCTCGAAGAGGCCGCCGAGATGATTGGCAAGGCCGGCGACGCCGTGGAAATGATTCTCGCAAAGGGAATCGAGCCGGCGATGAACATTTTCAACCGGCGTAAACCGGAAGCGGAAGAGCCGGAAAATGAGTGAGACAGTTTTTCCGGGTTTGCACCTGGAATAGTTTTTGAAGTGCCGCCGATTAGATCGGCGCAAAGAGGAAAGAGGTCATCATGGAAGAGCGACTGTACGATCTGATTTTCATCGCCCGTCCGGCAACGCCGGAAGACGAAATCAAGAAAGTGATTTCCGGCATCGAGCACACTTGCGCTGAAAAGGGCGCAAAGATAGAGAAGACCGAGCACTGGGGCACGCGCAAGCTCGCCTATCGCGTGGCCAAGCACCGCGAGGGCATCTACGTCTATCAGCAGATTCGCACGAATCACCCCGAGCTGATTGCGGAGCTCGAGCGGCGCCTCCGCGTCCAGGACGTGGTCATTAAGTATCTGACCGTTCGCCTCGACGAAGATTTGAAGCGCCAGAAGAAGCTCGGCGGAAAGCGCGAACAGCGTGCCGCTCGCCGCCCGCGCCGCAGTGCGCCCGCTTCAGCACCGGCTTCGACTCCCGCTCCGGCTGCCGAAGCAGCAGCAAGCTAACAACGAATTTCTGAGTTAAGAGAGAAAGGCAGGATGGTATGGCAGAGGATCCGAAACAAGCACAGTCTCACAGTGGACCGTCGCGCCGCGAAGGTGGTGGCGGCCATGGCGGCCCTGGCGGTGGTCATGGTGGTCCGCGCCGCGAAGGCGGACCAGGTGGCGGTGGTCCGGGCGGCCCCGGCGGCCGTCCCCGCGGCAAGCGCCAGTATTTCCGCAAGAAGAAAGTCTGCAAGTTCTGCGTCGAGAAGATGGACTTCGTCGACTACAAGCGCGCGGACATTCTTTCGCAGTTCGTCCAGGAGCGCGGCAAGATTCTGCCGCGCCGCATGACCGGAGTTTGCTCGCGCCACCAGCGCTGGCTCGGCGTAGCCATCAAGCGCGCGCGCAACATCGCCCTGCTGCCGTTCGCAGGCAGCGCCGCCGGCACGCAAGCCCCGCGTCAGGTCGTCCCGCAGGCTGCTCACGGAGCGCCTGCCGCTCACCCGGCCACACCGGCAGCCGCGCCTGCTGTCGCGCCCGTCGCCGCACCCGAGGCCCCGAAGGCGTAAGCCTACTCGGGCGAAGGAAACAGGAGCATAGAGAGAGAACATGCAAATCATTCTTCAGGAAGACATCGAAAAGCTGGGCCACCGCGGTGACGTCGTCACCGTTAAGCCCGGCTACGCCCGGAATTTTCTTTTGCCGCGCAAACTCGCCGTGGAAGCCAACGCCGGCAATTTGAAAGCGATCGAGCGCATTCGCACCTCGCTTGCGAAAAAGACCGCCACCGAACTCGACGCCGCGCAAAAACAAGCGGCTCTGCTCAATGGCATCTCGCTGAAGTTCACGCGCAAGACCGGCGAGAACGACCAGATGTTCGGCTCCGTCACCACCGCCGACATCGCCGAAGCCCTCGCCGCGCAAAACTTCAAGATCGACAAGCGCCAGGTCCAAATCGCCGATCCCATCAAAGCCCTCGGCGAATATCCCGTCACCATCAAAGTCTTCCGCGACGTCACCGCGCAAGTCATCGTCCACGTCACGAAGGAAGAATAATTCCAATTCGCTAGCCGATTTGAATCAGCGTCGTAGGGGCACGGCACGCCGTGCCCCTCTTTTTTTCGCGTGCGCCGTTCGACCGCGCGCACAAAAAAGTTTTGCAACGTTTTCCGAAACGATTCACAGCCCTGCGGTTGACGCGTCTCTCTCTTCCGCGCACAATGCCGCATCAGCTCGAATGTAATTTAAATTTAATTCGCATCACCAATCTTCTGAGTTCGCGGCGGAAACTTCGCGCTTGCCCTCACGCGGAGAAAATGGTACAAAAGCGAAGAAAAGGCGAATAGTGAAGGCTGCATATGCCCCTTGACACGACGCTGGAAAAGCCGCTTCCGAACAATCTGGACGCCGAGCGCTCTGTCCTCGGCGCCATTCTGCTCGACAACAACGCCCTGAACACGGCCATCGAGAATCTTCGCGCCGAAGACTTCTTTCTCGATCAGCACCGCCGCGTTTTCACGCAGATGATCGCGCTCGGCGAAGCCCAGCAAGCCATCGACCTCATCACACTCACCGAAGAGCTGCATCGCCGCGGAGATTTGGAAGCCTCCGGAGGCGCGCCGTACCTCGCCTCGCTTGCTGATGGCATGCCCAAAGTCTCCAACGTCGAGCACTACGCTCGCATCGTCAAAGAAAAGGCGATGCTGCGCAATCTCATTCACACCACGCACAACATCCAGCAGCGCGCGTTCGAAGGCGAGGACGGCGCCGACATGATCCTCGATAACGCTGAATCGTCCATCTTCCTGCTCGCCGAAGACCGCGTGAAAGCCGGCCTAATCCCCGTCAAGGACATCGTCCGCGACAATTTCGAGCGCCTCGAAAAAATCTTCAAAGAAGGCAAGAGCATCACCGGCATCCCCACAGGCTACGTCGAGCTCGATAAGCTCACGTCCGGCCTGCAACCTTCCGAATTGCTCATCCTCGCCGCGCGCCCCTCCCAGGGGAAAACCGCGCTGGCTCTGAACCTCGCGGAGAACATCGCCATTCGCGCCGGCCAGCCCGTCGCCATCTTCAGCCTGGAAATGTCCAAGGAGTCGCTCCTCCAGCGCCTCGTCGCTTCCGTCGCCCAAATCGACGCGCACAAGTTCCGTACCGGGCATCTGAGCCGCAGCGACTGGACTAGTATGACCGATGCGCTCGGCACAATTTCCTCCGCGCCGCTGTGGGTCGATGACGCAGGGTCCATCAGCGTCCTCGAAATCGGTGCCAAAGCGCGCCGCCTCAAGCGCGACAAAGGCCTCTCGCTCCTCATCGTCGACTATCTCCAGCTCATCACCGCCCGCGGCCGCTTCGGTAACCGCCAGGAAGAAGTCGCCAGCATCTCTCGCGGCCTGAAAGGTCTCGCCAAGGAGCTGCAGATCCCCGTCCTCGTCCTCAGCCAGCTCACCCGCGCCCCCGAGCGCGACGAACGCGGCCCCCAGCTCTCCGACCTACGCGAATCCGGCGCCATCGAGCAGGACGCCGACGTCGTCATGTTCATCTACCGCCGGCACTTCTTCAAAGCCGGCGCCAGCCCCGAAGAACGCGAAGAAACCGAGCTCCGCATCGCCAAGCAACGCAATGGCCCCACCGACAACGTGAAATTCGTCTTCCGCAGCCGCCTAACCCGCTTCGAGGAAGCCGCCCCCGACGCCTTCTCCCAATTCTCCCCCGACGATATGTAGCGTCGCAGACGGAGGGACATATGACGACGGCAGAGGCGCTGTTCGAGCGTGAGCTCGAAATATTTCGGACGGAGACCGAAGCGGGCACACAATTCCTCTCCGCGTATCTCGCAGTACATGCCGTAGCAGCTAAACACAAGGCAATCCACAGGCTGTTAAATGAAGCGCCCCTATTTTGGAATACCTGTTTGGCGGGCCTTCAGACAGCTTCGTTCATGGCGCTCGGTCGAATCTTTGACAACGACTCCAATCACAATCTGGGTAAGCTTCTTCGGATCACAGAGAACCATCCGGAGATTTTCTCCAAGGCAGCCCTGGGCCGGCGTAAGCAGGGCGACAGCCCAGAGCTTCCGGCGTGGCTACCTGAATATCTCCGGGACTCTTACGAACCCACGACGCGCGACTTTCGCCGCATTCGGGCCCATGTTCGAAAACGCCGAAAGATTTATGAAGACAATTATCGCGATATTCGACATAAGTGGTTTGCGCATAAAGTCGTGTCAGAGCAAACGGAGATCACAGCGCTGTTCAGTAACGCGAACACGCGAGAGCTTCAGCAGTTATTTGCGTTTCTGAGTTGGCTCTATGAAACCTTTTGGGAACTATTCTTCAACGGCCGCAAGGGTGCGCTCCGGCCGTTAAGATACTCGGTGAAACGCATCCTGGGGTCACCCTTGCCGAAGAAGCAACCTCGGGGTGTCTACGAGAAGATAACGCACGAAGCTGAGCAACTCCTAAGGTCCGCCTCGACGGTGTTTTGGAAAGAACGTTGGTGAGACTGGTCCAGATATTCACCTTGACGTCCCCTGGCGTAGCCATTGATAGCTATCCTACTCTGTAGTATAGTTAAATCGTGCTTTTTGTTGAGTTCAGAGGCTTCACGGAACGGCTTCACCGCTTAGCCAAACAAGGTGCAGACGACGTGCTCCGCGCCATTCAAGGCGATCTCCTTGCGAATCCTTCCCGCGGAACCGTAGTCCCAGGATTGGCCGGCATACGTAAAGCCCGCGCTGAAAATCCTGCGCGGGGCAAAGGCAAGCGCGGGGGCTTTCGTTACATGTACTACTTTTTGGAGTACCAGGACGAAATTTACCTGCTCTCCCTCTTTGACAAAGGCCAACAGGAAGACCTGAACGAGAAGCAGAAAGCCGCTCTACGCGCAGTGGTTTCGGAATTGAAAGGAAACTGACAATGGCAAAGAAAATCCAGATTTTCGACGAGCTCATGGAAGGCTTTCGAGACGCAATTGCCCGGAAGAAAGGTCACGCCGTCGCACTCCGCGTCACCGAAATCCCTCGCGTCAAGCCCATGCCCCCACGCCAAATCAAGAAAATCCGCAAGGCGCTCGGTGCGAGCCAAGCCATCTTCGCTTACATCCTCAACGTCAGCCCCAAAGTAGTTCAGAGTTGGGAGCACGGCGCACGTCGCCCCACAAACGCAGCCCTCAAACTCTTGAGCATCGCCCAGAATGACCCACAGATTCTCTTGCAATCAGGAAACACTTCTGGAAGTCGACGCACCGCGCGCCGCCGGCGCCTTGACTCGGGCCCCAGCTAGCCGGTGCCGCCGGGTGCCGCTCTCTTTCTATTTAGGCGTGAAAGCTATTCCCACCTCGATCCGGCACCAGCCCCTCGGTGAACTCTGTGCCCTCGGTGAACTCTGTGTAAAAATCCCCACGCTACGTTACGCGATACCCTCCCGGAATGGCCTGGTCCTCACCCAGATTTGCCAGACGCCACGGTGAGGTTAAATCATTTAGAATCAACGTTTACGCAAGCTCCTCGCAAGTGTTGATTCTAAATAACTTACAGGAGCTGTAAGTCCTTTATCAGCAACGTTTACAAGAAAACTGGGGGTGGCTTTTGACAAGTCATTCCCAGTGCTCCGCAGGTCTCGTAATTGCACAGCAAGGGGTTGTCATTCTCGCGGCATCCAAAGTGGCCGTCTGCGCGCGGCGTCTGGATGGCGTAAACTAATTTTCTCGGAAGGGTCATGGCTGGCACACAGAAGAGTCCCCACAAAGAAGCAAGACGTCCGGTTTGGGCTGAAGTTTCCCTTGGCGCGCTAGCGGAGAATTTCCGCGCGATTCGCAAGTTCGTGAATCCGCCCGAAGAGAAGCGCAAGACGCCGCGAAAAATTCTCTGCATTGTCAAAGGCAATGGCTATGGCCACGGCGGCCCGCAAGTCGCCAAGGCTCTAGAGAAAGCTGGCTCAGACTGGTTCGGCGTCACGTGTACGGAGGAGGGCATCGCCGTTCGCGAGGCTGGCGTTCGTAAGCCCGTTCTAGTCCTCACAAGTTTCTGGCCCGGCGAAGAATCACGCCTCATAGAGCACGATCTAACGGCCGTCATCCATCGCTGCGAGCAACTGAAGCAGCTCGATCGCGTCGCCGCTCGTTTCCTTGCCAAGAAAGGCGGCAAGAAAAGCCGCAAACGCGTTTCGTTCCATCTGAAGATGGACACCGGCATGAACCGCCTGGGCATTGCGCCCGGCGACGTCGATTGTTTCGCGCGCCAGCTGGCCAAATGCAAGCATCTGGAACTCGGCGGAGTCTTCACACATTTTGCATCTTCCGAAGTTCTGACCAACACGCGAGTAGGAGAGCAGACGCGGCATCAAGAAGAGCGCTTTTACGCCGCGCTGGACCGCCTCCGCGCGCTTGGGACTGATCCTGGCATCGTGCATCTCGCCAACAGCGCCGCTATCGCCACGCGTCCCGAGACCTGGGCAGACATGGTTCGCCCCGGCGCGATCCTCTACGGCTACCATCCGGGCTACGATCCGGTGGAGCAGCGCCCGGAAATTGAAGCGCGCCTGCCGCTCAAGTCGGTGATGAGCCTGCGCACGCGCATTATCAATATCCGCAACATTCCCGAGGGCGCCGGCGTCGGCTACAACGAGACCTTCATAGCCAAGCGGCCTTCGCGCGTAGCGGTTCTTGCCGCAGGTTATGGCGATGGCATCCACCGCTCTCTCGGAAATCGCGGCAGCGTCCTGGTGCGCGGCACACTTGCCCCCATCGTGGGCATCATTTCCATGGACGTCACCATGATTGACGTCACCGACGTGCCAGGAGCCGACCTAGGCGACGTCGTGACCATCTATGGCAGCGACGGCGAACACGTTCGCGCCGCCAACGTCATCGCCCGCAGCATCGGTACCGTGACCTCCGATCTTCTCTGCGCTGTAAGCCAACGCGTTCCGCGTCTTTACGTTCAGTAACTTGGAATCACTGGTCACCTGGGATGTTCTTATCAGTCCTTCGCACTTGTGGATTGAGCGCCGCCCCATCGACCGCATCTTTCGGCACTCCGCCATTCGCCTGACGCGCCGGCTTGAGGTACACTCTGAAGTTTGCGGCCCCATCGTAAATCCTGTCTAGGCGGGTCGCGCCTAAAATGAGCCGCATAGCCGCCATTCTCCCAGCCGCAGGTCTCGGCACCCGCATGGGCGCCGACACGCCGAAGCAATTCCTAGAGCTGGATGGAACCCCGCTCGTCATTCACAGCGTGCGCCGCATCGCCTCTTGCTCGCTGGTTACCGACATTATTGTTGCCACGCGTGCGGACGTCGTTGATTCGCTGGAAGAGCGCATCCGCACCGAGCGATTCATGCAGACTGTCCGCGTCGTGCGCGGCGGTGATTCGCGCCAGGATTCGGTCGCGCTGGCGCTCCAAGAAGTTTCGGACGACACGGAAATCGTTCTGGTGCACGACGCCGTTCGCCCGTTCGTCACCCGAGAGCAAATCGCGCGGGTGATTGAAGAAGCGCGCCGCTGTCAGGCCGCGATTCTGGGCATTCCGGCGATGGACACCGTCAAGGAAGTAAAACGCGCCAGCTTGCCGGAGGATGTCGCGCTCATCATAGGAACTATTCCGCGCGAGCGAGTCGTGCTGGCGCAGACGCCGCAAGCGTTTGCAACAAAGCTGATCAAGGAAGCCTTCGCCCGCGCGCAAGCCGATGGCGTCAACGCCTCGGACGAAGCCGGTCTCGTCGAGCGAATCGGCCACGATGTCCACGTTGTCCTCGGCTCGGAGCGCAACATTAAAATCACGAAGCCCGCGGACATGGAACTCGCCCGCTTCTACCTCGAACAAGAGCGTCACAAAGCATGAGCGTGCGCTGCGGCATTGGCTACGATCTTCATCGGCTTGCGGAAGGCCGCAAGTTGATCGTCGGCGGCATCGAACTTCCTTTTGATAAAGGATCGGTCGGACATTCCGACGGAGATGTATTGGCACACGCGCTCTGTGACGCTTTGCTTGGAGCCGCGGGTCTCGGCGATATTGGCACGCATTTTCCCGACACGGATCCAAAGTGGAAAGGTGCGAACAGCCTTCGTTTTTTGGAGCACGCGCGAAAATTTCTCGATGAGAAGCTGTTCGTGATCGAGCATGTCGACGCTGTCGTCATCCTGGAAAAACCGAAGCTAGGACCGCACTTTCCTAAGATGCGCGAAGCTCTTGCTGGGGCGCTAAGCGTCCCCACAGACAAAATCCATCTCAAAGCCAAGACCAACGAAGGCGTCGACGCCGTTGGCCGCGGTGAAGCAATTGCCGCACACGTGGTCGCGACGCTCTCGCAACGATAGCTATGCCGCTCCTTTCCACTCATCACGCCAGCAAGCGATAGAATTCCGCGATGCCTTCACGCGAAATTCCGAATCTTGATTCGCCAGCGAGCACAACGAACGCGTTCACGGCGCGCAATGTTGCCGAAATCTTGCGCGCGCAAGGCTGGCTCGTCGGTGACGCCACTCCCACGCAATTAGCGTGGTGCGAACGCGCCGCCGCCCTCCTCGGTCCGCAAGTCACCGAACGCCGCTCTCCTATCGAGCTTCTGCATCCAGTGTTTCACTACAACGCGCAAGAACTCCTGGCCAAAGTGGAGGCTCACACGGTCCTGGCTCGCTATGCCGCGCGCAACGTGCTGCGCCATCTCGCGCTTCTCTTGCTCGACGGAACTCCTCTCACCAGCGAGCGATTCAAAGAAATTGTCACCGCCTTGAAGGACCGCGTAGGCATCGGCAGCCGGGAGATCTTTCATCCTATCCGCCTGGCGCTCACGGGCCGCGCTGGCGAAGGCGATCTCGATCGCGTGATCCTGCTGCTAGATGAAGCTGCCGCTGCAGCCTTTGCCGTTCCCGTCAAGTCGGCGCGCGAACGCATCCTGGAATTCTGCGCCGCCCTCGACTGATTACGCGCTTTGCCTGCACGCGATGCTTGGTAACTGGGAATAACCTTTCTGCGAAGCTTTCTGGTGGTAGCAGAAATAGCGCAACCCGGGCCTTCTTTTTAACTGTCGACGGTCAACTGTCGACTGTAAACTATCTTCTTCCATGGACAAGCTCACCGGCATCCACGCCATCCGTGAAGCTCTGGACGCAGGACGCCCGTTTGATCGCATCCTGATCGCGCGCGGCCGCCAGGACACGCGCGTCGAAGAAATCGTCCAGCTAGCGCGCGCGCGCGACATTCCCGTGCGCTTCGAGGATCGCGGACAACTCGATCGCCTGGCGAATTCAAAAGATCATCAGGGAGTCGTCGCTCTTGCCGCCGCGAGCGCACCGGCCACACTCGACAGCATTCTCGCCGCCGCAAACAAAAGTCCAGGTCACGGAAGCAAAGGGCTCATCGTTCTTCTCGATGGCGTCGAAGATCCGCACAATCTGGGCGCGGTGATTCGGACGGCCCTTGCCGCTGGCGCACACGGTGTGATTATTCCAGAGCGGCGTGCAGTCGGCCTGACAGACACGGTGGCGCGCGCCTCCGCCGGCGCCATCGCGCATTTGCCGGTCGCGAAGGTCACCAATCTCGCGCAAACCATGGAAGAGCTGAAGGAAGCAGGCTACTGGCTCATCGGCCTCGATGAACACGCCGACAAAAGCTACACCGAAGCGGACTACACATCCCCGGTAGGCATCGTCCTCGGCGGAGAAGGCAAAGGTCTCCACGACTTGACTCGCAAACGCTGTGACTTTGTCGTCTCGCTGCCCACAACGGGCCCGGTGAAATCGCTCAACGTTTCCGTCGCCGCCGGCGTCGTCCTCTTCGAAGCTATCCGGCAGAGGAATACTCGGGATCGAAAGTAATAGAAGGAGCAGCGATGGAGAACAACCAATCCAGCGGGCGTCAGGCTCAACAGATTGACTTTCCGTCCCTGTGGTTCTTGGCGCGCGGTGCCCAGGTGCTTGTGGCGGTAGTCTTCGCCAAGATGATCTTTCTAGCTTCGGGGACCGATTTTTTTTCATCGACCCTGTGCTCGTTTATCGGCCTGTTTTTAATGATTTGCTTATTCCTTCAGGGAATTGCCACCGGCACGGCGGATAGCAGCGGAATTCATTATCGCTTTTATTTTCGCTCCAAGACCGTGGCCTGGGCGGACGTTAAAGAAATACAGCAGGTGGGGTTCCGCCCGAGAGTGGCGATCAAACGAGCAAGTAAGCGAAAGCGTGTGCTCGTCTTCCTGCTGAATCCGCTGAAATCGGTGCCGGCTTATGGGGCGCACCGACTTGGCGCCGATGTCCTTCCACCTGAGATTCTGGAACGTATCCGGGCTTTGCCGATTGCTGCGCCTCCGACTATGGCTTCCGCTCCGCCTTACCCCAAATGGATGTTGCGAATTTTTCTCGGCGTCATGGCGCTTTTTGTTTTGGTATTTCTCTGGAAGCTCCTATCGGCGGCTCCCGGGGCCTCACGCTAGAGAGGGCAACCTACTTGTCGTATTGAATCAGCGAGAAAATGTCCAGGCCATTGAGTTTCGAGCGGCCGTTGAGAAACGTCAGCTCGACCGCAAACGCCGCGCCTTCGACTTTACCGCCAAGCTTCCCCACAAGCTTCGCGGTAGCCGCAGCCGTGCCGCCCGTTGCAAGAAGATCGTCGCAAATGATCACACTCTGCCCTGGCTTCACGGCGTCTTCGTGAATTTCGAGCATGTCCGTGCCATATTCCAGGGAATAGGAAACGCTCGCGGTCTTCGCGGGTAATTTTTTTGGCTTTCGCACCGGGACAAACCCCGCTCCGAGCCGGTACGCAAGGGCCGGAGCAAAAATAAAACCGCGCGCTTCGATGCCCGCGACAACATCTATCGTCCGTCCTTTGTAGTGATCGCAGAGCCGGTCGATGAGCGTATGAAATCCTTCTTTGTCCTTCAACAGCGTCGTCAGGTCGTAAAAAAGAATCCCCGGCTTGGGATAGTCCGGCACTTCGCGAATCAGCTTTTTCAAATCATCCATTCAAACGGCTCCCTCGGTCATATTCGGCTTAAGCGTCCTTCTCAAGCATCTGGCTCAATCACAAAGTCTTTCCCATATTGCGGCGAGTGCTGCGCTTCCTCTTCGCGGACGCCAGACACGCTTGAAAATCGCGGTCCGCGCTCGAGCGCCCTCTTCATCGCCTCCAGCTGCTCGGGCGAGCCGATCGCCAGCACTTCGACTCTGCCATCAAAGAGATTCCTGGTGTAGCCGCCGACGCGCAGCTTTTCCGCCTCGCGCTGCACAAAAAAGCGGAATCCCACGCCCTGCACGATGCCAGAGACAAAATAGCGTCTGGTTTGTTTCTCGTCGCCCACAAACTTGGGAATTGTAGCAGAGACCCCTCGCATTCTGCTGAGACTGCGCTTAAGCAGGAGTTCCGTTAGCAACACTTGACGGCGCGCAAGACGCTCTCGCCGAAGTGCGCTAAACTCAATCAGATTCGCCGGGACCCGAAGCTGCCCTTCGGCGCTTCAGGCGCATCCTATTTGCCATGAACGTGCACGCCAAACCTTCTCGCGACAACTTTTCTCGAGCCGCACTCCGTGGCGCTTTTCTTCTCTGGGCATTTGCCTTCACGCTTCCAGCCCACCGCGCTCAGGCCGGTCAACAAGGCCCCCTCACGCCGCCCCCGGAACATGACGTCCGCCGGGTCGGAACGGAACCGGTCCCCCCGGCCCCTCCGTCGATTCCACCGGAGGAAATCATCAAGCGCTTCTCCCAAAAGGAAGACCAGTACATCGTTGCCCGCGCTGGATATAGCTACAAAAAAACAGTTCGCCTCCAGGAATTCGGCCCCGACGGCAAACCCGCAGGTGAGCTTTCGTTAGTGATAGAAGCAAAGCCTGGGCCCGACGGCAAAATCTACGAAAAAACCATCGAGCGCCCGCAATCCTCTCTGCAATTTCTTGAGATGGGCCCCGAAGATTTCCAGTCCCTGGCGCGTATGCCGGCTTACGCGCTCACTACTGGCCAGCTCGCGAAATATGATCTGAAATATCTGGGCAAGGAACTCGTCGATGAAGTCGATTGCTACATTTTCCAGGTGAAGCCTAAAACCGTGGAGCGCGCGCATTACTATTTCGACGGCATCGTCTGGGTCGACGCCGCGTACCTCGAAGTCGTGAAGACTTACGGAAAGTGGGTCAACGATCTCGGCGACATGCGCTCGGCAACCATGCCCTTCAACATTTTCGAAACCTATCGCGAAAACGTCGACGGCAAATACTGGCTCCCCAACTACATGCGTTCCGACGACACGCTAAACCTCAAGGATATGAATGTGCCGGTGCGCCTGGTGATTAAGTGGACCGACTACAAACCGATCCCAGCCGTCGGCGCGGCACCTGCGCCAGCTCCGCCGAAGCCAAATTGATGAAGCTGCCCTAAGCGAGCGCTAGTCACGTAGACGTTTCAGTGTTTCAGGCAATTCCCGAATCGATTCGAGCAAAAAATCCGGCCGCGCCGCGCGCAACCGCTTCTCTGTAGGAAATGGCCCCAGCACCGCAATAGCTCGCACTCCCGCTCTCTTCGCCATCTCCAAATCCTCCGGCGAATCTCCCACGTACACGCACGCTGACGGCTTCAGACAAAGTTGTTGCAAAGCCAGCCGCAAAGGTGCCGGATGCGGTTTTTTCTCTGGAGTATCGCCGCTGCACACGCGCGCGCCAAACACGCGCGTAAGCCGAAACGCCCGCAATTGCCGCGTCACCCGGTCCCGATCGCCGCTGGTAACCAAACCCAAGTGATGCGCCCGCCCCAGCCGCGCGAGCACTTGCCGCGCCCCCACAATCAGCCGGGGCGAATGCTTCGCATACTGAGCGCGCCACGCCCGGTCCGCATCGTCCCACCGCGCCCGCGGCAATTTCGCCGCTCGATACACGCGGTACCAATTCGGCGAATAATGCTGCGCCAATTCCTCCAACCCCCACGGAATCCCCATCTCGCGAAACATCGCGAGATACGCTGAAGAATCCGCGCTGTAAGAATCAATCAGCGTGCCGTCCCAATCAAACAGCACTCCTTGCAAGCTTTTATTTTTCAGGGAAACCATCGAGCCTTAGAGTAGCAAAGCCCTGGCCCTAGCAGGTCACGGAAAGCCGCGCCTGATACAAACCGCGAAAAAACGATGCACACTTTTCCACAGATGAACTACTTACTGTCACAGCCTCGCCGTTTGTAGAATAGACGAGGTTTAGTTTTGGAGGATCTCCATGCTGTTTGCTACTGTCTCTCGCGGTAAAAAGCGCGGAACCCGTTTGCTTCCGCACCGATTCAAAGACGACCGATACCACGTCCAACTGGGCAAGGAAGGCCCATATATTCCGGTCACCGACTCCCGCGATATTCCGTCCTACCTTGCGAATGGCTATTCGCTTCACATGAGCGATAGGGCCGAGAGCAACACCCCAAGTCTGATTAGTCCTCAATCCATCCGGGGCTGGAGCAGGGCTTCTCAGGATCTCTTCTTTAGCCCTCGCTGAAATTGGTGCAAGACTTCAAACGGTATTCGGTGTTTGTGTGCAGCGTTTTCCTGTTCCATTGAAGCAGGGCAAATGCCAAAGTTGAACCCACGCTTGTTTATATTCATTCATCTCCGCTTCACCTGCCGCTAATTCAACGCAGTTACCCTCTTCGTCGAGAGGCTTGAACTTGCTGCCTCCCGTCTTTCGAACCGAATCCTAATAAGAAGGGGGAATAATGACCAAGAATTTAAGAATTGGTTTGTTCGCGGGAGCGTTCGTGCTGGCCACAATGCCGGCGCTGCGTCTCTCCGCGCGGCACGGCCACGACCACGACCGGGACCGCGATCACCACGTATTGCTGATCAGCATTGATGGAATGCACGCGGTCGATTATGAAAACTGTGTAGCGTCCAACACTTGTCCGACTCTGGCTGCGCTCGGCAAGACGGGCGTGAACTACACGCGCACTACTACGTCGAGGCCATCCGATTCGTTTCCGGGACTGATGGCGCTAGTAACCGGGGGCACGCCCAAGACGGTCGGCGCGTTTTACGACGTAGCCTACGATCGCGTTCTAGCACCGCCGAAAACAACGACCGGCAACGGGCTGGTGGGTGGAAGCTGCACCACGGGCGTCATTAACGGTACGCAGACCGAATATGAAGAAGGCACCGAAATCGACCAGACCTTGGTGAATGGCGGTGGTCCTTACTCCAAGCTTGACGGCGGTGTACTCTCCATAGATCCGAACAAGCTGCCGCGTGATCCGTTCAATAACTGCAACCCCGTCTATCCCTGGAATTTTATCCGCACCAATACGATTTATGGCGTGCTCCACGCCGCAGGGCGCTACACGGCCTGGTCCGACAAGCACCCCGTCTACGCTGCCGTTTCCGGACCGACCGGAACGTCCAACCCCAGCAACGTGGACGATTACTACGCTCCAGAAGTAAATTCCAACGTGATCAACCTACCTGGTTTCAAGACTGCCAACGGTACGGATTGTTCTACCATTACCGCAAATACCAGCGGCGATTGGACGACCGACTTCGATTCCATCAAATGCTACGACCAGTTAAAAGTCAACGCAGTTGTGAACTGGATCAAAGGCAAGACCCACCTCGGCGGAAGCAATGCGCCGGTGCCCGCGATTTTTGGGATGAACTTTCAGGCCGTAAGCGTTGGACAGAAGCTGATCGAGAACGGCGTCAAGGGCGGTTACACGGACGCCGCGGGCGATCCTACTCCGAGCATGTTGGCCGAAATCGAATTCGTGGATGCAGCCATCGGCCAGATGGTCAGCGCCCTCGAGAATCAGCATCTCCTCGAGTCGACCACCATCATCATCACCGCCAAGCACGGCCAATCGCCGATCGATACCAACCGCTTTTTCCCTATTCCCGGACATTCTGGAACGAACGGCGCGCCGCCGTCCCAGATCCTCTCATCCTTGCTTCCCACGGCTGAGACCACAGGCCTAGGGCCGACGGAGGATGACATCTCTCAGCTGTGGTTAAACCATTCGAGCGATACGCTCACCGCGGTGGGAATCCTGGAGATGCCTGCCAACACGAAGGCAGCGGGAATCGGCCAGATCTTTTACGGCGCGTCGCTGACAACCATGTTTAACGCGCCCGGCGTGCCTATGACTTCTGGTCCTTGCTGCCGTCTGCGGGAGGGCGGCGACCCACGCACGCCCGATATCATCGTGGCGCCGAATGTGGGGGTGGTCTACACGGGAAGCGCCAAGAAACAATCCGAGCATGGCGGTTTTGCTCACGATGACACCAACGTAATACTACTGGTATCTAACCCCGACATCCGGGCCCGGACCGTTACCAGCTTTGTGGAAACCGATCAGGTGGCTCCCACGATCCTGCAGATCCTGGGCCTTGATCCCGCGGCTCTCGACGCCGTCAGGTGGGAAGGCACGCCGGTGCTCCCAGGCCTGTTCGAGAGCGACCGCGACCACGAGTAAGGCTTACCGCCTAAGTCGCGGCCACAATCTGTAACCAGAAGAGCGCGGCGGCGATGCCGCGCTCTTTTTTTGCTGATATTACTGTTCTGTCCGGTCCAACTGTAGTGCGGCCGCAAGGGAAGGAGGCTGGTGGGGGACGTGATTGCTCCGGGAGTGACAGGGCAATGGGAAATGACCCGCTTGGCGTGCGACGGGAAAATCGAAAATTATTCTGCTTCTCCGGAAAGTGTGGCTATTTAAATTGCGGAGAAACTTCTCTCAAGGACGCAGGAATCGGGAGGGCACGCCATCATCGCGGTCAAAATGCACGTCGTCAAACGCGGCTGCGACGCCGTACCATCCGGGCATGGCCGCAGGCTCGATCCGTTGCACGCGCGCGGTGCTGACGATAACCACGCTGCCGTGTCCCATGGGTCGGCTAACCAGCACGATCTCCAGCTCGATGAGCGCGCCCACGGCGATTTCTTTCGGGCAAAGAAAAAACACGCCAGTTGAGCTGATATCCCGCGTGACAAGCGTTACCGGGAAATCTTCTGCAAGGGCACCCACGCTGCGCAATCGCAAAGGAAGTTTTAGGGAAGCGCGAGGATATTCGCGCTGCTCGTGGTTCACGCCCACGGCGTGCGTTGGCACGCGCACAAAACGGCGCGGCTGTCCCGGCGTGAGCAATGGCGCCACGCGCAGAGCAGGGACCCGCACCGGTTCCGCCACGACTTCTGGCAAAGGCGGCGCCAGCTTGGCCATGACTGCTTCTTTTTCCCCCGACCGAATGGATGCTGCGCGGTTCGTCGCGCCCATCTAGCCCTCAGAGATACCACTTCGTCGCTGCCATGCCTGGCCCGACTGCCCTTGCCCCGACTACACTTTCACTGGAACTTGCCCCGGTCCCCAAACTTGGTGAGTGGGTGGATAAAGTGCCACTTCAACCTTCTCACGTCAACCTGTGGAAAACGTTCGAAGTGTCTTAAGTTCAAACACTTGGTAATAGTACCAGACTCTTCCAGCGGCTCTCACACTGTGTTGTGGATTCTTTCGTCCAATATGGTGCTCGACAGCGCGGCTTTCTGCTTTTACTCTCAATTTTTCAGGGTCACGGAATGCCCACGCCCAGCCTCGAACAATCTACAAACAAATCTGCCGCTGTCTCTCTGCCGCAGAACGCCGAGAAACGCGATGCCATCCTCCTCGTCGCTGCCTTCGCCGCCGTCTACGTCATTTGGGGCTCGACCTACCTTGCCATCGCTGTTGGGATCGAGTCGTTTCCTCCGCTTTTGCTGGCCGCTTTTCGGCACTTCACCGCGGGACTTGTTCTCTACCCCTTGCTACGTTGGAAAACCGGGATTCGGCCTACGCGCACCCAGTGGCGCACAGCGGTCATCACTGGACTCCTGCTTCTTCTTGTCGGCAACGGGGGAGTCTGCCTATCCGAACGGACGCTCCCTACCGGCGTGGCGGCCTTGATTGTGGCTCTCGTGTCCTTCTGGATGGTGCTTCTCGACTGGCTCCGCCCGGGCGGATTGCGGCCTGCACCCAGAGTCGTTGCCAGCCTTATCCTGGGTTTCGGAGGCTTGGCTCTCTTGGTGGGTCCGGCGCATCTGGGGGGCTCGGAGCGCGTCAATCCGACCGGCGCCGGGATTCTTGTCATCGCTTCTTTCGCTTGGGCCTGGGGATCCATCTATTCGAAACATCACGATCTTCCGAGTTCTCCGCTCCTCGGCGTCGCCATGCAAAGCCTCGCGGGAGGAGCTGCACTTTGGATTGTCGGCTTGTTGGCAGGCGAGGGCCGCCAGTTGCATCTCGCGGCTGTTAGCGCGCGCTCCTGGATCGCGATCGCCTATCTCATCGTCTTTGGTTCGGGAATCGGTTTTAACGCCTACGTCTACATTCTCAAGAAAAGCACCGCCGCCCGAGTAGGAACCTATGCGTTCGTCAATCCCGTCGTCGCGCTTTTTCTTGGCTGGCTTGGAGCCGGCGAAACCATCACGTTGCGCACGGCCCTCGCCGCCGCCGTCATTCTCACCGCCGTCCTGTTGGTGATTACCGCTCCGCACAAGACCGCCGTCGAGGCTGCCGAAGTTGTTCCAAATCCGGGCGAAGCATGAGCCACGGTCAAAAACGCCCTCGACAGGTCATCTGAACCGCGCTGTTCGAATCCACTTTGCCGAGCCTTTCCGGATAGATTTGATTCGAACACTGCGCTATTTTCGTACCATGCAAACGATGAATAATTCTAACGCAGACGCGACCATGCAAGTCTCGCCCCGCAAAGCAGCGCAGTACTGGCGCGCGACACTTGAACGCGACGCGCGGGCAGACGGCACATTCGTGCTGGCTGTTCGCTCGACGCACATCTATTGCCGGCCATCCTGCCCGGCCCGCCGGCCGTTGCGGCAAAACGTAATCTTCTTCCACACACGCGAAGAAGCAGAAAAACAGGGCTTCCGCGCTTGCCTTCGCTGTCGCCCAAATGAAATTGCCGCTTCGGCGGCACTTGTTGCGCGCGCCGCGAAATATCTTTCGCAGTCGTCGGAAGAAGGCCTGCGGCTTTCCGAGGTTGCCCGAAAACTGAATTCAAACGCCGGAACACTACGACGCGCGTTCCGCCAAGTCACCGGCCTGGCTCCTCGCGAGCTCGCCGAAGCGCTGCGCGTCAAGCGGTTCAAGAGTTTGCTTCGCGCTGGAAAAAACATCACCGACGCGCTTTACGAAACGGGTTACGGCTCGTCCAGCCGCGTCTATGAACGCAGCAACGCACAACTGGGAATGACGCCAGCAACTTATCAAAAGGGAGGAAAGGGTATGAAAATCGAATACACAATTGCGAAGTCACCGCTCGGAAAAGTTTTGGTCGCCGCCACGGAACGCGGCGTTTCCGCGGTCTATTTAGGGGACATACAAAACAAGCTGGTTGCGGAATTGCACGAAGAATATCCACGCGCGGAAATCTCGGCCGCCAGCGGCAGCGTGCAGCGCTGGGTCCGCGAAATTGTCCAGCGCATTGAAGGCAAGCCCGCGCAAGTCGATCTGCCTCTGGACCTGCAAGCCACTGCTTTTCAACGCCGCGTCTGGCAGGAGCTGCAGCGCATTCCGCGGGGAACAACGCGCACGTACTCGCAAGTGGCCCGCGCACTGGGCCGCCCCAAGGCCATTCGCGCGGTTGCCCGGGCCTGCGCGACGAACCCCGTCTCGATCGTGGTCCCGTGCCATCGGGTCATCCGTGAAGATGGAAATCTGGCGGGCTATCGCTGGGGTCTTACGCGCAAAGAACAATTACTCGCCACGGAGCGAGCCGCGGCGAAGTAAATGGTCTAGACGTGTGGTTTTTCGTGGCTAGCGTTCTTGGGCCAGTTTTGCTTGAATTCGGATTCGTTGATCTTCAGATTCTTCATCATGTTGGTGTAGTGGAACAAAATGTAGTCACCTGCACCGGTTTCATAAAACTTCTGCTGAATGGGCAGCCAGGAAGCTTCGTCGATCCACATCTGGATCCGCGTGACCTGGCTGCGTATCTGTTCGGATTTCGGCGCCAGCTCGAGCACAACCGTTTTCTTGTGGTCCAGTTCTTCTTCGCCCGTGACAGTTACCAAATAGCTTTTATTTAAGTCTTCACTCCGCGTTCCGAAACCGAGACGGGCATACTGATCCACCATTGAGCCGTTCTTGCCGAGATCGTACTCCTCCACGCGATTGAGCTTGGGGTTGTAGAGAAACAGCGAATTGCCCGTGCGCAGCATCGTTCGCGGCTCGGGCTTGGTAATTTCGATGCGCATCTTTTGATCGTGACGGACCCAGATTTGTCCGGTCTCGGTGGAAGTGTCTTTCACGACGGCGGTGTATTTAATGTTTTCGAGGTCTGCCGTGAGGCTGCGAAAATCCTTCGCGGACCTGTCCATCATCTCTAGTACGCCTTCGGTGGTCCACTTCGCCGCAGTTTGCGATGCACCCGCGCCTAAGGCGATAGCCATCGCGCCTAGCGCAAAAACCAATGGAATCAAACGCCCTTTGGTCAATCGAAGCCCCTGTTGATGCTCGGCTGTGCGTCTAGTTAAGTTCTCTAAAATCTTAGCATATAGATAGAGATGCACGAACTTTGCCCAAGGTTACGATGTGGCTCGTGCAGCGTGGCCGCGGGCTAGTTGATAACGACGAATACTGTTTTCTAACGATGGATTTCGACGTGATAGGCAATCACCGTGCCTTGTTCGTCGCGCACCGGCTCGATCTTGGAAATGGTGAAGCGCTTGTTGCGAAGTTCGGGGAGCGATTTTTGCATGGCGTTGTGTAGCTCATTTTCCAGCGCCGGGGTTTGCTCGGGAGGCGCGAGGATGCGCGCATCGACGCGGTAGGTTTTGCTTTCGCCTTCTTCGCTAACGAGGACCACTTGCCCCGGAGTGTTCGCGGGAAGGCCCATTTGCGGCTGGTCGTGAAACCATGAGCGAGGAGTCGCTAAAACAAAAATCAAAATGAGAATGACCGCGGCGTCATACTGCCAGGTGCCGCGCTCGTAGGCCCAGAAAAACGTCCTCGAGAATATCTGTCCAAGACTCGCCATCTCAGTCCGCAGGAATTCCGTCGACAATCACACCATCCCGCATATGCACAACGCGGTCAAAATACGTCGTGGCTTCGGGATTGTGCGTGATCATGACGATCGTTTGGCCCAAATCTTTGTTGAGCTGGCGCAACATCTGCAGCACCACTTCCGAATTTTTCGAATCCAGATTGCCCGTGGGCTCGTCGGCCAGCAGAATTTTTGGTTCGTTGATGATCGCCCGCGCGATCGCCACGCGCTGCTGCTCGCCGCCGGAAAGCTCAGAAGGCTTGTGTTGCAGGCGCCCGGCAAGCCCCAGCAAGCTGGTCACAACATCAAAGCGGTGCGGGTCAAACCCATCGCCGTGGATAAACTGCGCGATGGCGATATTGCCTTTGGCAGTAAGCGTGGGAAGAAGATTGAAGCGCTGGAAGACGAAACCAATTTTGCTCCGCCGCAGCTTGGTGCGTTCGGCGTCGCTCATGGATGTTAAATCGTTGCCGTCCACCAGCACATGGCCCTTGGAGGCCTGCGCTAGTCCGCCAATCACATAGAGGAGAGAGGATTTGCCGCATCCTGACGGTCCCATGACCGCCACCGATTCACCGGGCGCCACGGAGAAGTTCACACCACGCAGCGCGGGCACATCCACTTTCCCAGCGCGGTAGAGCTTCCACAAGTTTTCTGTTTTAAGTATCGGCTCCAAGCTTTTTTTTCCTGGGACAATCAGCCCTTCGGCAGGTTGCTGTATTGTAGCTGTGATTGCCATCTGTGCCTAGCCGCTGCGTGCCTTCGCGGCGTTTTTTCCCTTTCTAATAGCTGCTATTCGTTCGTGTACCTGACGTGTCTCCGCAACCCTAAGCATCCCTCTAGTTTTCAATGGCTTTCAATCGTAAGAGAGTGCCTCGACGGGGTCTTTGCGGCTTGCCATCCACGCGGGATAACTGGCGCCTAGCATCGCTCCCGCCAGCGCAATCCCTCCGGCACGAAGAATCCATCCGGTCGTAATGTTAATGGACAAGGTGGGGAACCCGGCGAGAAATGCCGCCCGCAGCAGATAGCTCAGTCCGATCCCTGCCACAATACCCATCAGGCAAAGCCCCGCAGACTCCGTCAGCAGCGCGCGCACGATGAATGCGCGGCCCGCGCCAAGCGATTTCAGAACACCGATGTCGCGCGTCCGCTCAATCACGGTCGTGTACATCGTCAAAAAGATCACCAGCAGGCCGATGGCGACCGCCAACGAGATCATGGCGTCTATAAACGTCTGCAACCCGGGAATGTTTGTTGAAGTCATCAAAGTCAACATCGCCCTCACTGGACGCACCGTGTAGCCAGGCAAAAGATGGCGAGTCTCGTCCATCACGTCTTCCGTATGTTCGGGGCGCGTGCACTTTACCCAAAAAATCGAGGCTTTATCAGGCGCGCCGACCAGGTCCTGAAGCGTCGCCAGCGGAACGAATAACCGCGCGCCTTTTCCGTGCTCGACGATGCCAGCTACATGCCAGTCGTGGTTTAGAAGTTTAAATGTATCCCCAACTTGAATGTGTTTCGCCGCCGCCGCCAGATCGTCCACCAGCAGGTCCTCCGAACCCTCCATGTCGTGCCCTTGCAAGAATACAAAGCCTCCGGACACCGCGCGAAAGCTCTCCGGGTCGATCCCGTAAACCACGTCCACGCCGCCAGTGGAACTGAATTGCAATAAGGCTGGCGCGACGGATTGCACGTATTTCAATTCCGCCAACTTGTCGGCGATTTTGATGGGCATGGGCGCGCCCGTTATACCGATGAAAATGGAGGCGGCGTTGGGCTGAACCATGACGTCCGCTCCGATGCCTTCAATCCGTTTGGCCGTTTCCGTCAGCAATCCCGACGTCAGCCCGACGATCAGCACGACCAGAGCAACTTCCACCGCGACCGCAACAACTCCGATGAGAGTGCGCAGCGGCCTGTGCAGAAGGTTGCGGACAATCAGCTCACCCATCATGGCTTTTTCTCCGCCGCATCCTCGCCAACATGAACCAATTCCGAACCCGCGGGTTGCTCGAGCTTGAAGCGTTCCGCGGGAATGTCTTCATTCAGCATCAGCTTGGTCACCTGTAAGTCCAACCGGTAATCATCATGGGGCCTCTCGATTTGAATCGCGCGAGGAAAAGAAGTGACGCCGGACGGGGCTCCCGCCGCTTGCTCCTGATCAGCGATAAGCGGCTCCCAGTTCGAGTAGCGCACATCGGAGAGCAATACACCCTTCGGTCCGAACTCCTGCAACCGGACAACCTGCAAATCGACGCGGTTAAACCAGATTTTCCGCAAGATTTCTCTTCGATATCCACCACGCAAGACAGTAAGCACATAATAGCGCGCCTTTTCGTCGTTGAATTCTTCAAAGAGCACCTCTTCTTCCTTGCGAATCTCGCTCCAAAGCAGCGCGTCCAGCAGATGCTGCGGCCGGAGATTTTCGATGGGCTTGCTGCTGGTGCGTTCCAGAGCGATCGGCCCTACGAGAAATTTGTTTTTGGACGGAATCGACACGCGAAACGTTTCGGCGTCGCTGGCCATGTCGAAGACCGTCTTGCCGATCAGCGGCGCTTGCCCAATCATGCGGATGTAGGCTGGCCGCTCCGCCAACAGAAAAGCTTTCACTTCGTGATATTCCTCGATTAGGCCGCTGTATTTCGAGCCGGCCGTGGGCTTTAGCTCGACGGTGGCGTTCACACTCTTCACGCCATTCGCCATGGCGTTGTATTTCTCGAGCAATTCTTCGCGCGTGGCATCCTTCGCGACGACGATCTGCGTGGCAGGCACGTTCTGCTTCTTACTGACTGTGCCTCCGCAGCCGCAGGAAATCGCCGCCACTGTCGCCCCTGCCATGCATGCCAACCCACGCCACATCAGTCTGTTAAGCCCTTTAGGTACAAACGAAGCAATCTAACAACCATGTTTTCAGGCGTCAACCAAGTGCTAGAGACCATTATGGACGAAGGCGGTGGTAGAGTGCGAATGGCTCGCAGGATTTTCGTTTCGGCTAAGCAAGCGATGTTTGGACGAAGCTCTCTGGCGTGCAACTCTAACAAAACAAAGAATGAATGCAGGGTTCGCAGAGGCACAGGGGACGCGGGGACTGCGCCGCATTGTATAATCCGGCCTTGCATTGTGGCCGTTACCGTTAAAGGAGACGTCTTTGAATCGCCGAGAATTCCTTGGGTCTCTTCTCCGGCTTTCTGCCGGGTCGCTCCTCGGTCCCCGTTTATTCGCGCGGCCATTTGCCAGCGATCCGGACAACATCGCGGAGCTCTACAAACGCGCGGTGGTCATGGATTCACTTTGCAGCCCGTTTGAACACCTGGACGCATCTCCCTCCCCTGAGTTGCTGGCTGTGGTTCGGCAATCCGGAGTTACCGCTCTCAATTGCACGATCTCGAAACGCACTCTTGACGGAACGCTCGAGAACCTCGCATCGCTTGAAGTACTCGTAGAAAAGCATTCGGATGCGTTTGCGATTATCCGCAGACACTCCGATATCGCCAGCGCCAAGCGGGATAAAAAGCTCGGCATCCTTCCTGGTTTTCAAGACACGGCGTTTTTCGAAGAGAATCCCGAGCGAATCGAGCTGTTTCGCAATCTTGGCGTGCGTATCATGCAGCTGACTTACAACAATCGCAGCGTTTTTGGCGATGGCTGCCTCGAGCCGGGGAATGCGGGGCTGAGCAAGGCAGGAATTGCGGCAGTGAAGAAGATGAACGAAATCGGTGTCGCCGTCGATCTCAGTCACAGCGGCTATCGCACGACCTCCGAAGGAATCGCCGCATCCACTAAGCCGGTGTTGATCTCTCATTCGGGATGCGCGGCGATTTACCCGCATCCGCGCAGCAAGCCCGACGAAATCCTTAAATCGATAGCCGATCGTGGCGGATACTTTGGTGTGTATCTGATGCCCTATTTGGTTGCTTCACCCACGGTGCCGACGCGCCAGCACGTCCTCGATCATCTGATCCACGCGATCAACGTCTGTGGCGCGGATCATGTGGGCATTGGCTCCGACGGTTCGATTGAAAAAGTCGTGCTTACTCCCACGCAAAAAGCGGATTTCGATGCTGACATCGCGCGGCGTAAGAAGCTCGGTATCGGCGCGCCGGGCGAGGATCGGTATCCTTACGTGCCCGATCTGGATGGGCCGGAGCACATGCTGGTCATCGCGGAAGAACTTTCGCGCCGCGGCCAGCCCTCGTCGGTCATCGAGAAAGTGTTGGGAGCGAATTTTCAGCACGTGTTGGGAGAAATTTGGGGAACGGATTAGAACTGCGAATCGCGAGCCCTATTGCGGTCGCGCGATGTAGATATCGAAGGGCTGCACCGCGGGCCGAACGCGGCGAATGACTTCGCTGGCCCATAGGGATGCGCTAAGCAGCGTGACCCAACCGTCTTCGGGCTCGCATACCGCGCAGAATAGGTAGCGCTCATAGGCAAGCTGGTAAGCGTCAACTCCCCGCTTCGAAAGGTCGCCTTCGAGGGCGGCATCAGGATTTTGCGTGACGGCTCCCGCGCGAATTCCAAATGTTTCGCCTTCAAAGCGCTCGAAAAGCTGGAAAAGTTGACCTTGCCTAGGCTGCGGCAGAACCACGCAGCGCACGCCGGCTTCGCGATACACGATCTTCCGCGCATTGCAGAATTCCTGAACGCGATCGATGTGGCTGAAGAAATCGACGAGGTAATATTCGTCATGTGCCAGAGCAGGGAAGACTGCCGACCAAATTTCCGCGGCCTTCTTGCCGCGAACCGGCTCGCGGTTTTCCGTTTCAACCAGTTCGAGCCCGACCGCTTTCACGCCCGGTCCAAGGTCCAGCGCTTCCACGTCTAGCGAGAAGGGAGGCAATTCGAGCGCGTCAGGCGGCGCGCCGGGGGGAAGACTCATTCCAGCGTCTCCGCTTCCGGAAATCGGGCACGAAAATCAGGCGACTGCTTGCGCACGTCCAGCCAATCGAAAAACGCGTCGGGAGTTTCGAGCCAAATGCGGAACCAATTAGCAATCTCCACTTTTTCTTCGCGCTTGTGCGGTTCCACTTTGTGATTTCGCGAAATCATTTCCGCGCGGCGCTTGCCGAGGCGCGCGATTCCCAAAACTCGTTCGACAGCCGCATGCTCGCCGTGCGCCTGGAACTTCCGCATCAGCTCATCCAGCCGCATAATGCTTACTTCCGCGTCCTCGAGCGTTTTGAAATGCAGCAGGTCTTCGAACTCTTCTTCGTACTGCTCTTCCGCTTCTTCTTGCAGGGTGAGCAGCACTTTCCAGCCCGCGCTTTTCAAGACGTCCCCGATGTATTCCGAGCTGGTCTTTCCCGCTTCGCCATGCTCCGCATGCAGCCGACGGCGCAGTTGATCGATCTCCGCGAGCGTCCATTTCGAAGCGCCGATCTCACGGGCTGTTTCGAGAATCAGATCCTTCTTCGTTTTTTCCAAATCACTCATCAAGCTGTGCCTTTGCGCGGCTTCGAGTGCGCCTTCTTTTTGCTGTGCGCCGGTGTCTGTTTCTGCTTGGGCGGCTGCGGCGGGGGAGGCGGAGGATCGGCCGGAAGCCCCGCCAGCAGACGGCGGTACTTTGTCACATTCCGGTTGTGTTCTTCCAGTGTCGCGCTAAAGAAATGTCCGCCCTGCGTATTGGCAACGAAATAGAGATAGTCCGTCTCGGCCGGTTGCAACGCCGCCCGGAGAGATGCTTCTCCCGGATTGCCGATGGGTCCCGGCGGCAATCCTGTGTGCTCATAGGTGTTGTAAGGCGAATGCACGTGCAGGTCGGCTCCAGTTAGTGTTCCGTTGTAACGGGCCTCTTGTTCCAAAGCATAGATCACCGTCGGGTCGCATTGCAGCATCATGTCCTTGCGCAGTCGATTTTCAAAGACTCCCGCAACAAGAGGACGCTCCTCTTTCTTCGGCGTCTCGCGCTCGACGAGCGACGCCAGCGTCACAATGGAAGAAATCGGATAGCCGGACGCCAGGCGCGTTTTATCGTCTCCGGCCATCTGCGGCGAAAGCCGCGCCCACTGCTCCTTGAATTTTTTCACCATGGCAGCGGTCAGCTCAACGGCGACTGGATGACGCGGAAGTTGATACGTCGCGGGGAAAAGATAGCCTTCGAGTGTGAGGGCGTGAGGGTCAATGTCGCGAACCATCATTGGATCGCTGGCGGCTTTCACAAAATCATCGGCGGGAAGAAAGTGGCCAGCTTCGAGATCATGCGCGATGTCGTAAAGGGTTTCGCCTTCGTGCACGGTGAAGGGAATTTGATAGACGTCGCCCTTCGCCAGCTTCCAGAAAACGTCGCGGCCGCTTAAGGGGTGATCGAACAGATATTCCCCCGCTTCGAGCGATCGCTTCGGATGCCGCCGCGCATAAATTTCGAACGCAGTGGCGCTGCGCACCACGCCGTTACTCTCAAGAATGTGCGCCACGCCGCGGCTCGAAGCCCCGTGCGGCACGGTAACGAAAACACCTCCGCTCGCGAATCCCTGGTATGGCTTCGTGATGCAATACCACCCCCAGGCCCCGGCCCCTGCCGCGGCCAGCACCAGCACCAAAATGAGCAGCAAAGCTTTCTTCAAATCAGCCTCGCGAATCCCAAGCGCACATGTTTCACTTCGCGTCTTGCATGGCCCGTGCCGGCTGCTGCCGGTCCAGGTATTCTTTCAAGATCAAAGCCGCAGCTAGTGCGTCCACACCCGTCTTTTCGTTTTCTTTTTTTTGTTTTTTGCCGGGCGCGGCGTGAATCGTCCTGCCTTGGTGCTCCTCGAGCAACCGCTCCGCCTCCCAGCTCGTCAGGCGCTCGTCCACCATTTCGACAGGTAGACCAAGCTGCTTGTGGACGCGCTGGCCGAACCGCGCCGCTTCTTCGGCCATATCTCCGCGTGTTCCATCGAGACGCAACGGGAGTCCTACTACAATTTGTTGCACGCCGTGCTCACGCACGACTTCCCGCAACCGCCGCATGTCTTCGTTGCGGTTGATGCGATTCAGAGTCCCCAAGGGCTGCGCCAACGCCGCCACTGGATCCGCAATCGCCATCCCAATCCTGGCGCGCCCATAATCCAGCGCCAGAATGCGTCCCGGCTTGTGTTGCTCCGTGCCCAAGTTCTCTCCCCAACGCTTCAACGCGTGAGTGTCGCCCATTCCAGTATACCGGGAAGCAATTCTGAAGATGTGGGATGCTGCTTAAGAATTGATAATTGGTAAGCGCGGCGCGGTTCGTCAGATTTTGAATGAAGCGGCTTTCTTAGGGTTTGCGGCCGCGGGCGCCGGTTTGCCAGGCGTCCCAGTAGCCGAGGGCCTTCATCTGTTGATCGAGGCCGGTTTCTTTGACGAGGACGTCGAGTTCGGCGCGCGTCAGGCGCTTCCCAAGAGGCTCGGTGCGATCGGCGACGCCCCAGGCGGTCAGTGCGGCGAGCGCCGTGTTCAGCTTCAGCTCGCGGATATCCACTTTGTCGAGCGTGTCTGACGCGGCGTGATAATTCACCAGATAGTTCGACACTTCCTGATTGGCCACCAGATTAGGCACGCCTTCCAACAGGAAGTCGAGATTGTCGGTGCCGAAAGATGCGTCGGGCGTGTGATTGTTCGCGCCCCAAGATTCGAGTGGCTTCAGCACTTCGCGCACGCCAGCTTCAATGTCGCGACGCCCGCCGAGCGAATAGCCGGTCAGGCGTCCGTTCCCCGCATCGAAAGTGATCAAGGCGCGAATCTTGTCCATCTCCGCGAGATGCGCCTTCACGTACTCGTAAGAGCCAATCGTGCCTTGTTCCTCGCCGCTGAAGAGAACGAAGCGAATTGTGCGCCGCGGCAACAATCCGGTCGCCCTGATCGCCCGCGCGACTTCAATGACCAACGCTGCGTTGCACCCGTTGTCCAGCGCCCCTGTGCCCAGCTCCCAAGAATCGAGATGCGCCCCAAGAATCACCACCTCGTCAGGTTTCTCGTACCCACGAATTTCGCCTACAACATTTTCCTGCACGACCGGCCCGCCGATCTTGTTGGGCATATTGAATCGCGCGCGGACTTTTCCAGGATACGCAGCCTCGGTTCGCGCCAACCGCATGGCATCTTCGCGCGCCACGATGGCCTGCGGAATTTTGTCGATCGCGCCGGTCAAGGAATTCGTATGGCGATAGAGCAGCAACCGTTCGCGCGCGCCCATCCAAAGAATCGCGGAAGCTCCACCCTTCAACGCCTTCTGAATGATGTCCGGCGGCTTCAGGTACTCGTTGAAGAGATCAGCCCAAGTCGAGCCGATGTCGCTGTGCACCAGCAGAATCGCGCCTTTGACGCTAGTTCCAGCGCGCGCAAAATCATCCAGGGTCCCGTAGCCAACATCCACGAGGCTCCCTTCAATCCCGCCAGCCGGGGTCGCGGGAGACCATCCCTCTGCTTTGAGTCGCACAGGAAAATTCACAGGACCCAGGAGTTCAAGCCGCGTCTCGCCTTCACTCCACATCACTGGCAGCGTGTATTTTTCAGTGTGGACCTCAACGCCCTCCGTGCGAAACGCGGCGACGGCCCATTCGACGGCTTTCGCCATCTCCGGCGACCCGGTCACCCGTCCGCCAATCTCATCCGTCAGCCGACGAAGGTTTTCTTCCATCGGCGAAGGGCCCATCACCTGCGGCAAAATCTTCGAGGCGGCCTGCGCGCAGCTCGAAGCGTCTGCCGCGGAACAAGCCGCGGCGTTCTGGCCGGATTGTGTCGGGGCTAGAGAGTCCTTTGCCGCAGGCAGTTGCGCTGAGGCGGAGACCGAAGCAATGGAGTAAAGAAGTAGCGAAGCAAAGAAAATCTTAAGGCAGCGCATCGATTTAGACTCCGCAGCGAGGCTGCACAGCGGGCTCTAGATCCAGCGGCAGGCCCCGTGCATCCTGGTGCGGAGTAGTATAAGCTCGCGGCGCTTCGGCAAGAAATTTGGCGGCGCAATCCAACTAGTCGAGAGAATCCACGATGAAGAAATCGATTTCGGTTCTTGCATTTATTCTGGCGTGCGCAGTCGCCGCTTCGGCGCAATCGGCCGCTCAAACTGCTGCTTCGAGCCTCGATGCCCGCGCAAAGGCAGCTCTGGCCGTGATTCGCGGGACCGCCAACGTCCATGGCCTTCAAAAAAGCGTCCGTGTCCAGCGTGACCGCTGGGGAGTCGCCCACATCTACGCGCAGAACGAACACGATCTCTTCTTCGCGCAGGGTTTTGTCGTCGCGCAAGACCGCCTCTTCCAAATGGAACTTTGGAAGCGTTCCGGCCAAGGACGGCTCGCGGAAATCCTCGGCCCCTCTTACGTGAAGCGTGACACGAACGCCCGCCTCCTCCGCTTTCGCGGCGATATGGACGCTGAGTACAAGAGCTATTCTCCCGACACGAAAGAAATCCTTGAAGCCTTCACCTCCGGCATCAATGCTTACATCGAAGAAATCCAAAAGCCCGGAGGCATTGGCCTCCCGCCTGAATTCCAACTCGCCGGCTTCAAACCCGAGCCGTGGAAGCCCGAAGACTGCCTGAACCGTTTGGCCGCGTATTCCGTGACAGGAAACGGCGTCAGCGAGCTCCATAACGCGCAACTGGTTGCGCTTCTCGGCCCCCAAAAAGCCGCCGAACTTCTCGAACTCGATCCTCCGGTAAAACTCGATCCGGTGCCCGGCATGGATTTGTCTGGCCTCTCGCCCGCGCTCCTCGAGAATCTCGTCGGCAGCGACGTCCCGCTCCATTTTCTCGAAACGCCTGTTCAGGGAAGCAACAATTGGACCGTCTCCGGCTCGCTCACCGCCTCCGGCAAACCCTTCCTCGCCAACGATCCCCACCGGGTCATCGCCGAGCCTTCATTGCGCTACATCGTCCATCTGGTCGCTCCCGGATGGAATGTGATTGGCGCCGGCGAACCCGGGCTGCCGGGCGTCGCTGCGGGCCACAACGAAAAAATCGCCTGGGGTTTCACAATTTTCGGGCTCGACCAGCAAGACTTTTATCTGGCGCGGCTCATGCCCATTGATCCCGATCAATACGAAACGGAACGTGGCTGGCAGCGCATGCTGGTTAGAAATGAAACAATCAACGTCCACGGCGGTTCAGCAGTTAGCGTCACACTCAAATTTACGCGGCATGGGCCCGTACTCTGGGAAGACGGAAAGCGCGCGTTGGTGCTCCATTGGGTTGGCGAAGAGCCTGGCACGGCCGGATATCTCGGGTCACTCGCCCTCGATCGCGCGCAAAACTGGCAGGAATTTGAGCAGGCCATGCCACGCTGGAAGGTTCCTTCCGAAAATATCGTCTACGCCGATCGCGACGGTAACATCGGCGAACATTCCACCGGCCTCGCGCCGCTCCGCAAAAACTGGACAGGGCTTCTCCCCGTTCCTGAGACTGGCGGATTCGAATGGAACGGTTTTGTTCCTAATGCCGAGCTGCCGCATACGCACAATCCAGCCTCAGGTTTTATCGCGACTGCCAATCACAAAATGATTCCGGAAAATTACGGTTACGCTGTCGGATTTCAATGGGCATCGCCGGAGAGATTCCTGCGCATCTCAGAAGTGCTCAGCGCCGCAGCAAAAAGCCAGCATAAGCTCAGCCTTGCGGATATGGAGAATCTCCAGAATGACGTTGTGTCGCTACCGGCGCGCGATCTGCAAGTTTTGTTGAAGTATGCTGCGGGCAACGCGCCAAGCGGCTCAGCCAAACTCTTGCTCGATTGGGATTGTGCAGTTACCGCTGATTCGACATCTGCCACGCTTTACGAATTCTGGGATGCGGAGTTGCGCGATGCGGTCACGAGGCTAGTTGTGCCCGCGGAAGCGCTAAAGATCGCGGGAAAATTGGCACTACCGGAAATCCTGCAAGAGCTGGCGCATCCACCTGCCGCTGTCTTCGGCCAAAACCCTGAGAGCGCACGCGACGCTCTGCTGCTTCAGACACTCCAGTCGGCGGAGCAGAAGCTCTCGGCCAAGCTCGGCCCTGATCCGAAGAACTGGACTTGGGGAAATCTACACCGCGTCTTGTTCACCCATCCGCTCGGGAAAGTCACACCTGCTGCCGGTGCGCTTTTCGATCGCGGCCCCTTCCCTCGTCCCGGCGATGGCAGCACCGTGGACGCCACGTATTTTGGAGGAGCTTCCTTTGACCAATTGGCCGGCGCAAGCTACCGCGAGATTTTCGATTTGAGCGACTGGGACAACGCCGTCGCCGTCAATGTCCCAGGACAAAGCGGCCAACCCGGCAGCATGCACTATGACGATCTGCTTTCGCTGTGGACTCACGGCAAATACTTTCCGCTTCGTTATACCAGACCGTCCGTAGACCGCGAGACCACCGACGTGCTGGAGCTAAAGCCATGAATAGCGCAACTTCGGTACAGCCCAGCCCGTGGTATTACTTGCTCGCCGTGCCTTTCTTCGTGGTCGGAGCAGGTTTCTTTGTTTACACGCTGCTGCACGGATTTCTGCATCTCACGGATTCTTTGACGCAAGTCGTGGTTCCCGGGGAGGCCGAACTCACTCTGAAGCAAGGGCAGCCATATACGATCTTTTTCGAGCAGCAATCCGTAGTGAACGGAAAGATCTACTCGACAAATGAATCGCTGAATGGCTTGCAGTGTAAGGTCACCGCACTTTCGAATGAGCAAGACATTCCTATCGGCCGCCCAAGAATGTCTACAACCTATAACCTTGGCGGGCGATCGGGCCGGTCGATCCTCGGGTTCCATGTTCCTGCCGATGGGCAGTACAGATTTGCTTGTGGTTACAGCGAGGACGCGAATGGGCCGGAGGCGGTGTTGGCCGTGGGCGATGGCGTGGGAGAGAAAATCTTTAGCATGGTCGTTCGAAGCTTAGGAGCGATATTTGGCGGCGTCGGCTCCGCCGTCATTGTTTTCCTCATTGTTCTCGCGCTTCGAGAGCGCGCGAAAAAGCGATTGATTCCCGCCTCGCCGATGCAATCCTAGCCAGGCATGCCCGCGAGAATCTGCTCACACCTACCGATTGCTTTTTGCTCGCGCAATGCAGTCAGCGACCTTAGCGACCTGCACCATCTCCGCAACGTCGTGTACACGAACAATGTGTGCGCCGCCCAGGATGCTCGCCGTAACCGTTGCTGCCGTGCCCCAGATTCGCTCCTCCGGCGGAGCAGGTGTACCATTGCGGGCCAGCGTCGCCCCAAGAAATCCCTTGCGTGAACTTCCGACAAGCAGCGGATAGCCAAGTGCCACAAGTTGCGGAAGCTTTTGCAGCAACTCGTAGTTCTGTGAATAACTTTTCCCGAAGCCAATTCCGGGATCCAAAATAATCTGCGACTTTTCCACGCCTGCCTTGCGCGCCCTCGCCACGGATTCTCGCAACCCTCGAAATACATCCCGCATGACATCTCTCGCGAAGGGCCCGCGCTGCATGGTTCCAGGCTCGCCGCGCATGTGCATCAGAATGAGCGGCACGCCATACTTCGCCGCGATTTCAGCGATGCGCGCGTCGTTCTTCAATGCCGAGACGTCGTTGATAATCTCCGACCCGGCGCGAAGAGCGAGCTCCGCAACCGCGGAGCGCCGCGTATCCACCGATATGGGAATTTTGAGCCGGCCCCGCAACCCTTCCAGCACAGGAAGAATGTGGTCCAACTCTTGCGAAGCCGAGGCTGCTTCCGAACCTGGGCGCGTGGATTCACCTCCAATGTCAAGCAGGTCGGCGCCTGCGAGCTCCAGCGCGAGGGCATGTTCAATGGCGATCCCAGGTTGCTCGTACTTTCCGCCATCGGAAAAACTGTCCGGCGTAACGTTCAAGACGCCCATCACTAGCGTGCCCTCACCAAGAACGAGCGTTCGCGAGCGCAATTTCAACCGGAATTTCTTGAGTGGTTTCATTCGAACGGCAGGCTGGAAGTTTAACCCAGGTCGGGCAGACAAGCTTGACTGTCACCCTCTTTAGACCAAAAGCCATAACGGACAGGCAGGAGTGCCTGTCCTACAACTAATCCAAATCAAAATCGCGAAGCGGCTTGCCCGCGGGGGCGTCCTTGGCCTTCTTCATCGCTTCTTCGAACTTCTTGGCGAGAATATCTTCCTTGTGGGTTTCTTGAAAAAACGAGTCGGCAAATTTGTCTTCGCGCTGACGCCGCTGCTCCGCAAGAATCCCCTGGGCATTTTCCAGATCGACGTTTGGCCCAGCTTTCACGGGAGCCTCGTGTGACAGCACTGCTCCAAACACAGCGTCGACCACCAGCTTCGCCTGGCAGCACGGGCACGTCACATGCAGATTGTCCGGTTCCTTCTTTCCCATAAGCGCATTCTACGCCATTTTGCCCGCAACGGTCACCGCCGCGCTGCCGTCAGAATCTGTCCAGTCCAAAAAAAAGTAGGGGCACGATATATCGTGCCCCTACAGACAAATGCTCGCCACTATCTTGTGTCTACGCCTTGGCTGGATTCTCCCCGCGCGTAAATCCCGCTGCTGGCCGCAATTCTGGCCGCACCATTTTAGGATCCGTGCTCGGCGCAGCCTGTGCTGGAGGAGGAGGCGTCTGCGGCTTTTCCGGCAGCGGCTTGCCTTCCATCAGCATTTTCACTTCATTCGCGTCGATCACTTCACGTTCGAGCAAAGCTTGGGCAATTCGCTCGAGCGTCTCGCGGTTCGTAGAAAGCAGCCTCTTCGCATTCTCGTAGCCGCTGTTGACGATCCGCTTCACTTCCTTGTCGATCTGAATCGCCGTATCTTCCGAGTAGTCGCGATGCTGCGTAATTTCGCGACCCAGGAAGATCGCCTCATCCTTTTTGCCATACGCCAGCGGCCCAAGTTCGCTCATGCCCCATTCGCAGACCATGTTGCGTGCCAAGTCGGTAGCCCGTTCGATATCATTGCCGGCGCCGGTCGTGATGTGCCCAAGAAAGATCTCTTCCGCCGAGCGCCCGCCCATCAAAACGGCGAGCATGGCTTCTAAATATTCCCGAGTGTAGGTGTGCTTGTCGTCTTCAGGCAATTGCATCGTCAACCCAAGCGCCATCCCTCGCGGAATGATCGTCACTTTGTGAACCGGATCGGCACCTGGCGTCATCGCTGCGACCAATGCATGACCCGCCTCGTGATAAGCCGTGTTCTTCTTTTCTTCGTCAGAGAGAATCATCGACTTGCGCTCGACGCCCATCAACACCTTGTCTTTGGACATCTCGAAGTCGACCTGCATCACGAACTTGCGATTCTGCCGCGCGGCCCACAGAGCCGCTTCGTTCACCAGGTTCGCTAGGTCAGCGCCAGAAAAGCCCGGCGTGCCGCGCGCGATGATCGACAACTCCACGTCATCGGACAGCGGCACTTTGCGAGTATGCACGCGGAGAATTTCCTCGCGGCCTTTCACGTCCGGCCGCGCAACTACCACGCGCCGGTCGAATCGTCCAGGACGCAGCAACGCCGGGTCGAGAACATCGGGCCGATTCGTAGCTGCAATTAAAATCACGCCTTCGTTCGATTCGAAACCGTCCATTTCGACGAGCAATGCGTTCAAAGTCTGTTCGCGCTCGTCGTGTCCGCCGCCCAGTCCCGCGCCACGGTGGCGGCCGACGGCATCGATCTCATCGATGAAAATGATGCAAGGCGCGTTCTTCTTCCCTTGCTCAAACAAATCGCGCACACGGCTCGCCCCGACGCCAACAAACATTTCGACGAAATCCGAGCCCGAAATCGAGAAGAACGGAACATTAGCTTCGCCTGCAATCGCTCTCGCAAGCAAAGTCTTGCCGGTTCCAGGAGGCCCGACCAGCAACACGCCCTTGGGAATCCGTCCGCCCAGCTTCTGGAATTTCTGCGGGTCTTTCAAGAACTCGATGATTTCCTGCAACTCTTCCTTGGCTTCGTCCGTTCCCGCAACATCCTTAAACGTTGCCTTCTTCTGCTGCGCCGACAGCAACCGCGCGCGTGACTTGCCAAAGCTTAGCGCTTTGTTCCCTCCTGCCTGCATCTGCCGCATCAGGAACAAACAAAATCCCACAAGCAGGATCAGAGGCGCAGCGTTCAGCAAAATCAAAATCCAATCGCCACTGCGAACTTCCTTCATCCCCTTGATCACTGCTCCCTTGTCTTTCAGTTCCTTGACGAGATCCGGAGCCGCTTCCTTGAAAACCGTAACGGTAAATTTACGGTTCGGTGGACGAAGGTATTCTCCCTGAACTTCGTAGCTGTTCGGCGAGAGGTAGAGTGTTACTTCCTTGACGTCTCCGGCTTCTACCTTGGCCATGAACTCGGTGTAACCGGGGGTGTCTTCCCGCGCTTGGCTTCCATTCGCGGACACCAGCTTCCACAGCATCACGCCGAGAAACACGATGGAGATCCAGAAGAGAATTGTTTTTGCCGTAGAACTCGAATTCACGTTGTCCTCACCTTTGTCCTTGGCCTCGCGGAAATTCATCCCGCGAGGAAGCGACTGGCAAATCTGTCGATGTTATTTCTTGTTGCCTTGCCGTCGCTTCACCTGCGCTGCTCCACTGGAGAGAGTCCGATGATTCCGCCCCGTCCCATTGTCCGCAGCCAGGCCGTACCCGACCCATACATCATTAGATGCTGTCCGGAACCCAAAGTAATCAGGTTCCAGTCCCACGCGCCGCCGCGCGGTCTTGTCCAGCAGTACTGCCAATCGCAGCGACCTGGGCTGGCTTTCGCCCAATCGCCGCAGAAGAAACTCTTGTGTTACGCCGCTCTCCAGCACCGCATCAAGCAGGAGAACATCGCGGCCTTTCAACTCCGGCCGCGCGCCGAAATAAACTTCGCGCCGCTCGTTGCCGCCGTCGTTTACGTCTCGCACGTCCTCGCGCACGAAGTGGCAAACCACCGCGGTGTTAATCTCGCGAATCAGATCGGCGGCAAAAACAAATCCGCGGTCCAGTGTAACAACAACGTCTACTCGCCGCCCTTTGTACGCTCGCGAAATTTCCCGTCCAAGAGCTGCGACCCTCGCGCCAATTCGCGCGGCAGAATAGGCCGCACGGCCGGACGCTCTCGACTTGACCGCTGGGCGGTCACGCATCAAGACTTTTCCTCGGCGATCAAAATTCCTGTCCGGGTCCCCTCATTTGCTGCAAATCCGGCGGCCACAGCAAAGCCACGAGCCCACACAAGAACGCCGCCGCTTGTCAGCACCGGCCAGCCGTCTCGCTCCCATCGGCTGATGCGTTTTTCGTTCAACAGCCGCTTCAGCTTGTGCGCCTTCTGATGCCCTGCGGGCTGCAGCTTGTCCCCGAACCGCCAGTTGCGCAGCACAAGCGGCAAACACAGCCGGTCGCGGTCTAAGACCGCCCCTGATTCACTAGTTTCCCCCCTCTTGGCGGGCCAGTCAATCACCCTGAGGCGGAAAACGCACTCCGTTTCAGGCACGGGCAGAATCACGTCGCCATTTCGGGTATTTGTAAAATCGATTTTGTACTCGTACTCCGCTGCGGAGGTTTTCTTCTCCGCGCGTTTTCCGCTGGTTCGCGGCGCCGATCGTGACGCATTTCCGCAGAAAACCAAATCATTTCGCTCGCGCCGAGCGTCCACGCCTCCTGGCAATTGCACCGACTTTCCGTTCTCCCCGCGCCGCGCCAACTCCAGCACTGCGGCGATATGCCCTCCGCTAATTTGCCCTGATCCGCTCTTCCTCTCTTCAATTAGACGACGCAGCATCCGCTTGGTCAGGGCCGAGGTTTTCTCCCTCTTCTCCGCGTTCTCTGTGCCCTCCGCGTCCTCTTTGTAAATGTTTTCTCTTTTCAGAGGCCGCAGCAAATCCTTCGCAGGAATTCGTGTTTCAACATTAGTGCTTCTCGCGAGCACTTCACAATGCCCCCGCGCAAGCATTTCCAAAAACTCCTCATCCTCCTGCGCAAACTCCGCCAGCGAACCGAGATGCTCTACCACGCCACCCTGAAACTCGCGTTCCAATAGCGGCAATAATTTCTTTCGAATCCGCGCCCGCATTCGCGTCGTATCTTGATTCGTGGCGTCCTCATGCCATTTCTGTTTTTTCGCTCGCAGATACGATCGCAACTCCGCCCGCCGCAACTTAAGCAATGGCCGCACAACGCTCGCCGTCCGAGGATGAATCCCGCCCAGGCCAGCCAATCCCGTTCCGCGCAAAATATGCGCCAAAACTGTCTCCGCCTGGTCATCCGCCGTATGCGCCACCGCGACAACATCCACTTTGCCTTCCGCAACGAGCCGCGCAAAAAACTCGTACCGCGCCCGCCGCCCCGTATCCTCCAGATTCGCCTTCTCCCGCTTAGCGCGCGCCACAACATCCACGCTCTCACCGTAAAACTCCAGCCCATGCTTCGCCGCCAGCCTGCGCACAAATTTTTCGTCCGCATCGGAAGCCCCACCCCGCAACTTGTGATTCACATGCGCAATACTCAACACAATTCCCAGCGAATCGCGCAGTCCCAGCAGCAGCAAGAGCAACCCCACCGAATCCGCCCCACCAGACACACCCACGCCCACGCGCTCTCCCGCACGCAACATTTCCCCTTTCTTAAGTGATGACAGCAAGCGGTCGGCTAACCGTGATCGCATGGCAGAAGGAATCGAACCGCGATTTTGTCTCCTTCGCTGAGGATGCGCCTAGTATCGTAGAAATAGCCCGGCGAAGCACGCTCCAAGCTCCCCGGCTATCGTGTTGTGACGTGAAAACGAAAAGATCTCTACTGCAGCTCTGCAGGAATCGGATTCCCGGGCCGTTCTTCATCCCAAACCATCGAGAGAATCCACCAGCGTTTCCCATCAAAATAAAGCTGAAAAATATTTACGCCGCGTTCGATCACTTTGCCCGACACCGAGCCTTCATAGCTGCTCAGTACCGTCGCGACATTCCCGAACCGCTTGATCACGTGTTTCAACTCCCGTTCCGTGAAGCCGTCTTTCACCAGAGAAGCGTCCGACTGATCGGCAAAATCTTGCTCCGTCATGGACGTCGTCTTGATGGCGCCGGTTTTCCCGTCAACGTGCACCGAAACGGACCGCGAGTTCGGATCGAACAGCGTGCGGTCGCGCCCCCACTGCCGCGCCACACCGACGCCTCCCGAGATCGTTTCGTAACTCGCCGTCACAATCCCTTCAATCGTGCTTACGTCTTCCGTCCGCGCCTCAATGATCGGACGATCCACGTGCACTTTCTTCTGCGCCCACACCACTCCCAATCCACAAGCCCCCACCGCCAAAATCCCACAACCCACTCGCACCACTCCGCTAAACTTCATTCTTTTTCCTCCACCCATTACACTACGGTTTTCCCGGTGAAGGCCGGGCCTGCTTCGCCTTCGCTACCATCTCCCGCACATCGCTCAACAGCGCCTGCGAGTCAAAGATCACTCCATCGCGAATCGTATACTTGACGCACTGTTCGTGGACTTCCTTGCGGTCGGTCCCCACTCGCATCACGCCGTTGCCATAAAACACTTTCACATCCGCCAGCGGATTCTCCGTCAGCACTACCAGATCCGCCAAATAACCCTGCCGCACCAATCCCAGCTCCGGATTCTTCACCACCTTCGCCCCATTTTCCGTAGCCGCATGCAGCGTCTCCAGCGGAGAGAATCCCGCCTCCTCCAGCATTTCCAACTCACGAATCGTTCCAAATCCCCACAGCTCAAACAAGAATCCTGTGTCTGAACCCACCGCCACCACGCCGCCCTGATTCTTGTAATCGTTCACAAAATCCAGCCAGCGCCGGTACGCCCGCGCCCAATCCGCTTCCTTGTTCGAGGTCCACTCATAAAAATAAGAAGCGTGATGCGCCGGATTCGGTAAAAACGAATCCATCACTACCGGTAGCGTGTACGTCGAGTGCCACGGCAAATTCGCCGCCCGCGTCACATCGCGATTCGCCTCATAAATGCTAAATGTCGGCACCATGATGAACCCCGTTTTGTGCATCGTGGCCAGAAGTGATTGGATCACCTCGCCGTGCAGTTTGTCCTCGTCCGCTTGCAGCCAGGAGCGTCCCGTCTCCAAAAACCGGTCCGGCTCGCTCGAATAGTTGTAGCCGGGTGGCAAATCCTGAATCGTCCTCCCGGTGTACGAGGACTCCGGATATCCATAGTGATGTTCTATTGTCGAGGCCCCTTCGCTCGCGACCTGCACTGCATTCATCGGATAGACACCGTCCTGCCCGATGTGCACGGCCACGCCCATGCCGTCTTTTCGCGCCTCGTCCGCAATCGCATGAAACACATCAGGCCACAATCCCGGCTTCCCGATAATCTTGATCCCATCTACTCCCAACGCGTGCCATTCATCCACGATCTGCCGCGCCCCGGCCGGGTTCGAATATCGCGGATCATCCC
>Ga0209448_10000051_pt1 | contig 42275 bp, 34 predicted proteins | sample BogFormECP14_OM2_FD_188245 | JGI IMG/M metagenome (GOLD analysis project Ga0209448, IMG submission 188245) | Bog forest soil microbial communities from Calvert Island, British Columbia, Canada - ECP14_OM2 (SPAdes) (version 2) | ecosystem: Environmental > Aquatic > Freshwater > Wetlands > Bog ... | reverse complement strand
GGGCCTAACGACGTGAAGAAGTACTATTCAAAGTTCGACGTCGCCGTCCTCGCTCAGATTCCAGCAGCGCCATCATGATTGCAAAACGAGGTATTCTCGAAGGCGTGAAGACTAATAGCAAAGTAGTGCCTTTGCGGGGCCCGGGCAACGCAGCAGACCCAAGCGAACCAGATACGGCCAAACTTGCACGCCTGCTTGCCGCCTATGCCCCTCACGACGGGAGTTTTGAGCTGCGCATCCCCGGCGTGCACGCCAGTCGCTTCTCACGCATCAACAAGGAATGTGTGCATGCGCTCCGGGTGCCGTCGTTGTGCATCGTCGCCCAAGGAGCGAAGACCGTCATCGTAGGGGACGAGGTCTACGAGTACGACGCGTCGCGCATGATCGTGTTCTCCGTAGCCCTGCCGGTGGCTGCTCAGATCACGCAAGCCAGCCATTCCGAGCCCTACCTCGCGCTCAAGCTGGACCTCGACCCGCACAAGATTGCCGAGCTCGTCCTCAAGGTGTATCCGCGCGGTCTGCCTCCAGTGCAGGAGAGAAGCGGCGTGTACATAACTCCGGCCGACGCGAGCATTGTCAACGCCGCGGCCAGACTGTTGGAGTGTCTGGCGCAGCCCGGGGATGCTGAACTAGTCGCTCCGCTCGTGACTGATGAGATTTTGATCCGTCTGCTGCGCAGCCCCATTGGTGTTCGCATCGCTCAAATGGGCTTTGTGGAATCCAGCGTCCACCGCGTTGCCAAGGCCATTTCCTGGCTGCGCGCCAACTTCTCTCAACCCGTGAAAGTCGAAGACTTGGCCGGGCTGGTGCACATGAGTGTTTCCTCTTTCCACGAGCACTTCAAGTCAGTCACTTCGATGAGCCCGCTGCACTATCAAAAGGTGCTGCGCCTGCAGGAAGCGAGGCGTCTCATGTTGTCGACAATGACGGACGCGGGTACCGCGAGTCAGCGCGTGGGCTATCTAAGCGCTTCCCAGTTCAGCCGAGAGTACAGCCGGTTCTTCGGGAGTGCGCCGACCAAGGACATCGCCAGATTGCGTCAAGAGACTGGACTTTGGGTCTGACCCTCGGGAGTTATTGGTGTAAAGAGACTTTTCGCCAGCTATTGCAGTCCAAATTCCACCGTAAAGCCCTGAGATGGTCCACCCCAAGCCTACTTCAGAGCAACAAATCGTTCATCTAGGTACCTTGGTTGGAAGTGAAACAACCAATCGCGAAATCCGAACGCAAGGACCCCAGCCAGCCGCTGCCCGGATCGTGAGAGAAGCCACAGTGCCCGGCCACCCGGAAACTGCCGCATTACCGAGCGCGATGCCAGGAATTACCATCGTTATCTCGCTTACGCCTCCCAATAGCTGCACAATCTCTAAATGGGATTGAATCTGCTCTTCCTCGATTTTCTTCAGCGAATCGCAGTCGGAGTGGGCGCGGTATTTGTTGTACTCCTGGTCATCTGGCTCGGGCTGCCCCGCCGTTCGGCAATCGCCGTCAGCCGCCGAGCAATACGCTAACTCACCTCCATAGCTGACGTTCCCCCATTTGACTCAATTCGATGCCACGTGAGATAGTGTCGCTTCGATCGCCGCAACTGACTGTCAACGTAAAATTTTCGTAGCTTCCAAAATGTTCAGCCTCATTCCCAGGGATAACAGCTTCTTCGCGATGTTCTCCGCCATGTCCGACAATAACATCGCCGGCGCTCGCGCCCTCGTCGATCTCTTCGCCAACTATCAGGATGTCGAGAAACAAATCGAACAGATTCACCGCATCGAACGCGAGGGCGATGAACTCACCCACGCCATCCTGACCAAACTCAACCAGACCTTCATCACTCCCTTCGATCGCGAGGATATTCACGAGTTGGCCTCCAAGCTCGACGATGTCCTCGATTTCATCAATGCTGCCGCCTCCCGCATCGCAATGTATCGGATTTCGACTCCTCCACCGGCCGCTGGAGAACTCGCCAACATCATCCTGATGCAAAGCCAGGAACTGCAGAAGGCTGTGTCTCTCATGCAGAAAAATGGCAATATCCTGGTCCATTGCGTGGAGATCAACCGCCTGGAAAACGAAGCTGACGTGGTGGCGCAGCAAGCCATCGCCAGCTTGTTTGAACGCGAAAAAGATCCCATCAACCTCATAAAAATTAAAGAGTTGCTGGAATTCCTCGAGCGCGCGACCGACAAGGCGGAAGACGTCGCCAACGTGCTCGAAACAGTTGTATTGAAAAACACATGAAGACCCACAATCTATCCAACTAGGAAATCCGGTGAAGCCTGATCTGCTTCTGCTGATCGTCACAATTCTGGTCGCACTGATCTTCGATTTCCTGAATGGATTTCACGACGCCGCCAACAGCATTGCCACCGTCGTCTCGACGCGCGTCCTGTCCCCCAAGCTGGCTGTACTGTGGGCAGCGTTCTTCAATTTTGTGGCCGCATTTCTTCTCGGCACCGCTGTCGCCAAGACCATCGGCTCAGGCATGATCCACATCGAAACGGTCACCCAGTATGTCGTGATCACCGGCCTATTCGGAGCCATCGTCTGGGATTTGCTGACCTGGTGGTGGGGGCTGCCGACTTCCTCCTCGCACGCCTTGATTGGTGGCTACGCCGGCGCCGCCGTCATGCGCTCCGGATGGCACGTGATTATTGCCGAGGGTTGGTACAAAACCCTGATCTTCATTGTGGTCGCGCCCGTCATGGGACTCGTTCTCAGCCTGACTTTCATGATTGCCGTCTTCTGGCTTCTCCGCGATAAAGCCCCACGACGCATTGACGCCTGGTTTCGCAAACTGCAACTCCTCTCAGCCGCCGCCTACAGCCTGGGCCACGGCGGAAACGATGCCCAGAAGACCATGGGCATCGTGGCCAGTGCTCTGTATGGTGCTCACTATTTGAGTTCGAAGGAATTGGCCGGCAACTGGGGCAAATTCCACTGGCCGATCATCCTGGCAGCCCATTTGTCGATTGCGCTGGGAACTTACTTCGGCGGCTGGCGCATTGTTCACACCATGGGATCGCGCATCACCAAGCTCAAACCAGTGGGGGGGTTCTGCGCTGAGGCGGCGGGGGCAATCACGTTGTTTTCCACCGCGCTGGCCGGCATTCCCGTAAGCACCACCCACACCATCACCGGAGCGATCGTCGGAGTCGGAGCCGTAAATCGGCTCTCGGCAGTGCGCTGGGGAGTCGCGGCACGCATCGTCTGGGCGTGGGTTGTGACCATCCCAGCAGCGGCGTTGGTCGCCGCAGCGGCGTTCTGGTTGGTGCGATTTATCCACCCAGGAGCTTAGATTCGCAATCTGGGGAAGAACCGATCTGGGGAGAGTCCGTCTTCATAGCTCAGCCTGCTGCGTTGTTAGCCTCTATGCAGAATCGGACTCGGAAGTAGTCAGGATGAACAAAAAGCTCGAGCCATGGTTGAGTTCACTCTCGGCGCGGATCGTTCCCCCATGCGCCAGAACGATATGCTTGGCGATGGCGAGCCCCAGCCCCGTGCCTCCGGATTCCCGCGAACGAGCTTTATCGACACGATAAAATCGCTCGAAAAGACGGGGCAAATGTTCGGAGGAAATGCCCGGTCCGAAGTCTTTGACATAAAACTCGACGCCGCGTTCCGCTGTCCGGGCCCCGAGAATGACTTTTTTTCCCGACGCCGCGTACTTCAGCGCATTCTCAATCAGGTTGGAAAAAATCTGGTGGATGGCCTCGCGATCGGCATTCACCGTGCCTGCGGGAACTGAGTTCTCAATCACCAGCTCGACTCCATAGGACCTGGCCACTTCACGGAAGCTTTCCAGAGCATCCTGCAGCAGCTCTTCGGCGCTCACCCGCCGAGTGTCGAATCTCTGCTCGCCCGATTCGACGCGGGCCAGCGTGAGCAGGTCTTCCGTAAGGCGGGACATGCGGGCCGCGTTCTTGCGGATGATCTCCAGGAAGTCGCGCACATGATTGTCTACCAGGGCGCCATCGAGCAGCGTCTCCGTGTATCCCTGGATGGAAGTCAGCGGCGTGCGCAGCTCATGCGAAACGTTGGCGATGAAATCGCGCCGGCTCTTCTCCATGCGCTCGGTCTCGGTGAGATCGCGGAGCACGGCGACCGCGCCCCCTCCGGGCATGGGTGCCGCGGTGACGTCGAAAGTGCGTCCCGAAGCGATGGTGTTCGAGCGCGCGGAAGTCACCACCTGGTCGCGCGCCGCCTCTTGAATCGCGGCGAGAAACTCCGGGTCGCGGATGCTGTCGATCAGAGGCGCATTCAGGCGCGGGGCATGCAGAAGCAAACGGCTCATGCCCCGATTCGCCCACTGCACGCGCCCGTCGTCATCGACCGCAATCACCGCGTCCTGCATACTGTTGAGCAGAGTTTCCAGCTCGCGCTGGCTGGTTTGCACGCGAGCGTAACTTTCTTCCACGCGGCGCGTCGTCTTATCAAGTGCCGCCGCCACCTGCCCGATCTCGTCCGTAGCCATGGACGCGATTCTTGCGGTCAGATCCCCACCCGCCACGCGCTCGGCAAAAATCACGATCCGCTGCAGACGCCGGCCCACATATTGGGAAGCAATCGCCGCCACCATCACTGCGAAAACAAAAGCGCCCAGCGATCCCCAGAACAGCGCCAGGCCCAGCTTACGATCCGTAATTTCGATCTCGGGCAACGGATACGCCAGCCGCACTGCTCCTCCGGAAACCGGTGCCGCCACGTACAAGAAAGGAACGCCAAGTGTTTGACTTTTGCGTTCATCCAGACCGACTTTGCCGGCGAGGGCGGCAACAAACTCCCGGCGCTGCGCATGGTTTTCCATGGCGCCGGGATCGGCTTCCGAATCAGCCAGCACCTTCCCGGTGGGATCGATAACCGTGGCGCGGGCTCCCGCCGCCTGGCCCTCCTGCGCGGTAATATCGGCCAGGGAGTGCAGACGGTCCGTCTCCACCCGATGGGCAAACATCAAAGTTTTCTCTTTGAGATTGCGCTCGATCTGCTCGCGCAGCGTCTGTTCCCAAACCTTGTGCACGGTCCACTGCAGCGTGATCGCGGTTGCGCCAATCACCAGGAGAAACACAAACATCAATTTGAAGAAGATGCGACTTCTCAACGCGCGACCTCAAAGCGGTAGCCGGCCCCTCGCACCGTTTTCAGGTAGCGCGGGTTCTCCGGATCGGGCTCAATCTTTTCCCGGATGCGCCGCACATAAACGTCCACCGAGCGCGGCGTCACGTACGCCGTGTCGCGCCACACCGAGTCAAGCAACTGGTCGCGAGTAAAGACGCGTCCCGCGTGCCGCATGAAGTGGTCAAGCAGCCGGAATTCCGTAGCCGTCGTCGGTACCTGTTTCCCGCGAACCGTCAAAGTCATCGCGCCCGGGTCAATGTGAACTTCGTCAATCTTGGTGGGCAGCGGCGGCAGCGGCCGCTCAAAACGACGCAACACCGCTTTGACCCGGGCCACCAGTTCGCGCGGGCTGAAGGGCTTGGGAATGTAATCGTCGGCCCCCAGCTCCAATCCCAAAACGCGATCCGCCTCGCTGCTCTTCGCGGTGAGGAAAATTACCGGCACCGGAGCCAGCGACACCGACTGCCGGATCTGGCGGCAAAGCTCCAGACCGTCCTTCCCCGGCACCATGATATCCAGCAGAAACAGCGCCGGACGCTGCCGCTCGGCGTCGACCACCACCAGATTCCCGGTCGAATAAAGTCGGACGTTGAAGCTCGCCGCTTCCAGATGATGACGAACCAGCCGGGAAATATCCGGATCGTCTTCCACCACATAAATCGTAGGTTTCACGCGAACCATTGTAGCCGGGAAATGTTTCAATTCAATACCAGGCGCGGGCGTTGCACTGATTTTGGGTGGCGCAGCGGTTCACCACTGCGATAAATGGCTTTCTTTCTCGAGTCGGCTTTAGCCGCTGCGCTTACCTCGCGGTGCCTCCCTGCCGAGATCCGCGGAGCACCACGAACGCCTGCAGCGCCGTGGAAGAGCGGCCCTTCAGGGCCGCGTTAGTCCGCCTATGAATGCGCCTTTAGGCGCTGGGCCGGGCATCGTCCGCTAGCGCAGCGCCATCCCCGCCTCAGCCGAAAAATCCGCCGCCACAAATTCCCGCCGCAGAAACTTAGGAAACGCCGCCGCCGCAATCATCGCCGCATTATCGGTCGAAAGCGCGCGCGACGGGAAAAAAACAGGAAGCCCCTGCATCCCCGCTTCCCGCTCAAACGTGGACCGCAATTCCCGGTTAGCGGCCACGCCGCCGCTGACGAGCAGCGTTCGCACCTCATATTCGCGCGCCGCCGCCAGCGTCTTCATGACCAGGTCGTTGACCATGGACCGCTGAAACGAAGCCACCAGATTGAGAATTTGGCGGTCCGCCAGCCGAAGATAGTCTTCAATCGTCGGCTTGCCGATACCCGCAAGCGCCTTGCGCCGAGCCTCAATCCCCGCCCTCAAGCCCTCGGTTTCAACGTAACGCAAAACCGCCGTCTTGATTCCGCTGTAAGAAAAATCAAAGCGAGGCCCGTCGCTTTCCGTCGGACGTTGCCCGTGATCCCGCCGGTCCCGGTGCTTGATCTGCGCAGTCTGGAACTTGACCGCCAGCGGATCCCCATGCGCCGCCAGCCCGTCGATGACCGGTCCTCCCGGATACCCCAGTCCCAAAAGCTTCGCGACTTTATCGAACGCCTCTCCAGCAGCATCGTCGCGAGTGTGGCCGATGTTCCGGTAGGTCCAGAGATTCTCCTGCACCTGCGCCAGATAAAGATGCGTATGGCCGCCCGACACCACCAGCGCCAGCACCGGAAAATGAAGCTCGTCATCTTCGCCCCGCCGCTGCTCGATTTCCCGTTGATGCAGCAACACCGCATGGATGTGCCCTTCAAGATGGTTGACGGCGATCAGCGGCTTCTCCAGGGCAAAAGCCAGCGCCTTGGCAAAGCTGATGCCCACCAGCAATGCGCCCGCCAGCCCCGGCCCTTGCGTAACCGCGATAGCATCGACAGACCGATAAGTCTGTCCCGCCTCGGCCAGCGCCTGCCGCACCACCGGGACCATGGCGCGCAAGTGCTCGCGCGAAGCCAGCTCCGGAACCACTCCGCCATAAGGCTGGTGAGTCGCAATCTGCGAAGCGACCACGTTCGACAAAATCTCCTGCCCCGAGCGCACCACCGCCGCGCCCGTTTCATCGCAGGAGCTCTCAATGCCGAGGATGTGTGCGTCAGGCATAATGATGGCGATTGCGCGAGGCCTTCCCCTGTGTTCCTCTGCGTTCCTCTGTGCTCCCTGTGGTAAGGATTTCTGCCGGCCGCAGTCGTGCACTGTGCGCAACTGCTAGTCTAAACGAAGGAAACCACTCGTTGCCGGACCATAAGAGACACGCCACCGAAATCGTCCACACCCTCCGCGAGAGCGGACACCAAGCCTACTTCGCCGGAGGCTGCGTCCGCGACCTTCTTCTCAGCCGCGATCCCGCCGATTACGACGTAGCTACTGACGCGACTCCGCGGCAGGTCATCGAAATCTTCCCGCAAACGCTTGCCGTAGGCGAACAATTCGGAGTCGTGCTGGTGCCCTTCAAAGCTGATACCACGAAGGACCACGAAGGCGACGAACCTGCGCGAACAGACTCCTTCGAGGGGCGAGTCGTACCGGGCACGATGGGCGCATCGGGGAAACAGCGCTACCTGTTCTTGCCGCCATCTCTGCGGAAGTCTGTTGAGGTCGCCACCTTCCGCTCCGACCTCGGCTACTCCGATGGCCGTCATCCCGACGAGGTTCGCTTCACCAAAGACCCCCGCGAAGACGTGCAGCGCCGCGACTTCACCATCAACGGCATGATGCTGGATCCGGCCACCAACGAAATTCTAGATTTCGTCGGCGGACGCGCAGATCTGAAAGCCGGAATCATCCGCGCCATCGGCGACCCCAATCGCCGTTTCGCCGAAGACAAACTCCGCATGCTCCGAGCCGTGCGCTTCGCCGCGCGTTTCGATTACCAGATCGATCCCGCAACCCTGGCAGCGATCCGAAAGTTAGCGCCGCAGATTCGCCAGGTCTCCAGCGAGCGCGTGCGTGAAGAACTCACCAAGATGCTAACCGAAGGCCGCGCCAGCCGAGCCTTCGCATTGCTCGATACCAGCGGCCTCTTGCCAGAAGTCTTGCCCGAAATCGCCGCGATGAAGGGAGTGGAGCAATCGCCCGAATACCATCCCGAAGGCGACGTGTTCGTGCACACGCTGCTGCTGCTCGAAAAACTTCCGCCCAATTCCTCGAAGACGCTAGCCTGGGGAGCGCTCGTCCACGACGTAGGCAAGCCCCCCACCTTCCGCGTAGCGCCCGACCGCATCCGCTTCGATGGCCATGTAGAAGTAGGAGTAAAAATGGCCGCCGAAATCTGCCGCCGTCTGCGTTTCTCCAACGACGAGACCGATCAGATTCTGGCGCTGGTAGAGAATCACATGCGCTTCGCCGACGTTCTCCGCATGAAGCAATCCACGCTGAAAAGGTTTCTCCGCCTGCCCGCCTTCGACGAGCATCTGGAATTGCATCGCCTCGACTGTCTTTCAAGCCACGGCCAACTCGACGCGTACGAATACTCGCGCGAGCAGTCGCATTCGATGCCACCAGAGTCGATTCGTCCGACTCCGCTCATCTCGGGCCGCGACCTGATTGAAGCAGGTTATGAGCCCGGTCCGCGCTTCAAAGAAGTGCTATCGGCGGTCGAGGACGCCCAACTGGAGGGCAGACTCTCGTCGCGTGAGGCAGCAATCGAGTATGTGCGGCGCGAGTTCCCGCTGTAATGGAGAAACGGGGCGCCCTCGCCCATCCACTTTCTTGCGAATGTAAATGCAGAGGAGTGACTCTTCAGTTGAGCGGATACGCCGCTTCTCCCGGCGAACGTCCGTCGACTTTGACCACCTTCATACCGCCCTTGACATCCTGGAAATTGACTAAAGCGACCGCGCCGGGAAAGGCTATCAGCGCCTCTTTTTGCATTCCATTGGAGAACAGCGCGACCGGCTCGGCCTGGGCGTCTCCCCGAAACACTTGAGCCGTCCAATATCGTTTGTATTCGCTCTCCGACATATCCAGCAATTTCAGCAGCACGACTCGCTCGTATGCGCCCGGCGCGCGTACAAATAACTTGACGGTCAGACCGCCCGCCCAGGCATGCTTTTCTCCGGCAAAGAGTTTGCGAAGTTGCGCGGTCGTTACGTTCGTGACTGGGTTCTTGTCGTTCACTACGACCGCAACCACCATCGCCACGGCGTTGGTCTGCGCGACGGCGGCGCCAATGCTTGCCATACCAGCGAGCGCGATCGCTACCCAGGCCCCAACTCGGACGACGATCAGTCTGGTTTGCATAAAATCCCGTTCAAAACTTGAACACCAACTGCATATGCAGGCCGTTGAGGTCGGGCTCACCTTTTCTTACGGTGTGGTCCAGTTGGGTCTTGAAAGCGATGGAGTCAGTGAAATCGTAGCGCACACCAAATGAAGGGCCGTAAGGAAGATCAACGTCGTCCAGGATGCCACCCTGATCCGCGTTTATATACTGGTAGCGGACGTACGGCCGCGCACGGTGAAACTGCTTCGAGATCTGCGCATAGAAGGCCGGCGTGTTGTATACCCTCGAACTATGCTCGTAGGCATGGCGGATGAGAAAACCCTCGCTCAGGAACTCGACTCCGTGCCAGATGTACACAACATGCCCGTTGACGATCGTCTGGCCCAGCCGGATGTCTGGTCCCTTCGCGAAGTCACTAATCCGATCGTGATAAATTGACCCGCCAATCTGCAAACCGGGGATGGAGTCGGGACGCACAAACAGGCCGATATTGGTGTGGTTTCCGTTATTCTCGTCGGTGACCCCGTGACCGTTCAGTTCGGGACGGATCGTATCGCTCGATCCGTATTCGGCAATGTAGTTTAGACCCAATTTCCCGGACGGAATGGAGCCGGTGGAAAATAATCCCACCGCTTGCGTGGGCAACACACCCCCGTCATCCGAGAGCTCCATGACCAGCGGGCGGTCCGCGCTGGTTTGGAACCAGTTACCACCATGGAAGGCTGTGTTGTAGTAGCCAATCCCGGTTTGATAACGACCAAAAGACACTCTCAAGTGGTCGTTGTAATCGTAGTTAAACAACATGCGCTCGAGGTCGATGTTATAGGCCTGGGCGTCCCCTTCTCCAATCACAATCTCCGCCAGAACACTGGCTTTGTCGCTAATTCGGGAGGTGAGCAATAGATCGAGGTCGCCAGTGTAGAAGTTCCCGGTTGAGCCGGGCACAAAACCGTAGGTTCCGAGTTCAGGGATTCTCTGATTCAGCACCTTGTAGTCGACTTCTCCGAACCCCTGCCATTGAAAGCCCCGGAGCTCATGAAGCTCCTGCGCTAGGAAAGGAGGTGGCGCATCGTTGTCCGCAGGTTGCGGAGTGGGCGTGCTCACGGACGGAGAAGTTGCATCGGTATTAGAGGGGGCATTGACCCGCCGCTGGGACTCAAGCGCTGCAACCTTCTCCTGCAGCGCTTTTACCTGCTGCACGAGTTGTTGAATCATCTCGTGTTCGGACGGATCTCGTTCCGACCGATCTCCTTGAGACGGAACGGCGTCCTGAGCATGACTCAGGCTGGCGACGAGTAACAGCAGGATTGCCGTCCGGTTGTAGTTCATCCTTCAGTCCCTTTCATCGCCCACCGCAATCGGCGTCGACTTCGATGGATGCTGCGGCAGCGATCTCGTCGGCGTTTTTCGGACACCACTATTCGGCGCGAGGCTATTCGCCTTAAGGAGTCATCGGCCTTCTCGGCAGAATCATCATCACGAAAGGTCGTACTGCGGTAATTAGCTGCAGTCGTTGCCAACCGACTAGATTGTTCGAGTTTCCGGCTGTTTTAGCCCGAATCGAACGCTCTGATCATCTCGTTATCGACCAGCCTGACGGTCGGCACTTCCGAGTTTTTCTGTGACAATCCGCGACCAGAAATTGGGTAGAATCGTTGGATTCGCTACTTCGTTTTTGAACTCTGGCAACAGCCGCTTCGAAATTTGGATCTCGATCCCCGAGGTGTGTTATGAAGCGAGCTCTCCGTGCCCGAATTGTTCTGGTCTCGGCAACAGTTGTGTTGCTCTCCCTGGTTGCGGCGCTGGTTTCCCGTCCCAACATGTTAGTTGGGGCTGCGTCCGAGTTTGAGGGTGTTCTTACCTATCACAATGACAACATGCGGACGGGACGGAATCCGAACGAGACTTCGCTCACCCTCAAGAACGTAAACTCTAATACGTTTGGGAAGTTGTTCGTGATCCCGACAGACGGACTGGTGGATGCGCAGCCCCTAGATGTCCCCAATGTGGCTATTCCAGGAAATGGCACGCATAACGTGCTGTTTGTGGCGAGTGAACATGACACCGTGTATGGGTTTGACGCGGACAACGGGGCAACGCTTTGGCAGGTGACCACGCTCCAGGCCGGCGAGAATCCCTCGGACGACCGCGGATGCGGACAGGTTAGGCCGGAGATTGGAGTTACTTCTACTCCTGTAATTGATCTTACAGCGGGACCCCATGGGACCATTTATCTGGTCGCCATGAGTAAGGACTCGACTTCTAACTACCATCAACGCCTGCATGCGCTCGACATTACGACTGGCGCAGAGGAGTTCGGTGGACCCGTGGATGTTGCCGCCCAGTATCCGGGGACGGGCGATAACAGTCAGGGAGGGTACGTGATCTTTGACCCGAAGCAATACAAAGAACGGGCTGGGTTGTTACTGCTGAATCATATTGTGTATACCTCATGGGCTTCGCACTGCGACGACCGGCCGTATACCGGATGGATTATCAGCTACAACGAGACAACCCTCGTTCAGAAGTCGGTGCTCAACGTAACGCCGAACGGTAGCGAAGGCGCGATCTGGGCGGCTGGAGCGGGGCTGGCGGCGGACTCGAGCGGAAATATTTACTTTCTCGACGCCAATGGGACATTCGACACAACCCTGAATGGTAATGGCTTCCCGGTGAATGGTGATTATGGGAATGCAATCATGAAGCTCTCGACCAAGAAGGGACAACTGGCAGTGTCCGACTACTTCAACATGTACAACACCGTGAGCGAGTCGAACCAGGACGAGGATCTGGGATCCGGCGGCGCGATGGTGGTACCGAATTTCAAAGATGCCAGCGGCGTCCTGCACGAACTGGTGGTGGGAGCCGGAAAAGACGCGAATATCTATCTGGCGAATCGGACGAACATGGGAAAGTTTAATTCCAATAACAATAATCAGATTTACCAGGAATTGACCGGTGTGCTGGCGGGTCAGGTGTTTTCAGCGCCGGCATTTGCCGACCGCAGCGTTTACTATGGCGCGGTGGGCGACCACATCAAGGCTTTCTCGTTCAACGCCAGCAGCCTGCTGAACTCTACTCCAGCGTCGGCGACGGCCACACAGTTTGCATACCCCGGCGCTACGCCGAGCATCTCCGGGAGTTTGGCCAACTTGATTTTGTGGGCCACGGAAAACACTTCGCCGGCCGTGCTGCACGCCTATAGCGCTAAAAATCTGGCCGTGGAGTTATACAACTCGAATCAGGCCGCGGGTGGGCGCGATCAATTTGGGAACGGCAACAAGTTCATCACACCGACGATTGCGAATGGCAAGGTTTACGTCGGGACCATGAACGGCGTCGGCGTGTTGGGTCTGCTGCCCTAGAAAACCAGACCGCGTCGTGTGTCTTGGTTTGTGTAGCGCGGGCGCCCTCGCCCGCGAAAAGCCGGCGCCAAGAAGACTGGCTCCGGTCTCGGTTCGCTGGGTTGGCTATTCCTCGTTCTGATCCCGGTCCTGCGAAGTGGTCTGCGCCGCATCGGCCCAGCCCGCAGCCGCCTTTTGCAGATCGATCACCGGCAATCCCGCTTTCTTCAGCTGTTCGTTCAACGCCGGAATATCTTTCGCCTTGAGTTGCGCCCAAGCCGACAACCGCTCTTCGAGCGCCGTGTCCAGTTCTCCAACCATCGCGACCTGCTGCGTCGTCGGCGCGGCGTCGGCGGTATCGAGCGCGCTGAGGACGGCGCTGAATCCGCTATTCAGCCGAGACAGGCTGCGGCCTTCGGGAGTGCTCAGGTAGCGCGTGCCGTATCCGCCTTCTTCGCCTTCGATCGACGCGGCTTTCGCCTCCAGTTCAGCCGCCATCTTCCGGACCGCATCCTGCCCAGGATTTTCCCTGTGTCCCCCTGTGCTCCCTGTGGTAGAGACTTTGTTCGTAAGCACTTTCAACTGCGCGCGCAGGCTGCGCACCTGCAGTACAGCTTCGTAATCGCGGTGGAGCGAGTCGGCAATCTTCCGGTCGAGTTCGAAATGGAGGCGCAGATCTTCGGCCGAAGTCTTCACCCGCGGATCCATGCGAATCTCGAGCGGCGCCTTCACCACAATCTTGCCGCCGCTGTTCGAGAAACTGACGATGTACTTCCCCGGCAGCACAGTCGCGCCCAAAGGATAGAGCGGCGTGTCGTGATAGATCGCGGAAATCGGATACTCGCGTGTCAACACGTCCGGGGCGGAGTAAGTCAGATCCCAAACAAAGCGGTGCATCCCCGCCGCCGCTGACAGCGTTCGCGTCGGGCGCACCCAGTACATGGGAACGTTGAAGTCTTTTTCGTGAACCGGCTCGGGCTTGTCTGTGCTGAAGAAACGACGGACTAGATTTCCATTTTCATCGGTAATTTCGACCACGACTGGCGCGGAGGGCGCGTCCTTGAGCCAGTAATCAATGATCGCGCCATCCGGTGGATTTTGTCCGCCGGGTTCTTCGGGTGGCAAAGGCGTGTCGGTGTTGTTGTTGCGGCGCAAGCGATACGTCAACTGCGGAGCGAACAGATGCGCAGCCGCGCTCCGAACCTCCGGACTGAACTGCCGCAGCGGCGTGATGTTATCCAAAATCCAAAACGACCGCCCGTGAGTTCCGACCACCACATCGTCATGATGAACAACCAGATCGCGAATCGAAGTCGGCGGAAGATTCAGCTTGAGCGACTGCCAATGATCGCCATCGTCCCACGACACATAGACGCTGCGTTCGGTGCCGGCAAAAAGCAGTCCCTTGCGTTCGGGATCTTCGCGCACCGTGTTAACAGGTTCGTTATCGGGCAAGCCGCTGACGATCTTCTGCCAAGACTTTCCGCCGTCGTGCGTGCGATAGATATAAGGATGCAGGTCGTCAAGCCGGAATCGATTCACCGCAGCGTAGGCAGTTGGAGTATCGAAATGTGACGCGTCCATCTGCGCCAGCTTGCTCCAAGGCGTCAATTCAGGAGGCGTTACATTCTGCCAGTTCTTTCCGCCGTCGCGGGTCACGTGAACCAGGCCATCGTCGGTTCCGGCCCAGATCAGGTTGGCATCCTTCGGTGACGGAGCAATCGAATAGATCACGCCGCGATGCTTGCCCTTCGCCGGATCGGCCGCGACAAACGGCCCAAGCGTCGCTGGAGAACCCGGATCTTCGCGAGTTAGGTCAGGGCTAATGACCTGCCAGCTGTTGCCACCGTCGCGCGTGGCAAACAGCACGTTCGATCCTAGATAAAGCACATGCGGATCGGCGGAGGAGAAAATCAGCGGCGCGGTGCGATTGAAGCGATACTGTCCGGTGCGAAGAACTACCGGCGAAACGTCGCGCGTCTGTCCGGTGTTGCGGTCGAACACCGTAACCTTGCCACCATAAATCAGATTGGGATGCAGCGGATCGGGCGCAACGTAGCCGTATTCTTCCACCCCAACGGTTGTCCAGTCACGAAACGTGATCTCGCCAAAGTCGCTGCGGCTGGCGGTTCCGACCGAGCCGCTTTCCTGCTGGCCTCCATAAACCCAGTAAGGAAACTCGTTGTCGGTAATCACGTGGTAGAACTGCGCGGTCGGCTGGTTGTACCAGGAACTCCAGGTTTGGCCGCCGTTCACGCTGATGGTCGCGCCCTGATCCAGAGCCAGCGCGATGATGTCGGGGTTTTCGGGACTGATCCAGATGGTGTGGTAATCGTCGCCGCCAGGCGCACCCTTGATGGCGGTGAAGTTCTTGCCGGCATCGATGGATCGGTAGGTTGAAGTGTTGGCGACGTAAATCACATCCTTGTTACGCGGATCGACGCGCACGCACCCGAAGTCGTCCCCGCGTCCATAGACGCGATCCTCGTCATTCACCCGCTGCCAGCTCTCGCCAGCGTCGTCGGAGCGGTAGATGCCGCTGCCTTTCTTAGCGTTCACCCACGCATACATACGGTCCGGATCGCTGGGAGAGACAGCGGGACCGATGCGCCCGATGCCTTCGCCCTCGCCAGGCAATCCTTTAGTGAGTTGCCGCCAGTTGTTTCCGCCATCGCTGGACTTGTAAAGTCCGCTGCCGGTTCCGGTGTAGCCGACGCCTGTGGTCCACGGCGGTCGGCGCGAGGCCCACATGCTGGCAAAGATCACCTGCGAGTTGCGAGGATCGAAGACGAGGTCCATGCCGCCGATGTTCTCGTCCCTGTAGAGCACTCCCTGAAAGGTCTGACCGCCGTCGAGCGAGCGGTAGACGCCACGTTCGGGGTTGGGACCGTAGGGATGTCCTTGCGCCGCGACAAAGAGGCGATTGGGGTCCTTGGGGTCGACGATGATGGATGCGATCTGCTGCGCGTCGCGCAGGCCTGATCCATCCTGACCTGATCCATCCTGACCAAGATGCCGCCAGGTGCGGCCCGCGTCCGTCGACTTGTAGATACCGTCGCCTACAGAAAGATCGGGCCGGCGCAGACCTTCACCGCTGCCGACGTAAATCGTATTCGGATTCGATGGCGCGACCGCCAGCGCTCCGATGGATCCTGTCGGCTGGTCATCGAAGACGGGATTCCAGGTGCGGCCGAAGTCCGTCGTCTTCCAGACTCCGCCGTTGTTCGGCGCCATGTAGAAGACATTCGGCTGGCCGGGAACACCGGAGATCGCCACGGTGCGTCCGCCACGAAACGGGCCAATCATGCGCCAGTGAAGTTCCTGATACATCGCCGGGTCATACTGCTGGGCAAGAAGCGCGAAGGGAAAAAGCACAACCCAGAGCGAGGCGAGCAAAGTCCAGAAGAAGCGTTTGTTCACGGTTGTCCTCGAAGAAAGGTAAGGATAAACCACGCCGGCGAAGGTTGGACAGCACCGTCGATGAAGGCATCGGCGAATGCATCGGCTCTACGGCACAACGGGAAGCGCAGCCAGTGGGCAGTCAAGATAGCGCTGCAGCGCGTCCTTCCAATCCGGCATGTGGATGTTGTAAGCGTGCAGGCTGTCAGGCGATAGAACCGAGTAGGCGGGTCGTCGCGCGGGACGGGGGAATTCGGCTGTTGTTACGGGATTAACTTTGGTCCACATCCCTGAGGTGCGCACGATTTCAGTGGCAAACTCGTACCAAGTGCAGTTACCGGAATTGGTGATGTGTAAGATTCCGCGAGCATCCGCTCGGCAGAGTTCGACGAGGGCGGATGCGAGATCGCGAGTGAAGGTCGGGCTGCCGCGCTGATCGTTCACCACGGAAATCTCGGGGCGGGTTGAGGCCAGTTTCAGAATGGTTGCGGGAAAACACTTGCCGGCGTGGCCGAACAGCCATGAAGTCCGGGCGATGCACACCTCGGGCAGAATCTTGAGAAGCCGCTCTTCCGCCCGGGCTTTACTCTCGCCATAAACACTGGTTGGATTTCTGGCATCACTGGTTTCGTAAGGGGATCGTTTGCTGCCATCAAAAACGTAGTCCGTGCTCAAGAACATCAAGCGCGATCCGGATTCGCGGGCAGCTTCGGCCACATTGACGGCGCCCTCGCAATTCACCGCGAAGGCCAGGTCGCGGTTCGCCTCGCAGCCATCCACGTCGGTGTAGGCGGCGGAGAGGATGATCCAGTCGGGACGGGAATCGCGAATCACATCGCGAACGCGCGCGTGGTCTCGCAAATCGGCATCTTGGGAAGACAACGCGGTCAGTTGATCGTGCTCACCACGCAGGCCGGCGCCGTTCGACACTTTTCCGCTCAACTCGTGAACCAGTTCCTGGCCAAGCAGTCCGGACGCTCCGAACACCGTGACGCGCATAGCGGCATTGTAACTGGGAACATCGTGCTCAGGATTGAAAGCGCTGGGACTTGGTCTTCTTCTTTCTAATCGTATCTACTCGGTCTCCGCCGGTTGCACCGGTTGCGTCGTTCGCACTCGTCGCAGGGCGTGCAGGATGAGCGATCCGCTGATACCGAAGCAGACCACTGCGGCAAACGCCGCCAGGTCCAGCATTCCTCGCGTCATCCGCAGGTACTCCGCGAACAGCGTCAGCATGGCACAGAGAATGCCGAGGACATTGAGCCAGAGAGGAGAACGAACGCTCGGCAGGTCCCCGCGAAACCGAACCTGGAGCAATACCGCGGCCAGTCCGATCGCGGCCACCACGACCAAAGCAACGGGACTGTAAAAAGCATTCGGCCCGGTAAAGATCACGACCAACGCGAGCGCCAGCAGGAGCAGCCCGGAAGCGATAACGGTCCATCGGCGCGCCACCTTCGACTTGGATTCGGATTTGGACTGAGACCCGGAACCCGTCACCCCAGCGATCTCATCGCCCATGAGCATTTTGCCATTGTACGTCGGGCTTTCCGTCTGCGCTCAGGCGTTGTTGGTGGGCATCCATTCCGCCGGGCGATGCTCGCCGTGCGACATCGCATAGAGCACCAGTTCCACCCGGCTCGAAATTCCCACCTTATCGAAGATACGCAGCAGATACTTCTTGATGGTATGTTCGCTGAGCCCCAATTCGACAGCGACTCCATCTCCGCACTGGCAAGGTCGACCCTGTTCGCGATCGGGCTCGTCTTCATCGCTGCGTGGGGCGGAATGAGTCCTCTCGCCGCCTCTAGAATATTTGCTAGCAGCCTGGCCGGCCTCGCGTTGCTGCGCTGGTTGAGGCAGTTTGTGTGGAAGCGGCGGCGCCGCGAAACGGAATCGCGCAAGATCCTCATCATTGGAGCGGGTCCGGTCGCTCGATCCGTCGCCCGGGCACTACGTAATGATCCGCTCCAGCGCGCCACCGTCTGCGGCTTCGTAGATGACGACCAGCCTCTGTCGCCAGCGGTATTGGGGCGAATCGCTGACTTGGACTGGCTGGCGCGCGCGGAATTCATCGACGAGGTCATCCTCGCGCTCCCTGGTCAGCTCGCCAAAACACGAGAAGCCGCCGAGGCCGCGTTCCGCAACCACCTCGACATGCGCGCAGTACCTGATCTGCCCCCGGGCCCGTGGCCCGACTCCGGTATCGATTACATCGGAGAAGTGCCGGTCGTCACCCTTCATCGCGAACCGTCACCTAGCGCCGCCCTATTTTTGAAACGCTTGCTTGATCTCATCGGTGCGGCGTTCAGCCTGGTTTTGGCCAGTCCGCTCATGGCGATCGTGGCCCTGCTCATCCGGTTGGACTCGCCCGGGCCGGTCTTCTACTCCGCGGAACGCACGGGCGCCAAAGGCCGCCTCTTCCGTTGCTACAAGTTTCGCTCCATGGTGACCGATGCCGCACACCTGAAGGAAGAATTACGCTTCCGCAACCAGAGAGAAGGACCGATATTCAAAATCGATCACGACCCCAGGATCACCCGCATCGGCCGTATCATCCGCCGCTACAGTCTCGACGAACTCCCTCAACTCTGGAACGTGCTGTGCGGAGAGATGAGCCTGGTTGGACCGCGGCCTCATCCGATCGACGAGGTCAACCACTACGAACTTCAGCAGTTCCGGCGCCTCGACGTGAAACCCGGGATCACGGGTCTGTGGCAGATTACGGCCGCGGCTGTCCATCGTTCGAACTCAACATGCACCTTGATCTCACCTACATCGAGAACTGGAGTCTGCGCCTGGACTTGCGCATCCTCGCCAGCACGGTTCGCGTGCTCTTCGCGCCGGAAGGAGCATGACCCTCGCCATGGGCACACTTACCACGACCAGCCATGCCCTCTCTCTAACCCGGGAGAGTGACGACAACCCGCTTTGGCGCGCTGCGGCTCTGCTGCTGCGCCCTCTTCACCTGGGACTGGCTTTTCCCTCGATCCTTTACGTGGCCGCGATGAGCGTCTTCCTGTTTCGGCCGCCTGACCTTTTTTCTTTTTACGCCGACCGAGTCGCGTTCGGCATCCTGGTCTTCTTTGTTGCGCTGCGTACCATGGCACTCCGCGACAAGATCCCATTCTTCGCCCGAATCAGTTTGCCCATGATCAGCCTCACGGCACTTGCCGTGTTCCGCGCCCTTCGAGAGCCGTTTGACGCACAAATCTGGAGCATCATCGCCAGCAAATACATTGTCCCCTTTGCGCTGTTTCACATCGCTATGGTGATCTTCCGAAGCACGTCGCAACGAAAACACTTCGAAGTCTTCGTCATCCTTGCCCTCGTCTACCTCGTGTTCATTGCCATTGCCTTCCTCGCCGACGCCCGCTCCCTCATCTTTCCGCGCTTCATTCTTGACGAAAGCCTTGGCTTTCATCCGGACCGCGCTCGCGGCCCATTTCTCCAGGCAGTGGCCAACGGCGTTTCGTTGAACATCCTGGGAATTCTTGCCATTGCGCTGCCGCAACGGCGCAAAGCCGTCGTCACTTTGCTGTGGCTGGCTCTGCCCCTGGCCGTGCTCGCCACCATGACGCGCGCCGTTTGGATCTCGTTCGCCGTCTCCACCGTCGTTCTGGGATTCCGCCTGGTCGAACGCCGTCTGCAAGCGGCCTGCGCCCTGCTAGCAGTTGCAGGCATGGTGGTTGGCTTGGCAATCGGCTTGAGCAACCATTCGTTGAAAACTGCTCTGTGGGACCGCACCGGTGAACGCGGTCCAGTCGAGGCACGCCTGGCTGTATACGATGCCGGCTGGGCGATGTTCAAGGAGCGGCCCCTCACCGGTTGGACTGCCGGAGGTATGTACGCCGAGCTTGCCCGCCGCATGGAGGGCTACCACCTCCGCACCTTCTACGTGCACAACACTTATCTCGCCTTGCTGGTCGAGTTCGGTGTGCCGGGGTTGGCGCTGTACGCCATTCTTTTCTTCAACCTCTTTCGTCTCGCCTGGCGCCGTCCGCCCGGCGAATCCGGTTCGGTCGCTTCCCTGCGAAAGATGTGGCCCGTGTTGCTCGGTGTTTATCTGTTCAACGCCTTCTTCGTCGACATGGCGTACCAGTTCGTCATCGGCCTCGTGTTCACCGTTGCCGGGATGCTCTGCGCGTCCGAGGAGTCCGTCGCGTGACCACCATCGCCTACATCGCCAACGAGTTTCCTTCGCCTCTGGAACCGTACGTGATCGACGAAATCACCGAGTTGCGTCGCCGCGGCGCCCAAGTGATCTGCTGCAGCGGCAAGCGCGTCTCGCCCGAGGATCTCAGCTCGGCCGAACGCGCTTTCTGGAAAGAGACGCGGTTTTTCCAGCCGCTCACCGATGCTGAGCTTTTACGGGCGGCGCGCCGACTCGCCTCCAATCGTCACCACCTCTGGCATCTGTTGCGGCCCTTGCTTTGGGGGCGCGGAGCTTCCCCGACCCGCCGTATTCGTGCGTTAGGCCACACCGTGATGGGGGCCGCTCTGGCGGAACAGATGGCGCCACTCCAGGTAGAACACATTCACGCTCATCACGGATACTTCGCTTCATGGATGGCTCTGACCGCTGCCCGTCTGCTCGGGATCGGCTTCAGCTTCACCCTGCACGGCTCCGATCTGCTGCAACGCCCGGACCTGCTCTCGGCCAAGCTGCGGGCTTGCCAGTTTTGCGTAACCGTCTCCGATTTCAATCGCCAGTACATCCTCCGCAACTACCCGTCCACACCCTCGGACAAAATCATCGTGCAACGCCTTGGCGTCGATCGCGTTCTTTCCTGGACCACACCCGCGGTCGGGGTCGACGCGCAAGTCGAAGCGAAACAGCGGCGGTTCTGTCTGCTTTCCGTCGGCCGCCTGCATCGAGTTAAGGACTATTGCTTCCTCATCCAGGCCTGCGCCGCGCTGCGCGATCAAGGTCTCGATTTCATCTGCTGGATCGTCGGCGAGGGGCCGGATCGCCCGGCTCTCGAAAGCCAGATTACGGCGTTGGGGCTCGAAGGGCGTGTTTACCTGATTGGTCACGTGCCTCGCACCGATCTTCCCGGCTGTTACCGCTACGCCGACCTGGTCGTCTTGACCAGTAAAAGCGAAGGAATCCCGGTGGTCCTGATGGAGGCCATGGCGCACGAAAAACTGGTGCTGGCTCCGGCCATCACCGGGATCCCCGAACTGGTCGAGCACCAGCGCACTGGATTTCTGTACCAACCAGGCTCCCTACCCGATTTCGTCAGCGCCGTCAGTTGGATTCAAGCCAACAAAGCTTCTCTGGCCGGAATTCAGCACGCGGCCGCGGCCAGTATCGCCGTTTCCTATAATCGCCAGCGAAATCTACACGCTTTTGCCGAGCAATTCCTGGCCCGCATTTCTAAATCGGAAGGTAACCATGCGCATCCTGTATTGCAACAAGTACGACTATCCGTTTAGCGGCACGGAGGCGTACCTCTTCGACCTCATCCACCAGATGGATCAGCGCGGCCAGGAAACGGCGCTGTTCAGCATGGACCACGGCCGTACCCGCGCTTTCGCAGGCCGCAGTTATCGCATTCCGCATATCGACTTCAAGGATCCAGACGCTGGTTTCCTGAAAAAGGTTCGGATGGCGGCGCACGCCCTCTATTCGCCATCGGCCCGGCGCTCCATGCGCCGTTGTCTGGCTGATTTTTCGCCCGACCTGGCGCACGTTCGCAGCATCTACCACCACTTGTCGCCCTCGATTCTTTGGGAATTGAAGCGCCAGCGGATCCCCGTGCTCTACCACCTGAACGATTTCAAGATTCTGTGCCCCACCTACAATTTTGTCGCCCATGGCCGCGCCTGCGAACTCTGCAGTCACGGCGCTTTTCACCACGCCGCCACGAAGGGTTGCTACACCGGGCCGCGTTCCAGTGCGCTGGTTCTCGCCGCCGAGGCGTACCTGCACAAATGGTTGCGGACTTACGAACGCTGCGTGGACATGTTCCTGGCTCCCAGCGAATTCGTGCGCCAGAAGTTGGTCGCCAACGGTTTCCCTGCACAACGCATCGAAGTCCTGCCTCATTTCCAGGCTCTGCCCAGCGCTGAACAACTCACCGCCGATGAAGGATATTTGCTTTACTTCGGACGGTTGTCTCCAGAGAAGGGCGTCGATGAGCTCTTGCAAGCCATGGTGCGCCTGCCCCAGACTCCTCTCGTCATTGCGGGAGACGGTCCGGAGCGTAACCGACTCGAGGCGCTCGCCAAAGAATTGAGCCTGCACCAGGTCCGGTTCGCGGGTATGGTTCATGGCGAGAAGCTCGAGAAACTCATCGCCGGATGCAGCTTCTCCTTGTTCCCGTCCCACGCTTACGAGACCTTGGGAAAATCCATCCTGGAGTCTTATGCCTGGAGGCGGCCCGTTATCGCCTCCGATCTGGGTTCGCGCCGGGAACTCGTCCAACACGGCGTCACCGGCTTGCTTTATCCCGACGGAGACCGCGAACAGCTCGCTCATTCCATCGGATTTCTGTTTGACCGTCCCGATCTGATCGAGAAAATGGGCGCCGCAGCTCGCGATCGCGTGAGAGCAAACCACAACCCCAATCAGCACATGGAGAAATTGCTCGAACTCTATCACCGGATGACATCCAGCAAGAAGCTTCTGTCTTTCCCCGCCGCACCGGGGCTCCCTTGCCCGCGCCGCAGCGTCCGCGTCGCATTCATCGGCGGCCGCGGCGTGGTCTCCAAGTACAGCGGCATCGAATCCTACTACGAGCAGGCTGGCCACGAACTGGCCCGCCTGGGGCGCGAAGTCACCGTATATTGCCGCAGCTATTTCACTCCTCCTATTCCGACGGGAACGCACAATGGAATGCGTGTGCGACGGTTGCCGACCATTCGCTCCAAGCATCTGGAAACGGTTGTCCACACTTTGCTGAGCACCGTGCATGCCATGACGTCGGACTACGATGTCATCCATTACCACTGCCTCGGACCGGCGTTGTTTTCGTTTCTTCCGCGGCTGGTGGGCAAAAAGACAGTAGTCACCGTGCAGGGCCTCGATTGGCAGCGCGGCAAGTGGGGCCGCGTCGCGTCGCGGGTATTGCGTTGGGGAGAAGCAGCAGCTGTTTCCTCTCCCGATGCCACCATGGTGGTATCGCGCACCCTGCAGCGGCATTACCGCCAGCAGTACAAGCGCAATCCCATCTACGTCCCCAACGGAGCGACGCTGGCGCCACGGCGCCTCCCTCGGAAACTGATCGAGTGGGATCTCCTCGCCGATAACTATGTCCTTTTCTTGGGTAGGTTTTCGCCGGAAAAAAACTGCCATCTCCTCATCAATGCTTTCGAAAATCTCGATACCAGCATGAAACTGGTGCTCGCCGGAGGGTCGAGTCATTCCGATGCCTACGCCGATGGCTTGCGCCGCCACGCATCAGACCGGATCCGTTTTCTTCCCTGGGTCTCGGGAAGCGATCTCGAAGAGCTTCTCTCCCATGCCGCTCTGTTCGTGCTTCCCTCCGAAATTGAGGGCTTGTCATTGGCTCTTCTCGATGCCATGGCAGCCGGTGTCTGCGCGTTGACCAGCGACATTCCGGAAAACAATGAAGTGGTCGATGGTGCTGGTTTCACGTTCCACCGCGGCGACCAAGCTGATCTGCACCGCATGCTGGACTTGCTCATCCACAATCCCGAACTACGCCATCAGTCCGCCGCCCGGGAACGTGAACGGATCCAGGGCCAATATCTTTGGCCCGAAATCGCGCGTTCTATCGAAAAGGTCTATTACAACGCACTGGGCTGGAGCCCGAGCGAACAAGTCCAGATCCGCACCCCTGCCGCTCGGTAGCGGCGCTCGGTTGAACGCCATCCCGACCCCAGCCACGCCGTAGCCGCTTGCTGTTAATACCCGCGAAAGCCGGACACACCCTCGCGTCCCGCTGTGATTATGATTAGAATCGGAACGCGGCGTCTTTGCACGATGCGGCATTTCCAGCATGGAAGATCTCATCCTCGTCACCGGTGGCGCCGGCTTCATTGGCTCGAACTTCATTCTCCAATGGATTGCCACTAAAGACGGGAGCGCGCGCGTCCTGAATTTCGACAAACTGACCTACGCGGGCAATCTCAACAACCTGCGCGCTGTCGAAGCCGACCCGCGCTATCGCTTCGAGCAGGGCGATATCGTCGACCGTGATTTTGTGCGCAACTTGTTGCGGCGCGAACAGCCGCGCGCCATCGTTCACTTCGCCGCCGAGAGCCACGTCGATCGGTCCATCCACGGCCCCGATGATTTCGTCCGCACCAACATCAACGGCACTTTCAACCTGCTCGAAGAAACGCGAGCTTACTGGTCGGCGCTGCCGGAACTCGATCGCGCATCGTTTCGCTTCCTGCACGTTTCCACCGACGAAGTCTACGGATCGCTTGGCCCCAACGACCCGGCCTTCAGCGAGACCACTCCCTATGCTCCCAACAGCCCGTACTCCGCGTCCAAGGCAGCTTCCGATCATCTGGTCCGCGCCTATCACCATACCTACGGCCTTCCCGTTCTGACCACTAACTGCTCCAACAATTACGGACCGCACCAGTTTCCCGAAAAACTGATCCCGCTTATGATCCTGAATGCGTGCGCCGGCAAACCGCTTCCGGTGTATGGTGACGGCCAAAATGTTCGCGACTGGCTCTACGTCGAGGATCACTGTCGCGCCATTCGCACCGTGCTCTCCCACGGCCGCGTCGGAGAAACTTACAACATCGGTGGGCGCAGCGAAAAGAGGAACCTGAAGATCATCGACGCCATTTGCCGACTATTAGACGAACTGCGCCCGAACGATCCCGCCGTTCCCCACAAGAAACTCGTCACGTTCGTCAAAGACCGCCCCGGCCACGACCGCCGCTACGCAATGGACACGCGCAAAATCGAGCGCGAATTGAACTGGCACCCGCTGGAGACGTTTGAAAGTGGAATCGGCAAGACCGTCCGCTGGTATCTTGAACACGAGGACTGGGTCCGCGACGTCACCAGTGGCAGCTATCGTCAATGGATGGCGAAAAACTACGCCACCGAACGTTGAGCAGGAAGCCCGAAGACTGAAACTCGACATGACCAAAACCGCGCAACCGCATTACAAAGGCATCATTCTGGCGGGAGGATCGGGCACGCGCCTCTATCCTGTCACCCACGTTCTTCCCAAGAGCCTGCTGCCGGTGTACGACAAACCGATGGTGTACTACCCGCTCTCAACTCTGATGCTGGCTGGCATCCGCGAAATTCTGCTCATTTCGACACCCGAGGATCTGCCCCGCTTTCAACACTTGCTCGGTGATGGCTCCCGTTATGGCGTCCATTTTCAGTACGCGCTGCAACCGAAGCCCGAAGGCATCGCCCAGGCATTTCTGATCGGCAAGGAATTTATCGGCTCCAGCGGTTGCGCGCTGGTGCTCGGCGACAACATTTTCTATGGACACGACCTCGTCAAAGAATTGCGCGCCGCTACGCTCCAGCCCAAAGGCGCACGCGTTTTCGCCTATCCCGTCAACGACCCCGAGCGCTATGGCGTCGTCGAGTTCGATCCGCAGGGAAAAACGCCAAAGGCGCTTAGCATCGAAGAGAAACCGAAGCAGCCAAAATCCCGTTACGCTGTCACCGGACTTTATTTTTACGATCGGCAGGTCGTTGAAATTGCCGCGAGCCTTAAGCCTTCTAAGCGCGGCGAACTGGAGATCACCGACGTCAATCGTGTGTATCTCGAAAGGAATCAACTCAACGTCTGTGTGATGGGCCGGGGCACAGCCTGGCTCGACACGGGCACGCACGAAGCCTTGATGGAAGCTTCTTTATTCATTCAGACGCTGCAAAAGCGCCAAGGCCTCATGGTCGCCTGCCCCGAGGAGATCGCCTTCCGCTCCGGCTACATCACCGCGGCGCAACTGGAAGCGCTGGCGCAGCCGATGCGCAACAACGGATATGGAGCCTACCTCCTGCAATTGCTGCGGGAACGTGTCTTCTGATTGATGAAAAGATGAGAACTCTTTGATTGTGATGACGATCGTTCGATGAAAAAAATCGCCACCAGCCTCCCCGGGCTTCTGCTCCTCGAACCGCGTGTGTTCGGCGACGACCGCGGCTTCTTTCTCGAAAGCTACAACCAGCGCACGTTTGCGGAGCTCGGCATCGCCGAGCTCTTCGTACAAGACAATCATTCCTGTTCCGAGAAAAATGTCATCCGCGGATTGCACTACCAGGTTCGGCAGCCCCAGGGAAAGCTTGTGCGCGTCATCACCGGCGAGATTCTTGATGTCGCGCTCGATCTCCGCCGCACTTCTCCCAGTTTCGGAAAATGGGAATCGTTCAAGCTTTCCGGCGAGAACAAACACATTCTGTGGATTCCGCGCGGATTTGCTCATGGCTTCAGAGTCGTTTCCCAGACCACTCATGTCATGTACAAAGCCACGGACTTCTACGCGCCCGAGCACGAACGCACGGTGGCATGGAATGATCCGGCGCTGAACATTGATTGGCAACTCGACGGGGAACCGATCGTCCCCACGGGCGTCTCTGCGATCGTCTCCGCCAAGGACCAGCGTGGCGTGCCCTTCGAGCAGGCTGAAAAATTCGAGTAGCGCGTCAATCCAGCCGGAACTCGACCGCAATCGTGGTTTCAACCTCAACTGCCTGGCCGCTGGATAGATAAGGCTCAAATTTCCAGGACTGTACCGCTTCCGTCGCGGCCTGCACCAGCAGCTTGGATCCGGACACGGGCCGCAAGCGTTTCACACTGCCATCTGGCGCAATCACCGCATCCAGCACCACCAATCCTTGCATCCCCGCCTTCCGCGCCGCCTCCGGATAAACCGGCTGCACCTTCGTCACAATCCGCTTCTCCATGGTTTCGGGAGAGACTCGCAACCCCAGCTCCGCAACCGACGCGTGCGCTTCCAGATCGTTCCAGGACCTCTGCCACTGCCACCATCCCAGACTCGCCAGTGCCAGCATGCAGGCGATCAGCGCATACAACCCGCGCCGCCCAATGCGAATCCTCCGCCTTGGAGCAGCAGCCGGTTGCGCAGCGACCACGGCCGCTTCTGTCCCTGCAGTTCCCTGGCTCTCTTCTTTTGTGAAATCTTTGATTTTGAAATCTTTGATATCGATATCCACCGGTTGTGCAGCGGAGCGCTGAACCCAATAACGGATCATCTCGCGCTGCTCCACCGACAGCCCGATAAACTCAAGCCCGCAACGGAGACGCGACTGATAACGAACCAGGGCGCGCGCCCGAACCGGCACGCCCAGATTCGGAAGCCGCAGTTCGACCGCCACTTGTTGGCCCGTGGCCAGTTCTCCGGCCACCACCGCGCCCACTCCGGCTTCGCTGAGGTCAGTGCAGCGCCCAGGTAAATTTTCCGGGACCCCGGATCGCAGCGCGATCAAGTCGACGGGCACGCTGATCGGGTGCCGGGGAGAAACGCGTTGTGGCGTTTCGTCGAATACCGGCAATGGAACTGCACTCATCAGACTGCCTCCGCAGGATGGCAAATCTATAAATCGCAAATCTTAGATCGCAATTCCTGGATCGCCAAACCCTGGCCATGCGGCCGGAATCAGCGACCGAAAAGAAGACGAATGCGGCGCTTACGAGGATCGTTCCACCGAGTATATCGGAAACGCCGAAACAGGTACGCTGAAACAGTCTCCTCAGCGTCGGGCGCCAGCCCTCGAGGTGTCCCCTACTCCATGTCCCGCCAGTTCGGTCCCACTCCGATTTCCACCAGCAGCGGAACGGCGAGCGAATATGCCTTCTCCATGTGCTCGCGCACCAGCGGTTTCACCGCGTCAACTTCGCTCTCCGGCACTTCGAACACCAGTTCATCGTGCACTTGCAAAGTCATCCGCGACTTCAACCCGCGCTTCCGAATTTCGTCATCAATCCGGATCATCGCCAGCTTGATCAAGTCGGCGGCCGTTCCCTGCAGCGGAGTGTTCACCGCTGTCCGCTCCGCAAACCCGCGCTGGGTGGCATTCTTGCTGTTGATGTCGGGAATGGGCCGAATGCGCCCGAACAGCGTCTTCACTTTCTGGTCGCGGCGCGTCTGCTCCAGCGTTGCATCAATGAACGCTCGCACTCCCGAATATTTTTCAAAATAAGCATCGATGAATTTCCGGGCCTCACCCGGCTCAATGCCCAGTTGCTGCGACAGCCCAAAGGCCGACAAACCGTAGACGATCCCAAAGTTCACCACCTTCGCATGCCGCCGGTGATCCGGAGTAACCATCAGCGGCGGCACGCCAAACACCTGCGACGCGGTCAGCGTGTGAATGTCATCTCCGCGCCGAAACGCCTCCACCAGCAGCTTGTCCTTCGAATAATGCGCCAGCAGCCGCAGCTCAATCTGCGAATAATCCGCAGCCAGTAGTACGTGCCCCGGCTCGGCAATGAACGCCGCCCGAATCTCCCGTCCAAGTTCTGTGCGAATCGGAATATTCTGCAGATTCGGATTCGCCGACGACAGCCTCCCCGTCGCTGTCCCCGTCTGCCCAAACGTCGTATGCACGCGGCCGCTTTGGCTGCGAATCAGCGCCGGCAATGCATCCACATACGTCGATTTCAACTTCGTCAGTTGCCGGTATTCCAGCACCAGACGCGGAACTTCGTGATCCGCCGCCAGTCCCTCCAACACATCGACTGCTGTCGAAATCTTTTTCCCTTTCCCGTATTTCGCAGGCATGGGCAAGGCGAGTTTGTTGAATAGAACATCGCCCAACTGCTTCGGCGAGTTGATGTTGAACTCCAAACCGCAACGCTCATAAATGTCCCGCGCCTTGGCTTCGGCCTCGCGCTGCAACTTCACCGACATCCGCCCCAGCACTGCCGGATCAATCTTCACTCCCGCGTCTTCCATGCGCGCGAGCACCGGCACCAGCGGCGCGTCGATCTCCTCGTACACAGAGGTCAATCCCTGCTCGTCGACTTCTTTTCGAAGCGCGCTCGCCAGCCTGCCCGTCACATCCGCCGCTTCGGCCAAGCTACCGCTCAGCTTCAAATTGAATCGGCGCAGCGCAACCTCCGGCAAAGAATGCGACGAATAGGTGGGGTCGAGCAGGTAGGAATACAGCATCGGATCATGCTGCACTCCGGCCAGCGCAATTGCCTCGCCCGAGGAAGGCTCCGCGAAATAATGCAGTGCGAATTTGAGATCGTGGACCGTCTTCGGCACTGCTGCGTCTTCAAGCAGGCTGGTCACTCGTTGCGCGAGCGCTCTGTCTTCCGGCACCACCATCGCCCCAACCCCTGGCGCATTCGAAAAGGCAATTCGCGGCACTGTCACAGCGGGCTGGTCCACCGCATCCGCCGCTTGCAACGCCAGAAATCCCGACTGTGCCGGCTGTGGCTCTTCGTCTTCTTCCGCAGCAACCTCGCTGTGCTCAGTCGGAATCGCGAAAGCGAGCGGCGCACTCTCGACTAACCCTTTCAAATACTCCTCGAATTCAGCCTTCGACTTGATCTCCCGGTAATCACTTTCTTTCACTTCAACTACCGGAAGCAGTTCTTTCAGCAGAGAAGTAAATTCGAGCTCGGCAAACAGCGCGCGCAGAGATTCAGCATCCGGTTCGCCCGTTTTCATCGCGGCAACATCGAGTTCGACCGCCACGTCGCAATCGATTGTCACCAGTTGCTTGCTATACAGAATGTTGTCGCGATTGTTCTGCAGCGATTCCCGATACGTTTTCTTCTCCACCTCAGCAGCGTGTTCCAGCGCCTGTTCCACGCTGCCAAAGCGCTGAATAAGTTCCACCGACCCCTTGTCGCCGATCCCCGGCGCTCCGGGAATGTTGTCCACAGAATCGCCGCGCAGAGCCATCACATCCACCACCTTCGACGGAGGCACTCCGAGGATCTCCTCAACCTTCGCAGCATCGCAAATCAGGTTGTCCTTCGGCGGATTCAGAACTTGCACCTTGTCGTTCACCAATTGCAGCATGTCCTTATCGCTCGACACGACGAACACCGGATACGATTCCGCCGCCGCTTTCCGCGCCAGTGTTCCGATCACATCATCGGCCTCGTAACCTTCGAGCTGCAAGATTGGGATGCGATACCCCTCCAGCGCCCGCCGAATATAAGGAATCTGCTGCGCCAGGTCTGGAGGCATCTCGGCGCGGTTCGCCTTATAGCCGCCATACTCCGCTTCTTTGAACGTCTGCGTCTTGATGTCGAACTTGCGGATCGTCGTAATCGCTTCCGCCTGCTGATTGCGGACGGTCGGCGCACCCACGTCGAACACCGCCGCCAGATACTCGGGGGAAAAATCGTCCCGCAGCTTCCGCAGCATGTTGACGAACACATAGGTCGCTGCGGTCGGAACCCCCGTCTTGGTGGACATCGGACGCTGCCGAGTCATCGCGTGATAAGCCCGAAAAATGAACGACATGGTATCGATCAGGAAAATCCGGCCATGGCCACGAGCGGGCGTGGACGTGGTGCTCACCTGGGGCGGCGATTTCTTCTTGGGCGGCAACTGGGCAAGTTTAGCAGCTACGGAGATCTTCACCACGGAGATCACTGAGGAACTCAGGGGCAATTGCACTGTCGAAATCAATTTGAATATTCGATTGTCAAAGAATTCCCCTGTGTTCCTCAGTGACCTCTGTGGTGAAGATTCTGGGCAAGCGCGTATCATATGGAGTTTTCCGCAATCGAATCACTGAGTCCCGAATGCTGCCCTTCAAACTCGTCTACAGCGACGACTATTACCTGCCCATCGGCTCGCATGTATTTCCCGCCGAAAAATACAGGTGCATTCATGACCGGCTGCTGGCGTCCGGAATTGCCGCGCCTGACGATTTTGTCACACCTCGTCCGGCCACCGACGAGGACGTGCTGCTCGTGCACACTCCGCAGTACGTCCACAAATTGAAGACGGGCACGCTCACCGCGCTCGAGCAGTTAGAGCTCGAAATCCCGTACTCACCGGAGCTGGTAAGCGCGTTCTGGCTCGCGGCGGGTGGTTCCGTGCTGGCCGCCGATTATGCCCTTAACGACGGCATGGCCATCAGCATTGGCGGAGGATTCCATCACGCGTTCCCTGGTCACGGCGAAGGCTTCTGCATGATCCACGACGTGGCTGTCGCCATCCGCTGCTTGCAGCGTGACGATAAGATTCGCACCGCGATGACTTTCGATTGCGACGTCCATCAAGGCAATGGAACAGCCGTGATTTTTTCCGGCACGCAGGCCCCCGGCAGTCCGATGCCCTCGGCGTGGGGATCGGCCCTGAATCCGAATCACCCGGGCAGACGACGCAGCGCCCACGCCGAAGACGTCTTCACCATCTCGCTCCATCAGCAAAACAACTACCCGTCGTTTAAGCCTCCTTCGTCGCTGGATATGAATTTGCCTGACGGGATCGGTGACGACGAATATCTGGCGTGCGTCGGCGACGCGCTCAGTTTGGGATTGGGCAAGCTCAAGCCCGACCTCCTCTGTTATCTCGCCGGTGCCGATCCTTATTGCGAAGATCAGCTCGGCGGATTATCGCTGACGATTGAGGGATTGAAGGAGCGTGATGCTATCGTGTTCCGACTCGCCAAGGCCGAGGGTATCCCGGTGATGGTCACACTCGCCGGCGGCTACGCCCTCAAGCTCGACGACACAATCACGATTCACAGCAACACCGTGGTCGCCGCAAAGGAAGTGTTTGCCGGAAAGAGCTGACGAAGTGAGTGACCGAGCGCCTGACAAAGTGCAGAAGATATACTCGACGCCATGGACGTCACTCCTTCCCAACTTGCGCACCGTGAGCTCTATAACCTTCTGATCAGCGCCGTGGTGCCACGGCCGATTGCGTGGGTTTCAAGCCTCAGCGCTTCCGGACAGCCCAACTTGGCCCCCTTTTCGTTTTTCAACGCTGTGTGCGCCAAACCTCCGCTACTGGCGTTTGCGCCGGGGATGCGCTCGCCGAAGAAGTCCGGCGCGACAGGCGAGGTCGCCGGAGAACCGAAAGACACGCTGCGGAATATTCGCGAGACCAAAGAATTCGTGATCAACGTGGTCACCTTCGAACTAGCCGAGGCCATGAACCTGACCAGCGGCGACTATGACGCAGCCGTCAATGAGTTCGAAGTGGCGAAGCTCGCCTCGACGCCTTCGAAAGTCGTGCGGCCACTGCGCGTGGCGGAGTCTCCCGTCAGCTTTGAATGCAAGCTGCATCAGATTCTCGACTTCAATCCAGCTCCCGAGGGCGGGAGCCTGGTGATTGGTGAAATCGTCTCGATTCACATCAGCGAGCGGCATCTGAAAGAAGGCCGCCTCGACCGGAACTCGCTCGATCTGATCGGACGCATGGGCGGCATGCAGTACACACGAACCACCGAGCGCTTTGAAATGGCGCGGCCAAAGGTGGAGTGAAGACCGCCAAAGTCTGCGGCCTAGGCGTTGCCTTGCGCGGCCACGGTTGGCGAAGTGGCCGGCGGGAAAATCAGCAACATCCGATAGTCCACGGCAGCGTGAATCGCGATCGGCAACAGCAAACTTCCGGTCATCAGATAAAGGCCGGCAAAAGCCAGCCCTAGAATTCCTGTTCCGATGATTGCTCGCCATCCCTGATAAAGATGGCCTAGTCCGAAGACCAGCGAAGTCAACAAAGCTCTTTCCAAAGTATTCATTGACGGTAAGTACACGCTGAGGTAGTACAGAAGGAATCCGCGAAACACCAGCTCCTCGGAAACCCCCGCTCCGACACTGACCACGCCCCACCAGAGCCGGTCTTGTTGCGAGTCGGGAAGCAACGCGCCAATGCTGTCCTGCAAGCTTCTTCTGATCTTTACGGCTTTCGGCCGCAGTTGAAGGCCCGACCATGCAATCGCTCCGACGATGAGCAATAGCGCAGGCAGGCTCCATCTCCACATTCGAGGCGCGACCAGCCCGAGGCTTGCCGCGGGAATTCGTCCACTGCTCCAGAGGGCTAGGACCACACCGGCCGTTATGATCTGCTCCCAGACTAGGGACCGATAGAGCCGGCTCTTGGCGTCCGGGGTGCCGCTCGCAATCCGTTTTCGAGCTCTTTGGTACCACAGGTAGCCCAGCCACGGCGCAGCCAGGACGGTATAGGCCGCCAAAAGATGAACCAGAGCGAGAGTCATTCACCACCTCCGTATTTCCAATATGTGAATGTATATTTACATTTACATTTTGTCAAGACTTTCTTGTAAAATCTTTTCATGCCCAAAACCGTGCTCCCCGCCCACCAGGCTCGCAGCCGCGAGTCCTTGGCGCGCCTGCTCAAGGCCGCTGCGGAAGTATTGAATAAAGACGGTCTGGAAGGGGCAACCATCCCTCGCATCGCCGCCCGCGCCGGTCTGTCTCCGGGCACCGTGTACCGGCGCTTTCCCGACAAGGACGCCCTGCTCCGCGAAGTGTGCCTTCGCCTGCTCGAAGTAAATTACCGGCAAAGCAAGGAACTGCTAACCGCGAAGCGATGCGAAAATATGTCTCTGAAGGAATTGTCGCGCTTTGTGATTGCGCTCACTTTGAAAGGGCATCACTTCCATCGCGGCCTGCTACGCGCGCTTCTCTTGTTCACGCTTCAGCATCCTGACGCCGCGTTCGTTCGCAAGAGTGAAGAACTCGAATGGAGAACGTTTCACGATGTCGCTGAGCTGCTGCTTACGCGGCGCGGCGAAATCCGGCACCCGGACCCTGACTCCGCAGTGAGATTCGCCCTGCTCATGGTCGGCGTTATGGCTACGGGCATCCTAATCCTGCCCCGCAATCCAACCGATTTTTCTCGCTTTGTGCCTGACGTGGAAGCTCGACTTGAGCGCGAACTTCCCAGGATGTTCTTACGCTATCTTGGAATCGCAGACCCAGACTGAGAGCGGCGAATCGAGATCCGGAGCCTGATACTGAGATTCGACGGCGGATGGGTCACATGCAGGGCACGCGCACTACCGAGCGCTTTGAAATGGCGCTTCCGAAGGTGGAGTAAGAGGAAGTAATTGCTCGGAGCTATGACGTTGCGCACATCGTAGTTAGACTGCCGCATCAGAAGATGATATAAAGGGCACCGTCGGCAAGGTACGCAACCAGTTTGAATCTCAATCCGGTTCTGCTATTGCCCGCCGACCTATTGGTTCGAATCCAATCTCAGGGATGGTCACCCACATCCTGCGCGGCGGGACCAGCCTTAGGGCGAATCGGTGTTCGGCTCTGTGGGTTCAGACCCCCGCCAAACGTTGATGGTTCCGCCGATGCGGGACTCAGGAGATTACCGTGACGCTCGAATTGCTCTGGGAGTTTACACTGGCGGTCGTGCTTCTTGTGGTCGCCCTCAGGACTCTCCGAGTTAAACACGTAATCGTGTACGAGTATCAGAAGGCTTTGAAGTACACAAAAGGGCGTTACATAACCACGCTTGACTCCGGCCAGTATTGGATACTTTCCTTCTCTTCAACAATCGTTCCTGTTGATATTCGGCCCGAGTTCATCACCATTCAGGGGCAAGACGTTCTCAGTGCTGACGGCGTGACGCTAAAAGTTAGCCTAGCGGCGGAATTTCAGGTTGCCGATCCAAATGTGGCCATCAACAAAAATGTCAATTTTCGAACCAGCCTGTACCTGTCTCTGCAGATGGCCCTTCGGGAAATCGTAGGCAAGGAGAAGATAGATACGCTTCTCGAAAATCGTGCCGGGATCAGCGGTAAGCTGATGGAGCTTACATCGCAGAAAGCTTCCGAATTGGGGTTGAAACTTATCTTGGCGGACGTGAAGGACATCATGTTTCCAGGTGAGATGAAGAAGGCGTTTGCCCAAGTTGTCAAAGCCCAGAAAGACGGACTGGCAGCGCTGGAGAGGGCGCGTGGTGAGACCGCAGCACTTCGCAGCCTGGCCAACGCAGCCAGAACAATTGACGGCAATCCCAACTTACTTCAACTGCGAGCCTTGCAGGCTTTATCAGACTCCTCTGGAAACACGCTTGTCATGGGATTACCGAACGGCTCCGTCCCGTTGATGAAACAAAGTGAGAAAAGCGCAGCTCCCGAGCATAAAGACGAGGCCGCTGATTCTTAGTCCGTCTTCCCGCCTGCTAAAATAGTGCTGGCCCCGCATGTTCGAGAATCTCCAGGAAAAACTCCAGCGCGCCTTCAAGTCTCTCCGCGGACAAGCCGTCCTCACGGAAGAGAACATTTCCGAGGCGCTGAAGCAGATTCGTCTGGCGCTGCTTGAAGCCGACGTCAATTTCAAAGTTGTCAAAGACCTCATCGACCGCATCCAGGCCAAGGCAGTCGGCCAGGAAGTGCTGACCGCGCTTTCCCCGGGTGAGCAGGTCATCAAGATCGTCCGCGACGAGCTGGTCACGACTCTAGGCAAGGATACGGCCAAATTAAAGTTTGCCTCGCAACCACCAACTGTCGTGCTCATGGCCGGATTGCAGGGTTCCGGCAAAACCACCACCTCCGGCAAGCTTGCCAACTGGCTTAAGAATGGCGGACATCGGCCGCTGCTGGTCTCGGTCGACGTTTACCGTCCAGCTGCTCGCGAGCAACTCAAAGTGGTTGCGGCTTCGATCAAGGCCAACCTCTACGAAGGCGAGGTTGGTGAAGCGAATACCGCAACCGTCGAGCGGCTTGCCAAAGAAGCGCGGCGCGAAGCGATTAACTCGGGTTGCGACGTGCTTATCGTTGATACTGCTGGCCGTCTCCACATCGATGACCAGCTCATGGAGGAGATGCAGTCGCTCAAGCGGCTGCTCAATCCGCAGGAGATCTTGTTTGTGGCCGACTCAATGACTGGCCAGGACGCGGTCAACTCGGCTGATGAATTCCATAAGAAGCTAACGCTCACCGGCGTTGTTCTCACCAAGATGGATGGCGACGCACGCGGCGGCGCGGCGCTTTCCATTCGTCAAGTCACCGGACAACCCATCAAGTTCATTGGCATCGGCGAAAAATATGATGCGCTTGAGCCTTTTCATCCCGACCGTATTGTGTCGCGCATTCTTGGCATGGGCGACATTCTCTCGCTCATCGAGAAGGCCGAGTCGCAGATCGACAAGAAGAAAGCCAATGAACTTGCCTCCAAGATGCTGGCGGGTAACGGCTTTTCGCTGGAGGATTTTCGCGACCAGTTGCGGCAGGTTCGCAAGATGGGATCGCTGCAAAGTCTGATGGGCATGCTGCCCAACATCGGAGCGTTTTCCGGCATGCAGAAAGCCGCCGACAAAGTGGACGAAAAGCAGATTAACCGGGTCGAGGCCATCATCAATTCGATGACTGGATACGAGCGCAACCATCACGAGGCCATCAACGGCAGCCGCCGCAAACGGATCGCGAGGGGCTCCGGAACGACGGTGCAGGAAGTCAACAATTTGCTCCGCCAATACGCGCAGATGAAAAAAATGTTCAAGCAAATGGGCAAGCCCAGCTTCGCGCGGCGAATGGCGGGGATGAAGTTTCCGGGAATGTAGTTCGTCGATGGTCGACGGTCGTTGGTCGTTCGCCGGCCTTTGAAGTAGGCGGCACCACGAGCCACGGCGGAACGGGCTTTGACCATGGGCAACGCCGGCGTGCATCGCGACTGACGTACCGAGCGACCAACGACTAGCGACCAACGACTGACTCCCATGAAGTGGCGCTCTCTTCCGGAATCCGGCTCCTACGGCGACCTTCGGCCGCTGCGCGAAATTTTTGCCGAGCGCAAGGGTGCCATCGCCAGGTACGTTCCAGCTGACGTTCAGGCTGTCCATACCCGCGCCGTCGCTGGACTCAAAGCTCAGGGAATCGCTGCCCTTGCACTCAAGGTCGGCGACACGTCGCCTTCGTTCGAACTTCCGGACCACAACGGCAAAGCCGCTTCCTCCGCCAATCTTCTCGCTCAGGGGCGCCTCGTTCTTTTGTTCATTCGCGGACGCTGGTGTCCATTTTGCGTTGGCCAGATGGAGGCCATGTCTTACATCGCGGCCGCGCTCGCGGCGGCTGGAGCTTCGCTGGTTGCTGTTTCTCCACAAACGGAGAAGCAGGCCTTCTTCATGCGCGATCAGCACAAGCTTGCTTTCCCCTTGCTGGTGGACGCTCACAACCAGCTTGCCCGGCAGTTTGGACTGGTATACCGCGTCCCCGAAGAACAGCAGGGGCTTTACCGCAGCACCTTCGTCAATCTGCCCTTTGCCAACGGCGACGACAGCTGGGAGTTGCCGATTCCTGCGACCTTTGTTGTCGATCGCGACGGCACCATCCTGTTCGCCTCCGCTAACGAGGACTACACCGATCGTCCCGAACCGCTGGAGATTCTGTCGGTCGTCGAATCTCGCGGCTGAGTAATCGGAAGTTGAACATCGGCTTATAATCCGCTTTGAATACTTATGCCGATCGAGGGTCACATTCTGCAGGACGGCATGGGGCGGGTGTGGGTGTGCCGTGGCGTGATCAGCGGGAAAGAACTCATCGCCAATAATGAGCGCATCCTCATTTCCAAAAGTTACGTGCGCTGGCTGCTCATCGACGAGACCGAGGCCACCCTGGAGATCTCGGCGACGGAAATCCAGACGATCAGGCAGCAGAACGATCGCCTGGCGGCTGTTTTGCCCGATCTAGTCACGGCCGTCCTAGTTCCTTCCGACGTTGGCTTTGGCATGGCGCGCATGTGGGAGATACTGACGGCGCGTCCGGGATGGTCCACCCGCGCCTTCCGGTCCAGGCCCGAAGCGGAGGCCTGGCTGCGCGAGGAAGTGCGGAGCAAATTTGCAATGGAATTGCCGGAGAATTTGAGGTTGCCGTAGGTGGGCATCGCCCCTATGGCTTCGCTGCGGCCACCGCCGCTGAGGGCTAGACCAATCGGCCCGAATCGCCGTCTCTCTAGGCTCCTTGCGCCCTTGCTTTTGGCTTTGCTGGAAGCTTGTCCGGATATCTTCCCTCTGCGCTGGCGAGTTTGGCCGGGGACGGCGCTTCGAGCACATCACTCCAAAAGGATGTAGCCGGATCATCGGCGGAGACGCGGATCTGGCCAGCTGAGGGAGTACTTTCTTTTCCTACCCACGCAACTAGAAACTGTTCCTGCATGTGCAAGCGGGCAAGAGAAACGTGGCTGCCGAGCCGAAGTTTGCCGTGGGATGCCTGTCAAAAGGGCTCCCTTCTGGCTCACGTTAACGGTCAGGACTTCCTGGTCCAAGGGATTGCCGTAAAAGTCGTTCGCGATGAGGCTGACGGGCAAGGCTATCTCGAACCGCCGGTCGCCGCGCTCGATCTTGAACTGGTGCATCAGGCTGCTTAGCTGGGTCGCTATCGAGGCCAATTCCTGCGCCGCTTTTTGTGACTCCTGCGCGCGCGACAAGGTGCCTTCGGCCGCCTGTGCCACTCCCCCGATGTTGACCGCGATATCGCCGGCCACGCGGGCCGCTTCGCTGCTGTTGCGGGTCATCTCGTTGGTGGTCGCGTGCTGCTCTTCGACCGCGGCGGCGATGGTCGCGGAAATGTTGTCGATCTGATTAATGACGCCGGTTACCGTGCCGATCGCCGCCACGGCACTTTTGGTGTCCACCTGAATGGCGATGATCTTGCGGCTGATGTCTTCGGTGGCTTTGGCCGTCTGCTTAGCGAGTTCTTTGACTTCGTTCGCGACTACCGCAAAGCCCTTTCCGGCTTCCCCGGCGCGGGCGGCTTCAATGGTGGCATTCAGGGCCAGCAAGTTGGTCTGCTGCGCGATGGAGGTTATGACCTTGAGGACGACTCCGATTTCCCCGCTGGACTGGCCCAACTGGGCGACCGTGGCGTTGGCGGTCTGGGCTGCGCTGACCGCCGAGGCTGCCACTTTGGCAGCTTCGCGGGCATTGGTGGCGATGCTCTGAATGGTCGACATCATCTCGGCGGCCCCCGTCGAGAGGCTTTGCAGGTTCTGGGTGACCTGCTGGGTATCGCGGGAAACGGAGTTCGACTGGACGGCGGTCTCTCCCGAATCGATAGTAATCTGATCGCTGGCTTCGAGCAGTTGCTGACTGGCAGATGCGAGTTTATTGGTTTGGGCCGCGACCCCACGAAGGATTTCCTGCAGTTTGTCCATGAACAGATTAAAGAGGCGGCTGACTTCGCCCAGTTCGTCGTTGCCGAAGCCGTCCGCCGCCTCCAGACGCTTGGTGACGTCGCCCTCGCCCTCGGCGATATTGTGAATCATCTGCGTCAACCGGCTGAGTCGGGTGGCAATGCGGCGGCTCAGGAAGATAGCCACGAAAGTTCCGACAGTCAAATTCGCCAGCGCGGCCACCGCCAGCGTCAGGTTCAGTGAGCGGGTCCCTTTGTCCAAGTCGTCACGGCTGCTTTGCAGCACGGTTTCGAAAGAATCCGCCATCTCACCCAGCGGCTTGTTAAGGGTCCCAGTGAAAGCGCGGTCTTGCTTGTCCCGCATCGCAGTCAATTTCACGTAGGTAAGCACTGCGCTGAAAAGCATCAGGGCCAGCACGATTCCAAACCCCAGTCCCAGCTTTTTCCCCACTGTAAGCTTCATTCGCATCCTCGCCGTCTGTTCCGGGAAATCCTACCTGCAGAGCCTTGGACATGGACCGGCCGTTAACCTTAACTTCGGTGCCCTCTTTGGGAGACTTTAGCGAATTGGCGCTCGAAAGGCCAAGCCGTGGCTCATGACCCGGCCAGATTCAGGCCGCATCCTCAAGCCCTCCCACCGCATCTAAACCTTGACAATGATTCGCTCAGGTTATAGCATGACCCAGAGCGTAATCATCATTCTATTGATTTAAAAGCACTTATTTGTATTGGAGGATACGTTATGGGAAAGATTATTGGAATTGACTTGGGTACCACGAACTCCTGCGTAGCGGTTATGGAGGGTGGAGAGCCCAAGGTTATCGCGAACGAAGAAGGTGGCCGGACGACGCCTTCGGTAGTTGGATTCACCAAAACCGGCGAACGATTGGTCGGGCAGGTCGCTAAGCGGCAGGCTATTACCAATCCTGAGAACACGGTTTACTCGATCAAGCGCTTCATGGGACGCCGCTACGACGAGGTCAGCGAAGAATTGAAGATGGTCCCATACAAAGTTGAGCGCGACGGCGACAACGTGGTGATCGTGGCGCAGGGGAAGAAATATACCCCGCCTGAGATCTCCGCGATGATTCTGCAAAAGTTGAAGAAGGCGGCGGAAGACTACCTGGGCGAGAAAGTGACCGAGGCGGTCATCACCGTGCCTGCCTATTTTAATGATGCCCAGCGCCAGGCTACCAAGGATGCGGGCAAGATTGCGGGCCTTGACGTGAAGCGCATCATCAACGAGCCAACCGCGGCGGCGCTCGCTTACGGGCTCGACAAGGGCAAGGACGAGACCATCGCCGTGTACGACTTCGGCGGCGGCACGTTCGACATTTCGGTGCTTGAGGTTGGCGAGGGCGTCATCGAGGTGAAGGCCACCAATGGAGATACGCACCTGGGCGGCGACAACATCGATCAGCGGCTGGTGGATTGGCTGATTGATGAGTTCAAGAAGGATGAAGGCCTCGACCTGCGCGGCAAGGGGAACGAGATGGCATTGCAGCGTCTGCGCGACGCGGCGGAGCGGGCGAAGATCGAGCTATCGACCACCATGGAGCATGAGATCAATCTGCCGTTTATTACGGCGGATGCTTCCGGTCCGAAGCACCTGGTGAAGAAACTAACGCGGGCGAAGCTCGAAACCATGATCGAAGACATTTTGCAGCGGTCGGTGGGACCGTCTAAGCAGTGCTTGAAAGATGCGGGAGTCGACGCCAGCAAGATTAACGAAGTAGTGCTGGTCGGCGGACAGACGCGCATGCCTCGCATCCAGCAGATCGTAAAAGAACTGTTTGGACGCGAAGGCCACAAGGGTGTCAATCCGGATGAAGTGGTCGCGATTGGCGCTGGGATTCAGGGCGGCGTGCTTGGGGGCGAGGTGAAAGACCTGCTGCTTCTGGACGTCACTCCTTTGACCTTGTCGATCGAGACTTTGGGCGGCGTGGCTACGGCGATGATTCCGCGGAACACTACGATTCCGACCAAGAAGACGGAGACGTTCTCTACAGCAGCCGATAGCCAGACTTCGGTTGAAGTGCATGTGCTGCAGGGGGAGCGGCCTTTGGCGGCGCAGAACCGGACGCTGGGCAAGTTCCATTTGACGGGATTGCCACCGGCGCCTCGGGGCGTTCCGCAGATCGAAGTAACGTTTGATATCGACGCGAACGGCATCCTGAACGTGACCGCGAAAGATATGGCCACCAGCAAGGATCAGAAGATCACGATCACTTCGTCTTCGGGATTGTCCAAGGAAGAGGTCGAGCGGATGGCTAAGGAAGCCGATGCGCACTCGTCCGAAGACAAGGCGCGGCGCGAAGAGATCGAGGCCAAGAATCAGCTCGACTCCATGGTCTACAACATCGAGAAGATGCTGAAGGAGCATGGCGACAAGATCTCGGGCACGGAGCGCGGAGACGTGGAGAATGCGCTGGCGGACGCGAAGAAGGCCATCGAAAGCGGCGACAAGGCACAGATGGATTCAGCGCGCGAGAAGCTGACTGCGGCTTCGCACAAGCTGGCGGAGCAGATGTATAAGGCTACACAGGCGACTCCAGGTGGAGCACCGGGTGCGGGGCCGACCGATGGTCAGGGCGCGGCGTCCGGCACGAACGGCGCTGGCCAGAAGAAAGATGAAGGCGTGATCGACGCCGAGTACGTGGACGTCGAAGACAAGAAGTAACGCGTAGGGACAGCCGCCCTCGGCTGTCCGCCGAGCGCAGCTCGGGCTTTTGGTCTAGTGGCACTTCAGTGGGGGCGCGAAATGCGCCCCCATTTGCATCAAACTTAGAAAGCGGTCATTCCGGGTGCAGGAAAGAGGAAAGCGAATTGAGATTCGAAGTCAATGGACAGATGTTTTTCGTGAATTTCGTCCCCGAAGAGGGGCGCTGGTATTGCTACGCGCCAACCGCCACGGGCTTGCAGAAGATTCCGGTTTCGATGGATGGTTCGCCATTCGAGGCGTCGTTTACCGTGGCCGTGGATGAGCAAGCGAAGGAAGTGGTGAACTGAGAAGGCAGCTATCAGCTTTCAGTTCTCAGTTATCAGTTCGGCTTCTCTGATGTGCGACACTTACGTAGCTGGAAAATCAAAGAATTGCTTGGCTTCAAAGACTGATAGCTGAAAACTGATAGCTGACAGCTACACCATGGCCACCCCAACCAAAGACTATTACGGCGTTCTCGGCGTAAAGAAG
>Ga0209448_10000050_pt1 | contig 42320 bp, 31 predicted proteins | sample BogFormECP14_OM2_FD_188245 | JGI IMG/M metagenome (GOLD analysis project Ga0209448, IMG submission 188245) | Bog forest soil microbial communities from Calvert Island, British Columbia, Canada - ECP14_OM2 (SPAdes) (version 2) | ecosystem: Environmental > Aquatic > Freshwater > Wetlands > Bog ... | reverse complement strand
GTTGTGCTGGCCCGGTATATGCAAGTGCTCTCCAAGGACTTCATCGCGCAATATCCGCAGCAAATCATCAATATCCATCATTCGTTTTTGCCGGCGTTCGTTGGGGCAAAGCCGCACCAGCAGGCCTTTGATCGCGGCGTGAAAATCATTGGGGCCACGGCGCACTACGTCACGGAAGTGCTGGATGACGGGCCCATCATCGAGCAAGGCGTGGCGCGGATATCGCATCGCGACAGGATCGAGGATCTGGTCCAAAAGGGGCGGGACCTGGAGAAGGTGGTGCTTTCTACAGCGGTCCGCTGGCATATCGAGAACCGCATTTTGCTGTATGGGAATAAGACGGTGATTTTCGAGTAGCCTCTCTCTCTTCCTCGGAAGCGCCGGAAGATGATGCGATCCTCGCTTTCGCAGACGGAGGGTTAGCGAGTCTTTTCAGGTTCGTCCTTTACGCGTGTCTGGTCGGTGATCCAGTTTACTTCCCAGGTTTTGCCGCCATCCTCGGAGAAGGATTGTTCGAAGTGTGGCGTGGTGTTCATGTTGGTCCACTGGAAGCGGATCAGGATGGTTTTGCCGTTGATGGTGTCTTGGGCGAAGAATTCGCCGCGTCCGTTTTTGAATTCGCCGACCTGGGGAGGGTCGAGGATGCCGATTTTCTGGTTGGCCCAGTAGAGGCGCCACTGGTGGGATTGCGGATTGTAGGTGCGCAGGGTGAGACCTTCGATGTGGCCGGCGGGGCCGTCGACTAAGATCTGATCGATTTCGGCGCCATCGTAAATTTTGCGGCAGACACCGGTGCCGTCAAATTCGACCCAAGTATTGGAGCCGGTGAGGGGATTCACGCGGCGCTTGAGGTGATATTTCCAGGAGCCGAGGAGAGGGTCAAAATCGTGGGAGCCGTCGCGTGTGGCAGGGGCGGCTTGGGCTGCGGGTTTCGAGGCGTCGGAATTTTGGTGGCTGATTCCTGAGAGAGGGAACAATGCGAGAAGAAGCGTGCAAGGGACGAGAAACGAGCGAATGGTTTTGTAATTGTTCATAGGGACCTCCGTGGCTTGGCCGCTGACGGTTGCAGCGGGGTAGCGCGTTCAGTGTCGCAGAAGATCGGCAGGTTTGCGTCTTCGCGCGGGAATGGGGCCGAGCCAAATAGCTCGCCAATTTGGATGTCTTGCCGGAAGAGAAGAGTTGAGTCTAGGCTAGCGGCGGCGGGCGGAGCGGGTGGATTGGCGTTGGTCGAGGGCCTGGCGGAGCATGGTTTTGATTACGGCTTGGCGGCTGATGTTGAGTTCTTTGGCGGCGGCTTCGAGTTCTTCGAGCATCGCGGCGGTGAAGTCGACGTTGACGCGTTGAATGGGTCTCATCATTTTGCCGGAATTGGTGAAGAAGCGGGAGACGTCTTTGCCGTTGTCGGCCAAGCGGGCGATGGTTTCGGCGGAGACGGGCTTTTTTCTAGAGCGTGTTTTCTTCATAGAGGCTCTAACGGTTCATCATAACGATCAAGCCTTATCGCCGCCTTGGTTGAGAAAAGATTGGAATAAATCCTCCGTGAGAGGATTACTCGTCATTACGCAAAGCGCCCGGCGGCTCATGTATGATCCTTGCTGCGCCATTGCAGTTACGTATTCCTCAGGTCCGTCAGGGTATCTGACTTTGAAATTTATTGTTGCCAACTCTGAGGCAAACGACGCTAAGTCGTCTGCGGTGAAATGTACGCGTACGACTTCTTTCTTGCGGATGCGTGTTGCTGTTATCCTTTCGGGCGCAGCTTGAGACCAATCCCACATTCCATGAATAAGGGCATTTCTAAAATCATGATAGTGACGTATGCCTTTGCACTGTTCCGGTAGGACCTCTTTCCGTTTGCCTGCGGCTTTATCGACAACGTGAGTTTCCCATAATGCTAGGACCTGGGAGAACTGCATATTGTTCATTTCTTTTGGAAGCTGCACGCCTGACAGACCGCCGAAACACATTAGCGTTTGACAGAATATTTCGTATTCGAGGGCGCCCCAGAGGGCAACGATTTTGCCTATGCATAAGAGTTCTCGTTCTGAGAGTTCGACATCTAACCCGTACTCCATTTCGTTTGTATCAGTTTCTGTGACTTTATCGCTCATCGAGTTATCTCCGAATCGCCGCAACTGTTGGTCGGGCCTTATCAACATCTAAGTGCAAACGCACCGACTCGTCTCGCATGAACTTGAATCTAAACCCGCACCCTTGAAAAACCAAATGGCAAGGGTGCGCCGCCCGCCTTCTAGGCTGAAGGCCACAATTCTACTTTCACGCCTGCTTTTTCTAGAAGCCGTATCAATTGTTCTCTATTTCTTTTGATTGGGGCATCGTCTCCGGGGGCACGTACGCCGTTCTCCTGCACCGCTACGACAAGGCCATCGGGCCAAGCGATGGACGGTAATTTTTCCAAGTACGCGACCACGTCCGCAGGTGACATGGTCGGAGCCTCCGTGTTGGTGCTGATTGGCCGGGCATCGATTCCGTTTGCTTTCACCATCAGGTAGGGGTTCTGCCAATCACGCGCATCGACAACAGAGCGGTACTTATTTGGGTCTGGGGGAGAGATTCGATTCTTGAGCGGGGATATTTCAGTGTAGGCGACTCTGCGCGTATTCGCGGGCTGCGAGCAGGAGACGAGAGCAATCGCTGCACATAATACGGGCACAAGTGGGCATTGTGCCATTCGTCGCATTTTAACCAAAACCCGCACCCTTGAAAAACCAAATGCCAAGGGTGCGCCACCCGCCAGCCTAAATCATAGGGGATGCCTGGTTGGGCGCGATGCATTCATCCGGGCCGTAAATTCTTGTGGATACGGCGTGTTTTTGCCACCAGTCTCGCCAAGTCGATTGCAACCGAGCCGTTTGTCCTGAACCGTCGCACCAGGTGCGGTGGGTGAGGCTCATCAGCGAGCCGCAAGCATTGTTGCGGACCAGACTGTCGGGGTCGGCGTACATCTCGATTAGGATTGGAATGCCTCGTGGAGATTTAGAGGTGGATAACGCTGTGGCGATGACCGACCTTAACCATGGACTTGGTTGCGTGCTTTTGGAAGTTTGAAGGGAACCGAGGAAATCTACGCCGCGGTCACCACCGTGGCGGCCGATGGCGAGAATGGCCCATTGCAAAATTTTGTCATTAGGCTCGGAGCCTGATGCTAGAAGCAGGCCGGTAAAAAAATCCATTTGATCCGAGCTGCTCATTTCAGCTAATGCCTCGACGATAGATTCGCGAATTCTGGGATCGGTACTGCTGTTGAAGAGATTCACAAGATCCGAACGGCTTTCGTTGGTGTTAATTCTACTGAGTCCCTTGACGGCGAAGGGCACGGTGTCTGGGTTGGACGCAAACTCGAAGATCGTTTTTTCCAGGAAGGGCGGAGCCGCTTGGCTGATCGCATCTCGCGCTGGATAGCTTACCTGTGGGTCTGATGAAGCGGCATCACGAACGTACGGGATGAAAGCAGTCTTGAGTTCCTCGGGATCCGCTTGCCGTATGTTGAGGGTGAGTTTCTCCTCAAAAAGCTCGCCGGGGACGGGTTCTCCATCATGGAATTTTGGAGGGGGCATGGGAGCGGAGTCAGCGCGAAGAAAACTGGGGGTTGAGTGCCAACGGACTCCGGCCTTGCCAGAGGCCCGGAGAACATATTCTCCAGGTTTTAGCCGATAGTCGCGCAGTAGGTATAGGAAGTCGGTGGTTTTTCCGGGCGGTAGCATCGGTGGATGATCGATTCCGCAACCCGATCCCCCGAGGACGCCGCCGCCGAAGCAGCCCCAGAGATTTGGGGACGTGATTTTTTGCTGAGCAACAACCACGAGATCCACGCGACCATCGCAGGAGTCATAGCCCACGGGATCGGCGCCAACGTTTGTGACCCGAACAATCACGGTGATTGGCTCACCTTCCAGGTATTGTTGGCGTGGACTGAGCACGTCGACGTTGACCTGGCCGGATGCTTGAACCGCCAGAAGCAGAAGCGCAGGAAGGAAAATCGCAGGAAGGAGAATCCCTTTCATCATTACTCGCCGTAGGGGACCCAGATGTTTTTGACTTGGGTGGCGTGCTGGAGGAAGAAACGGCCTTCGGATTGGGCGGGGTTGAACCAGTCGATGTAGCGGCCTTCGTTGGTGAAGACTTGTTTCAGGTTGCCGATGGAGAGGGACTTAGCGGTGGCGCAGGTGGGGGCGTCGGCGAAGCACCAGAGGGCGTCGAGGTCGTCGTGTTCGGCGAGGGTCTTGAGGAGTTCGGCGGGGCGGCCGGTGACGATGTTTACGGCGCCGGCGGAGAGGTCGCTGGTTTCGAAGAGTTGGTAGAGGTCGGCGGTGATTAGCGGGTAGATTTCGCTGGGGACGGCGACTACCGTGTTGCCGACCGCTAGGGCGGGCATTACTGCGGAGACGAAACCCAGGAGCGGGGCTTCCGTGGGGCAGAGGATGCCGATGGTGCCGATGGGTTCTTGCATGGCTAGGGTTACGTTGCGGAATGGGGGGTTGTGGATGGCGCCTTCGTATTTGTCGGCCCAGGCGGCGTAGGAAAAGATGCGTTCGATGCTGGCGTTGACTTCGGATTCGGCTTGTTGCTTACCAACAACATCAGAGAGACGGCTCGCGATTTCTTCGCGACGTTGGGAGAGATTTTCGGCGAGGTAGTAGAGGACTTGGGCGCGGTTGTGGGCGGTGGACTTGGGCCAGGCGGTGGCTTTGCGGGCGGATTCGACGGCGTTGCGGATGTCTTTGCGATTGCCGAGCGGAGCTTCGCCGAGGAGGCGGCCGTCGGCGGCGCGGACTGGCGTGCTGTAGCCGGAGTCGGGGCGGGCTTGTTTGCCGGCGATGAAGAGTTTTACGGTGCGGTCGATCGGGGGCGCTGAAGAGTCGGAGGTGGCTTCGGTTAATTGTTGCGGCGGTTGATCGATCGCTAGTGGACGTGGGTGGAGTTGCGGGGCGTTTTTGAACCAGGTGGGCTCGAGATATTCGAGGAGGCCTTCGCGGCCGCCTTCGCGGCCGTAGCCGCTTTCGCGATAGCCGCCAAAACCGCAGCTGGCGTCGAAAAGATTGGTGCAGTTGACCCAGACTACGCCGGCTTTGAGTTGGGCGGCGATGTGTAAGGAAACGTTGATGCTTTCGCTCCAGACGCACGCGGCGAGGCCGTAGGCGGTATTGTTGGCAAGCTCGACGGCTTCGCTGGGAGTGCGGAAGGTCATGGCGGCCAGGACGGGCCCGAAGATTTCTTGTTGGGCGACGACGCTCGTGGGATGAACGTTGCTTAGAAGAGTTGGCGGGAAAAAGAGACCGCGGGAGGGCATGGGGATGCTTGGCTGCCAGCAGGTGGCGCCTTCAGCTACGCCTTGATCGACCAGGCGCTGGATGCGGTCGAGTTGGACGCGGGCGATGATGGCGCCGATGTCGATGGCTTTGTCGAGAGGGGGGCCGACGCGGAGAGTGTTCATGCGGTCGCAAATTTTGGCGATGAGCGGTTCGGCGATGCTTTCTTGCATGAGGAGACGGGAGCCGGCGCAGCAGACTTGGCCTTGGTTGAACCAGATGCCGTCGACGAGGCCTTCGACGGCGGAGTCCAGGTCGGCGTCTTCGAAAATGATGAAGGGGGACTTGCCGCCGAGTTCGAGCGAGAGTTTTTTGTGAGAGGAGGCGGTGGCTTTGCGGATAGCGCGGCCGACTTCGGTGGAGCCGGTGAAGGCGATTTTGTCGACGTCGGGATGGGCGACCAGGGCTTCGCCGGTTTGGCCGTCGCCGGTGACGATGTTGACGACGCCGGGGGGGAGATCGATTTCTTGGCAGATTTCGGCGAAGGCAAGGGCGGTGAGCGGGGTGAATTCGGCGGGCTTCAGGACTACGGTGTTGCCTGTGGCAAGGGCTGGGGCGATCTTCCAGGCAAGCATTAGCAATGGGAAATTCCAGGGGATGATTTGGCCTACTACGCCGCAGGCTTCGTGGCCGGGAAATTCTTGGTCTAGCAGTTGGGCCCAGCCGGCGTGGTGATAGAAATGGCGTGCTACTAACGGGATATCGATGTCGCGGGATTCGCGGATGGGTTTACCGTTGTCGAGCGTTTCGAGGACGGCCAGGCGGCGGGAGTGTTTTTGGATTTGGCGGGCTAGCGCGTAGAGATATCTCGCGCGGGCGTGGGGAGTTAGAGATTGCCACGCAGGGAGAGCGGCGCGGGCGGATTTTACGGCGGCGTCGATGTCGAGCGCGGAACCTTGCGCGATGTCGGATAACTTTTCACCAGTGGAAGGATTCGTCGTGTCGAAATATTTTGCTTCGAGTGGAGGTTGCCAGGTGCCGCTGATGAAGTGGCCGAAACGGCGGTTGTATTTGTCGAGCCAGGCGACCGCTTCGCGGGGATCTTCGGGGGCGGGGCCGTACTCCATGGTGACGAATTTTTCAACGATGCTCATTCAGAAGCTCCCGACGCGACAAAAGCACGGAAAAAGCAGATTCCTCGGGCGAAAACCGCCCTTGGAATGACACATACATTGCTGTTTGCGCAACCCATGAGGTTCTGCGCTGATGAATGAGCTTCGATGTAAAGAGTTCGCTTCATTTTTTTAGGCGAAGGGGTGGCGGTAGTCGGCGGAGTAGCGGCCGGTGGCGTGGTGTTCGAGTTGGCGCTCGATGTCGGCTAGCATGCCGCTGGCGCCGAAACGGAAGAGATCGGATTTTAGCCAGGATGGGCCGAGTTCGTCTTTCATTAGAGAGAGCCATTCTAGGGATTGCTTGGCGGTGCGAATGCCGCCGGCGGGTTTGAAACCTACGGCGAAGCCGGTTTGATTGGCGTATTCGCGGATGGCGCGGGTCATTACCAGGCCGACGGGGAGAGTTGCGTTGACTGGCTCTTTGCCGGTGGAGGTTTTGATGAAATCGGCGCCGGCCATCATGGCGACAACGCTGGCGCGGGCGACGTTGCGGAGGGTGAGGAGATCGCCGGTGCCGAGGATGACTTTCATGTGGGCGGGGCCGCAGGCGTGTTTGAAGGCGGCGATTTCGTCGTAGAGGGCTTGCCATTTTGCGGCGAAGACGTGGGCGCGGGTGATGACGACGTCGATTTCGTCGGCGCCAGCTTCGACAGAGCGGCGGATTTCGTCGACGCGTTCGGAGAGGGGAGAAAGGCCGGCGGGGAAACCGGTGGAAACGGCGGCTACGCGGATGCCGCTGCCTTCGAGGGTGCGGCGGGCGGTTTCTACGAAGACGTGGTAGACGCAGACGGCGGCGACTTTGATGTCGAGCGATTCGATGCCGAGCTTTGCGACTAGTTCGTGTTGCAGGGGTCGGCGGGCTTTGGCGCAGAGGCGGCGGACGCGCTCGTCGGTGTCGTCGCCGGAGAGCGTCGTTAAATCCATGCAGGAGATAGCGCGGAGAAGCCAGGCGGCTTGGTAATCTTTTTTTACGGTGCGGCGGGTGACGAGAGTTTGGGCGCGGCGTTCGACGGCGCTGGTGTTGACGCGAACGTCTTCGACCCAGTCGAGGTTGAGAGGGACGCCGCTATTTGCCTGAAGCGCGCGGCCACGCAAGTTAGCGAGGGACGTATCCGCCGGAGAAATGCGGGCGGCGTCCGTGGTGTGTTTGTCGAGATTACGAGTGCTGCCGGGTGTTCTGGTCACGTTGGACATCTTGAGATTCTCTTAGGCGAAGGTCGATTTTGGGTACAAAGGGAATCTTATCACTTTGGATAGGGGCGTTCACAGGCGCGTGCTGTGGAACTGCCATTCTCGTTCGAAATCAGCCCGATTTAGAAAAGATTTCTGCGTTCCCACTGCGGTTGTGGAAAGGGCTGCGTAGAGATTTGCGCGCGTGAGCGCTTCTTTTTCTTCCATGCCCTCGCCGAGAAAGACGGCGAAGCTGCCGATGAAAGCATCGCCGGCGCCGGTTGTGTCTACGGCTTCGACTTTGAAGGCGGGAATCAATTCGGTTCCTTCGGGGCCCGCGAGAAGGGCGCCGCGCTCTCCTAGCGTGAGGACAACGCGCTTCATTCCCTGGCGCAGAAGAAAATTGGCGCACCTTGTGGCGTCTTCGAGCGAATGAACGGGCATGCCGGTGATGAGTTCCGCTTCGGTTTCGTTGGGGATGAAATAGTCGGCACCAGTGAGTTGTTTGAAGTCCACTGCTTGTGCGGGCGCAGGATTAACGATGCAGCGAATGCCTTCCGATTCCGCGAAGCGGACAGTGTGATACACGGTGCGGAGCGGAATTTCGAACTGCATCACGATGGTGTCGGCTTTACGCAGAAGAGGGGCGGCGGCATCAATGTCTTCCGGGGAGAGGGTGTCGTTTGCCCCCTTGACGACGATTATGCGGTTCTGGCCGCCGGGCTCGACGAAAATTGGAGCGACGCCGCTGGAGACTCCTTCCGCGATGCGCACGTGGCTGGCGTCGATGCCTTGCGACTGAAAATTCTTGATGGTCGCGGGGCCGAAGAGGTCACTGCCGACTTTTGCGACCATGGCCACGGAGGCGCCGCACAGGCGAGCGGCGACGGCTTGGTTCGCGCCTTTGCCGCCGAAGCCGAGGTCAAAACTTTTGCCGAAGATGGTTTCGCCTGGGCGCGGGAACACATCGTTGAACGTGGTGAGGTCCACGTTGGCACTGCCTACAACGGCGATGAAGGATTGCTTGGGCATAGTGGCGGATTATAGCGGAAGTGGTGGAGATAAGTTCAAGGTTGAGTTTGTGGAGTCGTGTCTGGTGTAGTTAAGGAGCAGAGTGTGATTGTTGTTGAGAGTGGATTGAAGTGGAAGGTGGATTTAACACAGAGATCACAGAGGTCGCGGAAAAAAGAAGTAGAGCGGGCCGAAGAGATATGTGTTCGGACGTAGACGTGTTGCGGACAAGGGGCGCAGCATGCTGCGCCCCTACAAGGAAATGCGGCTTGACAGGTTGTGTCGCCACGCATATAAGCACGAGCGAGCTAAATAAAAAACGAAGTCGTTTGAACCCGTAAGACTTTGGCAATGATTCGAGCATGGAGCCGCTAAAGAATGTACACGCCGCATAGTCTGGAAATTGCGCTGCTGATGATGATCACTACGGCCATTTGTTGGGGCTCCTGGGCGAATACGTTCAAGGGAGTGAAGAACTACAGGTTCGAGCTTTTTTATTGGGACTATGCGATCGGAATATTTCTCATTTCGGTTGTGCTGGCATTCACGATGGGGAGCGCTTCGAATGATGCATCCAGCTTTCTGAATAACGTGCGGGCGGCGGATGGTTCGAACATTGTTTATACGCTTATCGGGGGAGCGGTTTTTAATTTGGCCAATCTGCTGTTGGTGGCTGCGATTGATATGGCGGGACTGGCGATCGCCTTCCCGGTTTCGATCGGGATTGCGTTGGTGGTTGGAGTTATCATGAGTTATCTCCAGCAGCCAAAGGGGAATGCTGGCTTGCTTGCGATTGGAGTGGCTTGCGCTGTCATCGCGGTGATCATGGATGGGAAGGCTTACGGAAGTCTTGCGAGGGTGCCAAGTTCGACATCGAAGAAAAGCATCACAACTTGCATCGTTTCTGGCGTGCTGATGGGGTTGTGGTCTCCATTTGTTGCGCACGCGATGAGCCACGGAGAAACCTTGGGCCCGTATAGCGTAAGCGTTTTTCTGACGCTTGGCGCGCTGCTGTCTTGCTTCATCTGGAACATTTACTTTATGAAGAAGCCGCTAGTCGGCGAGCCGGTGAACTTCGGCGAATATTTTCGCGGGCCGGTTTCGGGCCACGTTCTCGGCTTGCTGGGCGGAGCGATTTGGGGAACGGGGACGGTGTTCAACCTGGTGGCGGCAAATTTCACGGGAGTGGCCATCTCGTATGCCATCGGGCAGTCGGCGCCGATGGTTGCCGCATTATGGGGAGTGCTGGCGTGGAAGGAATTTCAGGGAGCGAAGCCGCAGGCCAAAACCTACTTGGCTTTGATGTTCCTTTTCTACTTGCTAGCTATTTTGCTTGTGGCAAAGGCCAACACAGCAACCTGACAATTTCCGTCCAATCCCTTGTAATATTAGGTAGATTGAGGAGCATGCTGACCCTAGCCCAATGTGAAAAAGCTGTGACAATTTCGGAACCAATGGGGAGTCCTCCGAGGTGCTCTAAGGTTTTCATGGGCGCAAAAGTTAAGCTGCAGTTGCGGACGCAGTCACCGGGGCGACGAATTCAGCTGGCCTCGGAAACCTCGTCATTAGCCATTTTCTGTCTTGTTTTCAATGGTTTGCGGGATGGGGCAGCCTTGGAATGGAGGCGATTTAGGAATACCTCTAAGTACCTGCAAAATAGGGCATTCGTACTCTTACGGGACGAGTGGTTTGGCCCTAGTTTTGTTACCATCATGCCGACAGGGGTGTGGGTGTGCAGCTTTTAGGCAAATACGAGATCATCGCCGAGATCGGCCGCGGAGCCATGGGCGCGGTCTATAAAGCCCGTGATCCGCTCATTGACCGTTTAGTTGCCCTAAAGACCATCACAGGTGGCCCCAGCGCACAGACGAATCTGCTGGACCGGTTTTACCAGGAAGCGCGTTCTGCGGGCGCTCTCCAACACCCTAACATCGTGACGATTTACGAATTGGGGCACGAGAAGAATACTCCGTTCATCGCCATGGAGTATCTCGAAGGGGAGAGCCTGGATCGGATCATCGAGCAGCGCCCGGTGCTTCCTCTTTCCGTAAAGCTTGGTTACATCGTGCGCGTGTGCGACGCGCTGGCGTATGCCCACCAGCACAATGTGGTGCATCGCGACGTGAAGCCGGCGAACATCATGGTCACCAAAGAAGGCGTTGTAAAGGTGGTGGACTTCGGCATCGCGCGGCTCACAGACATGTCGATGACGCAGCCGAACATGATGATCGGTTCGCGTGCGTATATGTCGCCGCAATTGTACAAAGGCGAAAGAGCGGATGCGCGGTCCGACATTTGGGCTGTGGGCGTGTCGCTCTACGAGTTGCTGGCGTTCAAACGGCCATTTACTGGCGACAGCGAAGCCGAGCTGATGTTTCACATCATCTACGAGAAGCCCGAGGACCTGATGGGGCTTTCGCCAGAGTGCACCGAAGAACTGGCGCAGATTGTCAGCAGAATGCTGGAGAAGAAGAGCGACGATCGCTTCCAGTCGATGGAGGACTTGCTCCACGCGATCGAACCGATCTGGAAAGCAGCGCAACAGGCGACTGTTTCGGGATTGCTGGCGGATTGCCAAGAGTTGGTGGTGGCGAAAGACTTGCAGCGCGCGCATGCGCTCCTCCGCAAAGCCTTGCACATCGACGTAGGGAACTTGCAGGCGAAGAGCATGTTGGAAAAAGTGTCCGTAGAGCTTCGCCGGTCAGAGATTCAGCCAAGGCTGCAGGAACACTTGAGCCGCGGCGCAGGGTATTTGAAAGCGGGTCAATTGCGCGAGGCGAAAGCGGAAGCGCAAGCGGCGCTGGGGCTGGATTCGAAGCATGAGCCCGCGCACAAACTGCTGGCGGAAGTAGATGCGGCAGCCGCGAAAGTGCAGCAGTTGGAGCAGAAACTGAAATTGACCAAGCAGCGGTTGGCGGAAGGGGCGTTGACAGAGGCGGCGGCTGCATTGGGGCAGGCGGTTGAGTTGGACGAGTCCAACCTCCAGGTGCACGAGCTCAAGAAACAGATCGAAGAAGAGCGGGGTCGGCGGGAAAAGCGAAAGAAGTTGGGTGAAATCCTGCACCGGGCGCGAACGCTTTGGACCGAACTCAATTACGACGAGTGCCTCACCGTCATAGCAGCAGCTTTGCAGGAATTTCCGAATGACCCGGAACTGAAAAAATTACAGGAATCGGCCAAGACGGACCAGGCGGAACTGCAGAAACAGCGCCAGATGGCGGAAGTGCGCAGGCTGTTGGGGCAGCAGAATTTTGCCGAAGCGCGAAAAATATTGGATATTTTGGTCGCGGAACACCCGCAGGACACGGCCGTAAAGAATCTGCAAAACCTGGCTTTGCAGGAAGAACAGGAACAGAAACGGCAAAAACGGCTGGACTCGGAAATCACCGCCCTGCGCGGCCTGCTGGGAGCAGGCAAATTCAAGCAGGTGGTAATCAAGGGCGAACCACTCTTGCAGGAGTATCCGCAAGAGTACGAACTAAAAGAATTGGTGAATTACGCGCGCGGAGAAGTGGCGCAGCAGGAGCAGAAGCGGAAGGAAGAAGAGCGGGAAAAACAGATCCAAGGCTTCCTGATGTGCGAGCGCTACGGCGAGGCTCTGGACACCGCGCGGCTGGCAATCGAGGAATTCCCGAAACAAGATGCTTTCCGCAAGCTGGCCACGGAAGCAGAGGCACTGAAGAAAGAGCAGGACGACCGCGAGAGAGCCCGCAACGAGATGCAGCGGCGCGTGCGCGAAATCAACAGCAAGATCAATCAAGACAAGATCACGGATGCCATTGATTTGGCCCAGCAGACCATGGAGTCCATGGGGCCGGACCCGAATGTGACGCAATTGCTGCAGGGCGCGGAAGAAAAGAGGAAAAAGAAAGAAGACGCGGAAAAGAAAGTCAGCGCGGTGCAGGCACTGGTGAACAAAGGCGACTACGCGGGCGCCACGCAGATGTTCAACGAAGTGATGGCCACGCAGATATTTCAGGCCTCCGATCCGCGGATGCAAGAGCTTAAAGGAAAAATTACGAATCTTGCCAGCGGGCAACAGCCGGCGGCAACACAGATGTATTCAGCTGCGAAGACAGTTGTGCAAAAGCCAGCGGGTACCGCGAAAAAAGACAAGCCTGCAGCTGCCAAGCCGGCTAGTGATCTAACCCAAGTAAGTGAATCGGCACAAAATACCCCCGCGGCGGGATTCTCCGCTACAAAAGTTATTGGCCCCGGAGAGAAGCCGGGGGCACGAAAAGATGGAACGGATGCAAAGCGCGCGGATTCCGTGGGCAAAGAAACTGGCGCGCGAAGAACGGAAGCCCCTGCCCCTGATGCGACCGTGATTGCGGGCTCCGGTGCGCGGCAGGCCGTTGCTGCGACTGGCGTGCCAGTGGAACCTCGCCCGAGTGGAGGCGTGGCGGTTGCGCCGCGAGTTACTGCACCCAAACCCAAACCTGGCAGCGATGTTATGGGGCAGATTCTGCCAATCCTGCGGCGACCGCCTGTCCTCGCAGGTATCGGCCTTGTGGTGGTGGTGCTTCTCGTTGTGGCGCTGTGGCCGCACAAGACAAATGGAGGAACTCCGTCGGACAGTGATTTGAAGTTGAAGCAGCAAGCCGCAGAGCTTTGGAAGAACCGACAGTTCGATCAATCCGAACAGATTTGGCAGGGACTCGCCAAAAGCAAGAGTCCGCTGCAAGCCGATGCCGTAAATCAAGTCAATCAAATCGAGCAGAAGCGTGCGGAAGAACAAAAGCGATTTGACGACGCCGAGACGCTGCTGAAGGACAAGAAAGACTATGCAGGTGCTCAGCAAGCTTTTCAGGACGTGATTCAAATGAATTTGTGGCACTTCGATGAGGCTACGCGGGATTTGGAAACGGCGAAAACGGGATTGAGCGCGACCGATGTCCAGAAGCAAGAGCAGGATCACTTCAATCAGGGCGTGACGCACTATCAGGCAAAAGATTTTGAGAAGGCTCGCAAGGAATTTCGCGCGGTTGTAGAGCTAAACGTCGCCGGCTCTACTCTTAAACCGCAGGCGGAAAATTATCTTGGCAAAATACGCCAATCGGGGACCGACCAGAAGACTTACGACACCGCCGTGCAGGCCTTGAAAGACGAACGTTGGGAGGAGGCGAAGGAACAGTTCCAAGAGGTAATAAACCGCAAGGGGGCGCAGAGCGCCGATGCGAAGAAGCAGCTGCCCGTAGTTGAGAAAGCGCTGCAAACCGTGAGCACCTTCGAAGACAACCTGAAGGCGAGCTCCTTCCGTGCGGCCAAGGCCCAGGCGGATTCTGCCCAGCAATGGACCAAGACTCACGAAACACTTGTGAAGGAATTGCACGCCGCCGAGCAGCAGCAGTTCGAACAGATTAAGAACAACGCGCAAGCCGCGGAAACCAGGAGCGATACCGCGGCCATCCAGCGTGCGCAAGACGAGCTGCACGTATTTGGAGGGCGCGCCGAAGATCCTGCCCTGACCGCACCCATGCGCGAACTGGAGAAGCGCCTTGCGGACGCCTACAGCAAAGCGGCGGAGAAGAACGGCGACAAGGCGGCCTTCGAGACCGCCCAACAACATTTTGAGCAAGCAAAGCAGAGGAAAGACGTGGAGGCATTGAACCACGGCGTGAGTCAGGAATTCCTGAAAATAGCCAACGGCAGCGGTATCTTCCGCGATCAGGCAGCGCTTTACGTCAAGACAACTATTCCCAACGCGATTCAAGCATTGACACAGACCGCGGGAAAACTTGTCTTGCCCGCGCTTTCTTGCGGTCCAGGGCGAGGTGCCGCGGAGGCGCCATCCGTTGCGGGTTACGTCTCTTGCGCAAAATTAGATGCGAGCGCGCCGCTGGAGTGGGTCGGAACTCCGATGGTGGATTTTCCGGATGTTGCAAACAAACCGGGGAAGCTGCCGTACTCGTTCACGGTAATGGTTACGGTCGAGCCCAGCGGGAACGTGAAGATTGACAAAGAAGGCGACGCCGACAAGGACTTCTTCAAAAAAGTAAAAGATGCTTCCAAACACTGGAAGACGACCGCACCCAAATCGGATGGAAAGCCGGTAACCGTCCGCTTTCCGCTCAGGATTACCTTTCAGCGCTAATCTCCTGCACCGCTCCATTACTTGCTCATCGCCGAGCAAGTGTAGCCCGATAAGAAACCTGCCTGGAAGAAGGGAACACCCTTAAAGTCTACATCGAAGCGCACTTCAACCGGCTTGTCATTGCTTCGGATAGCCTGCCCGGTCGGGCCGATAAGCGGGCCTTGAATGACATAGCCATTCCCCGAAGCTTGCCATTTGTATGCGGAGAAGAAATGAGACACGGCCCAGAGGCCTTGATAGCGTGCAACCTCCAAGTCCCCGCCATTATTCAGGGTTAGTGTGGCGCCCTGCATCGCAGCGCCGGGCCATACAAACTTCCTGGTTCCGCCATTTCCACTAACTACCCATTCTTGCCCGTCGAACATCAACTTTTCGTTCTTGAAGCCACCGGCGTCGGGAAGGTGTGCAGTCACTGAATACTCGAAACGTGGATCAGGTGCGTTATTGGGATAAGCGGCCAGCTGAATGGCGTAGAGCTCATTTAAAGTGCGAAGGAAATTACTTCCAACTGGCGTCGAGGTTCCAAGCGCGCGAACATAAGTTGTTCCTTGCAAACTCAAATTGTTTTTTTGCGCGACCAGGAATTGAGAAAGCTTTCCCTTTACCGGCTGAAAAAATTCATTGAATTCCGCCAACGTAATTTCCCGGTTACTATGCGCGTTAAAGGGATAAGCAGTCTGCAACGCTTTATACGGCGTACATATTCCTTCACCTGAGCCAGCCGTTGAAATCCATATTCTCTGCAAACCCTTTATGGGCTCGTCCAGAAGCGTGCCCACAGTTTGGTCAACATGGCCGTCGGGATCGGTGGGGAGACCTTGCGCGAGTTGTGCTGAAGCGAGGTGAGCCTGCGAAACCGTAGGCGCGCAAGTGGTTTTCTGAGCGTCCTTTTGTTCCCGAGGAGCATCGGCAACTTGTTGCACGCACTGTTGCAGACTCAAGAGGCCCTTCATGTACGGATCATTGGAAGCCTGATCGTATTTCTTCTGCACTCCGCAACCCGGCGCGACGACCTGCTGCGGCGCCTGGAAAGCCAGTTTAATCGCGGTGGACTGCACGTTTGTATTGTCCGCAACATCACAGAGGAGGGCGAGGAGCGGCGACGAGTTCGCGGAGAGCTTGGACAGTTTTGAGGCGGCGTCGGGATCACTGCTATAGGGCAGGATCGCTGTCGCGTTCAAAAACGCTCGCCACTGCGCAATAAAATCCTTCTCATACATAGCTCGGAGCTGCGCACCCAATTCGGCCGTGCTGAGGTTCGTGCTTGTTGCCGAACCAAGCACCCAAGTCTCGCCCTGGACTGCATTGGGGTGCTGAATGGATTGATCCATGACCTTCCAGCCGTCCGAAGTGAATGCGGCGTCGACGTCCGTTCTGGCGCGCAGAACTTCCGAACCTTCAGGATGGGCGGCGGCGAAGCGGTAGCTCTTTGCCTTTTGCCGCGCGTCCGTGAGCATGCTGGTATACAGACGCTGCAGACCTGAGAACTTATTCAAATAAGCGCGAACCTGGCCAACTAAGGCGGTGTCATTGGTTTTCGAATAGGGGTTGTCGGTTGTCAATTCGGAGCTATAAAACGCAAATTGTTGCGCGGCAAGATCGGTGCGCTCCGGATCGATGTCGCCTAAGTCTCGCTTCCAATCCTTCATGAGGAAGTCTTGCAAAAACTCTCCCGTATTCCGCGGAGATTCGGACGTGGTGAGCAGGTACGCTTTCAGGGCGTCGTAAGCTGCGCCGGAATCCGCCGTCGGCTGAGGGTCGCCCTGGTAAGTCCTTAAATCGGCAAAAAGATTGTGTTTTGCGTGTTGAAAGAGAACCTGATCGAACGCATGGAAATAGATCGCGCGCGCGTCTTCGAACATGTCGTTGCCCGCGTATAAGCCCCAACGAAGATGCAATGGCGCACCGTTCTGCTTGTAATCGCGAAGTTGGACGAGAGTCTGCCGGAGAGAGTCGAGTTTGCGCAACGAATCCGAGGTCGGCTGCTGTGCGCCGAGATTCTGAACCGAGGCAAGATCCTGAGCGGCACCGCGAACGCTTGAAACCAGGTGCGCATTTCCGGCGAACGAAATGATCGTGACGACGATCCATATCGCTGCTAGGGCGGCGATGGAGGCAAACAAAATGCGGCGGCCAAAGTCCCCGCGGGTGCTGGTCCCGCTGGCACCGAGCGCGGTGCGATCTTGCAACAAAACGTGGCTGAAGACGTGGCTCAGGAAAACACGTTGCACGGATCTGCGCGCTTCGCTCGCGCCTTCCAAGGATGTTCCTGCAGACCAAGAGGTCTTGGCAGCGGAATCTTGCGCGCTGATCAAACTTGTTGCCTCCGGGTTGAATCCGCCGGGGGCGCGCTGCGCCGCGCGTTGGCCGAGCATCGTTTGGCCGGCGCTGGAGGAAACGGTGATGATCCGCTGCCCCACAAAGTAAAAGCCGCGAAGAAAGGGTCCTGTGCGCAGATGGCCGGGCCGGCAGAGGTCCACAAGAAACTGGACAAGGGGCTTGCTAAGCTTTCCGAATTCACGCGGAAACTCGTAGACGCCAGCTTGGCGATCGCTGTTGCGCTCGCGGCTTAAGAGGCCGGGGCGGCATTCCGCCAAAGTGAAAAAGATTGCCTGGAATGCGGCTGTGAGGCGCTTGGTTTCCTGCTCGGCATAAACGCCTGAGCTAGTGGAACCAACGAGTGGCAAGGTAGAACCAAGGACTTGCGAAGTTTCTTCGTTGTTGAAAGTGCCTGCAAACTCTTCGAAATAGGGGATGCGATCCGAGCGATTGAAAAGTACGTAAACGGGAAGGCTGACGCCCATGTGATAGGCGAGTTCTTCGAGGCGCGCACGAAGCTTCCGCGCTTGCGCCACGATTTTGTCGAGCGCGGCCTCACGTGCCAGTTTTTCGCAATCCACGCAGACGAGCGCGGCACGCGGCGCCAGGCTCGCGCCGCCGAAAATCGACCGGAACCGGCTAGGCACGAAGTGTTTGACGAGGCGCCCCCAGGAGCCTGCATCATCCAGCAGCGGGCCTCCGGCTTCCACAAAAACCGTTTTGCGCGCGAACCAAAGATTCGCCACGCGTGTCGGGACGATGCTGCTTTCTTGATATACCTGGCCCGCGAGAAGCTCTGCATCCAGGCCACTTTGGTCCATCGCGCTTGTTTTGCCAGCGCCGGTCTCTCCGAGCAAGAAGACTGCGGGGAGCGAGGAAAGTTGCGCGCCCGCCGCCAGCCGTGCCGCCGCCACTTTGCCGGCGGCATCGCGAACCAAGATGTCCACATCCTGGGAAGCTCCAGCTGAGGCCCCGAACGAAATACCAGCAATAGCGGGCGCGGCCGGGGCGCGGGGTTCTTCAGCCGCGGGCAGGGAAGGCCGCGAGGAACGCGCCCAGAGAAGCAATCCAATGATCGCGATGACACCCAGCAAGAGGATGCCAGCGCGCAGCACCAGGGCGTTTGTGCCAACGACATGAAAAATCGGTCCAGCGAACCACGTCAGCATCAAGACAACGATGGCTGCCGCTCCGGCCGCAAGATGTTCCCAGTGGAATCGCATCTACACTCCCTACGGGTGGGTTAGAGGTGCTATCGCGTGAATGTCCGATACCCCTGCAAGTACTCGCATCTTGAAAACGAGAAAAAAAAGAATCCCCAGAACCACGCATCCCATCGCTCCAAACGCAAGACGCCGAACCCAGGGATCGCGTTTCGCAGCCACGGCTCCGCCTTCGGGAACGGACCAGGCGGGCGAGAGTCCTACAAGAGGTCCGCGGATGCGGCGGATTTTTTCCAGAGTGGAGTCGATGATGGGACGAGTTGCCTCCGGACCAGAGAGGCCGTAGCGTCCCTTGTAGCCCATTAAGAGACACAACGCGTAGACTTCGAGCACATCTGCCGCGTCATGCGAATCTTGCCGGGACAAAAGTTTTTCAAGGTTTTCGAAAAACGTTTCACCTGCGACGTGGTGCCCAAACATTTCTTCTTGCAGAGGCATGCTGTGCCAGGAGCTGAAGACGGGATTGCTGGAATTTAGAATGGACTCGTCCAAATAAGCGACTGCCGCGAGTGTAGCCGTACGAATGTCGTCGGGAGAGTACGCTTTCTTCACTGCGTCTTTTTCCGCCGCCCGTAAACCGGCCTGAATGTTTGCGCGGAACGCGTTGGCATCTGAGACGGCCTGGCGGTTCTGCCGCACGCGCACAATCACCGTCAAAATCTGCTGGTAGATATACGCGAGATTTTCCGTGCGCCGCTTGGTGGATACTTCGCGGGGTTGCAGGCTCGTGGCCCCGAACATCGTGGCTCCCACCGGTTCCTCCTAGGACTCCAAGACAACCAGAAGCTCGATTTCTGCCCCGGGCAAATCGTCGGGAACGTACACGCCGACTTTTCGTGTTTGCACGATGTGTTCCCAGGAATTGCCGGTGCGGCTGATGCCGAAATACTGAAACTCCACTTTTGGCGCAATGGCCGACGGCGGAATCGGCAAATGAACAAGTCCAAGACCGGGCAGGGCCGTTTTTACCAGCTCTGGCAGCAAATCTTTCGAACATATTTTTATCAAGCGCGGCGTTTTGGCGATAATTTCCGCCTCGCCAGTCTCCGCACGAACGGCAAGCACCCATCGCGCGCGGTCCAGACAACGCTGATCCAAGACATCTCCGTTGCGGAAATTTCGTCCCGCCAAAACCAGTGGGATCTGCAAACAATTCGATGGCACGACAAGCTCAAGATGCGCGCGAATGTGCTGATTTAGAGGGCCGAAACACTTCTCCAAATCATCGTGATTGTAGGCCGGCAACGATTCAGGATGGGATTCCAGCCCAAACGTGCACAAGGCGCCCGCGAGCCGCGACATTTCGACATACAGCTGCTCCGGATGGCCTCGTTCGGAGACACTCAAATGGCGCAGAACAGAGAGACTCTCGTTGACCGTATGGACAAACCAGAAACTTGCGATTTCCTCCGAAGAATAACCAGCGCGGCCCTGTGCCGTGGCTCGCCGCGCGCGCGAAAGCGAGGCGCTCTTTTCGTCGAGGATGTCCACCAGAGTTCGAGCGATGACTAACAATCGTTCGCTGGCGCTGATTTGCAGGCACGGAGGAATAAAACTGGGATCGAAGATAAACCGCCCCGAGCCATCGCGCAGAACTCGCGCGACAGGTAGCGTCACGAGCCCTGCATTGTCCTGGGTTTCCAGTGCAAAACGAATATTCTTCCGGCCAATCTGAATCTGTTTTTCGTCGCGCCCGGTATTCTCATCGGGCAAAGTCAGCATTTCTGCCTGGTAGCGCAAATTCATTGGCGACGGTTCGGAGTCGAGCGCGCAATTCGGACCTTCAGGCCGCCGCTCCGGCACCGCAAGAAGCACCAAAAGAGATTCGCGTGTAGCTGAAAAAAGCTCGTTGATGTTTAGAACTGGGGGTAGGGCATCAGCGTCAGGCATTTGAAACGGCATGCCGTCAGGGAATAGCCCGCGCGCATGCACCACCGAGAGCATTCCATTTTGCAGCGCGTCCGCGTCGAGCTTGCAGTTGATCACGCCATAGGGAGCAAACCACAGGCTGGATGTCGAGAAGTGAACGAGGTCTTCAAAAGATTGGGATTGGACCTGGAAGTGATGGGGGCCCAGGTACATCCCCTCGTGCCACACCACCTTGGAAAGATGCTTCATTGTTCCGTAGATTATGCCGGGCTCAGCGCGGGGATGCCACGTCTCACCCAGCGAGAACCAGCTCTCCTATGAGGCTGTGCAACAATCGCCGCATCGTTGTTCAGCCAGCGCGCCTTTTCCCCGCTCGACGGACGCACGCGACTCGTGGCCGGTCTTCAGCCAGAATAAAGACCGGTAAAGCCCCTAAAGGGTTGAAACGAGCCTAACTATGGCGTTCACGTTGATGGATGTCAAGACATTCACCCTGCCTGTGTTGGTATTTGATATTATGCCCGCGCCGTTAGCGAGATACGTGCATGCCTCTCCTACAAATGGGCACCCCGGAGCAGTTTGCCGTGCTCCGCGCTCATTTTTTGCAGTGCCGATTAACCGAGGAGACCCTCCGGCAATGGCTTGAACTCAAACCCGGCAAGGAATTGGACCTTACGGGACTTAGCACGCACCCGCCTTTGAAGCGCGAACTGGGCAGCAGTCTCGACGCCATCATCCGGCTCTTCGTGTTTGGTGAATCCCTGTCCGCCAGCGAAGTCGTGCCTCTTTTCCCGGCGGACGTCTGGCAAGCATTTACCCAGACTGGTTTGGTTCTGTCCGACGCCGACGAGGCTAGCAACTGCGTCGCCAGCGTTGCCCTCTATCCGATTCGAGACTTATTCATTGCCTCGGATCGCTGGACAAAACCAGATCACTCCCTTCGGCCAATGTTTCCCGACATTGTCTATCCGGCACTCACGAAGGCGGTCAGGCAGTTTATCGACTACACCTCGTACGCGCCCTGCGAAGATTTCCTGGAACTTTGCGCTGGCACGGCGCCAGCTGCTTTGCTCGCTGCACAGTCAGCCCAAAACGTTTGGGCCACTGATATCGCCGAGCGATCGGTGGATTTCGCAAGATTCAACGCGGCACTCAACGGCATCCACAATGTAATCTTTGCTACCGGCGATCTCTACGAGCCGGTGCAGGGCCGCACTTTTGACCGCATCGCCGCCCATCCTCCTTACGTGCCTGTCCTCAAGCCAGCGGAAATCTTCTACGGTGGCGGCGAGATTGGCGAGGAAATCACCAAGCGAATCATCGCCGAACTTCCAGGCAAGCTAAAACCGGGCGGGCGCCTCTACTGCCGAACGCTCGGAACGGAGCGGCCCGGCCATCCTTTTGAAGAACGCATTCGAGAGTGGCTCGGACAGAAGCATCAGGATTTTGACGTAGCTTTATTCACGATCCAAACCCTAGAACCACGCCAATTTTCCCTTTATGAAACAGTTAGCAAGAGCGGCGGCAGAGAACAATTCGCGCAATGGGAAAGGCTCTTTGAAAAGAACGAGGTGCGAGGCCTCGTGGTTGGAATTGTGGTGATTCAGCGACTCGCTGAGCAGCGGCCCGCGTTCAACATTCGGCGGGATCTTGGCAGTTCCACACCCGCTGCCGCACTGGAGTGGGCCATGCGATGGGAAACGGAAATTCGCCTGGAAGGCGCTGCGCAAAGGCTCCTCCAGGCCAAGCTTCTAGCTACTCCTGGAACCGAAATCACCGTGCGGCACGTCCTGCGCGACGGCGAGATCTCTCCAGAAAGTATTACTCTCTCGACCAAGCAACCGTTTGCGACCGAACTCCGAGTGCAGCCCTGGATGACGCTGCTCTTGCCGCGCTGCGACGGCAAGACTACCGTCGTTGAATTAATCGAAATCGCCAAACAAAACGAGTGGATCGTTCCTGAGACGCCCGTGGAAGAGTTTTGCCACCTACTCGCGACTTTGATCGGCGGAGGGTTTCTTCAAACGGAAGAGCTTAGATTGCCTGCGGCAGCAGGATAAGAAGTTCGAGCTGGGGTTCGGGAATGTCGCTGGGCACGAAAGCAGCCAAGCTGCGGCCTTTCGCCACGGTTTCCCAAGCCATCCCAGACTGATTCAAGCTGAAATACTGGTAATTCAGTTTCACGGGAATTGACGCCGGCGGCCTCACCGCATGGGTAAGCTGCATGCCTGGCAGCGCCTGCCGCACCAACTGTTCGATTTGCGCCGCGGAACAAACTTTGATCAGCTGGGGCGCCTTCTTGATTAAATCCCCGTGGTTCATGGTGGAGCTGACCGCCAAATAGAATTTCGTTCCCGTCAGATAGCGGTCGTCATCAATGCTCGTCGAGTAGATGGATTGCTTCACCAGTTTCAAGGGGAGCGCAACGAAGTTACTTGGGACTACCGTTTCCAGAAGCTCGCGCAGTTTTTCATCCAAATCCGTGAAGCAGCCGCCTAGGTTTTCGTGATCGTAGAGAGGCAAGTCTCTCGGCTGGATCTTTAGCGAAAAGGTGCTTAACGCTCCGGCGAGCGACGTGAGCAATCGGAACAGAACGTCGGGATGGCCGTGCCGCACGTCGTGAATGTGGCGCAAAGCAGGGAAGTGTCCGTTCACTGTGTAGAGCAGCCAGAAGCTTGCGATATCCGCCGCGGAAAAATCCGCAAGTCCCGCGCTGCGCTGTCTCCGGCCGCCTGCAAGAATGCTGCTTTTTGCCGCGAGAATCTCAACCAGCCGCCGCGCGATTCCCATCAGGTAGTCGTTTGCCGCGATATCCAGCAGTGGAGGGATGTACTGTGGGTCAAGCCGAAAGGTACCCGCGCCAGTCCGCTGAACGCGCGCGACTTGCAAGGAATTACATCCTTCGCGCGACTCTCCCGCAACGAGAAACCGCAGATTCTTTCTTGCGATCTGCACAGGTTTTTCTGACAGGCCGGAATTTTCGTCCTTCAGATTTACGATTTCAGAGAGATACCTGACATCGGCATTTTTCTGTGCAATCGAGACGTTTAGCCCGTGCGGCCTGTATTCGGGAATCGCCAGGAAGATATCCAGCGCGGTTTGTTCAGCCTCAAAAAAGAGCCCTAGAGGTTTAGGGGCCGGAGCGGCGTCGGATTCGGGGATTTCAAATGGAAGTCCATCGGCAAAAAGCCCGGAAGCACGGGTCAGTGCGAAATTGCCCTCTGTCAAGGCCTCCTGATTGATTTCCAGGTCGAGGAATCCCCAGGGGCGAAAGTTCAGCCCTTCAAGGCGAAATTGTAGGCAACTCTCGACATAGCGGTCGCGCGTCTGCAGGTGTTGCGGCGTTAGGAAGGTGCCTTTGGACCAGATGACAGGTTGAAGCTGGCGCATGGCTTGCGGCTAAGCTAGCAGGTGCGGTGCGTGAAAGTCAAAAGAGATTCGAGTGGTTATTGGCTACAAGAGGAGCTAACGCTCTCTGGAGCCAAGCGATTCTCAAAGCGGCGCGCGAATGCCGCCCTTTTCAAGGCAATATAGCCATCCGAAGGCGCAGATGGAGGCAGCGCCCGCCTTTGTCAATCCTTGCGGTACTCCTTTTCGCCTTAATCCCTGTCTTTTATGTTAGATACTGGTTCATCTCGAATCTCTACTCAGTTCATCCCCAGTGCATTGTGCCGACCAGCGTCTTGCGTGATAGTGTGCAGCATGATGAAGCGTTGGACACCGGCAACCGAGGGGCGAACTTATCATCACACCGCTGGCCCGCATCGAGCACACGGGCAGATCAAGCGGAGTCGAGTCGCCCCTCGAACAATGGGGAGATTCCAATGGTTGCATTGTTCGCTGGCCGTTCATCAAGACCTTCGCCCAGGCGGAGTTGTCATTCTCAGTTTGAGATACTTGGATAGTCGATTTCGGCCCAGTCCTAGGACCAGAGAACTAATTGACGGACAGCAGGAATCGTGATAAACCGTGCCGATGCAATCGGGTAACCTGCCTCGGAGAAACGATTCTCGCTCTCAAACCACTACCCGCAATGAGAGGGAGACTTAAGGGGAACACATGGCAAAGGAAAGCGTCCACAAGAAGCTCGAGCGGGTTCGTCCGCCTCGAGTGCACGTCACCTACGATGTCGAGGTCGGCGACGCCATTGAGGTGAAAGAACTGCCTTTTGTCATGGGCATTTTGGCCGACCTTAGCGGCCAGCCCACGGAAGCACTACCTAAGCTCAAGGACCGCCGCTTTGTAGAGATCAACCCAGACAACTTTGATAGCGTGCTGGAGAGCTTCAAGCCGCATCTCTCGCTTGAGGTTGACAACAAACTCAGCGATGAAGCCGACGCCGGTAAGCTCAAGGTGGACATAGACTTCAAGAGTCTGGATGACTTTGACCCCGCCAGTGTCGCCAAGAACGTCAAACCTCTGCGCGAGCTTCTTGACCTCCGCCAGAAGCTCGGCGATCTCCGTGGCGCACTTCAGGGTAACGATAAGCTCGACGACCTTTTGATGGAAGCCGTCGGCAATACTCAAAAGGCCGATCAACTGAAGAAAGAACTCGCGAAGGATCAGCCCAAGGGAGGCTCTGATGAGTAAGCCGGAAAAAGCAGCCGCTCAATCGGCGGAAGCTAAGACGACTGAATCGAGCCTATTGGACCAGATAGTTGAGCAAGGGCGATTTGGAAAAGAACAGGTCGCGCGCGATCGCGGCCGGGATATGGTCAAGGAGTTCGTAGCGCAAGTGCTCGAAGGCGAGATGAAGCTCTCGCGCGACGCCGACGCCACGATCAATGCCCGCGTGGCCCAGATCGATCATCTTATCTCCCTGCAATTGAACGAAATCCTTCACAATCCTGCGTTTCAGAAGCTGGAAGCCAGCTGGCGCGGCATCAAGTACCTCATGGACCAAAGCGAAACCAGCGCCATGCTCAAGCTTCGCGTTCTCAACGTCAGCAAGAAAGAGCTGCTGCGCGACTTGCAGCGCGCTCCCGAATTCGATCAGAGCGTGATGTTCAAGAAAGTCTATGAAGATGAATTCGGCATCTTCGGTGGCGAGCCCTTCTCCGCCTTGATCGGCGACTACGAATTCAGCAAGCATCCTGAGGACATCGAACTGCTCGAAAAAGTTTCCCAAGTGGCCGCTGGGGCCCATGCTCCTTTTCTAACCGCATCGTCTCCAGAACTTCTGAATCTTGACAGCTTTGCGCAGCTCGGCGATCCGCGCGATATTGGGAAAATCTTTGACAGCACGGAGTACGCTAAGTGGAAGTCATTCCGGGCCAGCGAAGATTCGCGCTACGTTGGACTGGCCATGCCTCGCGTGCTGATGCGCCTTCCGTACGGGAAGGACACCAAGCCCATCGACGACTTTAATTTCGAAGAGGGCGTGGATGGTTCTGACCACTCGAAATATCTATGGGGCAACGCGGCTTACGCCCTGGGCGCGCGGCTTACGCAAGCCTTCGCGAAGTACGGTTGGTGCGCTGCGATCCGCGGTGTGGAAGGCGGCGGACTTGTGGAGGGGCTCCCCGCGCACACATTTCATACTGATGAAGGAGACGTGGCTCTAAAGTGCCCGACCGAAATTGCCATCACCGATCGGCGCGAAAAAGAACTCGCTGATCAGGGACTGATTCCCCTAGTGCACTGTAAGGGCACCGATTATGCTGCGTTTTTCAGCGTGCAATCCTGCAACAAGGCCAAGAAATACGACAAAGCCGCGGCCAACGCCAACGCGCGGCTTTCCACTCAGTTGCCATACATTCTGGCCATCTCCCGGTTTGCACATTTCCTGAAGGCCATCATGCGAGACAAGATTGGCAGTTTCATGTCTCGCAAGGATTGCGAGCAGTTTCTAAACCGCTGGATCAGCCAGTATGTGGTTTTGGACGACACCGCGAGCCAGGCCGCGAAAGCGCAATACCCGCTCCGCGAAGCTCGCGTCGACGTCGAAGAGGTGGCGGGTAAGCCGGGCGTCTACCGGGCGATCGCGTTTCTGCGTCCGCACTTCCAGTTGGATGAACTGACGGTCTCCCTGCGGCTCGTAGCCGAACTGCCGAAGTCCGCCAGGGGGTAATTTTTGGTGAGCGGCATTTCGCAGCGCAAGCTGTGAAGTTCACGCTTTCCAGGTTTTGATAGATCAAAAGAGGAGGGAGAGAATCCATGGCAACGGACTTTTATTTGAAGCTGGACGGCTGTGAGGGTGAATCCCAAAAAGAAGGCCACACGAAAGAGATTGAGGTAGTGAGCTGGACTTGGAGTGGACACAATAGTGGAACTTTCGCCGCTGGTTCGGGCGGGGGTTCGGGCAAATTTTCGTCAACGGATCTTTCCTTGCAGGCCTTGGTCAGCAAGGCATCTCCAAAACTGATCCAAGCGTGTACCAAGGGGTCGCACATTGACAAGGGCGTTCTGAGCTGCCGCAAGTCCGGCGGCGATACCAAGCCTTATGACTTTCTCAAGATCACCTTGGAGCATTGCCTGGTCTCGTCGTACCAAAGCGGCGGATCGGAAGGCAGTGAGGCGCTCGTGGATTCCTTCTCGCTGAACTTCTCCAAGATCACTTACGAGTATTTCGTGCAGGATGCGTCCAAGGGCACGGTCTCTTCGACTGGCTCCATTAGTTACGATCTTGCGAAAGCACAGGCGGCCTGAGCCCCGCACTGGCCGTCGAGTGAGTTTGGGCTGCGCTCGGCCCTCGCGATGAGGGCCGAGACAGCTCTTTTTGGCCTTGCCCAGCGCTCGCGTCTCGAGCGCCACACGGACGCTCTATGACCCCACAGCAACTATTACAAGCCGGAAAACTTGACGAAGCCATTCAGGCGGTCAGCTCCGAAGTTCGCGATAATCCGCAGGACGTCAAGCGCCGCACCTTCTTGTTCGAGCTTCTTTGTTTTTCCGGAGATTTTTCCCGCGCCGAAAAGCATCTGGATCTCGCCGCCCAGGGCAGCCAATCGGCCGAGATGGGCGCGCTCCTCTATCACGCGGCCTTGCACGCTGAAAGAACTCGCCACGAGATGTTTAGCAAGAAAGAGTATCCTTTGCAGCGGGGGGCCGCCGTTCCGGAAGAGTTGTCCATCAAGGTGAACGGGAAGTTGTACCACTCTCTTGTCGATGCTGATCCGAGGGTTGGAGCGAACCTGGAAGTCTTCGCCGCGGGTTCTTATATGTGGATCCCGTTCGCACTGCTTACTTCGATCGACATCGAGCCTCCCAAGCGTCTCCGTGATCTCCTCTGGCTTCCAGCGAAAGTTCGAACTTCAGACAAATACCAGGAGCGGGAACTCGGCGAAGTCCTTCTGCCAGTCTTGACGCCGTTTGCAGCGCAACATCCCGACACGGCGGTCCGCTTGGGTCGTGCGACGCTCTGGGAAGAAACTGCGGATGGCGAAGTTTTGCCCGTCGGCCAAAAAATGTTGCTTGCCGATGATGAGGAGTGGCCGCTTCTGGATCTCCGCAGCGTGCAAATCACTATGGTCCAGACGGCCTCTTGACGGCCATGCCCTTGCCCGATGGTCTGCTCAACCCCATTCCTGGTGATAACCCCAGCGGAAAGAGTCTTCGTTACGACCCCGTCTACGATAAGATTCGCGAAGCGCGCCGCGAAGAAGACGTTCTTCCGCAGGGAGACTGGTCCCGCGAAGTAAAGAAGGCCGATTACCCCCTCGTTATCAAGCTGGCCACCGAGGCGCTTTCCACTAAAACCAAGGATCTGCAGATTGGCGCTTGGCTGACCGAAGCCATTCTGTTCCGCGATCACGTCGCGGGTCTTCGCGAAGGCCTTGACCTGCTTCGTGGATTCATGGAAACGTTTTGGGACACGCTCTACCCGGAAATCGATGAAGACGATTTGGAGTTCCGCTCCGCACCGCTCGCTTGGGTCGGTTCCAAGCTCGATGTTGCTGTGCGCCGGCTTCCTCTCACCAAGAACAAGCTGGACTTTTTCAAATTTCAGGAATCGCGCCGCGTCGGTTATGAAGCCGATGCTGCCGCCAGCGATGTGAAAGCAGCTGAGCGCGCCGCCGCCATCGAAGAAAAGAAATGCACGGCGGAAGAATTCGATGAGGCTGTCCGCGCCACGGGCGACGCTTTCTACGAAAAGCTTGGGGCCAATCTCGTTGCCGCTCTCGAATCGGTGCTGTCGCTCGAGACTTTGAGCGACGAAAAGTTCGGGCGGGAAGCTCCCAACTTCGCCAACCTCCGGGCCGCTCTCGAAGACTTGCAGGACGTGGTGAAGCACTACCATCAGCCTGCCGCGTCAGAAGAAGAAGTAGCGGAGGCGCCAGCCGAAACGGAGACCGAGGAAGTTGTCGGAGAATCCGCCACCACGGCAGCTAGTTCAGCCGCGCCCACAGCCAAAAAACGATCCGTCACGGCCGAGCCCGCCGATCGCGACGATGCCATGCAGCGGCTGACTATCGTGGCTCACTTTTTGCGCCACGAGAATCCGCAAAATCCTGTTCCCTATCTCTTGCTTCGAGCCATGCGCTGGGGAGAGCTTCGCGCCGCGGGCGCCTCGCTTAATCCAGCGCTCCTGGAAGCTCCGCCCACGGAAAAGCGCACACTGATCAAGAAAATGTCCATGGATGGGGATTGGGCTGGAGTTCTGGAAAACGCCGAGCAGGTCATGAGTCTTCCCTGCGGAATCGGCTGGATCGATCTGCAGCGCTATGCCGTGCGCGCGTGCGAATCTCTCGGTTCGGATTACGAACCGGTTGCGGCCGGGATTCGTTCTGAACTGAAGACGCTCCTTGCCGACTATCCTGATCTGCTCACTTCCTCGCTCATGGACGACACTCCCGCCGCCAATGCAGAAACACAGACCTGGCTCAAAGAAAGCATATTGCCGCCACCTCCACCGCCGCCTCCCCCGGCCCCCAGCGAACCGGAATACGTGCCAGCGGCTGCGTCTTTGAGTTCGCAATCCGATGCCACCAATGGAGAAAAAGCTCCCGACGTCGTCGAGCTAGCCATGAAGGCGGCGCGTTCAGGAAAAGTGCAAGAAGCGATCGGGTTATTGACTCGAGAAATGAACAACGAGCGTACCGGTCGAGGCCGCTTCCAACGGCACATCCAACTCGCCAATATTTTTCTCGCAACCAAGCACGAAGCCATCGCGTACCCCATCCTTGTTGAACTTGCAGAAGAAATCGAGCGCCGCAAACTCGAAGAATGGGAAGACGCCGCCATCGTTGCGCAGCCTCTTGCGTTGCTTTACCGTTGTGCCGAAAAACTGGGCCGCGACGACGCGGAAAAACAAAAAATCTATCAGAAGCTCTGCCGGCTTGATCCCGGTCAAGCGCTGGCTCTGAGGTAGCCGATGCCGGACCACGATGCCAACGCGCCCATGAGATTGTCGCTCTTGGATCGTCTCCTGGATGATGAGCCCAAGATCAAGTCCGAAGCGCCAATGACTCGCAGCGTTTCGCTCGCCCACCTCAAGACCGCTGTCCGTCGCGACCTCGAAAGCCTTCTGAACACGCGCCGCACTCCCGATATTATTCCTGAAGGCTCCGTCGAGATTCTCCGCTCCGTCTACTACTACGGCCTTCCCGATATCACTTCCATGCCCGCCAATTTTCTTTACGAACAAACCAAATTGCTCCAGTCGATTGAAACAGCTGTGAAAACTTTTGAAGGGAGACTTGATGGCGTGCGAGTTTCCCTGATTCCTGCCGTCGGCTTATCGCGCGTACTGCGTTTCGCCATTGACGGGATGCTTCGCATCGATCCGCTCCCCGAACACGTCGTGTACGACGCCTCCATCGAATTGACCAGCCTCGAGGTCCAGATTTCCGGAGACGACCATGCGTGACGAGCTGCTCGAGTATTACGAACGCGAATTAACCTATTTGCGCCAAATGGGCGTCGAATTCTCGGAGAAATATCCGAAAGTTGCCTCGCGTTTGCTTCTGGATCCCAACCGTTGCGAAGATCCCCACGTCGAACGCCTCATCGAATCCTTCGCCTTTTTGGCCGCTCGCGTTCACCTTAAGATCGACGACGAATTTCCCGAAATCACGGAAGCCCTGCTTAGTGTCCTCTATCCGCATTTCATCCGCCCGATCCCTTCTTCCACCATCGTGCAATTTCATCTGGACCCGGAACAGGGAAAGCTGACTACGGGCCTCCCCATCCCTCGCGATTCGATGCTTTATTCTCAGCCTGTTGACGGCTATCCCTGCAAATTCAAAACTTGCTTCGAAACCACGTTGTGGCCGCTGAAAATTGCGGCAGCCCAGTGGGTTACTCCCGACCGAGTGCGCCCGGCCGTCAAATCGCAAGACGCCGTAGCCGCTCTGCGCCTCGAACTCGAATGTTTCCCAGACGTCACCTTCGATAAACTGGAATTGAGTTCACTCCGCTTCTACCTCAATGGTGAAAGCAGTCTAATTCACACTTTGTACGAATTGTTGTGCAACAACTGCGCGCAAGTTCTCGTTCGAGACCGTACGCCAAATACGAGGAAGAATGCCATCTCTTTTCCCGGTTCGCACGTCCAGCCCGCCGGGTTCACCGGCTCCGAAGCTCTGCTGCCATACCCCCGCCGCGCTTTTTCCGGCTACCGGCTGCTTCAGGAATATTTTCATTTTCCCGAAAAATTTTTCTTTGTTGATTTAAAGGGTTTAGGAAACCTTCGCACCTCGGGTTTTGGCCCTCGTATCGAAATCGTCTTTCTCATTTCACGATTCGAACGCGCCGAGCGCCAGCAAACCCTCGAGCTAAACATTTCCGAGGACACTCTCCGTCTCGGCTGTTCCCCCGCGGTGAATCTTTTCGCTCATACTGCCGAACCGATTCGCCTCGATCAAACTCACACCGAGTATCTGATTACTCCCGATGTGCGCCGTCGCCGCGCCATGGAGATTTTTTCGATCGAAGAGGTCATTTCGCCCGATCCGGAAACTCACGAAGTTCTGAAATTCGAGCCCTTTTACCGTTTCCGTCATACCACCTCGCGCCATCGTGAACGCCCCAAGGGTTTCTGGCATTCCCGCAGGCAGGCCTCCACACGCCGAGATGACGAGGGCACTGATGTCTACCTCTCCTTCCTGGATCTAAGCGGCCGCCCGCTTCACCCGGACACTGATTCTGCCACCATCCACTGCACTTGTTCGAACCGCGATTTACCCCACCGGCTACCAATGGGCAACGAGCGCGGAGATTTCGAACTCGAAGGCATCTCCTCCATCAAACGCATCGTGGCCTTGCGCAAGCCTTCCGCTTCCGTCCGCCCTCCCACTGGCAAAGGAATGCTTTGGCGTCTCATCTCCCACCTTTCTCTCAACTATCTTTCCATCGTGGAGGAAGGCAAGGAATCTCTCCAGGAAATTCTCCGCCTCTACACGTTCGGAGAATCCGGCTATAACGAAAGGCAAGTCGCCGGATTGATGAAATTATCCAGCACGCGCCACTTCGCACGCGTCATTTCGGAAAATGGCATCGGCTTTGTCCGCGGTCACCGTGTCGAAATGGAATTCGACGAAGAACAATTCGTCGGCGGAGGCGTTTTTCTATTCGCTAGCGTTCTCGAATACTTTCTGGGCCATTATGCTTCGCTGAACAGTTTCAGCCAACTCGCCGTCCGCACCCAGCAAAGAAAGGAGGTTCTCCGTCAATGGCCACCCCGGGCGGGGGAAGTGATTCTCCTGTAGATTTTTCGGAAGTCGAGGAACTGCTTCGCAGCGAACCTTATCGCTTCGAATTCTTCCAGGCGATTCGACTGCTCGAGCGCATGGCGCCCGATCGCAAGCCTCTCGGCCGCTTTACGAATCCATCCGATGAAGTCGCGCGCCTCGGCGCTCACCCTTCGCTTTCTTTTCCCGCCAGCGAAATCCAGTCCATCGATTGGCCAGAGGGGAAGACGCCATCTCTGGCAGTTAATTTCATGGGTGTTACCGGCCCACAGGGTCCGCTCCCGCACTTCTATACGACTCTCATTCTTGCTCGCTTGCGCTCGGGCGATAAAACGCTCCGTGATTTTCTCGACCTCTTTCATCACCGCATGCTTTCGTTTTTCTACCAGGCGTGGGAAAAATACCGCTTTGCCGTTTCGTACGAGCGCGGGGAGCGAGATCGCTTCTCTCATCATCTGCTCGATCTAATCGGTCTTGGCACGCTCGGCTTGCAGGAGCGCCTCGCGGTCCCCGACGATGCGTTTCTTTTTTTTGCCGGCATCCTCGGCCAACGGCCTCATTCCGCGCACGCTCTAGAGCTGCTCCTCAACGATTATTTCGAAGTCCCCGTGGAAGTGATCCAGCTAATCGGCGGCTGGTTCCCCCTGGACGACGCCACAGAATGCTGCATCGGTGAGCGCTCCACGCCCTCCGAACAATTGGGTATGGGTGCCGTTGTCGGCGACGAAGTATGGAACCAGCAGTCGCGCGCGCGAATCCGTATCGGGCCGCTCAATCTCGAAAACTATCTGGATTTTCTGCCCAACGGCTCCGCCTACGAGCCGCTCCGCGCACTCCTGCGTTTTTGGACCAACGAGGAAATCGATTTCGAAGTCCAGCTCATTCTCAAACGAGAGGAAGTTCCGCCTTGCCAACTCGGCGGCGAAGGCGACGGCGCCCCGCAGCTCGGCTGGGTCACTTGGATGAAATCAAAGCCCATGGAGCGCCATCCGGAAGAAACTATTTTCAATGCCTAGCGAAGCGAGGTTGTTATGACGGCAAATCTAAAAGGTCTGATCGGAAAACTCAACGATACCACTCGGAATACTCTCGAGGCCGCAGCGGGTTTTTGCCTCGCGCGCACTCACTATGACATCGAGGTCGAGCATTTCCTTCTCAAGTTACTCGACGTCACCGATAGCGATCTTCCCCGTATCCTGAAACAATTTAGCGTCGATAAATCCCGCCTTACCGGGGATCTCACGCGTAGTCTCGATAAATTGAAGTCCGGAAACGCCCGCACACCCGCCTTCAGCCCCACGCTTACGGACATGCTCTCCGAAGCTTGGACCATCGGCTCCATTGATTTCGGCTCCGCGCAAGTCCGCACCGGTTTTTGCATTCTCGCGATTGCCAGTTCCGGCGATCTGTCGCGCCTGATGCGCGAGGTCACGCGCGAATTTCAAAAAATCAGCGCCGAGGCACTACACAAAGATTTCTGGAACATCGTCGCCGGTTCGCCCGAGGACCAGGAAACCGCCCAGGCCGTTCCCATCGGCGCCGGAGGTCTGCCGCAGGGTGCCGCAGGCGTTCCCGCCGCGGGAAAACAGCAAAATCTGAATCAGTTCACTATCGATCTCACCGCCAACGCCAAAGCCGGCAAAATTGACGCCGTCCTCGGCCGCGATCACGAAATTCGTCAAATTATCGACATTCTCACGCGCCGCCGTCAGAACAATCCCATCCTCACCGGTGAAGCGGGCGTCGGCAAGACCGCTGTCGTCGAGGGGTTTGCGCTGCGCGTCGCTGCCGGCGACGTTCCGCCGCCGCTCAAAAATGTCACTATCCGCTCGCTCGATCTCGCGCTATTGCAAGCCGGAGCCGGCGTCAAAGGTGAATTTGAAAATCGCCTCAAAGGGTTGATCGAAGAAGTAAAGTCCTCTCCATCTCCCATCATTCTTTTCATCGACGAAGCGCACACCATGATTGGAGCGGGTGGCCCAGCGGGGCAAGGCGATGCTGCCAACTTGCTCAAGCCCGCCTTGGCACGTGGCGAACTCCGTACCATCGCAGCCACCACTTGGTCTGAGTACAAAAAATTCTTTGAGAAAGACGCCGCGCTTGCTCGGCGCTTTCAGGTCGTTAAAGTCGAAGAGCCCACCGAAGAACAGTGCAGAGTCATGTTGCGCGGAATCGTCACGTCTCTCGAAAAACATCACAACGTGCGAATCCTGGACGAAGCGGTCCACGCCGCAACAAAATTCTCACATCGCTACCTCGCAGGCCGCCAACTTCCCGACAAAGCCGTTAGCGTCATGGATACGGCCTGCGCACGCCTCTCTCTCGGACAGAACGCCACTCCGCCTGTGATCGAGGATGCCATGCGTCAGGTCGACGACCTCGACGTCCAGCAGCGCGTTCTCGAACGCGAAACCGCCGTCGGCGTCGATCATTCCGAGAGGCTCGCCAATATCGCTAAGCAGCGAACGGAAGTCGCCGCGCGTCTCAAAACGCTCGAAGAGCGCCGCGGCAAGGAACTTTCGCTGGTTTCCCGCATCCGCGACATTCGTACGCAACTTGAAGCGGCTGTCGCTCCTTCTGCTGCCGCGACCGCCGCCATGTCCGCATCTGCTGGCACCGCGGCTCAACCAGCCACGGATGCATCCGCCCTCCGCACCGAGCTAGAAAAACTCAACGCTGAGCTCGACGCTCTGCAGGGTGATTCGCCCCTCATGCGCGTCTGCGTGGATACGCAGATTGTTGGTGAAGTCATCTCCGCCTGGACCGGAATCCCGGTCGGCAAAATGCAGCAAGACGAAATCAATACCGTACTTAATCTGAAGGATCTAATGGCCGTCCGCGTCATCGGACAGAACCACGCCCTCGAAGCCATCGCTCAGCGCATCTCCACCAACCGCGCAGGCATGGACGACCCCGTCAAGCCCGTCGGTGTCTTCATGCTCGTGGGACCCAGCGGCGTTGGCAAAACGGAAACAGCACTCGCTCTCGCCGATTTTCTCTATGGCGGCGAGCGCAATCTCATCACCATCAACATGTCCGAGTATCAGGAAGCCCACACCGTCTCCAGTCTCAAAGGCTCGCCCCCAGGCTATGTCGGCTACGGCGAAGGAGGCGTGCTCACGGAAGCGGTGCGCCGTCGTCCGTACTCCGTCGTCTTGCTCGACGAATGCGAAAAAGCCCATCCCGACGTACTCGAGCTTTTCTACCAGGTCTTCGACAAAGGAATGATGGAAGATGGCGAAGGCCGCGAGATCGATTTCAAAAACACGATCATTATTCTCACGTCCAACGCCTGCACGGATTTGCTTATGAAGCTAACCGCCGATCCTGAAACCACTCCCAGTGCCGACGGTTTGGCCAAAGCGCTAAAGCCTGAACTCAACAAAATTTTCAAACCCGCGTTCATGGGCCGTCTGGTAACCGTCCCGTATTTTCCCCTGCGCGACGAAGCCATGAAGCAAATCGTCACGCTAAAACTTGCCAAAATTCAGCGCCGCATCCGCGAAAATCACAAAATCGAGCTGACCTACGATCCCGCCGTAGTAGCCGAAGTCGCCAAGCGCTGCACCGAAGTCGAATCCGGTGCCCGCAACGTCGACAACATCCTGACCAACACCATGCTCCCGGATGTTTCCCGCTATCTCCTAGGTCGCATGGCCGAGCACCAGAAGCCATCCGCCATCCACGTCACCGTCGCCGAAAACGGCTCTTTTGCGTATTCCTGATTCTTGGTTGCGTAGTTGCGCCAACCGCTTTTGAGGCCGAAGCAGTTTCTTAACCTGAGCGCAAAGAGGACTTGATGTGCAAAACTCTACTTCGCGGGCACTACCGATGACTCCCCCGCCACGCGTCATTAGCAATCCTTCAGGTCGAACCCAGGTCGGGCGGCCCAACGCCAACACCTTGCCCCCGAGTCTCGCTCAGCGCTTGCGCGACCTTGGGGACTACAATGTTCAGATTCAGGCTACCCTCAATATCATTGTGTTCAAGACGAGCACCGCTACGAATTTTCCGCTCTCCAACTGGATCCAGGATGCCAACACTATTCTGGGCCAGCACGGTATGAAGCTCGACGTCGTTCAGGGCGCGAACGGCCCTGATGTTCTCAATTATAACGGCGGCGACGTCGGTGACCGGATTCAGGTGGAGGAAATTCGCAATGCTGCTGGTGCGCTGTTTAATGCCTCCGGCACACCGCTTCGTTGCCCCGTAGTTGTCTGCACCTTTCGCGCGTCGTTCGCTCGCGAAGCCGTGGGCTTTACCCTCGTCGACAATTCCCAACCCGATCGCAAAGTCACCTTGCCTGGTGGCGGCTCCTTTCTTCCGTTTTGCCTTTTGGACGCGGCTACTGCGTTTCCGACTACGCTATTGCACGAGCTCGGTCATGCTGCTGGCTTGGAACACCCAAATGCAGGCAACGAAACACAAGACGTCATGTTTCCTGTCGGCACCACTAATGCCAACCGCAACAAGCTAAACGGTGTGGAAGTCCGCGGCTTGGCCGGCGCGTATTTTTCGGTCCCGCGCGTCGCTCCACCCTATAAAATCCCACAGTGAGAGAGGATCGCCAGATGCACTCCAAAATGATCCGAGCCAGGAGGAACCCCGTACGTTAGCGGGAACGCGCCATGCCAACCCCTGAATTCAAGAATGTTTTCTTCTCCATTGACACGCCTCTCGATACCGACAAGAAGAAATTCTTTCTGCGCTCCTTCTCAGGCACCGAGGAGATCTCTCGCCCTTTCGAGTATCAACTCGATCTGCTTTCACCGGACGATTCCATCAATTTCGACGGCATCATGGGAAAGAATGTCACCGTCAGCATTAACGGCGAAGATGGTTCTCCAGCGCGATTCTTCAACGGGTTTATCAGCCGCTTCACGCAATTGGCCAGCGATAAACAGGGTACTCATTACATCGCACAGATGGTTCCGTGGCTTTGGTTCCTCACTCGAACAGCCGACTGCCTCATTTTTCAGGACAAGAATGTTCCGGATATTGTCAAAGATGTCCTCACACGCCATGGGTTCGACGCCTTTCTGGACATCAAGCTCGACGCCTCGAAGTTTCGCAAGTGGGAATACAGCGTGCAATACCGCGAAACCGCCGCCCAGTTCATCATGCGGCTCATGGAGCAAGAGGGCATATTCTTTTTCTTTACCCACGCCAAAGGCATCCACAAGATGGTCATGGCCGATACTCCTTCTGAGCATAAGCCCTGTCCGGTTAAATCCAAATATCGATTCGCGCCAATCATCGACACCAGCAGCCTCGCCAAGGAAGACACTATTTACTCCTGGCAATTTGCCCAGGAAATACGCACAGGCAAGTACACTCTGAACGACTTCAGCTTCGAGTCTCCTTCGACAAGCTTGTTGGTGCCTGTTCCCAGCAAGATCGACCAGGGCGGAAACTCCAAGCTCGAGACTTATGACTACCCCGGAGAATATGACTCGCGTGAGGAGGGAGAGTTCTACGCAAATCGCCGTATCGAAGAAGAAGAAGTTCCCCATGCCGTGGTTGATGGGGTCGGCCGCGCCCGGACCTTCACGGCTGGCTTTCGTTTTGATGTCACGAACAGTGATCGTAAGGACCAGGATGGTACCTACGTGCTCACTTCCGTTACTCACTCCGCTTTCGAAGGCGCCGGAATCTCTGATCCCAGTGGGTCTGGTTCCACCTATTCCAATTCCTTCACTTGCATACCCGTCGCCGTCCAATTCAGGCCGTTGCGCTCCACGCGTCGCCCCCTGATGCAGGGCTCTCAAACTGCCATTGTCGTTGGTCCAAAAGACGAAGAAATCTTTACCGACAAGTTTGGCCGCGTCAAAGTTCAGTTTCACTGGGATCGCGAAGGGAAGCACGACGAAAATACCACCTGCTTTATCCGCGTCTCGCAGCCTTGGGCTGGCACAAACTGGGGCGCCATCTTCCTTCCCCGTATCGGCCAGGAAGTAATTGTCGACTTCCTTGAGGGCGACCCGGACCAGCCCATCATCACCGGCCGCGTATACAACGCCGACAACATGCCCCCTTGCAAGCTACCCGATCATCGAACGCGGAGCGGCATCATCACTCGCAGCACTCCCAAGGGTTCTTCGTCGACTTTCAACTCCATTATTTTCGAGGACAAAAAAGGCAGCGAGCTCCTCAGAGTTCACGCCGAACTCAACAAGACGGAGAGCGTCGAGGCGGATTCCCGTGAGTACGTCGGCCATGATCGGCTTAGAAAGATTGGCAATGATCGCAAAACCCATATCAAGCAGCACGACAATCTGCATGTTGAAGGCAACTCGCGCCTGCTCATCGATGGGGATTGTTCGATCCACATCAAAGGAGGCTGCTCCGAGCAAATAGAGGGGCAATATAGTCTGGAAGCGACCGACGGTCTGGCGCTGCACGCCGCCAAAATCTCCATTAACGTGGACGAATTCATTTCCATCAATGGTCCTGGCGGCTTCGTCAAGATCGACGCTTCCGGAGTCACCATCATGGGTACCATGGTCATGATCAATAGCGGCGGCGCTCCTTCTGTTGCGATGCCCACTCCTCCCAAGGATCCCGACGAGCCAGACGAGCAGCATGGCGGAACTAAGAATTCATGACATTGATTCCATCAAAGGATGAATGATCGATGCCTCCTGCCGCCCGCATGACCGACATGCACGTATGTCCCCAAGTGACGGTCCTCGTGCCTCACGTGGGCGGCCCCATTCTTCCGCCGTGCTGCCCTACGGTTCTGATTGGTTTTCTGCCCGCCGCCCGGGTCACGGACATGGCCCTTTGCGTTGGCCCGCCCGATTCCATCATGATGGGCTCCGCCACCGTTATGATTGGAAATCTTATGGCCGCTCGCATAGGTGACCCTACCGTTCATGGCGGGAATATTATTCTCGGCTGCTTCACCGTGATGATCGGCGATATGGGCACTTCCGTACCCGCGACTTTGGCTGGGGAAGTGAATCCTCTTGGCAGCACAATTAATTGTGGCAACATCATTGATGCGGTCATCGACAGGCTCACCGGAAAGGACCCCGATGCCGTTGCGCCAGACAAGCAGGATGGCACATTCGAGGACATCGAAAAGCGCCATGGCACGACCATCGCTTGGGGGCACAGCTTCAAGGACGCCTTCGACGCCGTCCGAGCCGGAGGTGATGGTACCATCGCCATCATCGGCATCCAGTATGGCGACCCGAACTTCTCCCATGTCGTTGTCATGTCTAACGACCATGGAAACGTTGGCATTGTCGAAGCTCAGGATTGGGGCAAGGGCAATCCGCAGGAAGTCATTCGAGATCCGGACCGCGCCAACCAGCGTTATAACTCGGATGGTAAGACCGATGTTGGCATCGGAGTTCTTCCTAAGAAGCCCTAGCTGTCCGTCGTGTGCTGTTGCTTCACGCGTTGGTGGAATGCTTTTACCGCCCCGCTATGACTCGTGCCGCAGATCATGCGGCTGGGGGCTTACGTTTTTTTTCTTTTTTGTTTTTGCGGTTTCGGGAGTGCCGCGCATCATGGCAAATCAGGAGCAGTCTCAGGGTATTACCAAGGCTCGTGCGCTGGAGATCGCGCGTAAAGCGGTCGACGATCTCAAGGCCTCGCAACCTCTCGTCCTCTTGCAGGATAAGACCCTCGAAAAGGACTTCGGTTGGGTCTTTTTTTACACTACCAAGAAGTTTCAAGAGACCGGCGACAAGAAATTTCTGATGCCCGGCAATGGTCCTCTCGTAGTTGATCGTCTGGGCGGCGCTACCCATTTCTTGACCAGTTCCATGCCGCCGGCTCGCGCCGTCGAGGAGTACGAGAAAACCTGGCGAGAAAACCAAAAAAAACTATGACCGGCATTCCCGCGATCCGCGCTCTTTTTTGCTCAAGCGGCGTTCTTCCGCATCACCTACTGCGGCCGGTTGCCATGGCGCCTTCCTCTATTGGTAGAATTCCATCACTCTGGTTACTGCGGGAGTTCGGACTTGGGTGTCATTCTTGAAATTGAAGCCGGACCTTTTGCACGACAGAAAATCCCTGTCAGCTTTGGGCAATCCCTCCTCATCGGGCGGGCGGCGGAGCGCGCGGAATTTGCCGTTCCGCACGACAATGAGATGTCCGGAGTGCACTTCGCCGTGGACTGCGGTCCAAACGGCTGCCACGTCATCGACCAAAAAAGCACTAACGGCACCTATTTGAACGGCGCAAGAATTCGCGACGCGATGCTCCTCGCCAACGGCGACGAAATCAAATCGGGCCAAACGATCTTCGTCGTCCACGTCGTTCCCGACCACCCGCTCCCGGCGATCTCGTCTAGTCCACAAGCGATCGTGCAACCGCCGGCCGTTGCGCCGGGGGAAATGCACAGAGCGGCTACCCCTCCAGTTCGCACGCCCGCTCTCCCTCCGGTGGCCCCGGATTCTCCGCAGGGTCCCTCGCTGCCGTCTGAGCGCGCTCACAAGGTCCCCGCCATGTCTGCGCCATCCCCTGCCTTTCAAGATCGGACCGGCCAACATCCAGCAGGCGCCGCAATTCCAAGACCGCCGGTACTTGTGATTGGGAGCTGGGCTTTCCACAATATTCCCAACGGATGGCAAATCCAGGAGGGGCTTGGCATTCAACAAGTCGTCAAGGACGCTTTTCCGTCTAGCATTGGCGCAATGGAAGAACCGCTCGGCCCCGGTCTCACTCTCCAGCACTACGTCGACGCACACATCAAGATGTTGCGCGAATATCTGCCTAAGCCAAAAATCGACGTCGCCGTCCCGACCGCCATCCGCGGTTCGCTGGAAACTGTCGCGCTTGAAATCCAGTACAGCCCCAAAGAAGGGCCTTCAATTTTCTTCCGCCGCGACTATGTTCGATGCGGCTCGATCCTCGGTGTCCTCACCTTCACCACCCTCGAAAAGGAGCTGCCCTCCATCCGTCCCGTCTACGATTCCGTCCTTTCCGCTATCTCTTTTTCCGGTAAGAATTAAGGCAACGATCATCTCTCTTGCGGTCGTTCCCATCTGTAGGCCGTTTCGCGTGGACTTGCATTCGTCTATGATGGACGGGCGGCGGCAAGCGCCTCATCGAGGGGCAGGCCAGGAACTTTCGCTGGATAACTGTGTCTTGGTCAGCCGCAGCTTCGAGAAATTGCGCCTCGCGCTGGCCAGTAAAATATTTCGGCTCGCAAAGGATCTAGACAAACTGGAAATAACCCGCCGATGGGAATCATTCTCGAAGTCAAATCCGGTCCGTTTGCCGGTCAAAAAGTCTCGCTCCTCACGGGCCATACGCTGCTTGTCGGGCGAGCGGCGGGGCGCGCGCAGTTTGCCTTTCCGGACGACACGTTCATGTCCGGCGTGCATTTTGTCGTCGAGTGTGCGCCGCAGGGCTGCCGCGTCCAGGATCGCAAGAGCAGCAACGGCACTTTCCTCAATGGCGCGCGGGTCCATGAAGCGATGCTCGCCAACGGCGATGAAATCAAGGGTGGCCAAACGATTTTCGCGGTGAAAATCGTAGCCGACGCCAAACTCGACTCCTTGATGCCTCCTCAAGAAGTTGTGCCGCCTGCTGCTCCCGAGCAGCCGCCTCCTGCGCCGAAAGAGCAGGCTAAGCCTTCAACACCCGCGGGGTCGCCACCCGCTCAAATATTGCCGCCGATTTCCGAGCCTCCCGCCAAGAATGTGCCGCAGCCCATGGAGGCTCCGCCGAGATTTCCCGCCGTTCCAGGCCAGCTCGGCGCTGATGCGAAGCCGCCACGTGTCTCTGAGTCGCCACCCGGCGTTGCGTCTCACATTGCCCGGAAGTTTGGGGATGGACCGCTGGAGCGCGGCGACGGCAGTCCACGAGGCGCTGCATTCTCGGTGATGGGCTGGACGTTTCCCGAGGCGCCGGCTGAATGGCAAGTGCAAGAAGGATTTGGACTCCAGCAGTCGGGCCACGAGGAATTTCCGAGCAGCGTGGCGGCTACCGAGGAATTTCTTGGGGGAATCACCTTGCAGCAATTTGTGGAGTCGCAAATCAGCATGCTGCGCGGGTACCTCCGCGATCCCAAAATCGAGCCGACCATGCCGCCGCGAGTCGGTGGCGCCGACGAAAGCATGGCGGTCGACGTGCGCCACTCGACCAAGGACGGCAGGGAACTCGTCTATCGCCGGATTTATGCGCGAAGCGGAGCTTCGGTTGGGGTTTTGACGGTAACCACGCTCGCGGCGGACTTTCCTCAGGTCTTGCAGAGTTTGCAGCCGCTGCTCGAAGGGGCCGCTTTCCGATCGACGGTTAATCATTGACGGACGAACAGTGAGTAGTGAGTGGGGAGTTGTGAGTAACCCGCTTGTCCAAGATGGCTCGAGGTAGATGGCCCCCCCACCCCCGGTTTTTCTGTAAATGCGGATTCTAAAGGGTTTTAAGTCCTGTGTTTTAGAACTGCGGATTCTAAGCGGGTTACGGGTGTGTTTTTGGGAAGTGCGGATTGCAAAGGAGATAGCGGGTAGCGAAGAGCTGTTGAAGGTTGAAAGTTGAAAGTTAAGAGGGGAAAAATCGAAGAGTCGATGGGACACGCGGCTAGGGTCAGGATTGGCGGGGCG